>Ga0075163_10004364_pt1 | contig 18970 bp, 16 predicted proteins | sample JI1023141ADNA_FD_71478 | JGI IMG/M metagenome (GOLD analysis project Ga0075163, IMG submission 71478) | Wastewater effluent complex algal communities from Wisconsin, to seasonally profile nutrient transformation and Carbon sequestration -... | ecosystem: Engineered > WWTP > Effluent > Algae...
TCTGCTCGTGCACTGGCTGATTTCTACAAGATTGAAACCGAAAATATCCTCGTGATTCACGATGAACTAGCACTACCGTTTGGCACGCTCCGGACCCGCGAGAAGGGCAGTGACGCAGGCAACAACGGCATCAAGTCTCTCAATGCCCACCTGGGTGAAAACTACGCCCGTATCCGCGTCGGGACCTGGAACGAAATTGCCGACAGGCAAGGCTCATTTGACTTCGTACTGTCAAAATTTAGCGCTGACGAAGCAGAAAAACTCCAAAAAGATATCTTCCCAAAAGTAAATGAATTGATTGATGAGTTTATCATCGGTCAACACGCGACAACCAGTCACAAACTATAGGCTATTTTTCGTCGTGCGTCTCGTCATGATGAGTTTCCTCAAGATGCGTGCCCGTCTCTTCGTGTTCATGGGTATGCGCACCGACTTCGTGCAGATAGGTTACAAGAGCTCCTACAAATACGATTCCAACGGTCAGGGCTGTTGCCTGGATCATGCCAATACGGCGCTTCTGCTCATGAATGTCGGGGATCACGTCGCTCGCGGCAATATAGATGAAGAATCCGGCCGTCATCGCGAGAAGCGGGGCAATCGGAAGCTGCTCAACACTACCGAGTAGGTACACAGTGACAGCTGCGACGATCGTCGCAAGCGCCGTCGCAATATTAGCGAGGATAACTGTGCGATCACGCCAGCCGCGGGAGAGGAGTAGGGCAAAGGTACCAAGTTCCTTTGGAATTTCATGTGCGCTGACGGCCAAGGTCGTGATGAACCCCAACGCTGGACTAACGAGGAATGACGCACCAATCGCGGCGCCATCGATAGCGTTGTGCATGAGGTCTCCAAACACGATCAGGCGACGCTGCGCCGCATTCTTGACCTCAACATCATGCTCGTGATGATGATGGAACCAGCTCGCGCTACGCTCCAAGTAGAAGAACAACATAAATCCACCCAGCGCCCACAATAGGAGCGTTCGCGGATCTCCAAGTTCAAATGCTTCTGGTAATAGGTCGAAAAATGCTGCGGCCAGTAGTGCACCTGCACCAAAAGGCATAGCAATCAGGATCGCTCGCTCACGACTCTTCTTGGTAGTAAATATAAGTGATCCGCCCAGCAACGAAATCGAGCTGCCGACTATGATAGCCGCGATCATGAGAAATAGGTCCATTGTTGTTTTTCCTGTTATTTAAGTTCTGAAATTAGAGTATAGCGAATTATTCCTTATTGCAAATTTGTTGCAATAAGATGCTATACTGCAACTATGGAAAAAGAACTCGAAACAATCTTTATGCGTAGCCACTTGCGACTCACAAAACCCCGTAGGGTCGTTTTCGAGGTACTCAAAACTACTGCTACGCCGCTCTCTATAGCGGCAATTGCCGAATCATGCGCCGCCATCGACCGCACAAGTGTCTACCGGACTATCGACATGTTCCTGAAGCTTGATATCGTCAAGGCGGTGCCGTTTGGGTGGAAGCAGCGCTACGAGCTGGCAGACCCATTCAAATCACACCATCATCACCTCGCATGCGTCCGCTGCGGTAGTCTTGTAGATCTGCATTCACCAAAAATAGAGGACATGATATCGTCGATCGCGAGCGAGCACGGGTTTCGCGCCGTCGATCATTCCGTCGAGATAAAAGGCTATTGCGGTAGTTGCCGCTAGGAGGCGCTGAGTGCGATTTCGCGTCGCTTTTCGATCACGCTTGAGACAATCGCAGTAACGATGAAGACGAGTCCGAGAGATCCGGTAATATACTCAGGTAGTTCAACATGGTACAGCTTGGCAATCATTACGAGACCAAGCGCCAAAATCGCCCAGTGCGCGCCGTGCTCTAGGTAGCGGTACTTCGCGAGCGTACCGTTGCGAACCAGGTAGACGGTGAGTGAGCGTACCCACAAAGCACCTGCGCCTAGTCCGGCCATGATGAGTACTACCATGTTTGTGATTGCAAACGCGCCAATGACACCATCGAGAGAGAATGAAGCGTCGAGCACCTGAAGATACATAAATGACGCGAAGGCAGCCCATCCAACCTGCTGGACAATCTTGCCCTTGGACTTGCCAGACGGCTGACGTCTCTCGAAAAACGACGCTACGCTTTCCAGACCAACGTGTAGCGCGATACCGAGTAGGCTAGAAATCAACACCGCTTGCTGCACTGCTGGCTCGACAGTGAAGTACATGACCGTCGCAACCGTTAGCATGCTGATAAATTTAACGAATCGCACGCGTCCGACCTTGGACAGCGGCGCTTCAATGCGCTGGATCCAGTGAACGTTTTTCTGGCGGTCAACAAAATAGTACACACCGATCATCAGCAGGAACGTACCGCCGAATGCCTCGATCGACGGACCAGCTTTGTCGAGTTCATCCGCATAATCCTCTGGGTGGTTCAATGCCAAATCAATCACATGAGCACCGCTAAGACCTGTCGATAGCATAACGATCAAGATAGGGAAGAGGAACCGCACCACGAAAACCGCGAAGAAGATACCGACCGTCAGGAAGAGCGTTTGCCACATTGGGCTGAGCCGGATCAGAATCTTGCTGTTCACAACGGCGTTATCGAAACTAAATGTCACTTCAAGTAGGACGAGGACGATGTACAGCCACAAGAGACTGAGTCCGCCATACTGGAACATCAGGACGCCAAGCACGGCTGTCAGAAAACCGGATATAGCAAAGATTCGGAAAGGGTGAGCGGAATGCATGTTTGAATACTTTCTGTTTACGAAATTTCTATACTGTTAGTAGCGGATGGTTGTTTTCGTGACAAAACGTACCATTTGGTACGTTGCGAAACGAAACAATCATATGGTGCACCAGGGAGAAATTGCAGTAAGAAAGGTATTCTGACATGCATTCCTGTATGCATAAATTCCATTGTAGCATCCCGAAAAAAAGATTGTTGACTGATCGGCAAATTTTACAGCATATAGTCGGCTTCTCCCACTACTGTCATCATGAAACTTCATAAAATCAGTAGGGGGAGAATGAGGAGAATAGCAGATTCCTCAAGCTCCCAAGTGGTTAGTGATCACTCAACGGCAAGCCGCCGAACGATTGCATACGCCTGGTGCTTCGGGTTGTGGTAGCTCATGTAATTCAGCTTGTGCCGGCCTCTGCCAGGTACGGGTTTCCCCAAACCGTGCGAAGCAAGAACACTGCGAGACCGAGCTGCCACACGCACGACCAGCTTGGTGAACGCCAAATTGGCAAACCACCGGGCGAAACGCTCACATGGCGGTATCAGCACGATGCCGATCCCAACAAAAGTAGTGATCGCGACGCCGCCAAGCAAATAGCCCTTCCACATCTGGTCATCCACGAGCAACATCCCCGCCCAGAAACCAATGGTAACGGTCGGGTAGAGCACGTATCTGAACAGTCGCGGATGGCGATCGAGCCAAGCTATGGGGTCGAGATCTACCATATTCTCCTCATTCTGTAAGCCTTGTAGGCTATTTTCAATGCGCTATATCACAACACAGTGATAGCACATACATTATAACACTAAAGCTTATATAAGTCAATGTTACCTATATTATTTCAAACAAAAGTAAAAGCCCGACCAAACCTTTCGTGATGAAAGATTTAGCCGGGCTTAGGGACGGGGAGAGTAGGCGTAGTACTACCTAGTGTGGATTGTTGATTCGAGAACGAATGTCGTCTTCTGCCTCCCTAGTCCACCGCTCAACAACTTTGGTGAAGTAGAACGCCATTGGTATTCCAACGACACAAACACAGACAAAGATGCTTAACTGTGCAACCATGTCTCTTCGCTACCTCAGCTATCGCTTTTCCAGACGAAACATAGTTTCTCCGTGCCCGGACCAACCGGTCGAAGTTCCATGAGTGCCATGAACAGCGAAAAGATGAGCGATGCAAGTGCCAGGATTGACAGCACGACGGCGAACCCTACAGATTCGACCGACACGGCTTTGATCTCAATGACCTTGTATGCAGCCCATACCAAAGCGAATCCGATAGCGCCGAAGAGCACCGTCGCCACCAGGTCAGCTTTGCGCGCCCAGAGACCTCGAATAAAGTTCATTTTTCTCCCATCAATGAAAAGATCTCTCCAATTTGGAGTTAAGTTATTTTAACACATTTTTATATACAAATCAAAAATACACCGGAATCATCCAGTGTATTTTTACTTTTCCTTCAACCAAAAAGCGCCAGGTAAGGGTGGGCATCACCTGGCGCCACTTGGCCCTTCAACCCACCCGAATCGGGGGACACACGAGCGAACGCATGTCGAAACGTGACCCACCTCACAATATATGGAGGTCCGCTGGTTAAAGGGGTTAGTAGCCGTGCAATCACGTCAAATCTCGAGAGATTAATTCTTAAAAGTGGAGGGTAGATACTTTAAAGAAAGATTGCACAGCACCTAACATAAGTTAGAATAGGGGGGTATAAGGTGCGTTGGATGATCCTAGGACCATCAACCATGCTTCATTGTAGCACGTATTTGACACAATGTCAACACTTTCTGTAACAATTTACTATGAAAATCAACCACGTTTCACCCCAAGACAATAAATTTACACAGATCATCGCACCTATTGCGCTTATGCCTACTAAGTTGTATTATATTGGAACTTTGCCAACGAAGCGCCAACCAACCGTGGCGATCGTCGGCACCCGCAAGCCAACAGCCTATGGAGTAGAGGTGACGACACGCATAGCGACTGATCTCGCTCGACGCGGAGTTATCATCGTCAGCGGTCTCGCTCTCGGCACCGATGCGATTGCCCACCGCGCCACTCTCGATGCAGGTGGCACGACGCTTGCCGTGCTTGCGAATGGGCTCTCCAAAATTACTCCTACGTCTAACCGCCAACTCGGCGAGAACATCGTTGCCGCCGGCGGAGCAATTTTCAGCGAGTATGAGCCAGATGAGCCGCCGTATGTCGTGCGATTCCTTGAACGTAATCGCATCGTCAGCGGGCTATCCGACGCCATCCTGATCACCGAAGCCTCGTCAAAAAGCGGCACCCTCAATACCGCCCGACACGCGCTCGAGCAGGGCAAGGAAGTATTCGTCGTACCTGGCAATATCACCAGTCCGCTATCCGCCGGATGTAATTCACTGCTGAAACAGGGTGCGACGCCCGTAACCTGCGCCGAAGATATCCTGGAGGTTATCGCACCGGAGCTCCTGCGTCCACAGGCGCAACTAGCACTCGGGGATAATCCGCTCCAGACAAAAATTATCCAGCTTCTGCAGAGTGGCGTGCGTGATGGTGATGAATTACAGATGCAAAGTGAGGCCGGTGCAGGGGAGTTCGCCTCTGAACTCACCATGATGGAGATCAATGGGACCGTTCGCAGTCTTGGCGCTAACCAATGGACATTACGCTAGAAAGTGTTATAATGTCGTCATTGTACGCCGGACCTCGGATACAAGCCCGTTTGAAGGATAGTGACAGGAGACTCCAATGAGTCAGCTCGCTGCGACGCCCGGTACGTCGACCAATGGCCTCTGCAAGAAGTACCACTTCACCAGGTTGCAACTTGCCATGATCCCGATGGCTCACGGTCTCGATGCGCTGACGCGCATTCAGATGCGGCTCGCCAGCCTCGATGAGTTCGACTTCGTGTGGGCCCCCGGGCTCAACGATTACTGCATCAATGCTGCCACCAATGACTTTGTCTGGGTCTACATGGTCCAACGCAAGATCGGTGTATCGTGGGCAGAAGCGGAAGATGCCATGGCAAAAGCCTTGGGTAAATTCTTCCGGACTTTCGCGACCGTCTGACCGCCGTCCATCCACCAAACACTGCCGCCCTTCGGGGCGGTAGTTTCTTGTCAGTGGGTTGACATCACCGTCGATTTGCATACAATTAGCCCTTGTGCCATGCTAAAAAGGCAGACACGTCACATATATATGGCAAAAAATTTAGTAATAGTAGAGTCCCCAGCAAAAGCAAAAACGATCGAGAAATATCTCGGTTCCGACTTTCACGTACTCTCATCTATTGGCCATATTCGTAGTATTCCCAAGAAAACTTCAGACGGCAAACCGCCAATCGATGTCAAACAAGGTTTCGTCACTCAGTACGAAGTCGACCCTGAAAAGAAAAAGGTTGTCACCGAACTGAAAAAGGCTGCCAAAGGCGCCGAAGTTTGGCTCGCAACCGATGAAGACCGCGAAGGAGAGGCTATTGCCTGGCATCTTTGTGAAGTCCTGAATCTCGATCCCAAAACAACAAAACGGATCGTGTTCCACGAAATCACAAAGAGCGCTATCGAAGAAGCAGTCAAGAGCCCCCGGACCGTTGATATGAACCTCGTTCAGGCCCAACAAGCCCGCCAGATCCTCGACCGTATCGTAGGATTTGAGCTAAGCCCCGTGATATGGCAGAAAGTCCCTGGCGGTAAATCCGCTGGTCGTGTGCAGTCGCCAGCTGTCCGTTTGCTTGTAGAACGCGAACGCGAGATCGCTAAATTTGATAGCTCATTTAGCTTCAAAGTCGTTGCGCTATTTGTCCATGATGGCGAAGAGTTCAAAGCCGATCTGCCAAAACAGTTCAAGACCGAAGAAGAAGCCCAAAAATTCCTCGAAAGCCTCAAGGACGCGTCGTTTACCGTCACTAACATTGAGACCAGTCCTGGTACCCGCAACCCAGGCGCGCCGTTTACCACCAGTACGTTGCAGCAAACAGCCAACTCACGACTTGGTTTTGGCTCAAAGGCGACCATGATGAGCGCGCAGAAGCTGTACCAAGAAGGTAAGATTACCTACATGCGTACCGACAGCGTTAACCTGTCTGGTCAAGCTATCGCCAGCGCCAAGGACTTTATCGTCAGCAAATACGGTGCCGAGTACAGCCAAGTTCGTAACTTCAAGACGAAATCAAGCAGTGCCCAGGAAGCCCATGAGGCTATCCGCCCAACTGACATGGCGCTTGAGCAGGGCAGTACTAATGAGTACGACCAAAAACTCTACGATTTGATTCGCCGCCGCGCGCTATCAAGCCAAATGTCACCAGCCAAGCTCGAAAAGACAACCGTGAAGATCGCTGTAAGCACGTCTAGCGAAGTTTTCGAAGCAAAAGGCGAGGTTATCCTATTTGACGGTTTCTTGAAGGTTTACGGAACTAACAAGAAGGAAGACGCTATCTTGCCAGCCGTCGCTTCTGGCGATGAGATGAAACTAAACGAAGCAACTGCCAAACAGACCTTTGCTCGTCCACCTGCGCGCTACACCGAAGGTTCACTCGTGAAGAAACTCGAAGAGCTCGGTATCGGCCGACCTTCAACCTATGCGACGATTATTGATACTGTCCAAACTCGCGGCTATGTTGTTCGCGGTGAGGGCGAGGGCAATGAGCGCGAAGCAATCGTCCTCTCACTCAAGCAAAACGAGCTCAACCGCGAAGTTGTCACCGAAAAGACCGGTGCCGACAAGGGCAAGCTCGTCCCAACACCGGCAGGTGAGCTGATCGCTGACTTCCTAGAGGAACATTTCGACCGCGTCGTGGATTATGATTTCACCGCTGATGTCGAAAAGAAATTCGACCAAATTGCCGACGACAAAATGGCACGCAATGACATGCTGGATGAATTCTACGGACCATTCCACAAACTTATCGAACAATCAGGGGGTATCGACCGCAGTACTGTTGGCGCATCACGCGAAGTCGGCGTCCATCCCAAAACCGGCAAACCAATCACTGCACGATTTGGTCGCTATGGACCTATGTTGCAGCACGGTGATACCGAAGGTGAGGAGAAACCACAGTTCGCACCGCTTCCTGCAGGCGCCAAAATCGAGACAGTTACTCTCGAGCAAGCACTGACAGCATTCCAGCTGCCACGAACCGTCGGCCAAGCCGCGGATGGCCAGGACATCAAGGCTAACATCGGTCGCTTTGGACCATATATCCAGGTTGGCAAACTCTTTGTCAGTATCAAACCTGAAGATCCGCACGACATCACGCTCGAAAAAGCCCTCGAACTCTACGATGCCAAACTCAAAGCCGAGGCAGAGAAGAACATCTCTGATTTTGGCGATGGTATCAAAGTCCTCAACGGTCGCTTTGGACCATATATTACCGATGGCAAAAAGAATGCCAAGATTCCAAAGGACACCGATCCCAAAACGATCACTCACGAACAAGCCAAGCAGATGCTTGCCGATGCTCCAACCGCCAAGGGCCGCTTCGCCCGCCGCAAGAAATAGCGCATACCACCGACCCAAACCGCCCCGACACTCTCGGGGCGGTTTTTTAATTTTTCACGACTCAATCTCATTTGAGTCAAAATATACTTGCTAGTATTTGCTGTCCGGTACTTTCATACTGACAACATGACAGAGAAACCAGGATATCATTTGACCGACATACCTAAGGGCGAGATAGGGGAGTCGAGCAAGATTCTCGAGGAAGTTCTCGAACTCCAAGACGCCGAAGCCCAAGAAGCAAAAATCATGGCACTCGTCGAGCTATCAGACCTCATGGGTGCAATCGCACTCTATCTCGAGAAACACCATCCATCCACCTCGATCGATGACTTGATCCGCATGTCCCGTATAACCCGGAGGGCATTTGAGAATGGACGTCGTTAAGCACTTCGAGCCACCTCGCATTGATTACACCAAACTTGCCGAGGGGTTACAGCACTATCAATCACTTGGTTATATCTACCAGGAAGTCCCTTGGGTTGTGAGCAGAGAAGCAACCGATGCAACACTGCCGCCCGAGGCTACGGTCACCTCTGTCCAGTACGGTGACCTCGTGGGCAGTGCGGAGCAGAGCTTCCTCGAGCTGATGCGCCGAGGACAAACAATTCTCAAAGCTTGCGCCATTACGCCGTGTTTTCGCATCGAAGATCGCTATGACAACTTGCATCATGCGTATTTTATGAAATTAGAGCTCATAAATGCGGAGGTTACGCAAGAGAACTTATGGCAAATAATTCAGGATGCTCAAAGTTTTTTCCAACGATTCGTCGAAACGGAAGTTGAACAAACTGGTGTAGATACCTACGACATCGTCGACAAATATCGCAAAATTGAGCTAGGGTCCTACGGTATTCGTACTTTTACAGGGGTACCTTATATATATGGCACAGGGGTAGCTCTGCCGCGACTTGATTCCGCACTCCATTGAACCGCCCATCTGTAACACAGTGATATGTCCTTGATTGTGAGATTTTTTTCAGCTTGCCTTGCCGCAAAATATACTGTATTTTGTTGAGAACACCAGTTATCCACAAAATAATAGGTGAGAATGAAAAGTCCTAAAACACTGTTTACTACTCACGTCTATTTCATGCTATAATTGACAAAAGTAAGAAAAGTGTTTGACATTATAGAAAATATGTTTTATAGTGGAAAACAAGTAATATAACAAATCCTAATCTACTGAGGTGGCAGAGAGGAAACAACCATAATGAGCCAGGCTCCAACCAAAGAGACAAGTACAGCGACAGTACTAGATATTGATGCAGCTGTAGAGTCTATTCTTTCCGTTATTGACCAGGAGCGCGAACGCGAAATCGTCACTCGACGCTTCGGACTATACGATCGCAAAGAAACATTGGAGCAAATTGGTGAACTTCTCGGCATCACACGTGAGCGTGTCCGCCAGCTTGAAAAGGCTATCCTAATCCGCCTCAAAATCGCTGGTGAAGAAGGCAAAGTTCCTGCTATCCAGTCTATTGAAAAGGAAATCATTCGTCACCTCACTGAAATGGGTCGTCTTGCGACTGTTAACGACCTGACCGATGCTATCCTCGGTGACAAAGCAACACCTCTCACACGTGCTCGTGTGGCATTTGCCGCTACCTTGGCACCACGCCTTACTGTCGTTGACGAGAACGACAACTACCGTGCTTCTGTAAGCATCGCCGAAAACGGTGACGAGAAGAAAGTGCGCGAACAAGTTGACGCTGTTGTCGCTGCTGTTAAAAAGCACGGTGAGCCAGCAACTATCGAACAACTACACGGTGAGTTGAGCTTTGACCACCCATCACACGTCCGCGCACTCGCGAGCGTCAGCAAACACCTGTCTAACCTAAAGGACATGTGGGGTCTTAACAAATGGCCAACAGTTAACCCAAAGAACATCCGTGACAAGATCTATGTCATCTTGGCTGAAAACGGCAAACCAATGCACTTTTCTGAAATCGCTGATTCTATCAAGGACAGCAACTTCAGCCGCAAGAACGTTACCACTCAGGCAATCCATAACGAACTCATCAAAGACAAGCGTTTCGTATTGATCGGTCGCGGCATCTACGCCCTCGACAGCTGGGGATACAGCAAAGGTACTGTCGCTGACACAATCGCCGACATCCTTCGTGAAAGCAACGAACCTCTTCACCGCGACGAAATCGTTAAACGAGTTCTCAAGAGCCGACAGGTCAAGGAAACGACTATTCTCCTCAACCTTCAGAGCAAACCACAGTTCAAGCGTGTTGCAAAAGCAACATACTCACTCGTTGAAGATAAGTAATTCAAAACTTGAATCAATAAAGTAAAAGCGCGCGGTCTCCGTGCGCTTTTACTTTTATTCCGAGGTGAGTTTACGGATTTTAAGAGATATTGTAAATTTACTTAAAATATTCTATAATAATATTACCACCTCCACCTTGCTAACAGAGGCAATCAGTGGGACAATGGGAATATACTTATGGAAATAATTTCCTGGTTCATAGGATTACTCTTGTCATGGTACGTCTGGTTGCCAGCCGTGCTTATTCTTGGGTACCTGACGTGGCGTAATTATCAGCGCATCGATGCCGTCCGCGCGATCGAAAGCACGCTACTGATTCTCGAGATTCCAAAAACAAATGACAAACCCGAAACTGCCGCCGAGCAGCTCTTCGCCAGTTTGCACGGTATCCTTCGCGACAAGGAAGAACTGAAGCTAGCGGGTGGCATCCAGGAACACTTGAGCTTCGAAATTGCTTCCGTCAACGGGCAGATTCGTTTCTATGTCTGGGTGCCTACAGCCCTCCGTAGTTTTGTCGAAGGTCAGATTTACGCCCAGTACCCAACCGTCCAAATCCACGAAGCGGATGAGGATTATGTCGCCCATGAACGTATGCATACAGTGACATACACAAGCGAAATCACACTGACTGATAGTGAATTCCTGCCAATCAAATCATTCCTCAACTTTGAGGTCGACCCGCTAGCCGGTATCACCGGAACACTCGCTAAGCTCGAAGCAACTGGCGAGGAGTTATGGGTCCAAGTACTCGTACGCCCGATTCCTGATGTCTGGCACAAATCAACATCCGCCTGGATCAAGCGCCTCAAAACCGGCCCCGGACCATTCGCGTTCCTGACCGACGGCAAGGGCTTTGACGCAAAGTGGATGCTTGGTCTCATTGAAGCTTTCTGGAAACCGCCAGAGCAGGGAGTAGGGGGCACGGCTGCACCCAAGGAGCTATCGGACCGTGACAAGACGCGTGTTGCCGAAGCAGAGAAAAAGGCGACCAAGCTCGGCTACCAAGTCAAGATCCGCCTCGCATACCTTGGTGAGAGCCAAACCAACGCCAAACTACAGATGCAGGCTATCGTCGGTACCTATAAGCAGTACAACAGTACCAACCTCAATGGTTTCAAAATGACCGGTGCTAGCTTCCAGAAGGAGGAACTAGAAAAATATCGCGCGCGTCTGTTCACCGACAAGGGCTATATCCTCAACATCGAAGAGCTCGCCAGTGTCTTCCATTTGCCACACACAAATGTTGAGACGCCGAACATCGTCTGGGCCTCGTCCAAAACAGCCGAGCCGCCAGCCAAACTACCGGTTATCACCGGCAATGACGCAATCGACGAAAACATCAGTGCGTTTGGTCTGACAAATTTCCGTGGTATTAACCACCAGTTCGGCATGTTGCGTACGGACCGTTCGCGTCACATGTATATCATCGGTCAAACCGGTGCAGGTAAGTCCGGTACCTTGGCGCTACTGGCTCTCAGCGACATCTACCACGGACAAGGCTACGCCATCATCGACCCGCACGGTGACTTTGCTATCGACAACATGAAATTTATCCCTGCCGCACGTATCAAAGATGTCGTGTACTTCAACCCAGCCGACACTGCGTTCCCACTTGGGTTTAATCCCCTTGAAGTCACTGATCCATCGATGAAATCAAACATCAGCTCCGAAGTTATCGGCGTGTTGAAACGTATGTTTGGCGAATCATGGGGACCGCGACTCGAATACATCTTGCGATACACCATCTTGGCACTACTTGATCGACCAGAGACCACCATGCTTGATATCACGCGCATGTTAACGGACAAAAAATTCCGCAAAGATACGCTATCTTACTGTAAAGACACCGTCGTGCTGCAGTTCTGGAATATTGAATTCGCCAGCTGGAACGATAAGTTCCAGGCCGAAGCCATTGCGCCGGTGCTCAACAAAGTTGGAGCCTTCACTGCCAACCCGATTATCCGTAACATCATTGGCCAGCCAAGGTCGACATTCAATGTCCGTGAGATGATGGACGAAGGCAAAATCCTGATCGTTAACCTTTCAAAGGGTCTCCTGGGTGAAGACAACTCTGGTATCCTCGGATCATTCCTTGTTACCAAGATTCAGCTCGCTGCCATGTCACGATCCGACATCCCGAACATTGAAGATCGCCGTCCGTTCTATCTGTATGTGGATGAGTTCCAGAACTTTGCCACCGATTCGTTCGCGACGATTTTGTCCGAGGCTCGTAAATATGGTCTGAACTTAACTGTTGCCAATCAGTATATCTCACAGATGAGTGACACTGTCCGTGACGCCGTGTTCGGTAACGTTGGTACGATGGTAAGCTTCCGTGTATCCGCCGATGACTCTCCAATCCTCGTCAAACAGTTTGAGCCCCAGTTCGAGGCAAACGACCTCCTGCAGATGCACAACCGTAACTTTGTCATCAACATGGTTATCGGCGGTGAGAAGGCACCAGCTTTTAGTGCTCGTACGCTTCAACTACCACCAGCGCAGACAGACAATAGCGCAGCTATCATCGAACAGACCCGTGCCAACTTCAGCCAGAGAAGGGAAGTGGTCGAGCAGGCAATCAATGACCTCATCCAGCCGCCAGAAACTCTTCAGCGCAAAGGACCAGGCAATCCCGACTTCAAGCCAGTTCCACATCCAAATGACAAACAGTTACGACCAGGAGACCCAGGCTACCAACCAGTGCAGCCACAGTCACAAGCTCAGGCCAAACAATGGCCAGTTGATAGCGGCGCTCGACCAGTGAAAGCAACACCGGCCCCAGCCGCTGCAGCTCCATCGGAGCCCAACAGGCCGAAGTTCATCATCGAAACACCAGCGGGCGAAGCAGCAGTAGGTATCCAATCCACTCATCAAAAACCTGCCGAGCAAGAACCTCGTAGGGCAGAGGAGTCACCAAAGCCTACTGACGAAGCATCTGACCAACCGCCAAAGAGAAAACGAACTCGTAGCCGTCGGAAGAAGTCTGGCCCTACAGAGGGCACTCCGGGTGAGCACAGCGCAGACAACAGACCGCCGCGAGAAGACAAACGCGAACACTCTCAGACTCATGAGCAGAAACCTCAACATCAGCAGCCTAAAGACACACTCAAGGTTACCCATGCGCCAACACCTGCTTCTGCGCACCAGGAGTCCCGTGACAAACCCGCCGCACCACCTCAGCCGGAACGCCATCCGCAACAGCCGCCAAAACCTGCTGAACCAAGTGGTATGGGTGTCCTTCGAGTACGACGTTAATTTTCGTACAAGCCTCTACAAGTGGCAGCTATGAAATAGTTCACTGCTTTATAGTGGGAAAGTTTGTATCAATAGAAGTAGTGCAAAGAGACACAGAATCGTAGGCTGATGTCACGACAAGGTCTGCTTTGACAGTACATTAACAATCCCACGAAACCACAAGAATAGAGGCAGACGAATGACAGCTGCAAGGCAGTCAGGCCAATCAAAGGCGTCTTCGATGCCTGTTTTTTATGACGCTTCAGGAAGACGAATGATGAGCGTTGTCCTCGCCGCAGCTATACTCAGTTTATGTATGGCCATCGTGGCGATACTCATCGTACCCTACGCTCTCGCACCCATATGGCGCGTTCCAGCCCATAGCGAAAGTAGCTTTCCGCGAAACTTTCTGGCCCAAGCAGATATCGAAGATTTGCCGATTATCGGTGATGACAAGTACGGTATCTTTAACCGAATCGTTAAGGTTCATCGCTACGGTTGGAACAATATCGCGCTCGTTGATCCATTCACGGAGCAGGTATACCGCGAGGCTACCGACGAAGAAAAGGAGCAAATCGGTCAAAACCCGTACGCTCTTGATAACTTTGGTCGGCCGGCGGACCGCGTGTTAATGCTCACATTCGATGACGGACCCGATGCAGTTCATACACCAGAACTCCTCGATTTATTGGCGCGCGAAGGCGTGCCTGTAACATTCTTCCCGATAGGCAAGGCAATCGTGAAGAATCCCGAAGTATTCCGGCGAATCGTTCGTGAAGGTCACATGGTGGGAAACCACACAATGACCCATACCGATTTTGATTCCCACGGAAACTTCTGGAACCGGGAGGAACTCATCGCTACAGACCGAATCATGAGGGCAACAGCACACTACGGCACGAGGCTGTTCAGGATCCCAAAAGGAGACCCAGACAACAACGCGCTCGCAGTGCTACAGGCACAGCAACTCGGCTATCTCCAGGTTGATATGGACCTCGACACGCGCGACTGGGAATCACTACCCGGTCAGCCAATTGAGACACCTCAACTTGATGGGTATGGTCATGTTGTTCTGATGCACGACGGAGGCGGTGATCGAACAGCAACCCTCGATATGGTCGCCAATTTGATTGCCACCGCCAAAGAGCAAGGATATACATTCGCAACACTAGAACCGATACTCCCGCCGGAGTACGTTCCCCTAAAGAACGTCACGCCAGTTCTCGGTGATGTCGTGACGCTGCGTGCGTTTCAGCTTGCCTGGGTAGTACCAGGCCAAGTACTGACATCACTATTCTGGTTCGGAGTTCTGTCCCTGTCACTCCTCTCGCTGTTCTATCTTACGCTGACAATTCTTTTCCACTACCGTTCACGTTCGAGTGAATGGCCCCACTGCTCAAAGGAGAGACTACCTTTTGTTAGTGTTGTCTTTGCGGCGTGGAACGAAGAAAAAGTGATCGCAAAAACCCTCACATCGCTACGAAGAAGCGACTATCCTCAATCTTGTTTTGAGGTGATCGTCGTCAATGACGGGTCAACCGATCGAACACGTGAGATTGCACAGCAATATGCGCAGAGGTGGCCGACACACCTAAGGGTCATCAATAAACCCAATGGAGGGAAATCAGAAGCACTCAACGCTGGCGTCAGGATGGCACGTGGTGAAATAATCGTAACGCTCGATGCGGATACGCTCTTTCGCCCCAACACCATCCGCATGCTCGTGCGCCATTTCATCAAGCATAGTCATGGCAAACAAATCGGTGCAGTAGCCGGTCATGTCAAGGTTGGTAATCGTCGTAATCTTCTCACATGGTGGCAAAGCCTGGAATACATTTCAGGCATATGTGTCACACGCATTGCCGAGGGAATGCTCGGTGCGATATCTATCGTGCCAGGTGCATGCTCCGCATGGCGACGAAGTGCACTGATGCAAATTGGCGGCTTCTCATCGGCGACACTCGCCGAAGACGCCGATGCGACACTCATGCTGCAAAGCCTGGGGTATCGCGTCGTTCAGGAAAATAGAGCGGTTGCAGAGACCGAAGCTCCAGAATCGATGAGAGCATTGGCCAAGCAGCGTAAACGGTGGACTTATGGCAACATCCAAGCACTTTGGAAGCACAAAGGAATGCTACTACGACCACGTTACGGCATGCTCGGCATGATCACTATGCCGTATGCGCTCCTGTCGCTTTTGGTGCCGCTACTTTTCCTGCCGCTAACTGTTGTCGTTGCGGTGATGTCAGTTGCTGACGGAAATTGGAAGAGTGTCGCGTTGTTTGCGGCCTTTGTCGCCGGCATCCATGCGCTCATCTCTATCGTCGCCCTGGTCATATCGGGTGAGAGCAAGAAGCATCTGCTCATAGTTCCGATCTACCGATTGATCTATGAACCACTACGGGCGTACTTGCTGTACGCATCGGTATATAGGGTCATCAAGGGAACTGTGGTGAAGTGGGATAAACTGGAGCGAAAGAGCAGTGTGCTCATCACTTCAGTCGTCGCTCAGCCTAAGGCATATTGAGCGGCGACAGGCCCGGAATCATTTCCGGGCCTGTTCCATGCCTAGGATGTTTGCCGAATCAACAGATCGATATCGAATTCACCAGCCCTCTTGCTGCTTGTACCACAGGCGCCGTCTGATTCCCCAGGAACCTTAATGTACGCCTCTTCGACCAATCCGTCATTTAAGTAGGTGTAGTCATCGACACTGCCAATATGTTCGCCCTCGGGGTTACACCAGTCGACGATCTTGTCTGTGTTCGACGCACCATTCATAGAATTATCAATCATCACATGTAACGGACGGCCGAGTAGGGTAGAGACGTCACGGGCATACCGACGGGTCGTCTCTTCAGAACTTTGATACGAGACATTTAATGAGATTCCACCTACCAATTTTTCTCTGGGGTCGACCTCTTGAATTAATTTAACGATTTCGGCCGGCTTGTGCCACGCGCTATTGCCCGCATCCAAATAAACGGCAGTGTTCTTGTTCCGCTCAGCGAGCATCGTCAGCGCATCGTGAAGCATCACTACACGCTCCACCCGCTGCACCTCAGTTCTCATGTTGGGAATCTGGGCGAGGGCATCAGGTTCAAGTATAACGACCGTTGACTTATTACCGATAGTATCGCTCACCTCCTTGACCCAGTTGTAATAATCATTAGGAGCTTTTGCACCACCCGCTGCTTCGCCGCCCAAATCACGATGGGGCACATTGTAGAGCACGAATAGTGGGATTGAGCCTTCTAGTCTGCTCTGATCCAAATTTTCATTGATCACATCACGTGTACTGACCACATCGCCATTGAGCCACTGCGCGATAGGGATTTCCTTCAGCCGTTCAATATTTTCCCTCGCCACAGGGTTCTGCGTTACTTCAAGCGCCTTATCAAGGTTCTTGTAGTACTGATCTGGCACGTCATGGAAATACTCGCCCATAGCCGGTCGGTTAAACTGCAGCGATCCATCATTGGTTGCTTTTGTCTCACAACCAGTCAACGCCAAAAACACCGCCGCTGCCGCAACCATGCGCCGGCCAATCCGAATCCGCTCGGTACTTGTCTGTGTCTCTAGTGTATTCACTTTTACTTATGGTACAGAGAATAGGGGCGTACCTCTGTTGAATATCTCACAAAACAGAGGTGAAATAATATAGAACAAAAATAGAACATTAAGTATAGGTGTTTTACAGGGGTAACACCCCTGGTGATCTTTTGTTCGATAGTAGCTATTTACCCCTGTAGACCCCTGTAAACATAGAAATATAAAGAAATTAAGGAAAACATAATGCGGAATATAAACAAAGCACGGCCGGGCAGAAATAGTGGGCTCATGAAAGTAGGGCAGCAAAATATTTTGGACGGCAGGCGGAAATTCAGCCAGAATCCGTGAATACGTTATTGTTATCTCTACACAGATCTTACGTCGCACAATATATCTTTTACGACATTACATTTATAAACATAAGATGATTCAGTATACGTCTATTTTAGTGGCCACACCCCTCCGATAGGGGGAAATATACTAAACACGTGTTACTACGTGCGCGTTCTACGTACTTTACATTGTTTATCGTTATACGTACACAAACCACTACCGGGAACCCCTCCGGTCATCCGTAGTAGCTGCCATGACTTGCAGATCATACAGCAACCTACAGGCCTTACGTCGCAACCTTAAAATTATTTCCATTTGACTTTTGGAGTTTTCCACACTCTGAGTATGTTTTTTCGCCAAAATTATTTCCACTTTCCTTCTGCCCTTGCTCCCCTACCTTTTCACGCTCATTTGCTTTTTTTACATTTTGATATGTTAATATAGTTTTTTTGAGAATAACGAAAATAGTAAAATCGAACAAAAATAGAACTAGATAGAGAGGAGTGAGAAGGGTGTGTTTCATGGCACCGAGCGATCGCTACGGCTCTACTTCGAGATAGACTAAAAGCGAAACGCAAGCTGTGCTATATCAAGCACAGCGAAAGTGGTCTGTTTCAAGATAAGGGTTGTCGAGACCGCCCTACTCTGTAGCGGGTGTGACTGCTATCTAGTGATAATAAGCTTTGCCAGAGACACGAACATCTATATATTCCGGCTTTGCGCCCTTGGTGTCAAAGTAGGCGACAGCTCGTTGCATATCTTCTACTTGTTCCCCTACCGAGCGATCAAGCGACAGTTTGATTGGATACTGGTGATTAGCTAATTTGATCTCTATCTGTCGGGTAGTACCAGCGGGGATAAGCGCCTGCTCAACAGCAAGTCCACTACTGCGAGCTAATTCAACCGTACGACCGACAAAACGCAGGAATCGTCCGCTTGCAACAGTAGTACCCGTCGTCTGAGGCACACCACTTTGATCAATAATTTTTACTGTCGGTCGCTCGTAGTGGTTCGTCTGAAATGACATACCGTCCTTGTCAACATAGTACTGCTTTGAGTTAATTAACCAACCAGCAACTGGACGCCGAAACACTACAGTAAATTGGCTCGTGGCAAGCCCAGAAGCGCCATCAACACTTACTGAGCTGACTTCAGGTGCAACTTGAGATACATGCTGCGTCAGCTCCTTTTCATCTAAAAGTACCCTTATGCGCTCACCGGGTCGGGTGGCAAGATATTCATTGATTGCCGACTGATAGCGCTGTTCATCAACAGCAAGACTACTATCACCTGGACTAACCTCAATAAACGCCGTGAACTCATAAAGCAGCCAAACCAACGTGCCGGCTGCGAGTAGTACCATCACCA
>Ga0075163_10004366_pt1 | contig 18969 bp, 14 predicted proteins | sample JI1023141ADNA_FD_71478 | JGI IMG/M metagenome (GOLD analysis project Ga0075163, IMG submission 71478) | Wastewater effluent complex algal communities from Wisconsin, to seasonally profile nutrient transformation and Carbon sequestration -... | ecosystem: Engineered > WWTP > Effluent > Algae...
GGTCTGGCCAAGAATCTGCTGTTGCTGCCTGCGCTGGCGGTGCTTTGGGTGTTGAGTGATCGGAGGTAGGGGGATGGACTATTTGTTGCTGAAGTGGATCCACATCCTGTCATCGACCCTGCTGTTTGGCACTGGCCTCGGCATTGCGTTCTTCATGTGGGTCGCGCATCTGCGCGGTGATGCACGAGTGATCGCGGCCACCGCGCGCACGGTCGTCATTGCTGATGCCTGCTTCACGGCACCGGCGGTGCTGGTTCAATTCGTAACCGGTTTGCTGCTGTCGGCGCAGCTGGGCTGGCCGGTCGAGGCGTTCTGGTGGCGCGCATCGCTGAGCTTGTTCTTCGTGGTCGGCATTTGCTGGTTGCCCGTGCTTTGGCTGCAAGTTCGCGCGCGTGATCTAGCGCGAATTTCCGCCGAGGTCGGCACTGATCTGACGTCGACGTACCGTCGAACAATGCGCGCGTGGTTCTGGCTAGGCTGGCCGGCGTTCCTGAGCGTTCTGGCCATCTTCTGGTTGATGGTACTGAAGCCGGTTTGACGTCGACTGGACGCGTTTAGCTTGCGACTTCTCCTGCACAAGTGGCCGAGCGCCATCGAACCGTTTCCGCAGCTCGACGGTCGCGCGTTTCATTGCCGCTGGAAAATTGCACGGCGTGCGGGCTCTCGCCGACGGCTTTGCAGCAGTACTCACCCCCAAAATTGGTCTCAGCGGGGCGAATTCTCGCTCTCGCTGTGCAATGGCAGGCTGGCCGCTGGATGTTCACTCAGTGCGGTCAGCGGATTACGCTGGACTGGTTGACTAGTGCGGGTTTCGGTCGGCGACTGCAGAATGTAGCTGGGACGTCGCTTGATCTCGTCGTAGATGCGCGACAGGTAGTGGCCAATGATCCCCAAGCTCAACATCAGCGTGCCGCTGAAAAACACCATCAGCAGGATGACGGTGGTAAATCCGTCAATCGCTTGTCCCTGAAGTTTCTGGATCAATGCGATGCCGCCGAATACACAACCCACCAGCAGGCTCACCAGACCGGCCCATGTCACCAGTTGCAGGGGAATGGCCGAAAACGACGAGATGTTGTGGAGCGCGTACTTCACCAGCATCAACAGGTTCCAACGGCTGCTGCCATTGGCACGATCTGCCACCGAAAATGGAATGCGTGCGGTGGCATGCCCCATCCACTGCACCAGCCCGCGGAAAAATCGCTGCTGCTCGGGAAGTTGGTTGAGCTGGTCCACCACCGCGCGATCAAGCAATTTGAAGTCCGACTGGCCGCGAATATTGAGTCGGGCAAGCAGGGCGAACAGCTTGTAGAACCCGCTGGCGAGCAGGCGGCTGTATGCGCTCTCTTTGCCACGATGTTGCTTGATGGCTTCGACGACGTTGAATCCGCTTTCCCATAGCTCGATCATTTTTGGAATCAAGCCGGGTGGGTGCTGCAAATCGCTGTCGATCAGGATCACTGCATCCGTATCGGCTGGTGTGGCATGCAGTCCGGCGGTGATGGCCGATTCCTTGCCGAAGTTGCGCGTGAAACGCAGTACAGCGGCACGTGTCTCGTTTTGGCAATAGCGCGTCAGCGCTTCGGCCGTGCCGTCGACCGAGCCATCGTCAATCACCAGCAAGTGAAACGCGATGTCGCCACGCGCGTGCGTGGCGGCGGCCAGAATCTGGCGGAGGTTCTCCTCAATGGACGCGGCCTCATTGAACACCGGTACGACAATCAGGATTTTCTTCATGCGTGGCGAGTTGGGTGTGGAGTCCAGCGATGGATGGGGAGGGCAGGTGCCAGAACGCAGGTCGCGCGTCACCAAGCGCGGGTCGGCGCACGGCAATGGCCTGCTGACAGCGTAGCAGACTGATTCGATGCGCCTGACCACCGCAACCGCCATGGGTGTGGGCGGCGATAACTGTGGCATCGCATTGTCCACGCGTGGCCGCAGCGTGGCGTTCAATCCTGCAGGGGGCGCAACCAGCCAATCAGGTGTGCGTAAACCGTAGTGCTGGAAAGCAGTCCGAGATGGCTGGTCGAATGCACCACGGCTTGCTGGGCGGCAGGAAATTGCAAACGCCGCGCGGCTTGTCGATGCTGCCCGAGTGCGCTGGCCACGCTGACCAGTCCATCACCCAGTAAATGGGTGGCAGACGCGGCATTGGCTGGCTTCAGATTCGCCGCCACGGCGTAGCAACGCGGCCCCGTTGGCAGGGGCGTTCGGTCGCCCTTGCGAAGGTCCTTGATGCCAGCGCTGCGCAACAGCGCGAGGCGTGCCAGCGGTGCGGCATACGGCGCAACACTTAGCAGACTGGTGACGATGTGTCCGGCGGTTTCCAGAGGCGCGCCCAAATGGGGCGAACCAAGACAAATCAGGTCGCTGACCTGCGTCGGCCAGCGCAAGGCGCCCAGCTCACCCGAGGCCGCCTGATGCAGCGCGCTGCGGGCGACCAATCCACCCATGCTGTGGCCCAGCAGGGTCAGGCCTGTGATGGGAACCGGCCAGACCGCCTGCAGTTGCTCCAGTTGCTGCGCCAACAAGTGACCGTTGACAGCAATCGGCAGTCCGCTGTTGTAGTGCAGATACACCGGAGTGAAGCCCGCGTCGCGCGCCAGTGCGAGGCCGTGATCGTGGCCAGCGCGCTGCCATTGCAGATCGTTCATGCACAAGCCATGCAGCAGGATCAGTGGGCGTGGTCCTGCGTCTGGCAAACGCTCACGCAGCGCGTCGCGTTCACGGGGCAAGGATTGACCAGCGACGCGAAAGCACATCTCGATGGCGAGCGGGTTGCCACTGGCGGCGAGGTGATCGCCAAGCACGCCGTTGAGTGCCGCACGCAGCGCTTCGCGTTCCGGGCGTGCAAGCGGGGCTGCCCGGGACGCATGGTCAGCGGCCAGTCGGTCGTCCAGCCAGCCGAGCAGTGCTTGTGCGCGATCACCCACGCGTCGGGTTGCACCGCGTACGGATCGGTAGACCAGGCCAGTGATCCCTCGTGTTCGTTCGTCGCACGCGGGTGAGCCCAGCACCGGTAACGTCGCAATACGGCTGTGCATGGCTTCCACCAGATCGGTCAGGCCGATCACCGCGTCCGTCGCCAGTTGCGCGCTACCGCGCAGGTGGGCCGTGTGTTGGGGGCGTTTGTGCATCGAGTGGTCTGCCTGTGCCCTGTGGCCTCTGCCTTGCGTCGCAAGGTTCCTCGCAAGGCGTCGGAACCGAATCGTCGCTCGACACGCCTGCCTTGGTGCAGCGACCGTATCGGGAAAGCTCAGTGCAAATACTCGGCATACCAGTCGAGATGCCGTTGCATGCGGTCGCGCAGGTAGCTGGGGATGCTGAGGCCGTGGTTTTCGCCGGGGTAGATCACCAGTCGCGTCGGGATCTTTTGTGAGCGCAGCGCTTGGTACATCTGCTCGCCACCGAGGCAGGGCACGTTGAAGTCCTTTTCGGCGCACAGGAACAAGGTTGGTGTCTCGATTTGATCGGCGTGCAGGAAGGGATAGCTGGCGGTGTCATAGGCGTCACGGTTGGCCCATGGCGTGCCGAGTTCCAGTTCGTATTCGCGGATGTACATGTCGTGGCCGTACAGCGCGTACATGTTGGAGGCGCCGGCGCCGCTGACGGCGGCCTTGAAGCGCGTGTCGCGGGCGATCACCGCATTGGTGAGGATGCCGCCATAGCTCCAGCCGCCCACCGCGAGTCGATCCGGGTCGGCAATGCCGCGTGCCACCACATGCTCGACGCCGGCGATCACATCAGCGACATCCAGACGACCCCAGTCGGCGTAGATCGCCCTGCTGAAGTCGAAGCCGCGCCCTGAACTGCCGCGCGGATTGACCCCGAGCACGGCGTAACCGTGGGTCGCGTAGATCTGCCAATCGGGCATGAATTCGTGGCTGAATTGATACACCGGCCCGCCATGCAGACGCACGATCAGCGGCGCAGGCTGACCGTTTTGGTGATCCAGCGGCAGGGTCAGCAGCCCTTCGATGGCCGTGCCATCCGCGCTAACGAAGCGCACCGGTTCGGTGCGCGCAAGGCGGCGCTCGCTCAACCAGTCGTTGTGGTGCGTCAGTGGCCGCAAGCTGCCTCGTTCCAGGGCGGAAATCTCGTAGGGATTCTGATCATCACCACCGAGCACGACAACGCGCTCCCCCTCGACATCCAGATCGTAGTCGAAGCGCAGATCGGGACTCAGCGGCGTCAATTTGCCGCTGCTCAGATCGATGCGCGACAGGCGGGTGACGCGGCTCTGTTCGATCAGTGTGTAGATGCTCCGACCATCCTTCGACCAATGCGGCTTGCTGAAGCATCGGTCGATGGGTGCAGGCAGATGCGACTCGCCGGACGCGATATCGATCACCGCCAGTTGCCAAGGCGCGTAGTAGATCCAGCGATCTTCGCCACTCTGCAGGTAAGCAATACGGCGACTGTCCGGGCTCCAGGCTGGGCGGGTTTCCCAGTAGGGATCAAGATCGGCTCCAGCAAAGCGGGTGAGTTGGCGCTCGACCGCGCCGGGTTTGGGTTCGATCAGATACAGGTCGAAATTGAGATGGCGATCAGGTTCGTCACCGCGCTTGCTGACGAAGGCGATGTGGCGACCATCGGGCGACCACGCGGGGAGTTGCTCATCATGTGCGCCCGCGGTCAGCGCCTGACTCTCACCACTCGCAACTTCGACGCGGTACAGGTGGCGTCGCCGCTGGCTGAGATAGTCGCGGCCATCTTCCTTGAACTGGTAACGGTCGATGACGATGGGTGGGGGATTTTTCGCCACGTCGTGGTCGGGTTCCGCGTCTTCGGCGATTACCGCGAGCGCCTTGCCGTCCGGCGACCAGACGAAATCCTCCACCGCGCCCGCAAAACGGGTGACGCGCCGCGCCTCACCGCCATCGGCAGCCATCAACCAGACTTGCACGTCGCCAAGCTTGTCATCACCAGTCGTGCGATCACTCAGAAAGGCCAACCAGCGACCATCCGGTGACCATTGCGGCAGCCACTCACTGTCGGTGTCGGTGAAGCTCAATGGCTGCGGATCGCCGCCTGCAAAGGATACGCGCCACAGATCGGACTGCCGCAGATCCTCGCCGACGTTGCTGCGCGTGACACTGTAGGCGAGCCAGCGACCGTCCGCGCTGAGATCGGGTTCGCCGACATCCACGAGGCGATCCAGATCGGCAATGTGCAATCCCGAGGTCTGCGCCTGTGCCAAGCCGTTGGCGAGTCCGAGCAACAGTATCCAGCGCTTGCGGCAAGTCATGTCAATCGATCCCCTGCAGTGCTTCATCCAGACTGTAGCGCAGGCATTCAATCACTTCGTCAATCTCGTCGAAGCTGACCGTCAGCGGTGGCATGAAGCGCACTGTGCTGACGCCGCAGGACAGCAGCAGTACACCGTTGTGGAAGGCGCGGGTGATCAGCGCATCGCAGAGTTTGGCGGCCGGTTCGCGGCTGCCGTCGGTGGCGATCAGTTCCATGCCGATCATCAGGCCGCGACCGCGCACCTCGCCGATGCAGGGATAGCGTTCGGCCAACCCGGCCAGACGTGCCATGAAGTAGGTGCCAGCGGCCGCGGCATTGGCGGTGAGTTCATTGCGCACCAGATCCAGCGTGGCATTGGCCGCCGCGCAGGCCAGTGGATTACCGCCGTAGGTGTTGCCATGGGCGCCACGCTGCCATTGCGACATCAGACTGCGCCGCGCCACCACTGCGCCAATTGGCAGTCCGGAGCCCAGACCTTTGGCGAGCGTCATGATGTCAGGTTGCACACTCCAATGTTCGCAGGCGAAGTGTCGACCGGTGCGACCCACGCCAGATTGCACTTCGTCAAAAATCAGTAGGATGCCGTGCTCGTCGCAAAGTTGGCGCAGTCCGGCCAGAAACCCGTCCGGTGGCACCAGATAGCCACCCTCGCCCTGAATGGGTTCGATCAGCATGGCGGCGACTTCGCTCGGCGGCAGATTGCGCTGGAACAACATGCGCAAATAGTCGAGCGTTGCCTTGCCCTGATCGATACCCGCGAACAGTGGTCGATACGGATTGGGGTAGGGCACATGGGTGATGCCCGGCAAAGGCAGAGCGAAGCCTTTCTGCTGCGTGTATTTGCTGGAGGTGAAGGCGAGTGAGCCCATGGTTCGCCCATGAAAGCCACCGAGAAAGCCAACGAAGCGAGGCCGGCCGGTAACGTAACGGGCCAACTTCAGTGCGCCCTCGACGGCCTCGGTGCCGGACTGGCAAAGGAAGCTCATGGCGGGTTCAGCCAGCGGCGCAATGGCGGCGATGCGCTCGCCGAGCGCGGTCATTTCCTCGTGCCAATAGTCACTGGAAATATGCAGAAAGCGATCCGCCGCGGACTTCACCGCGTTGACGACGCGCGGGTGCGCATGGCCAGTCGCACAAACGGCAATCCCGGCGGCGAAGTCGAGAAAGCGATTGCCGTCCACGTCCCAGACTTCGGTGCCGCGGCCGTGCGACATCACGAAGGGGTAGTCGCGTGGATAGGAAGGCGAGATCACTGCCGCATCGCGTTCGATCATCGCGCGAGCGTTCGGGCCGGGCAGCGGCATGCGAATGTGGGGTGTGTTCATGGGCAGGTATCCAGCAGATGCAACGGCAGCGGTTGGCGATGCAGATGGGCGATGGCGCTGCGGCGCTGTAGCGCGCGCAGGGTTTCGAGCTCGCGCGCACTCGGCGCACCGAGCGTTTGCAAGGCGTTGGTGACCTGCAAAGGCCAGCCAAACGCTGCGCGCGCCTGTTCCACTGACGCGCCGGGGTATATCTCGTGGAGTTGCAATTCCTGTGAGCCAGGTGCAGGCCGCAGAATGCCGATGTCGGTGATCACGACCTGTGGTCCTGCACCACGCAATCCCTGGGTTTGACGCGTGCCGTGACCTTCAAGAAATCCACCGCTGGTGCGGAAGTCGAGGGCTTCGACCATGCTGCGTGGATTGGCTTTCATCACCACAAACGTCTGCGCCGCATGCGCGGCAATCTCAGGTGCGCCGCCAGCGCCGGGTAAGCGCGTGTGGGGTTGCGCGTAGTCGCCAATGGCCGTGCTGTTGAGATTGCCAAAGCGATCCATTTGTGCGGCGCCGAGAAACCCGATATCAACCCGACCTGCCTGCAGGTAGTACGCAAACACTTCAGGCAGTGATACGACATACGCAGCGGTTTGCGCCAGTTCGCCATCCCCAATCGACAGCGGCAAGCGTTCCGGACGCGTGCCGACCGTGCCTGATTCGTAGATCAGCACCAGGTCAGGCGCATGCGTCATACGCGCCAGATTGCACGCTGCACCAGGCAGGCCGATGCCCACAAAGCAAACGTCGCCATTGCGCAGTTGACGCGCGGCGGCGATGGTCATCATTTCGTCGGCGGTGTAGCTCATGCGGCACGTTCGCGCGCAACGCGATGCATCATTTCCGCGTGGTTCGCGCTGCTGAGAATGTTGTCTTGCATCCAGCGCAGAAATTTTTGGCGATCCCGCGAAACGGCATCCCAATTCAGATAGAAAGCGTTGTCGCGGTCGTAATGGCCCTGCGCATACGAGGGCCAAGCGCCGAGTGGACAATGCACGATCGCATTGACGATCCAATGCGGCAAAACGATTTGATTCATGGCGGGCGGCAGGCTTTCAACACGTTGTTCAACCGTCACGATCACGGTGCGAGCGGCGAGCGCCGCTTCGCGTTGTGCGCCGACAATCCCATGCAGGCTCACATTGCCCTGCGCATCGGCAACTTGTGCATGCAGGATGGTGACATCGGGCCGCAGCGCTGGCACGGTGGCGAGGCGTTCACCGCTATACGGACAGGTGACGCTGGCAATGCGCGGATTGTGCTGCGGCAAGTCACACCCTTGGTAGCCGCGCAGCACGCCGAAAGGCAATCCAGATGCGCCCGCGGTATAGGCCACCGCCATTCCCGCGTGGCTATGCTCGTCGAGTTCCAGTGCATGAGGCCAGGCATGCTCGATTGCGTCGCGCAACCGATGCAGCGAGCCGACCCCCGGATTGCCACCCCACGAAAAGGTCAATCGACGTGCACAGCCCATGCCGATCATCTGGTCGTAGATCAGGTCTGGTGTCATCCGCACCAGATGCAGATCGCGTCGACCCTGCCGGATCAGTTCATGTCCGGCGGCAAACGGGATCAGATGGGTAAATCCTTCCAGAGCGACGCAGTTGCCGTCATGCACATGATGCGCAAGCGCATCGGACAAGGTCATCCAACGGTTGCGTGTGGTTGGTGTGGCGAAGGCGTTCACTCAATCCACGACCGTGCGTGACTGCTCGCGCAGATACTGGGAAAGGTAGTAAAACGACGCGATGGCTTTTCCGGTGGTGCCCGAGCCCTTCCAGCCCGCGAATGGCTGATAACCTGGCCACGCACCAGTGGTCGCGCCTTGCGGCCGATTGGCGTACGTCACGCCCGCCTCGATGTGCTCTTGAAAGTGATCGATGTCCGCATTGCTGCCGTAGCATCCTGCCGTCAGGCCAAGCGCTGAGTCATTGGCGAGCTGCAGAGCGTGATCGAGGTCGTCAACGCGGCACAGCATCAGGATTGGCAGGAACATTTCCTTGGCATACAGCGGATGCGCCGACGGCGCCTCGGCCAAGGTGGGTTGCACGTAGTAGCCGTGGACCAGCTCCGCGTCGTGCAGTACTTGTCCGCCCGCCAAGATTCGTGCTCCCTGCTGCGACAGTTCGTCGATGTAGCGCGGGTAGTTGGCGTAGGCATCGGCCGTCGTTACCGGGCCTAGCCAGTGCGCACGTTGTGATGGGTCGCCGATCTGGAGGGTTCGCATGGCATCGCGCAGACGACCAATCAAACTATCGGCGACGCGGGCCGCGACATATAGGCGTGACAGTGCCGAGCATTTCTGTCCGCCCATGCCAAACGCGGAACGCACGATCCCCAGCGTGGCACGATCCAGATCAGCATGGGCGGTGACGATGCAGGCGTTCTTGCCGCCCATCTCGGCAATGCAGGGGCGCGGATATGGGCCACTGGCAAACAGCCGAAGTATCTGCATCCCAACGTCATACGAGCCCGTAAAGGTGATGCCAGCAAGGCGAGTGTCGTTGACCAACGCGGTGCCGACATCGTGACCCTGACCGTTGAGGTAGTTGAAGACGCCAGGTGGCAGTCCGGCATCACGCATACAGTCAGCGAGCAGGCGTCCAGCCCAAGGGGTCTCGCTCGCGGTCTTCAACACGACGGTATTGCCCGTGATCAAGGCGGCGGCAACCGGGCCTCCAGCCAGTGCCAGCGGAAAGTTGAATGGCGAGATGACCGCCCACACACCATAGGGCCGCATGACACTGCGATTACGCGAAGCAAAGCCAGGCAGGGGGTCGTTCGGCAAGGCGTGCTCAAAGCCATCGGCCTGCTCGAACTCGTTGGCGTAGAGGCGAAAGAACTCGACGGTTTCCTGCGCTTCACCCAGCGCCTCCATGCGATTTTTTCCAACTTCCAGCGTCAGTGCTGCGGCGATTTCATAGACCCGCTCCTGCAGGAGGTCAGCGACCCGCCGAAGCAAGCGTGCACGTTCGGAAACTGGCGTGCGACGCCACAATGGATAGGCTTCCTGCGCGGCGGAAATGGCGGTCTTCACATCGCCTCGGCTGGCAATCGAGAACTCGCCCAAGACAAGACGTTGATCGATCGGGCTGCGCCTGAGGTCCAGGTACTGGCTGGGCAAATCGATGCCATCAATGTGCAGTGCGTGCAGTCCTCCCAGACGCTGGCGTACCCGTTGCATAGCCAGATCGAATTGCGCATGCAGTGACTCTGGCGGGTCAAACATGCTGGCGTAAGTCAATGTGTAGCTCATGCAATTTCCCTTTGATCGGCATCCGCAGCGAGTTCCTGCGCCAATTGGGCCAAGAGGCGATCCAGTAGGTCCAGCGCATTGCCGAGATCGTGTTCTTCGATTACCAGCGGTGGTGCCAGGATCAGCAAGTTGCCACGCGCCGCAAATGACACTCCGGCATCAAAACCCCGCTGCAGTAGTCGCCGCAAACCCTCGTGCATGTTGGGCCAGATCGACAACGGCGCGCGTGTCAGGCGATCGGATACCAGTTCCAGCACCGCAAACAGCCCGTGTCCGCCGCGCACCTCGCCGATGATCCGATGACGTGCCTGCAGATCGATCAATTGCGCGAACATCTGTTGGCCCAGATGTCGCGAGCGTTCAATCAAGCCTTCTTGCTGGTAACTGCGAATGGCGGCGACCCCCGCAGCGCAGGCGAGCGGATGCCCGCAGTAGGTCAGGCCGGTCAGCAGCATTTGCGATTGCAGGGCGTGCGCGATGGGCGACGAAATCACCACGGCACCCAAGGGCAAATGGGCACCAGTCAGACCTTTCGCCAGACTCATCAGGTCAGGCGCTTGGTCCGCGCCGTAGCGCTGCCAGGCGAACCACTCGCCGCAGCGACCGAAGCCACTCATCACCTCGTCGGCAATCAGAAGAACCTGCCGAGCTGAAGTGAGTGATCGTAGCGCTGGCCAATAGTTGTCCGGCGCGACAATGCCATTGGTTCCCGCATTCGGCTCCATCAGAACCGCGGCGACCTCGGCACTACCCAGACTGTCGATGCGCTCGGCGACCGCCTGCGCGGCACGTTCGCCGCAGACCGCAGGATGATCGGTTTCCCATGGGCAGCGATAGGTGTAGGGCGCGGGCACATGACTGACGCGGAAATCCTCCGCAGCCACCTGATCCTGTGTGCGACTGTCGCCGGACAGCGCCATGCCGGCATAGCTGGCTCCGTGATAGGAACGATCACGGGTGATCACCCAGCCTTTGACGAGTCCGCGGGCCTGTCGCGCGAACTTGACTGCATGTTCGTTGGCATCCGCGCCGCCCAAGGTGAAAAACACCCGGCCGCCCTCGAATCCGGCAGTCTCCAACAGCAGGCTGGCCAACTCGGCGCGCGGCTGTGCGCCCCAGGCATTGGTAACAAAGCACAGCTGCTCGGCCTGGCTACGGATCGCTTCCACCAGTCGCGGATGTTGATGTCCGAGGTGGCTACATTCGGCGAGGCTGCTCATGTCGAGCCACGCGCGTCCGTCCGCGGCCCAGAAACGCGCGCCACGCCCGCCGACAATGGTCGGTGCTTGCCATTGATCCTGCACACACCAACTGTGCAGAACGCCGTCCCGTTCATCGATCACGGAGCTTCCTTTCATGGCATTCGGTGCGATAATCGCACAAGAATGCGTATTGCGAACTTATTGGAGTGCCTCTAGGCTGGCGCTGTCAACCATGTGAGCAGCGAATGAGCCGAGCGGATTTCGAAGACAGTGCCGACTATGTGCAGTCCTTGGCACGCGGGTTAAGTGTGTTGCGCGCGTTCAATCACGGCCTGCCCAGCGCGACGCTTTCGGAAGTGGCACAGCGCGCGGGTTTGTCGCGTGCGGTTGCGCGGCGGTCATTGCTGACCTTGCTGCATCTGGGTTATGTCGGGCAGCGCGGTCGCCAGTTTTTCTTGACGCCACGGGTGCTGGAACTGGGCTTCGGCTATTTGTCGTCGCTTGACCTGACAGAGGTCGCCCAACATGCGATGGAGCAACTGTCGGCCACGGTCGATGAATCGTGCTCAATGGCAGTACTGGATGGCCATGAGATTGTTTATGTCATTCGTGTGCCAGTGCGCCGCGTGATGAGCGTCAATCTGGGAATCGGCGCGCGATTGCCCGCGTTTGCGACCTCAATGGGTCGTGTGCTGATTGCGGATTTTCCGCACGCCACGTTCGAGCAGTGGCTGCAGGGCGTGCAGTGGCAGGCCTTCACCCCGCAGACGCGCAGCAGGCCCGATGCGCTGCGCGCCGAAATTGCGTTGGTCCGAGCGCAGGGTTTTGCACTCAATCTGCAGGAACTTGAACCCAACTTGTGTTCGGTTGCCGTTCCCCTGCAGGACGCCAGTGGGCGCGTGGTGGCGGCAATCAACGTCGGCATGGCGTGGCGTGAGGGCGTCGAGGCACGTATACAGAAGCAGATTTTGCCGGCGCTCCGGCATACTCGCGACGCCATCGCGCTGGCGCTCGTTCAAGGCGGTTGGCAACCGCACATGCATCTGCGACACCACCATGACTGAGGTTTTTGTGGTGGATGCGACCCGCACGCCCTTTGCACGCCATGCGGGCGCGCTGGCGTCGATTCGTTGCGATGACCTAGCTGCGCTCCCACTGCAAACGCTGGTGCAACGTCATCCACAGATTGACTGGTCGGCGCTGGATGATGTCGTTCTGGGCTGCGCCAATCAGGCCGGTGAGGATAATCGCAATGTGGCCAGAATTGCCGCCTTGCTGGCCGGTCTGCCCGTCAGCGTGCCCGGCATGACGGTAAATCGCCTGTGTGCGTCTGGTTTGGAGTCGGTCGCCATCGCCGCACGTGCGATTCGAGCGGGCGAGGCGCACGCCATTCTGGCTGGCGGCGTCGAAAGCATGAGTCGTGCACCGTACGTGCTTTCAAAAGCCCTGACGTCCTTTGCGCGCGAACAAACGCTTGAAGACAGCACGCTTGGTTGGCGCTTCGTCAATCCCGCCATTCGCGAGCGCTGGGGCGTCGATTCGATGGCGCAGACCGCGCAGAATCTCGCCACGCGATTCGGAATCGAGCGCAGCACGCAAGATGCCTATGCGTTGCGAAGTCAGCAGCGCGCGGAGCACGCGCGACAGGCCGGGATCTTTGCTGAACAGATTCAACCGGTGACCGTTGCAGATCGCGTATTCAACGAAGACGAGCATCCGCGACCGCACACCACCGCTGAACAGTTGGCGCGCTTGCGCCCATTGCTTGGACCCGAAACCAGCATCACGGCGGGCAATGCCTCCGGAATCAATGATGGCGCGGCAGCGCTGCTGTTAGCCTCTCCAACGATGCTGGAACGTTGGGGAGTGACGCCGTTGGCACGCATCGTGGCGAGCGCCGCGGTCGGCGTCGAGCCACGGTATATGGGCATCGGTCCGGTACCGGCGATCGAGGCACTGTTGGCGCGTACCGGCTGGATGCTCGACAGCATTGATCATATCGAGATCAATGAAGCCTTTGCTGCGCAAGTAGTCGCTTGCACGCGCGGTCTGCGCCTGGCCGATGACGACCGCCGTGTGAATCCCTACGGTGGTGCGATTGCCTTGGGACATCCCCTCGGCGCGAGTGGTGCGCGTCTGCTCATGCAGTCGGCATTTGCGCTACGGCGTGGCTCCGCATCACGCGCCGTGGTCAGCTTGTGTGTGGGTGCAGGCCAGGGTGTGGCCATGGCTTTGGAGGCACTGTCTTGATGGTCAACGCACGATCCGCTGGCAGGGCAGATCGCGAAGGCTGGCGCAATGGGTGGGAATTGCACTAACGTGAGCCTGTCCTCTCCGTCCAAGTCTGACGCCATGGTGCAGTCCTTTGTTCTGATGCCATCGATGCGCCGCGCGCGTGGCACACCGCCAAGCGAGGGCTCGGCATGAATGCTATGGCTGAGCATTCAGGCTCGCTGAGCCAAGCACTGGCGCATGCACAGTGGCTGATGAACCAGCATCCGGTGGACGCTCGACAACAGTTGCTCGAAATTCTGCAGGTCTTGCCGCAACAGCCGGAAGCTCTGCGCTTGCTGGCCCTCCTGGACGTGCGAGAGGGCCGTTCTGGCGACGCCTTGGCAGGGCTGCGCGAGGCCGTTCGCATCGACCCTTATCTGCCGCAGGCGTGGCGTCAGTTGGCGGATCAACTGCTCGCGGCCGGTGATGTGGCGTCGGCCGCGACAGCCTATCTGCACCATGTGCAGCATTCCCAGCGCGATCCCGTTCTGCTTCGGGCCGGCAATGCGTTGGCACAAAATCATTTGCCAGAAGCCGAGCAGGCACTGCGTGACCACCTGAAGCGTGCGCCGACCGATGTCGCGGCGATGCGTATGTTGGCCGAACTGGCGGAGCGCTTGGGACGACACGAAGATGCCGAGGCGCTGCTGCAGCGCTGCCTTGAGCTGGCGCCGGATTTTCACGCCGCACGGCACAACTATGCCTTGGTGCTGCATCGTGGCAATCGGGCGCCGGAAGCCCTGCAGCAAATCGAGCGACTACTTGAGCGTGAACCCGACCATCCCGGCCACCTGAATCTCAAGGCCGCCATTCTTTGTCGCATGGGCGAGTACCCACCGGCCATCGAAATCTACGACCGCGTCCTTAGCACGCATCCGAAACAGAGTCAGGTTTGGATGAGTTATGGCCATGCGCTGAAAACCTCGGGTGAACAGGCGCGAGCCATTGAGGCCTACCGTCGTAGTCTGGCGCTGGAGCCGGGGTTTGGCGAAGCGTGGTGGAGTTTGGCCAATCTGAAAACCGTGCGTTTTGACGCGGCAGACATTGCGCAGATGCAGGTGTCGTTGCAGCGCGCCGACTTGCCGGTAGAACATCGCTTTCACCTGCACTTTGCCTTGGGCAAGGCGCTTGAAGATGCCGCCGATTATGCGAGTTCTTTTGCGCATTACGCGCAGGCCAATGCGTTGCGTCGTGGTCAATTGCTGTACAGCGCAGATGACACATCGGCGCGTACCCAACGCATCAAACAGACCTATTCCCCTGAGTTCTTCGCCAATCGCGATGGTCAGGGATGTGCGGCATCCGATCCCATCTTTGTGGTCGGCCTGCCGCGCTCGGGATCGACCCTGATTGAACAGATACTGTCCTCACACTCCCAGGTCGAAGGCACCATGGAGTTGCCCGAGATCATTTCGTTGACGCGATTGTTGCGTCGACAGAGTGGGAACGAGCAACAGACGCCCTACCACGACGTGTTGGCCGCGTTGGATGCGGATGCACTGCACGCGCTGGGAGAACACTATCTGCAGCGCACTCGCGTGCAGCGCAAGACCGATGCGCCGTTCTTCATTGACAAGATGCCGAACAACTTCGTCCACATCGGTCTGATCCAACTGATTTTGCCCAATGCCCGCATCATCGACGCCCGGCGGCACCCAATGGCCTGTGGCTTCTCTGGCTTCAAGCAACACTTTGCACGCGGCCAGAACTTCAGCTACAGCCTCGACGACATCGGGCGCTACTACCGCGATTACGTCGAGCTGATGGCGCATTTCGATGCGGTCCTGCCCGGGCGGGTTCACCGAGTGATCTACGAGGACATGATCGACAACACGGAATCGGAAGTGCGCCGATTGCTGGCGTATTGTGGGCTGCCATTTGACGCCGGTTGTTTACGTTTTTTCGAGAATTCGCGGCCAGTACGCACGGCCAGTTCGGAACAGGTCCGAAAGCCGATTTACCGCGAAGGCATTGATCATTGGCGTCACTATGAGCCGTGGCTGCAAGCGTTGAAAACCGCACTGGGGTCGGTGCTGACGTCATACCCCAAATCACCATCGTTCTGAACCGGGGAAGGGTTCATTTATCGCCTGAGGGGGCAACCATGCCAAGACAATCCGCAAGACCGCTGCAACGTTCCGCGACACGCTTGACGCGTGTGCCATTGACCATCGCCATCAGTCTGGCCATCAGTGCGTCCGTCGTGGCGCAAGAAAGTTCCGAGAACAAGGCCGCCACACTCGATGCAGTGACTGTGACGGCGCAGAAGCGCAGCGAAAATCTGCAGAAAGTGCCGATCAGCATGCAGGTGCTGGGCACGGATCAGCTCGAGGAACTGCAGGTTTCCGACTTCGAGGACTACGTGAAGTATTTGCCTGCGGTTTCCTATCAGACCGCCGGGCCGGGATTTGCGCAGATCTACATGCGCGGTGTGGCCAGTGGTGGCGACGGAAACCATTCCGGTTCGCTGCCCAGCGTGGGTGTGTATCTGGACGAGCAACCGATCACCACGATCCAAGGGCCGCTAGATATGCATGTCTACGACATCGAGCGCGTGGAAGCATTGTCGGGACCGCAGGGCACGTTGTATGGCGCCAGTTCGCAGGCCGGCACCTTGCGCATGATCACCAACAAGCCCGATCCGAGTGGGTTTGCAGCGAGCTATGGTGCCGAACTGAATGGCGTCAGCAATGGCGGCATGGGGTACGTCGGCGAGGGCATGTTGAATCTGCCGATCAGCGACGCAGCGGCGATTCGTCTGGTGGGCTGGCACAAGAAGGATGCCGGTTACATCGACAACGTCTTTGCCACGCGGACCTTTCCCAGTTGGGATGCAGACTCCAATGGCAACGGCACCATCGACAATGCCGCGCTGGTCGATGACGACTACAACGATGTCGAAACCACGGGCGCACGATTGGCCTTGCGCGTGGAACTGGATGACAACTGGACCATCACGCCAACCTTGATGGGGCAGCGTCAGAAGGCGGGCGGCAATTTCTCGATGGACCCTAATGTCGGCGATCTGCAAATCGCGCATTTCTATCCGGAAGGATCGGATGATCGCTGGATGCAGGCTGCATTGGCGATCGAGGGCAAGGTTGGCAATTTTGATCTGACCTACGCCTTTGCCCATTTGAAACGCGATGTCGATGTCGATTCAGACTACAGTGACTACGCCTTCTGGTACGACACGCTGGGTGGCTACGGTGCTTACACCTGTTCTGACTTCGATGTCGATAGTTTCAGTTGTGCGCCCGGCAGTCTGGTCAATCCTTCGCAGTACATTCAGGGCGTGGACGGCTACAAGAAGACCAGCCATGAGTTGCGATTGGCGTCGCCACAGGACGCATCGCTGCGTTTTGCACTGGGCGCGTTCGTCCAGACTCAAAGTCACGACATCGAGCAGCGTTACAAGATTGACGATATCGATTCGGATCTTTCGGTGACCGGTTGGCCCGACACGTTGTGGCTGACCAAGCAGGTTCGCGAAGACAAGGACACGGCGGTGTTCGGTGAGTTGAGCTATGACATCACGGATGCCTTGACCGCCAACGCGGGTATGCGTTGGTTCCAGGTCGACAACAGTTTGGAAGGGTATTTTGGCTTCGCCAATTGGGGCTGGGTATCCAGCTACGGCGAAGCGGTTTGTCCAGAAGGTGCAGAGACGTTCAACGGTGCGCCATGTTCGTTCTTCGACAAACGTGTTGAGGAAACCGGCAACATCGGTCGCCTCAATCTGACGTATGAGATCAACGATGACATCATGATCTATGGCACTTGGTCCGAAGGCTACCGACCCGGTGGCGTAAATCGACGCGGCACATTGCCACCCTATTTGTCCGACTATCTGACCAACTATGAGTTTGGTTGGAAGAGCAGTTGGTTGGACAACGCATTGGTCTTGAACGGTTCCGTGTTCCGTCAGGAATGGGAGGATTTCCAGTTTGTGATCTTGGGTGCCAACGGCCTGACCGAGATCAAGAACGCCAACCAGGCGCAGATCAATGGCTTCGAGATGGATCTGGGTTGGGCGGCGACCTATAACCTGCGACTGTCGGCGGGTGTGGCGCTGTATGACGCCGAGGTCACGGCAAATTACTGCGGTTTCACCGATGACAATGGCGTGCCGGTAACCGAATGCGATGATCCGGAAGCACCAGATGGCTCGCGTCTACCCGTCACGCCCAAGTTCAAGGGCAACCTGACTGGTCGCTACACCTTCGACGTTGGCAGCAACGAAGCGTTTGTGCAGGGCGCGCTGGTGCACGTTGGCGAGCGTCTGGCGGACCTGCGCACCGCTGAACAGGCAATCCTCGGCGATTTGCCGTCCTACACCACGCTGGATATCTCCGCCGGTTTCCGCAAGGACGATTGGATGATCGATGTGTATGTCGCCAATGCCACCGATGAACGCGGCGAGCTCAGCCATTTCACTCAGTGTGCGGAGTCGGTCTGCGGCGCAGCCGGCGTGGTTCCGCAGTATCCGAATGGTCAGATCTACACCTTGACCAATCAGCCGCGCAGCTTCGGAATTCGTTTCTCGCAGTCGTTCTGATCGACTTTGTCAGGCGTGATACCCGATCCCCGGCTTCGGCCGGGGATTTTTTTTACGCTTTCTTGTTGACTCACTCCTCTTCGTTTGCAGCGGCTTCGTCCTCATCGGCCAGACGCACTTCGACACGAACGGGGTCGACTCCCAGACTGACTATTGCCTCGTCCCAGTCGAGCTTCTGGAATGGACGGCCGTTGGAGTAGGCCCATGGTTCCGGACTGAAACCGCCATCGGGTTGCCCGTCACCGTCACGGTCATGGAACACATACGCGGCATAGTCGCTGGGGCCGAGATCCGTGAGGGTCCACTGTGCGGTACCGTTGTCGACCGTCGCGGACATCACGTAACTCGGTTGCTTTGGAAAACCAATCCGACTGGCGTAGACGCGCAGTTCAGCCTGGCCCTCGTTACGCAAGCCTGTCGCAACGACGATCAGTTCGCTTGCCGAGACGGTGGCGTTGAAGGCCAGCGTGAGGGCAAGCCATTGCCAGAAATAGGAGGAAAGACGGGTAGTCACACGGTGTCCTTTGCGATGGTTGACATCGGTTCAAATGAACCCGGATTCAGCTGCAAATGCGAGCAAGGCTTCAACTTTTGCATCGGGTATGCGAAAAGTAACCCGTTACCGGGAATTCGTGAATGCGTGGGAGCGGGCATGACGCAATTCTCCCAACGAAATGGCATGGACGGGAGTTGTCGTGGAGATTCTGCACTCACTCGATCTCTGGTTGCTCATCGGTTCGCTGCTGGTGCTGGCGGGTATTGCTTCCAGTCTGGTTGCGACACGTTTTGGCGCACCGATGCTGTTGGTTTTTCTCGCTCTGGGCATGTTGGCTGGAGAAGACGGCATTGGCGGAATCGCGTTCGAAGACTATCGCTTGACGTATGCGGTGGGTTCGCTTGCGCTGGCAATCATATTGTTTGACGGTGGACTACGTACTCGACTGGATCAGGTCAAGGGTGCCGTTGCACCAGCGGTGATACTCGCTAGTCTGGGGGTGGCACTGACCGCGGCGTTGACGGCGATCGCAGTGCGCCAGTTGTTAGGGCTAGGCTGGGCCGAGAGCCTCCTGATGGGCAGCATCATCGCTTCCACGGATGCCGCTGCGGTGTTCT
>Ga0075163_10004368_pt1 | contig 18969 bp, 19 predicted proteins | sample JI1023141ADNA_FD_71478 | JGI IMG/M metagenome (GOLD analysis project Ga0075163, IMG submission 71478) | Wastewater effluent complex algal communities from Wisconsin, to seasonally profile nutrient transformation and Carbon sequestration -... | ecosystem: Engineered > WWTP > Effluent > Algae...
GCCAGCACGACGATCAGGTCGGCGGTGTGGCCATCGAGCACGAAGCTCTTGTGACCGTTCAGCCGGTAGGCGCCGCCCGACTTCGTGGCCGTCAGCACAGTGGCCGCCGCCTCCCACGCCCCATTGTCTTCAGTGGAAGCCAGCGTGGCGACCACCTCGCCCGAGGCGATGGCCGGCAACAGAGATTGCTGTTGTGAGGGGCTGCCGCCGTTGAGGATGGCCCCGGCGCCCAGGACGGAGCTGGCGAAATACGGCGCGCATAGCAGGGCCCGCCCCATTTCCTCGAGCACGATGCCTTGTTCACCGAACCCGAAACCGTCGCCGCCCAGGGACTCGGGGATGCGCACCGCGCACAGGCCGAGTTCCTTGTTCAGCGCCTTCCATCCCTCGCGCTCCCAACCTGCTTCGGTCGCCATCAGTCGCCGCACCTCCTTGGTGGACGAACGATCCGTCAGGTAACGGCGGACAGCTGCACGAAACTCGTCCTGCTCGGCCGAAAAGCTGAATTTCACGATGATTCCTGTCTGAGCACCCGATCGGGCGCCCGTTCAACGGACGCCCTCGGGCTGGAATCTCATGATAGACGCAAGGCTCGGCGCCCCCGGCGATGGAAGCATCGAACTCGGAACCGCGGTGATGCGGCGCGGGCGCCGATCAGACGTTCGACCCGGAGAAGATCGGTCCGAAGCGCGCCCACTTCTTGCCGTCCCAGCGCTGCAGCTGCATCTGCTTGAGCGGCCGGTGGTCGGTCGGGCTGGTGTTGATCCGGATTCCCGGCAGCAGCATCGGGTTCTCGAGATCTTTCAGATTGTTGGCTTGCGCCATGATGTTCTTGCGCGAGAAGTCGCCATTGCACTGCTGCAGGACACGCACCATCACCATGGCGGTCATGTAGCCATACGAATTGTAGAAGTCGTCCGGGTTGCCTTCCGGAAACCATTTCGCCATGAAAGCCCGGTAGCCCTTGATGCCCGCGTCGTCGGCGAAGCTCGGGTCGCTCGGGTCTTTCAGGTAGACGGTGCTCATCACGCCGACCGCCCGGTCGACGCCCGCCGGAATGATCGTTCCCTGCACCGACGACACGCCGCTAGCGATGTAGTGATTGCCCTTGAATCCCAGTTCGTGCGCCTTGCGGATGGCCATCGCGCCGAACTTGCCGGTTACGCCGGAAATCAGCGCATCCGGATTGCCCGCCATCAGCTGGATCATCTGCGAGTCGTGGGTCGCATCGGTGACCTCGTAGGAGATCGCCTTGACCACCGAGTCGTATCTGGCGCCGAGCACGTCCTTCGCCCCGGTGACGTAGTCGCGGCCGAAGTCGTCGTTCTGGTAGAGGATCGCGATCTTGGCATCGGGCTTGGTCTGCAGCGTGTGCTTGAGCCCGACCTGGCACTCGACCCGGCCGCTGGGCGCGTACGGAATGGTCCAGGGATAGGTCTTGTGATCGGTCCATTTGTCACCGTTCACCGACAGGAACAGGTGCGGTATGCCGATCTGGTTGGTGTACTTGACGATCGCCGAGTTGGGCCCGGTCCCCAGGTTGGCGAACAGCAGTGCGACGTCGTCCTGCTCGACGAGCTTGCGGGTGACTTCGAGGGTTTTCGCCGGATTGAAACCGTCGTCGAGATAGATGAAGTTGATCTTGCGGCCAGCCACTCCGCCGCCATCGTTGATCATCTTGAAGTAGGCGGCCTGCGCACGTGCGATGGTGCCCAGCGCCGACACAGGCCCGCTCAGCGACGTGGTGTTGCCGATGCGGATTTCCGTCGCACTGACGCCGGGCAATGTCTGCGCGCCGGAGATCCGCGGCACGACGAGCATGCCACCCGCTGCGGCAGCGGCCGTCAGCAGCGCTCGCCGCGACAGCACGCTTGCGTCGGTCGGAGCATCCGGGGCGCCTGCGATGGCGTCAGGTAAAGCGGTGTGGCGGGTGATCATGGTCTGTCTCCTCTGGTGTGGTTTGCAGCCGGCCCGACCGTCAGGTTCTTGGAATGCCGATCGCGTCGAACGAGTCAGCGCCAGCATCGTACCGAGCCTGCGCGGCCGCCATCAATCGAATCGCATCCTCGCGCCGGGCCACGCTCTGAAAGATCGCGCTCTCGCTGCGCCGCGCGGCATCCAGCCCGATGTCGCGCCCGTCGATCAGGCTGTGCTTGCAGGCGGCCAGCGACCAGGCGGGCCAGCGCGCGATGTGGGCGGCCCAGGCGATGGACTCGTCGCGCAGGCGGTCGTCGGGCACCACCTTGTTGATCGCGCCCAGGGCCAGGGCCTCGCGCGCACTGATGGGCCGGCCATCGAGAATCATCTCCATGCACTTGGTCGGCCCGATCAGGCGGGCCAGGCGCGTGGTGCCGCCCGCGCCCGGGATGATGCCCAGCGCCACCTCCGGCTGGCCGTAGGTGGCGGACTCGGCGGCGATGCGCAGGTCGCAGCCCCACGACAGCTCGGCGCCGCCACCCCAGGCCTGGCCGTTGTTGGCCGCGATCACGACCATCGGCGAACTTTCGATCAGATCGAACACGCGCGGCTGGCGCGGCCGGTGGCTGATCGCCGGCGGACCCGCGCGCTGCGTGTCGATGATCCCCTGCAGCGACCAGTGGGCGATGAAATAGCCCGGCCGGTCGGACGCGATGACGACGACGCGGCAGGCGGCGTCCGCGGCTGACTGCAGCGCATCGATGATCCGCAGTCCCAGGTCCGTCGACCCGAAATTGCGCGGGCCATTGTCGATGAGGATGAGACCGACGCCCTCGGTCGGTTGGGAGAATTGGGCGGTGGCTGTCATGGCAGGTCCTGTTGAAAGATCGGCAAGATCGGAGCGGCCCACCATCGGCCGCGGGGTTTCATCATAGAGGCACGACCTCGCGCCGCAGGTCTCACGAGAGGCGGAACGCGAACCGTGGCAACTTTTCGGGATACCTCTGCGGCGAGCCGCGCGGGCAGGTAACATCAGCCTCCCCATTCACCTATTGGAGTCCGGCTGTGCGCAAACCTCGTACCCTCGTCATGACTGCCGCCGCAGTCGCTCTCGTTTCCGCCTGTGCCGTCATGCCGGGCTCCGGCTCGATGAGCTTCTTCATCACCAGCACGGGCGGCGGCAAGGGCGCCGACCTCGGCGGCCTGGCGGGCGCCGACGCGCTTTGCCAGAAGCTCGCCACCGCGGCCGGCGCCGGCAGCAAGACCTGGCGCGCCTACCTGAGCGTGCCCGGCGCCTTCCCCTCGGCCAACAACCCCGGCAAGCCCTCGGTGAACGCACGCGACCGCATCGGCGCCGGGCCGTGGTTCAACGCCAAGGGCGAACTGATCGCGCGCGACGTGGCGCATCTGCACAACGGCAACAACATTTCCCAGGCGACCGCGCTGGACGAAAAAGGCAACAAGGTCAACGGCCGGGCCGACAAGCCCAACGAGCACGACATCCTGACCGGCTCGCGTGCCGACGGCACCGCGTTCGCGCCCCAGACCGACACCACCTGCCGCGCCTGGACATCCAGCAACGAGGGTTCGGCCATCGTCGGCCACCATGACCGCACCGGTCCGCTGCCCGAGAACTGGGCCAAGTCCTGGAACTTCTCGCACCAGTCGGCCGGCTGCAGCCAGGAGGCGCTGGTGCGCACCGGGGGTTCGGGGCGCTTGTACTGTTTCGCGGCGAACTGAGCGGCGCGGTCTGCCGTTCAAATGGCCCCCGAGACGCCACTCCGATTTCGGGCGCCGCGGGTCGCCGATGCCCGGTCGCGGTTCAATTCATCACCGATGTGAAGAGGCGCCAGACCCGCTTTGACTAACATGACTCGATCCATCCAACGGAGCGAGACCCATGGGACAAGTCAGCGGCAAAGTGGCCTTCATCACCGGCGCAGCCTCAGGCATCGGCGCCGCGTGCGCGCGCGTGCTGGCGCGCGAGGGCGCCCGGGTGGTGATCACCGACCTCGACGACGCCCGCGGCGAGCAGCTCGCCGCGGGCATCCGGGCCGACGGCGGACAGGCCACCTACCTGCATCAGGATGTGACCGACGAAGCGGCGTGGCCGGGCATCATCGCGGCGATCGAGACCCGCCACGGCCGCCTGGACATCGCTGTGGCCAATGCCGGCATCGGCATCTTCGGGTCGGCGCTGACGATGTCGCTGGCCGACTTCCGACGGCAGAACGCGGTCAACATCGACGGCGTGTTCCTCACCGCCAAGCACACGATTCCCGCCATGCGCCGCAGTGGCGACGGCGGCTCGCTGATCATGATGTCGTCGGTGGCCGGCCTGCGCGGGGCGGCCAGTCTGGCCGGCTACAGCGCCAGCAAAGGCGCGGTGCGCCTGTTCGCCAAATCGATGGCGATGGAGTGCGCGATGGCCGGCGACAAGATCAGGGTCAACTCGGTGCACCCGGGCATCATCGTCACGCCGATCTGGACCAAGGCGGCCACGCCGGCCGGTGGCGGTCTGCCCGCTGCACCGGACCCCTACGAGATGGCGCGCCTGGGCGTGCCGCTGGGCGAACCGGCCGAGCCGGAGGAGATCGCCAATGGCGTGCTGTTCCTGGCCAGCGATGCGTCCAGGCACATGACGGGGACGGAGCTGGTGATCGACGGCGGGATGACGGGCGGGACGATCCGGCGCCCGGGCTGATCCACGGGGCACCTTGGCCAGCGACAGGTTTCGCTCTATTCGACGAACCCGAGGCGGCCTGGACGGAAACGCTTCAGCAGCACCCGGCCCACGCGCTGCGCCGGTAAAACGGCCCCAGGTCGTCGGCCAGTTCGCCCAGCCGGCGACGCCAGTCGTCGCAATCCGGCGCGGCTGACAGCGCCGCGCGGGTACGGGCCAGCAGTTCAGCCTTCAGCGCCGGCTCGTCGACGCCCGTCACGCGTCCGCCCTGCACCACCGTGCGACCGGCCGCGATGACCTGGTCGATGTGAGTGCCACGGCCGCGCGCCAGCAGCAGCTCCAGCGGATCGATATCGGCGAACAGCGAGTCGTCGTCCAGGGTCTCCCAGTCCAGCACCAGCACATCGGCCGCCGCCCCCGCGGCGACCACGCCACCCGGCGTGGCATCGGCCGCAGCCCCGCGCACGCTGCGCCTGCCGTGCCGCGCCGCGAACGACCATAGCGCGGCCCGCTCCATCGTGGTGTCGTAACCCCAGCCGCGGTGCAGTGCATAGGCCAGGCGCATCTCGTGCAGCGCATCGTCGTCTTCGTTGAAAGCCATGCCGTCCAGGCCCATCGCCACGCGGCAGCCGTGGCGCAGCATCTCGGGCACGGGCGCGATGCCCGACTTGAGGCCCAGATTGGAACTGGTATTGACGGCAATCGTCACGCCGCGTTCGGCCAGCAGGGCCAGTTCGTCGGGACGCGCCCAGGCGCAATGCGCCAGCGTCAGCCGCGGGCTGAGCAGACCGATATCGTCCAGGTGGCGCACGATGCCTTGCGGGTGGGCATGGTCGGCCCACTCCCGCTGATAGCGCGTTTCCAGCAGGTGCATGTGCACCGGTCGGCCGTGCACGGACGACGCTTCGGCCACCGCCCCGAGCAGCGGCGGGCTGCACCACTGCACGCCCGCGGGGCCGTACTGCGGCGTCATGTGCGACGCCAGATCCGGATCGCCAGCCAGGGCTTCGCTCAGTGCGTCGACCAGGGCCAGATGTTCGGCAGGCGGCGCCGGCCGCACCGACAGGCGCCGGGCCACCGGCTCGCGCAGCGCGGGGCGCAGCGCGGCCAGCATCGTTGGGTCGTCGCACAGGCCGATTCCGTTGCGGTCGCGCATGGCGACGGCAAAACCGACGTGCACGCCGACATCGCGCGCCGCCCGCGCCACCGCCAGGGCCTCGTCCACATAAGGCATGCCGCCCTGCACCCGGGTGTAATGCACCATCAGATGCGTGACGCCGTGGCGCACGCTGCGCGCGAACGAAGTGGCGGCGCACAGGTACGGGTCCATGCCCGGCAGCACGCCCAGAAAAGGCAGCCAGCTCTCCAGCGGCTGCCCGAAGGCGCCCAGTGTGGCGCTGCGGAATGTGCGCGCGTGGTCGTGGGCGTTGGCCAGAGCAGGCATCACCAGCCGGCGCGGGCCGGCGGCGGGCACCGACAGCGGCTCGACCGACGCGATGCGCGCGCCGTCGAAGGCAATGCGCATGTCGGCGCGCGCCGGCGCCGCGCCGGGATCGGCCAGCAGCCACGTACCGTCCAGCGGGGCGCTCATTTCAGGCTGAGCCTGCGCTCGGCCAGCGGCGGCAGGAAGCGGCGGTCGAACACCTCGGCAGGGGCGGGCTGACGCGGCAGTTCGAACACCGCGGCCAACTGCGACACCGAGCGCTTGAGCCGTTCGTCGTTGACGTCGCCGACACCGGCAGCGGCGACTTCGGGCGTGAACATCACGGTCTGCAACGCGTACATCAGGCGGCGCTTCTCGAGATCCTTGTTGATCAGCGGCTCGCGCCTGGCCAGGGACTCGATGGCGGCGTCGGGGTTGGCGATGGTGTCGCGCAGGCCCTTGTGGATTGCCCGCACCAGGCCGGCCACTGCCTGCGGCTTGTCCTTGATGAGCTGCTGCGACACCAGGATGCCGTTGCTGTAGAGCTCGATGCCGTGATCGGCGTAGTGAAACCAGCGGATGTCCTTTTCCGGGTCGAGGTTCTGCGCCACCAGGTTCATGTAGCTGGTGACCGAAAACACCGCCGACGCATCGACCTGGCCGCGCAGCAGCATCTGCTCCTGCAGGTTCGGCGCCATGTTGGTCCAGGTGATCTTGCTCGCATCGATGCCATTCCTGCCGGCCAGCGTGGCGAACATGCGCATCGCCGCGCCGCCCGCCGGCGAGCCGAGGTTCTTGCCCTCCAGGTCCTTCAGGGTCCTGATCGGACTGCTGGCCTTGGTCATCAGCGCAAACGGCGTGCGGTTGTAGAGCTGGTAGACCATCACCGGCGCCTGCCCCGGCTTGGCGGCGGCGTTCTGGATGATGGCATTCAGGTCGCCGAACGCCGCCTGGTAGCCGCCGGCCATGACCTTGGTGACGGCCGTGGCCGAGCCATCGCCCTGATCGATGGTGATGTCGATCTTTTCCTGCGCGAAGTAGCCGCGATCCTGTGCCAGGAAGTACCAGGCATGCACGCCCTGCAGCTTCCAGTCGAGCACGAACTTGATGGGCGTCATCTCCTGAGCGCTCGCCACCCAGGGCAGCACCAGCGCGGCGGCAGCCAGCGCCTGGTGGAAGCGGCGGCGGGTCGTGAACAGACTCATGTGTAAGGCTCCTGGTTGGGTGAGTGCGGCGAAGGCGGTTGGAGACGGGGTGCAACGCGGCGGGTCGGCGGATCAGGAACCGGGCTGGCCGATCCATTTGCTGACGGTGGGCGGCGTCCACGCGGCCAGGGCATCGAGCAGGCGCGCCGGATCGGCCTCGATGATCAGCATGTCGCGGTGCTCGGGCTTCAGAAAGCCTTCGTCGGCGGCGGTTTCGAGCAGCGCGCGCAGCGCGCGATAAAAGCCGCGCACGTCGAGCGCGGCGCACGCCTTGTGATGGTCGCCCAGCTGCGTCAGCGTGGCGGCTTCGAGCAGCTCCTCCAGGGTGCCCAGGCCGCCGGGCAGCGCGATGAATGCGTCGGCCAGTTCGCTCATGCGGGCCTTGCGGGCACGCATGTCGGGCGCGATCTCATGGCGCGTCAGGCGTTCGTGCAGATGGCCCCGCTCGTGCAGGCGTCGGTTGATCACGCCGACGACCGTGCCGCCGGCCGCCAGCGCCGCGTCGGCCACCACGCCCATCAGACCCTTATGGGTGCCTCCGTAGACCAGCGTCAGGCCGCGCCGCGCGATCAGTGTGCCGAGCGCGGCGGCCGCAGCCGCGTGCTCGGGCGCGGTGCCGAAGTTGGAGCCGCAGAACACCGCCACACTCTTCAATGGCGGCCTCATGCCATCACCACACTGGCGCTGGCGTCCTTGCGCTGCGACCAGCCGGTCAGGCGGCCTTCGACGAAGGCCGACACCGCGTACAGCATCACTCCCATCACCGCCAGGATCACGAGACCGGCAAACACCATCGGCACGTCGAAGTTGCCGCTGGCGATGATCATCACATTGCCGATGCCCTTGTTGGCGGCCACCGTCTCGGACAGTACCGTGCCCACGAAGGCCAGCGTGATGGCGATCTTGAGCGACGCGAACAGATACGGCAGCGCGCGCGGCAGGCTCACGTTCCAGAGAATGTCGAGCTTCTTTGCGCCCAGCACGCGCAGCACGTCTTCCAACTCGGGCTCGGTGTTGGCCAGGCCGGTGGCCACGTTGACCACCACCGGAAAGATGCTGATGACCATCGAGGTCAGCACCGCGGGCACCGTGCCGGCGCCGAACCACACCACGAACAGCGGCACCACTGCCACCTTCGGGATGCCGCTGAAGCCGACCAGCAGCGGATAGGCCACATCGTAGGCAAACTTGGACGAGCCGATGATCACACCGATCACGATGCCCAGGCCGACACCGAGCGCAAAGCCGGCGATCGTGGTGTAGAGGGTCTGCACCGTGTGCGGCCACAGCAGCGGCCACTTGGTCCACAGCACGTGGGCAATCTGCGTCGGTCGCGGCAGGACCAGGTCCGACACGCTGGTGGCGCGGCAGATCAGCTCCCACATCAGGAAGAAGCCGATCAGCGCGGCGGCCGACAGCAGACGCTGGCGGGCCTGCGGGCTCAAGGGGTTCATGCGGCGGCCTTCACGGGGACGGGTGTGGATCCGACGGGTTCGGGCGCATCGCCCTGCGCCGGCGTGCGGGCGTGCGCGATGCGCATGCGCAGCTGCTGCACCAGCGTGGCAAAGGCCGGCGAGTAGCTCGTCTCGAGGGTGCGCGGACGCGCGAACGCCACCTCGCGCTCCTCGAGAATGCGGCCCGGCCGAGCGCTCATCACCGCGATGCGGTTGGCCAGGTAGGCCGACTCGCGCAGGTCGTGGGTGACCAGCAGCACCGTGGGCCGCTGCTTCATCCACAGCGTCTGCAGGACGTCCCACAGCTCCTCGCGCGTGAACTGGTCCAGCGCGCCGAAGGGTTCGTCCAGCAGCAGGAGCTGCGGCTCGTGGACGAGGGCGCGGCACAGCGAGGCACGCTGGAGCATGCCGCCCGACAACTGCCATGGCCGCTTGTCGCCGAAGCCCTGCAGGCCCACCTGAGCCAGCAGCGCATCGGCCCGCTCGGCGAATTCTCCCTTCTTCTTCCTGGCCCAATCCTTGCGGAAGGGCTCGACGATCTTCAGCGGAATCATCACGTTCTCGCGGATCGTCAGCCACGGCAGCATGGTCGGGTTCTGGAACGCCAGCCCGATGCGCACCTTGGCGGTCACGCCCACGGCGCCGGCGCCGGCCCCGCTGCCAGCCATGGCCACTTCCCGCTTGGCCACCACCACCGCGCCGGAACTGGGCTTGAGCAGCCCCCCGACGAGCTTGAGGATGGTGCTCTTGCCGCAGCCGCTGGGGCCGACGAGCGCGACGAAGTCGCCTTGCGGAATCCGCAGGTCGGTCTGCGCCAGCGCGAGCGTGCCGCCACCGTATTGCAGGGTGACCTCGCTGAGTTCGATGAATGGATCAGCCATGTGCGGCCCCCACGGCGGCGACCCGCACAAGCGCGGCCACCGGCCCGCCGCCCGCCGGACCCTGGTGTTCGGCACCGCCCGAGACGTACAGCGCCGTGTGCCCCACCACGGAGGCCAGCACACCCCCTACGGCGGCGCGCGCGTGGCGCGTGGCATTGATGTCGGAGTCGTTCAGCATGGTGTGTCTTTCGCCGCGCACGCGGCCGTCGGGACTGGCCTCGGCCTTGGCCAGCAGGTTGACCAGGTGCTGCTGCAGCCCCGGGCCGTCGGGGTCGAGGCCGAAGTGATCGCGCAGCATGCGGCGCACGCTCGCGGCATCCACCGCATCGCGCATCACCGTGTGACCGATGCGAAACCGCGACGCGGCGCCAGCGGCTTCCCCGAGCACGATGACCACGTTGTGTTCCAGCTCGATGCCCGCCGACGCGGAGGCCCGGGCAGAAAACAGCGACCAGTCCGAAAGCACCGCCGTATTGCCCGCCGCCCCGGCGGGCACCTCGCCCAGCGCCACCGCCACGCCCAGTGCCGAAGCGCCGCGCGAGAATCCCATCGATTCGTAGGCATCGTGGGTCGCCGGCTCAGTGCCTCGGGCCAGCGCCGCCTGCACCTTGGCGGCGGTCAGCAGCGGGCATTTGACCTGCACGAAGTGCACGTCGGCCGGCTCGGTGATGCCGGCATCGGCCATGGCGGCCAGCGTCGCTGCCGCCGTCGCTTCGATCTGCGCCGCGCGGCCGATCTCCTCGGGCAGGAAATCGCGCGTGTGCGCGATGCCCACCACCAGACGTTTGTCCCGGTGCCCCGCTGCTTCGACCCAGCGCCGTGCGAACACCGTGAAGTGCGGCGAGAGCACCCCTTCGGTGCCGCCCGACATCACCAGGGCGACGCGCTCGGCCACCGTCGCCGGGCCGCATTGCAGATGCGGGCTCAGGAAGTGGCACCAGCTGGTGGCCGCGAAATCGCGCGTGTGGTCGTTGACGCAGCCGTTGCCCTCGGTCTTGCCCATCACGGCCACGATGTCTGCCGCCACCAGGGCGCCTTCATCGATCAGCGCCTGCACACCGCGCAGGTCGCCCGGGCCGCTGCACGGCACGCGCAGCACATCGACCTGCTGCACGAGGCTCATCGCTGCACGCCCTCGGCGGGCATCGCATTGGGCCGCGCACCGGGCGGCGCCTTGACGATGGCGCTGCTGTAATGCTGCGTGTTCAGTGGCCGCGGCGTGGGCATGGCCTGGATGGTCTTGACGCTGCGGCCCCAGCCCACGGAGTCCTCGACCAGCTTGCCGTGCTGCATGACGAAGCGCCCGCGCAGCAGCGTGTGCACCGGGTAACCCTGCACCGCGCGCCCATGCCAGGGCGAGATCTTGCCGAGCGTGTGCAGCCGGCCCTGCGACAGCGTGCCGGTCTGCGCCATGTCGACGAAGGCGATATCGGCGTGCGAGCCGGCAGCGATGACGCCCTTGACGCCATACAGTCCCCAGGCCCTTGCCGGCGCGACGGCGCTCCACTTCACATAGTCCATCAGCGTCGCCCGCTGGCGATTGACCTGCGTGAGCATCAGCGGCATCTGCGTCTCGACGCCGGGAAAGCCGCAGTCGCAGGCCCAGATGCTCTCGCGGGTTTTCTCTTCGGGCGTATGCGGCGCGTGGTCGGTGGCGATCATGTCGATGGTGCCGTCCATCAGCGCATCCCACAGCGGCTGGTTGTGGCGAGCCTCGCGCACCGGCGGGTTCACGCGCAGGATGCCGCCCAGCCGGGCGATGTCATCGGTATTGAGCAGCAGATACTGCGGGCAGGTTTCCACCGTCACATCCACGCCGCGGGCCTTGGCGGCACGCAGCAGGTACAGCGAATCGGCGGCGCTGTGGTGGGCGATATGCACCCGAGCGCCGGTCCATTCGGCCAGCGTCAACACGCGCCCGATGGCCTCGATCTCGGCCACCGCCGGGCGCGCGTCCAGGTGGGCGTGCGCGTCGATGCGGCCGGCGTCCTGCAGCACCTTCTGGCGGCGCGCCATGATGGAGCTGTTCTCGGCATGCACCACCGTGCGGATGCCCAGCGGCGCGAGCTTCTCGAATCCCTCCAGAAGCGCGCCGTCGGAGGGCGCCGGCAGATTGCCGAAGGTGTTGCCGACGAAGGCCTTGAAGCTGGTCGCGCCCGCTTCCAGCAGGTCTTCCAGATGGGCCACGGTGTCGTCGCCCAGCAGCGCATGGATGCCGAAGTCGACGTGCGAGCGCTGCGCCGCCTTCAGCTTCATCGCCAGCGCCTCCCGCGTGCCGGTGGGCGGGATCGTGTTGGGCATGTCGAACACCGTCGTCACGCCGCCGCAGACCGCCGCGGCCGAGCCGCTCTGCCAGGTCTCCTTGTGCGGATAGCCCGGATCGCGAAAGTGCACATGGCTGTCGATGGCGCCGGGCAGCAGGTACAGGCCATCGACGCGGATCTCGCGCGCCGATGGCGGCATCACGTCGTCGTGGCCGATCGCCACGATGTGCTCGCCGGCAATGGCCACACTGGCCTCGACGATGCGCTCGGGCGAGACGATCCTGCCGCCACGGATGACCAGATCAACGCTCTTCATTCAGTTCTCCGGGTGCAATGGAGCAAGGTTCATCGGGGGTTCACAAACTCGCCCAGCCGCCGTCGACCGGCAGGTCCACGCCGGTGATCTGCCGGCTGACATCGCTGGCCAGAAACAGGCAGGCGTTGGCGACGTCGGCGTCGGTGGACACTCGGCGCAGCGCGTAGTCGGCCGCATGGCGCGTCATCGCTTCTTCGAGGGTGATGCCGAGCTTTTTCGCCATGTCGGCGCACACCTTGTCGCGAAAGCGCGGCCCGTCCACCATGCCCGGGGCGACGCAGTTGACGTTGATGTTGAAAGGCCCCGCCTCCAGCGCGAAGCTCTTGGTGATGCCGCGCAGGCCCCATTTGCTGGCCGAGTACGCCATGCGCCCGGCGCGCCCGCGCATGCCGAAAGTGCCGCCCACATTGACCACCTTGCCGGCACGCTGCCCGATCATGGCCGGCAGCACCGCGTGCATCGTGTTGAAGCAGCCCGTCATGTTGAGCTGCACGATTTCGTTGAACTCCTCGACGCTGGTTTCCCAGCCGGTCTTGCCGATGGGGCCGGAGCCGCCGGCCACATTGACCAGGATGTCGATGCGCCCGAAGGCCGCCAGCGCCTGACGGGCCAGCGCTTCGGTCTGGGTGGCATCGGTCAGGTCGCAGGGCACCACGACGGCGGCCACGCCCGCGGCGCGCGCCTCGGCCGCCACCGGTTCGATGGCGGCGGTGTCGCGGCCTGCCAGCACCAGCCTGGCGCCGTGACCGGCGAAGGCCATCGTCACCGCTCGGCCCATGCCCTTGGCCGGACCGGTGATGATGGTCACCTTGTTTTCGAGTTGCAGATCCACCGTCGCGCCCTCAGAGCTTGCTCGCGCGGTCGCCCCGCGGCGGCAAAAAGCTGCGGTCGAACACCTCGTCGTTGCTCGGCGTGCGCGGCAGGCCGTTGGCATCCACCACCATCGCGATGGCCCGCTTCAGCCGCGCGGCATCGACGTCGCCGATTCCGATCTTCGCGATCTCGGGGTGGTTCATCTCCTGCTTCAAGGTGGCCATCAGCCGATCCTTTTCGACATCGCGCTTGAGCAGCGGCTCGCGCTTCATCACCGCGTCCATCGCGGCCTCGGGGTTGGCCAGGCTGTCGTTGAGCGCGCGGTTGACGGCCTTCAGGAAGCCGGCAACGGCCTTGGGGTTGTCCTTCACGAAGCCGCGGCTGAAGACGATGGCGTTGGAGTACAGATCCATGCCGTAGTCGCCGTAGTTGATGAAGCGCAGATCCTTGTCGGGATCGATGCCCACCAGCTTGGCGCTGAAGTACACGGTGTTGATGAAGCCGAACACGGCATCCACCTGGCCGCGCAGCAGCATCTGTTCGCGCAGGTTGGGCGCCATGTTGGTGATGTTCACCTTCGCGGCGTCGATCTTGGCCACTTTGGCGAAAGCCGGGAAGAGCTTCAGCGCGCCGTCGTTGGCCGGGCCGCCGATGGTCTTACCCTCCAGGTCCTTGGGTGTCTTGATCGGGCTGTCCTTCTTGACCACGATCGTGAAGGGCGGCGTATTGAAGATCATGTACACGGCCACCGGCGCATCGGCCGGGCGCGTGGCCGCGATGTTGATCAGCGCGTTGATGTCGCCGAAGCCGGCCTGGTAGGCGCCCGCGGCCACCTTGGTGATCGAGGCCGACGAGCCTTCGCCCTGGTCGATCTCCACATCCAGGCCCTCGGCCTTGAAGTAGCCCCTGTCCTGGGCCATGAAGAACCAGGCTTGCGGGCCCTGGTATTTCCAGTTCAGCACCATCTTGATCTTGGTCTGCGCGTGGACCGCCATCGGCAGCGCGGCGAACAGGGTACAGGCGAGCAGCGGTGCCAGGCAGGAACGGAGTCGGGACATGCAGGGTCTCCTAACGGGGAGTGGCTGGTGAACGGCGGCGCGGCTTCGAGCGCGCAGCCAGGGCGGGGATGAGGTCGGCGCTGCGGGCAGTGAAGCCGTGCAGCTGCCGAATGACGAAATGGATGGCGCGAGTCACATAGGCCGGCGACGGCGTGCTGCAGGCGTCCTCCAGCAGGACGGCGTCATAGCCCAGGAATCCGGCGTCCTGCAGGGTGCTGAACACGCAGCGGTCGGTGTTGACGCCGGCAAACAGCAGCGTCGTGGCGCCGCGCAGACGCAGGATGCTGTCGAGTTCGTTGTCCCAGAAGCCGCTCAGGCGGTGCTTGAAAACAGTGATGTCCTCGGGGACCACCGCCAGTTCGTCCACCACCTGCGCGCCCCACTCGCCCGGGACCAGCGAACGGCCGCGGTCCTCGGGCGAAACTTCGGCGTAGCCCACGGCATCGGCACTGCGCTTGCCCTTGAACTGCACCAGCGGCGGCAGGTTCAGGCGATCGGCACGCACCCCCCAGTTCAGCCACAGCACGGTGCCGCCGGCGGCCCGCCAGGCCGGCAGCAATGCGGCGATCGCGGCAATGGGCTTGCGCATGGGCTTCACGCCGATGCCCTTCTGCGCGAACCAGCCTTTCGGGTGGCAGAAGTCGTTCTGCATGTCGACCACCACCAGCACGCTGCGCACGATATCCAGCGTGATGCACTGAGGTTGCGCAACAAGAAGCACCGGCTTGGGGCGCAGCGGGGTGCGCACGAGGCTCACGCCCGTGCCCTGGGCATCCAGGTGCCAGGCGTTGTGCGCCACGGGGCCGAAGGCGGCCACCCGAGACGGGACAGCACGCCCGGTGGGCGGTGCCAGGTCGCCGCGCGGGCTGCCGGGGGAGCGTGGGGTGAGTCGGGGACGGGCCATATGGCAGATCGCTCGCAACCGCCGTGCCATCGACCGGTTTTGAACCATGCCGATTTACGTTACTTGTGTTGCAGTTTCCGCAACGCAGCCGAAAGCAGCGATTGCTCTGCGGCGTGCTTTTCGAACCAGCGCTGTTGAGGTCAAATGACCGCCATGAACCATCTGCGTTTCCTGAAGTACTTCGACGAGGTCGCGCGCGCCGGCTCGATCCGCCAGGCTGCCGAAGCGCTGCATGTGGCGCCATCGTCGGTGAACCGCCGAATCCAGGATCTGGAAGAAGAGCTGGGAGTGCCGCTGTTCGAGCGCCTGCCCCGCGGCATGCGCCTGACCGCGGCCGGCGAGCTGTTCGTGCAGTACGTGCGCGGGCGCGCCAGCGCGCTGGACGAGGTGCGCTCCGAAATCGAAGAGCTGCAGGGCCTGCGTCGCGGCAGTGTCAAGGTGGTGGCCAGCCAGGCGCTGGCGCCGCAGTTCATGCCGCGACTGGTGACAGAGTTCAGGCGCGCGCATCCGCTGGTCGAGTTCCACGTGCACATCGGCGACCACGTGCAGGCGCTGCGGGACTTGCGTGCATTCGAGTCCGACATGGCGCTGGTCTTCAACCTGGCGCCCGAGCCGGACCTCCACCTCGTGGCTCAGTTCGAGCAGAAGCTGGTGGTGACCATGCACCGCGACCACCCGCTGGCGCAGCGCCCGGGCGGTGTGCGGCTGCGCGAGTGCATGGACTATCCGGTGGTGCTGCCCGGCCGCGAAGCGGGCGGGCGCCGCCTGCTGGAAGGCTACCTGGTGCGCAGCGCCGTCAAGTTGCGCCCGGTGGTCGAGAGCAACAGCTTCGAATTCCTGCGCGGCTGCCTGCGGCACGGCCATGCGATCTCGTTCCAGATCGCCATCGGCGCCATCAGCGAAGACGGCGAATTCGTGGCGCGCGAGATCACCGACCGCCAGTTCCCGTCAGGCAACCTGGTGCTGGCGCATCTGCGCGGGCGCCAGCTGCCGGTGATCGCGCATGCGTTCATGGTCGATGCGATGGCGGCGCTGGCGCGGGCCGCGCCGGGCGCGCAGTGACGCGCCGTTATTGCATACCATGGCCACACCCATTCAACGGAGCGCAACCGATGCGCAGCACAGCGATTCACATCCGCCAGCACGGCGGCCCCGACGTCCTGGAGCAGGTAGAGGTGGACGTGCCTGAACCCGCAGCCGGCGAGGTGCAGCTCAGGCAGACGGCGATCGGCCTCAACTTCGCGGACATCTACCAGCGCAAGGGCGCCCATGGGCCGCACGGCGGCGCGCCGTTCCCGATCACTCTCGGGTCCCAGGGCGCCGGCGTTGTTCAAGCGCTGGGGGAGGGGGTCACCGGTCTGCGGGTGGGGCAGTCCGTCGCCTACTTCCAGCCAGGCGCCTACCAGGTGACGCGCAATGTTCATGGCTCCCGGGTGCTGCCGCTGCCCGATGGCGTCTCGGAGGAACTGGCGGGCGCGAACATGCTGCGCGGACTCACGGCCGAGTACCTGCTGCGCCGCCTGTTCGTCGTCCGGCCAGGCGATGCGATTCTGGTGCACGCCGCGGCGGGCGGCATGGGCGTCATCCTGTCCCAATGGGCTCGTGCCCTGGGGGCGATCGTGATCGGCACCGTCGGGTCCGACGAGAAGGTGGGCGTCGCGCTGGCCCACGGCTGCCATCACGTCATCAACTACCGCAGCGAAGACTTTGTCGCGCGAACGCTCGATCTCACGCAGGGCGAAGGGGTTGCCGTCGTGTACGACGCGGTCGGCAAGGACGTCTTCGTGCCCTCGCTTCAGTGCCTGCGCACCCTGGGCCTTGCCATCAACTACGGCACCGCCTCGGGCGACGTGGAGGGCCTGGACCTGCATCTGCTGCACGCCAGATCCCTGAGCATCTGCAGGCCCACGCTGCGCAGCTTCATCGCCAGCCCGGCCGATCTGCAGCGCGGCGCCCAGGGGCTGTTCGAGGCCATGCAAGAAGGGCATGTGCGGCTCGAGGTGAAGCACCGGTATCCGTTCACCGATGTGCGGCGCGCTCACCGCGAACTCGAAGGACGCCTGACGACCGGCGCTCCCGTGCTCATCCCTGAAACCACCGCCTGAAATACCCATGAAACTCTTCCACGGCTGGCTGTCGAGCGCCTCTCGGCGCGTGCGTCTCTTCCTCGAGGAAAAGGGCCTGCCCTACGAAAGCGTCGCCATCGACATGGGCAAACAGGAGCAGCACTCGGCGGCCTACCTGGCGATGAATCCCAACGGGGTCGTGCCGGCCCTGCTGATCGAGCCCGGAAAATCGCTGTACGAAAGCTCGACGATCTGCGAGTACCTGGAAGAGATCTGCCCCGAACCGCCGCTGCTGCCGGCCGACCCCTACGACCGCGCCATGATGCGCAACTTCGTGCGCTGGACCGACGAGAAGTGCCTGCCGAACCTGCTGATCCTGAACTGGAGCATCGCGCTGCAGCCGGGTGCCAGCCAATGGACCGACGCGCAGCTCAAGGAAAAGCTGGATCGCATCCCGACGCCGGAGCGTCGCGAGGCCTGGACGCGGATCGCGCGCCAGCCGTACACGGCAGCGGAAAAGGCCGCGGCGCTGCAGAAGCTGCTGGTGCTGGTCGACCGGATGGAAGAGATGCTGTCCGCCTCGCCGTGGCTGATCGGCGCGCGCTACTCGCTGGCGGACATCGCGGCGGTCCCGTTCATTGCGCGGCTCGATGAGATCGAGCCGGCCTCGCTGGGCGCCGAAGGGCATCCGCGCGTCAACGATTGGTGGGTGCGTATCCGCCAGCGGCCGGCGTTCAAGAAGGCGCGCTTCGATCGATTCGACGAGACGCTGCGGGCTCGGCAGGTGGGGACGGCAGGTTAGGGGCTGCGGCGGATCGGCGCAGCCACAGGGATCGCAGCCCTCGGTACGACTGTCTAAAATGTGTATGAAACTTCAAGGCATACACACATGCGGACGAACATCGTCATCGATGACAAGCTCATGGAAGCCACCCTCAAAGCGACGGGCTTCAAGACCAAGCGTGAAGCAGTCGAAGAGGGACTGCGAACGCTGCTTCGGTTGAAGCGGCAGACCGAACTGCGCAAATTGCGCGGCAAGTACGAGTGGGTTGGCGACCTGGACGCGATGAGGCGCGACAAATGATTCTTGTCGATTCCAGCGTCTGGATCGACTTCTTCCGCAACAAGCCGACGCCGCAGGCCGAGTGGCTGGATCAGAATCTTGGCGTCGAAGGATTGGTAATTGGCGACCTGATTTTGGCGGAGGTCCTGCAAGGCTTCCAGGACGACAAGGGGTTCAACGAAGCCAGACGGTTGCTCGGGCAACTCGACCGGGTCGACATTGGCGGCACGGACCTGGCTGTCGAGGCCGCACGAAACTTCCGCCGACTTCGTTCTCTCGGCATCACCGTGCGCGGCACTGCCGACGTGCTCATTGCGACACGCTGCATCGCCCACGGTTTCCACTTGCTTCACAGCGACCGTGACTTCGATGCTTTCGAGCAGCACCTTGGCCTGCGCGTCGTGAGTCTGGAAGCTTGAGGGAACTGCGCCCTGGCCGACTGATCGTGCAGGGGTGCGAGTGGCGCCTGCCGACTGGGAACGGGATCAACCCGCGGCTGGATTCCGGGGTGCGCGGATCGATGAAGCCGAAGCCGCGCTCGTCATGCCAGGATTTGATGGTGCCATCGAATCGCATGGGAATCGTGTTGCTCGAGTGCTCGGAGGCCGCTTCGCACGGGCTGTTTGTGAAGTATTGAGCCAAGGGCCTTGGGGTCGGTGCGTGTGCGAAGATCCGCCCCGACAGCAAAAAAGCCCAGACGAGGAGCCACCCGACCATGACCGATATCCAATCCCCTTCACGCCGCAGCGCGCTGCACACGCTCGGTGCAGCAGCCTTGGCGCCCGTGCTGATTTCCGCGTGCGCGCACTCGCCCGCAATCGTCGGGAGTCCCTCGGCCTTGATGGCCAAGGGCACCCGACGTCGCGTGGTGGTGCTCGGCGCAGGCTGGGGCGGCCTCACCACCGCACGCCATCTGCGCGAA
>Ga0075163_10004369_pt1 | contig 18968 bp, 16 predicted proteins | sample JI1023141ADNA_FD_71478 | JGI IMG/M metagenome (GOLD analysis project Ga0075163, IMG submission 71478) | Wastewater effluent complex algal communities from Wisconsin, to seasonally profile nutrient transformation and Carbon sequestration -... | ecosystem: Engineered > WWTP > Effluent > Algae...
TGTTCAAACACAATTTTTTTAGGTCGGGTACTTGTTTAAAAGGTCTGACTTTCTATATTTGCACCCCATTTGAAAAAAATGGCCCGTTCGTCTAGGGGTTAGGACATCAGATTTTCATTCTGGTAACAGGGGTTCGATTCCCCTACGGGCTACTTTAGAGGATAACTCCAATTTTTGATTGAGTTGTCCTCTTTTTATTTTTCGGAAACCCTTATCTGGCGCCAGCGACAGAAGGAGGACAGAATTCAATCTTGGGGTTCGACATTTTTTTCCGTCAAAAGTGATTTTTTCTGGAAAAATCGAACCCAATAGCCGTTGTTTTTTCTCAGTATCCGCGTCTCTGTAGAGCTGTGGCAGATTTTCCAAAACTTGAATACACTTTTTTATGCTGCTCCCTATTTCCTGAGATTCCTTCGGATCAACAGAATTTTGAGCCGTCATTTCTTTCAATTCATTGTTCAATCTTGAACGCATTTGTGCGTAGTCTTCGCCGCTGATTTTGCCATCCAGTAGCATGTCTTGCAGTTTGTGAATGCGCTCTTTTAGGACATGTAATTTTGACTCATTTGCAGTGTTCTGTTTTGCTTTTTGATGCTTCGAAATATTCAGCTTTTCCCGAACGATGCTTTCGAATATTTCGGACACTTTAGGACTAAATTTTAACTCGTCCAAAATGCTCTCAATTGAAGCGTTCGCAGCTTCAGCGCGGAATCGGGATTTATGACATCGGTTGCAGTGATAATAATGATAACGTTGTCCCAATTTTCCTCTGGATGCACTGCCAGTCATATTCTCCCCACATTCTGGACAACTCAACAATCCTCTTAACGGCAATTCGTCTTTGCGCTTGGTGACACTTGGCCGATTCTTGTTTGTTCGATTATTCTCGAGAAGTTGCTGAACACGTTCAAAGGTATTTTGAGATACCAACGGCTCATGCAAACCATCAACTAACATTTCCGGTTCGCTGCCTTCTGCTTTCACTTTGATTTTGCCCATATATACTGGGTTGCGCAATTGCTTTGAAAGATTGGACGCAATAATCCGAAGGCCCTTGGTACTCAAAGTATCCTTGATATCTGTTTGCCTCATTCCATTTGAAAACGCATGAAACGCGAATCGCATAAGTTCTGCATTTTCATCCGGGATAATGACTGGTTTGTTGTTTTCGTCACGAGCGTTGCGATAGCCGACAGGCGCTGAGTTTGGATAGCGACCTGCTTTCGCTGCGGCACGCATTCCACCCCTTACCTTGATCGACCTGCGGTCATTGTCAATCTCAGGAAGAGTAAGATACATCGCAAGCATCATCTTGTTTTCCGGTACTGACATATCCAGAGGCTGTTCGATGGCATGTGGAACTATACCCATCGAATGCAGTTTGCGTATCATCAAGAGTGATTCAGTGATATTTCTGGAGAATCGATCCCAAGAAGTAAAAAGCAAAATGTCGATGGTTCCTCTATTCTTTTTGATGTGCGCGAGGAATTGCTTAAAGGCTGGTCGTTCGAATGTTTTCGCAGAATGATCTTCTTTGAAAGTATAGACTATCTCAATTCCGTTTTTTTCGCAATGTTTACTTAATGCTTCTTCCTGAACATTCAAGGAATAGCCTTTCGCTTGTTCATCGCTACTTACGCGGCTCATGATGGCGGCCCGACGAATGATTTGTGTGTTCATTTTCGTAATAAGTTTCTATGGCAATATCTGATAGAGTCTGAAGGAAATTCCAAAGTTGTTGAATTTCCTCTTCGCTCCATTTTCTATAGTCGTTCTCTAATTCTTTTCTACATTCTTCAATGGTTTTCAATTGAGTTCATAATGCGTTTCAATTCTGAGTCATTCAGTAAATGAGACATTCTAAACTGATCCGGTGCATCCGGTATTATAATTTCATTTTCGTGGTTCGTTCGCATATCACCACCTGACCTTTTTTCGTTTTGATTTCAATTTTATGGTATCCATCTTTGAGAATCAGTTCCTGAATTTTGAGCGGAACCTCTTTCAATTCTGTATACTCTAACATGTCCACCGCTTTCGTGTTTATGTTTTTTGTAATTCGCACAGAATTCACTTTTTCCAGACGCAAAACTTTGAGAATTTCTTCCTCCTGCGGAGAAATGAAATTACCTAGTACAAGGTGTGCAATAATTTTTGCTGAGTTGATAGATTCTAAAACGATTTCTTGAAGGGAAATCGAAAGATGAGTTTTCACAAGTGCTTCCTTTAATTCTGGAACTAGTGCTTCTAATTCGGTTTGAACATCGTTTCTTGAAAACGTTACGACTCCATCATGGGTAAGGATAATTCTGTGATCAACCTTTTCCGCAAGGACTGCAAAGATTAGAATGGCTAAACAACTGAATGGAAGTTCTGCTTTTGTTTTCTTTAAAAACTCATCGAGCGTCTTTTTGGTAAAGCTTCTTTTCGCGTGGTATTCGATCGTCGTTTTGAATGAATGGTAGAATTCTGGTGTGATCAGATGTGGCCAGGCATCTGCTTGTAGGGAATTTCGAACTTCCCGTATTGATGGCATGGAAATATTGAACATGCGCATTTTGGTGATTGTCTTCAACCAAACAATTTCTGTCAAACTGAATTTGCGCCATTTGCCTTCCACTTGTTTTGTAAGAAGAACATCCTCCTGATCCCAATAGGTAATCCATCTATGTGTAATATCCGCATCGCTGATGGTGAATTGCTGGGAATTCAAAAAGTCCATGCTTTGCATGAGCAAGTCCATATTTTCTGGCTCTAGCCAAAAAGCAGAATCTTTTTTGGATTTGATCATAAAGTGTACATTTGTGTACGAAAATAATAAATTTATGCTATGAGAGCAAATTTTAATCCAATAACTCGCCTGTATTCTCGGACATGTCCGAATTGCAGCAAAGAATTTGAAGGAACAAAACGGATGAAGTATTGTAAAGAGCAATGCCGTATCGATTTCAATAATGACAAAGCCGCACAAAAGAAAAAGGACTCCGACACTCCGGTGCGTCGCATCGCAATGGCTTATGAGAAAAATTGTCAGATTCTTGATGACTTGTACAAGAACGCTTTTACAGTAGTGCCTTTGAAAACTCTATTACTAAAGGGTTTTGACCTAGACGCACCATTTCATACTGTTTCCGAACAGCGGCCAAACAGCATTCTCCGACGATACTGGAGAATTTTATTGTGTGAGAATGAAGTTTCCGGAGTCTTCACTCTCGAGTATTTCTCAATGAGACTTGCCAGGAAGAAGTACGCAAGGATCAATTAAGTTGTCTTGTTTCCAATTACATGTTGGCGATTCATGTCTGATTCGCCTAACACTTCGCTTGTCTATAAAATCCCAACAAAATCGGGTGACATTTTTGTGTTTTATTTCACTGAACTTTTTATCTGGTAGTTGAATTCGGTCAGAAAATCATCCTCATTGGTGTCAATATAAATTAATGCATATCTATTAGCAGTGGGGACTGAATCATTCAATTTTTTAGGCTCTGAACAGGAATTAATGTGTATGAATGCAAATTAATTTAGAATGATGCAGATGTATTCCATTGATAAGGCAGAAACAGATAATAATTTCTAGAATACAATGCGAAATACAAGTTTATTCGGGTTCATTCAAATAAATTTGGTAACAAACTGAGACTTGGTTTGAGTTAAGGATGTGCTTTTTCGGACAACATGCCCGCGCTCTTAGGAATTTTCTCGTTTATAAGGCTTTTTTGAATAGAGGCTCTTCGAGCTAGGTAAGGTTTTGTTACCAGGGATGATAACTGAGACTACGTAGTCAGGATGTCTCAAATTCATCACGGTGGATTGGATATGATGAAATCCGAACCAATCTTTAAAATTTATGGTTGGTTGAGTTCCTTTATGAGAAAGATCAAGAATTGCGCATATGCCTAACTGATCATATCCTGCTGCATAGGTCTGGGCTTGTGCAATATATTTAGTTTTTATGTCGTCATCAGTTGGAAATTCAAATGACCTTTTGATTTCAATAGGGAAAGTTGCAGCGTCTTGATGAAAAACAATGTCTACCCTTCCTCCATCTGTGAATTTTGCCTTTTCATGCTCAAGGCCAAATGCCAATCGGCCGCGCTTGAGATATTCAAACATGTTATCTTGAAGATCTCCTTCCATAGCATCCAATCCCTTACCGCCTTCAGAGGCCGCGTACAAAAAAAGAAAATCGGCTTTTGATGACCCCACCAATGTTCTATGAGAATACCTAATAACCTCTTCCAGAATCAACATAAAAATACTCAACTTGTCCGGGGGGAAGTTTGGTAAATGAGTCTTAATCTCATTTTGGATATGCTTATAAACGTCCTCACCTTGTGGAGATTGCGCAATGAATTCCCGGATTCTTTGATCGGGATTCTTTTTCACCATATCTCTTAATTCTACAAGCAATGCACCGAGATCTGTTACTTGAACTAGCCTGTCATATTCGCAATTTGCTTTTACGGGATCAGATTGAATTTCATGAAGCAATCCCATGAGTTCTGGATTTCTTTGATTTGAAAGATTCGCTTCAACAAGCCGCGACAGTTTGTCCATGAAACCATTTAAGCCGGGTGTATTCCGCAATTGCTCTATTCTTGATCCTTGTTTATCTAATGAATTTGCATTAACTCCATTCGATACTTGCTCAAGCATGGAGTGAATAAAATTTTGATAAACCACATTCTCAGTAGAATTTAAGGCTGCTATCTTTTCAATGCTCTCGTTGAGTTTTTGCAAGATGGAGAATTCTTTTTGGAAGTCGAGCCATTGATCAACCAGATTCAATTTGCAGAAACTTTCGTGATACAGCAACAATACCTCCTGCGTAATGATGTCCTTTTCATTTCTACTATCATCCAAATTAAATAACAAGCGATCAAAAAGCAAAATTGTCAGCGCGTCAATTTTTTCCTGTGCTAACGCGTAATCCTTAACGGTAACAGCTCTCAGATACCTGATTAAAAGAAGGTAGAAGAGAGCATCCACTCTATTTTCTGTAGATTTATAACTTCCTGTGAAGAACTTTTCTGCGGCATCAAAAACCTCAATAGTCCTTTTGAGGTCACTCGAATGGAGCTTCCTGAATTCAAACATTCCTAGCCAGTAAAATGCTTCACTTGAAATATCTCCGTTCCCATCGTTGGATAATGAATTAAGAGTGTTTACAAAGGAAGTATCATTTCCTCGCGTTAGAAGCGCTTCAAAGCGAATCGCAGAATTAATTAAAAGCGGGTCAGTTTCTTCCTTAAGGACTCTCGCAAAAATTGCAAGAGCAAAATAGTCGTTATTCAACTGGTCTGTCAATGCGCACTCGATCAGAAATTTGAGGATAGTACGTTTAATGTAATTATTCTTGGCACTATGCAATAAGTTACCGATGCTATCCTCTAGTTCGCTTGGATTTTGCCAAGGGTGATTTATTCTGTTCGGAAGCTTATCGACATAAAGGGTCTGATGAAATTCACTTAATTCAGCAAAAGGTGTTTCCATGATCTAGAAAAGTGCTTCTTCGGCGGGCACGAGATGCGTTTTACTTGGCAAACTGACATCCTCAAATTCCCGAAGCGCAGTACCGATAAATATTTGCAATTGGTTCTCGAAACGCCGTTCGATTTCCTTGAAAATATCCGATAGACCAGCCAGATTAACTCTACTCAACTCTTCGTTCCCAGGTGAGTCAATTATCAGGAAGCGAGTATGGCGACCGAGTTGATACTCGATGTCTAGTTGTATAAGTGACAAGTAAAAGGCAATTTTTGTCCTTAATCGTTCACTTTCGGTAAGATCATCGAATTGCATTTGTTCGCCATTTTGGACAAACAACAGGTCAAAGTTCTCATTGATGTCAACACTAGAAATGTTCCTTAACCCAAATGCTTGAATTTCTTTTAGTATTAATCCTTTTAGTTTATTCAAAAGTTCTTCATTTAGTTTCTGGCGTTGGTGCTTCAGAATCTCAATTGCATAAGAGAATATGTCCTTTTTTAGAATTACTGTGTCGACTTCAATTGTAGGACGAGCTTCCGGTTGATTATTGATTTCCGCAAGTCTGTAGGTTGCGACCGCTTTGCCCTGCATAAGTTGATCTCTGATTTGCAGTATTTGTTGAATTTCCCGTGACCGCTTTTCTATAGAACCTAGTTCTTGTTCTATCTCTAACAATCTGTTCTTTTTATTGTCCACATTGGTTATAGCTATGATTTCATTGTTAACCGATGATAATCGGTTTTGAATTTCTATTAGTTTTTGGTTTTCAACTGCAACCGTTGAGTCTAATTTCGTCTTCTTGTTTTTATATTCGCTGATTTGAGTTTCAATTTCTTGGATATGACTATCTATTGTGTCATCGTTGATCGTTTCTGTTTGAGGAACAGTGCCACATAGTCGGCAATTATGATCTTGGGATTCTATTGCAATTTTTTCCTGTGTAACAGCTGTTTCGCAATTGGGACATGTTCTAATTTCTAAGTTGGTAAAAAATTTTCTTGCATCTTGAGAAACCTTTAGCGCATGAACACGCTTCGTACCTTGTTTTATTTCGCTTTCGACCACTTTTCTATCGTCTTCGAAGTTACTAGTCATTACTTGTCGTTGCTGTCGTTGTTGCTCTAAGTCCCTTTTAATGTTCCATAGTCGTTGCTGTTCTGCATAAGTGATTTGAATCTCATTATTTATTTTAATGCGTTCCTCAATTAGGTCGTGGGTTGCAGGAATATTTCCAGTATCGGTTAACTGATTCAGTGCTGTTTCTATTTCGGCCAATTCCTTTTCTAGTGATGCTTTAAATCGTCCACTGTCTCGATCCTTGTTTGCAGTTACAATTTTTAATTTGCCAAGTTCTTCTTCTTGACGATGCATAAGCAAGGTCAACCTATTAATTGGATAAGTCAATTTCAGACCAAGTATCATACCAAGGATTTTCTTTCCTTGATCGTGATACTTTTCTTGGCTGAAATACAAATTACCGTGATCGCTTGATTCTAGGTAAACGGCTTTAAAATATGTCGACCAGCTTAGACTTGCAGTTGCCAAAGTCAGGTCATCGCGTTTTGAGCTCTTTTGCGCATATTTCAGGGTATAATAAGAGAAATGATTGAAGAAAAAGGTTTGCATTTGCGATTCCAGTGATTCATCCCCTCTGAAGTGAAATATATTTTTTTCAGTCCCATCAATTTTCCCGTTTTCGAGTTGATTTCTATATTCCTCAAGACTCATACCATATAAAGTGCCGCTTGAAATGCGTTCATGTTTGTCTATACGGATGGTGTATTTGGCACCGGAGATTTCAAACTCAAGCATTATTTCTTGAATCCACTTCCTAACATCTTTTTTAATACTGTTCACACCAGTGATGGCATACTTGATGACTTTGAAGAGAGTTGATTTACCCTTGCCATTGTCCGCGATCCAGACGTTCACGCCACTTTTTAACGGGCGCCGATATTCGAAATCTGTATCATTCACTTTAATGCCTCGGAAGTATACTTCTGTTAGAATTAAGGATTTACCCACTGAAGCTGGGCTGTCCTTATTGTAGTCTTCTTCTAACGAGAGTAGTTCTTTAAGGTCATTTTCTTCAATAGAGGATTCAAATTTCTTGTGAACTGCGGAGATAAAATTTTTATAGTCTAATTCATTGCTCATGCTAATACTTCATTGAATATTTTATAATATGTATCATGTACTTTTTCTTGCAATTGCTTAATTTTACCTCGATAAGGAATGTTAGCATATTCTTCTGTGTAGCGGTACTGTCTGCGCTTTAGGTCACTTCCTGAGAAGTTGCTGAAATATTTCTTGATAGTCTGACATCGATCTGCATACCATGTTGCCGACTCAATGATATTTATTGACGCCTCTATTTTTTTTATTCCAAACTCTGTCAAATAATATTGCTTTTCAAACTCGCGTCCGTCTGACCGAGTTTTGCTTTCGTACTTGAGAAAATTAACACTTACGAGGTAAGAGATAAGATCGTCGATGCTCTCGTAAGCGCCATGAAAGAACTTTTCCATTTCTTCCACCCTTATCTCTGGTTCTCGGGAAACGAATACGGTGCGGATTATTTGTTTAATGTTGTCTAAATCCTTGCGTTCTCCACTTTGTATTAGATCTAGAAGTTCCATAGAAAAGAAATCTGGATAACGAACTAAAAAATCCAATGCCTGAAGTTTTATCTCGGTTGAAAATTGCGCAGCTCTATCCGATTGCGAAGTATCTAGCCTCTCGGAGAATACGTACAATATTATCGAGATTCTAAGGCGATCTCTAAATTTTTTCAATTCTTGTTCCATTCAGCGCTAAAAGTCTTTTCTGCAATATATGAGACAAGCCAAACTGCCTCGAAAATGTTGATAAGTTGATCCTTTTGGTCACTGGAGAACAGAAATGATTCGCCTCTTTTTGATTGATGTAATGACCAAAGAATAGACATCTCATTTATTCTTTCATAAATGTATTCGAAAAGCGCGAGATACTTCTGGCAACCCCACCAAGACGGATGCAACAATTGCTGCACGAAATCAAGTTTTAAAGCGCTGACAAAATCACAAAACGCTGATACATTTGTGCAGCCTCATTTAGAAGCTCTTTTATGGATAGTATCAATCACTGGAATAACATCTATTCTACCAAAACGTCTGATCAGGTCAGTTGGACACAAGACAAACCAACCACGTCACTCGAATTTGTAAAAAGCGCACATCTCGATAAATCTGCCTCCATCATTGACATAGGAGGCGGTGATAGCAAACTGGTCGACTATCTCTTAGCAGAAGGTTTTGAAAACCTGACTGTACTTGACATCAGTGAAGTTGCATTAGAACGTGCAAAAAAACGTCTTGGCGAACATGCTCACAAAGTAAATTGGATTGTCATTGATATAAATGATTTTATTCCTTCAGAAAACTATGACTTTTGGCACGATAGGGCTGCCTTCCATTTCCTTACCACAGAATCACAAATTCAACAATATCTCTCAATTGCCAAACAGGCCGTTAGAGTAGATGGCTTTATCACCATCGGAACTTTTAGTGATAATGGTCCTAACAAATGCAGCGGACTAGACATAAAACAATACAGCGAAGAAACACTATCCAACACACTTGAGGAAGGATTTGAAAAAATCAAATGTGTTACGGAAGACCACACAACACCATTCAACACTAAACAGCATTTTCTGTTTTGCACGTTTCGAAGAAGACTCGTATCCTGATATGTGAGACTTGATATTTAGTCCGGGAATCGAACTGAGCGAAGTATGGAACTTGGCGGAAGCAAAAAAAATTTTCCGTATAACATGTTGGATATAGGAACGAAATCCATGCATTCCTGAAAACAATAGTTTCAAAAAAAATATCCGGCGGGATGTCAATATGTATCTCATGTGGGAATGTTTTGACCCTCGCGCGCATACGTCCGAATGATCAGCATGCAATTAACAGAATTTTGAGAAGAGAAACCCTCCACAACAGCCATAGTAGATCTTAGTTATAATTCTTCATTCCAACAAAAACGGCACTAACATGTATGGGAATCAAAGAATACCAATACAACTACGGTTTCGATAGCTACAATGGCTTAGCTTTGCGTATATGCGCCGCTACCTGCTCATATCATTTGCAGCCTTTTATCTTCTGCTGAATTGCGGGGCAGTTCTTAATTTTCATTTCTGCTGTGGCAAGTTAGTTGACTGGGCGCTGAATTCGGAAGCTACAAAATGCTGCGATCATAAAGGCACGGGTATAGAGAAAAATTGTTGCAAAGACATCAGCATTATTTTTCAGCAGGATAATACACAGGAAACTTCCACAAAGCTTGAGGTAATACTTCCTTTATGCGTTGTTATAATGCCCACATTTCCTGAAGCGGAATATTGCATTGTAAAAAACTGTCTTGGGCAGACATGGCCAAACTACGATCCCCCTCCCTTTGCGGTCCATTCGGATCTTTATCTGAGCAATAGGGTTATTCGCCTTTGAATTTGAGGTGCTTTTATTAAGAGCGTGAACCATTCATGCCCTGTTTTCCTATTTACAATTACACATTACTTAATTCAACAATACAATGAAAAAAATCTACACAATCTTTTTTGCATGCTTAATCGGACTGCTGGCATCCGCCCAGGACGTAGCAATGGATTTCACACAAGATGACTGCAACGGTAACCCGCACCATCTTTTTGCAGAACTCGAGGAAAACAATGTTGTCATCCTTGAATTCTTCATGAACAATTGTACTCCTTGTGTAACTGCAGGAAATGCGCTAATGGACACATACGACATGCTACTTGAAGAATATCCCGGACATGTAAAATGGTATCATTTCGGATACAACAACACTTACAATTGTGATCTCGTTTCAGGCTGGGTGGATACACACGGCTTTAACTCCACCCCTTTTACCAACGGAGCGGCACAAGTGGCCTATTACGGTGGATTCGGAATGCCCACAGTAGTCGTTGTTGGTGGTGCCTCCCATGAAGTGATTTTTGCAGAAGTCGGATATTCATCCGGAGATGCCGATGATATTTATGAGCTGGTCACAGAATTCTTTGCCGCAAATCCTTTGGCTGTAGAGAAAGAGGTTGCTTCAGTCTTAGCTATGAATGCATTCTATAATTCAGCGACACAACAGATCAATCTGCAGGTTCAAAATGATGTTGCATCCGATCTGACAATTGAAGTTTGTTCATTGACCGGACAGGCTGTGTTGAATTCACAAAATGTCAAATATTCTGGAAAGGAACAAAGCGTTCAGATCGACGCCGCCGGCATTTCAAACGGTGTCTATATCATCAAATTAACCGCAGGAACAAATGTTATTACGCAAAGAATAAGTGTGAGTCGCTAAGTAATTCAAGCTATGCTAAGATCATTTGCTTCTATAGTACTTTTTGTGTTTCTGGTGCTCCAGGTTGTCGCACAAAATGCGCTTTTCATTCCGCCTATGCTGGAGGGAACAGACTTCGATCTACAGGTGCAAAGCGGAACGACACAATTTTTTTCCGGTATCAATACACCAACATATGGTGTGAATGGAAATATTCTTGCGCCAACGTTGAGTGTCAACAAGGGCGATGTGGTGACTTTTAATGTTACCAATAATCTGACGACCAGCACCACAATGCATTGGCACGGCTTGCATGTACCTGCCATGGATGATGGTGGTCCGCACCAGATCATTGAAGAGGAAACTACATGGTCACCACAATTCGAAATTAAAAATAAGGCCGGTACTTTTTGGTATCATCCCCATGGAGAGCACAAAACTGACCTGCAGGTCTCTAAAGGTCTTGCGGGTTTGATACTGGTTCGCGACGCAGAAGAAGAGGCTCTAGCATTACCGCGTACATACGGGGTGGATGATTTTCCCTTGATCCTGCAAACGAAAAGTTTTGATATTCTGCATCAAATTCAGATCGCGTCTCAAAGCGATACGACGGTGATGGTCAATGCCACAATCAATGCCATGCTTGATTTACCCGCCCAGGTAGTTCGCTTCAGGCTTCTCAATGGTTCTTCAAATAGAACCTTCTTCGTAGGATTTTCGAATGATATGACCTTTCACCAGATTGCAACCGATGGAGGGCTGAAGGAAAGTCCATATGAGACGAACCGCTTAAGGCTGTCACCGGGTGAGCGCAGCGAAATTCTTATCAACTTAAGTGATTTAGAGGGCGATTCATTTTCCCTGATCAGTTATGGCTCCGAACTGCCCACCGGCATCATTGGGGCGGCTATAGTGGGAGATGGATCTGCGGAAATTCCAGAGTACAGCGACAATCCTCTGAATGGATTGGACTTCACCCTTCTGCAATTGACGGTCATATCGCCAACACCTGATCCAGTTACGACTATTCCCTCTTCATTGGTAGATATCACACCGTGGTCAATTGGCGATATAGATGTTGAAAGGACAATCGCATTAACACCACAAATGGAAGGTCCGGAAATTTTGGTTGAGGGGCCTTTCGGTATCGACGGCGTGCAGTTTAATATGGATTTGGTGAATAACATCTGTCAGTTGAATGATATTGAGAGGTGGACGATTACCAATCAAACACTGGTCGCACATCCGTTTCATATCCATGATGTGCAATTCTATATCACCGATATGAATGGCGAAGGGCCACCCCCGGATCAGCAGGGCTGGAAAGATGTTGTGCTGGTGATGCCTATGCAATCTGTTTCATTCATAACAAAGTTTGAAACTTTCGCTGATCCCGTTGTTCCTTATATGTATCACTGTCACCTCTTGCATCATGAAGATGAAGGCATGATGGGATCATTTATAGTAGTCGATCCGAACTCGGTTCCTGATCTTGTAACGAACAACATCCGGCTGTCTCCAAACCCTGTTTCGGGAGATAGGACAATGAGTGTTTCTTCTGCAGATGAGCCGTTGACATTCATATCCATTCGTGACCTCGCAGGGCATGTAATCAAGTCCTGGTCGCTGCAGAACCAGCAGAAGAATTTTCAGCTATCTGTTTCTGATGTATCGGCAGGTATGTATATCGTTGAAATGAGCACAGCGCATGGCGTGTTTATACAAAAAATAATTATTCAATGATGAGAATAAAAACATACTCTGTCATCATATCATTGGTTTGCACAATAGCCTCCTGTACGAATGCAACTTTCAACAAGAAGAGTGAATTCAAAGTATTCGGCAATTGTAATATGTGCAAGAAGACCATAGAAGAAGCTGTGGATGTCAGGGGCGTTGTTGCTGCGAATTGGAATAAGGATACGAAAATCATGAGCGTGAGTTATGACAGCACTGCCATCACGATCACCGACATTAAGAAAAAAATCGCTGAGGCCGGATATGATAACGACATGTATAAGAGTAGCGATAGCGCTTATGAGAATTTGCATGAAGGCTGTCACTATGAACGCAAAGAATAAATAAATCACATGAAAAGAAAAGTTGCTTTATTCATCTGGTTATGTATTTCAAATGGGTTCGCCTTTGGACAAACACTTACGCCTGAACCGAATGATACATTATGGATTGAAGATGTGCCGATAAATATTTACACGACAAACTATATCTATCAGCTCAACAATTCAGACGAAACGATCGAGCTTACCTGGGAAAGTGTCCTTGTGGACGTGCCTTCAGGTTGGGAATATTCGATTTGCGACAATGGTATTTGTTATGTCGGCATACCTGCCGGATTTACGATGCCAAACCCTGTGCCTCCGGGAGAATCCGGTTTCCTCGGGTTGAACCTTACCCCCAATTCCGAAGGAAGCGGTATGGTCCAAATTTATGTTTATGTTGAAGGTCAACATGAAAACGGGTTTCTGTGTACATGGTACTTCAGCGCGGGCGAGGTTGGCATAACTTCAACCACGCAGGAAAATACCTTTTCTATTTATCCTAACCCGGCACATGATGTTTTGACCATCGCCAATCCGGTGCGTCAAAATGTTCAATATCAAATCAGAAATGTGACGGGTGATCTTATGGAGGTACAGACAAGTAATGCCTCATTTCATTCACTTCAACTTAACGCACTGACAGTGGGTGTCTATTTTCTGCAGATCAGCAAAGATGGCTACACACAATCGGTTCGATTTATAAAAATGTAATCTTAAAAAACACATTCATGAAACCAGTTTATATTTTGTTCGTCCTGATTACCGGCATTTTGATGGCCTCATTCACACATTCGCAAAGCGCTATCGAAGAAGTAAGTTTCAAGGTCTGGGGCAATTGTGAAATGTGCAAAACACGAATTGAAAATGCGACTGACCTCAAAGGGGTTGTGAACGCTGATTGGGATTTGAAAACGTCCATGATCACTGTTGCTTTTAAACCAGAAAAAATTTCCCTTGACGATATTATGAGAGCCATTGCAGATTCCGGGCACGATATGGAAAAGGTTCGTGCGCCGGATGAAGTATATCGCGGCTTACATAGTTGTTGCCAATACTCAAGAGAAAGTAATTATAAAAAATAAGAATTGAACGCTTAAAAAAAAAAGACTTACATGAAATTATATATTGTTTTCTTATTTCTTGGAATCAACATCCTCGCGAACGCCCAGGTTGAAATCGTTTGGGGCACAGCAGTGAATGTCGCTCCCTCATCAAACGACAACCTTCACCCTCGCCTGGCATTGGACGGCAGTGGCAACCCGCTTGTCTTGTGGGGAAAATCCAGCAACCAGGCGATGTTTTCGCGATGGTCCGGTAGCGCGTTTACAGCCGCGGTTCCACTAAACCCTATGGATATACCTGTGTTCACAGCATCGTGGGCAGGACCGGACTTGGCAGCAAACGGGGATACTGTTTATGCCATATTCAAACAAACACCTGAAGACGAAGGATCCATGTATATGGTCAGTTCGACTGACGGTGGTATGAATTGGTCGGAAGAAGTTCAGGTAGAAAATATCGGCGATAGTCTTTCGCGTTTTCCAACACTTGCCATCGATGGGGAAGGCAATCCGATGGTTGCCTTTATGAAGTTTAATTCAGCGTTTGGAGATGCACAATGGGTTGTGACACGCTCAAATGACCTGGGTCAGACCTTTGTTCCGGATGTTCCTGCAAGCGGATTTGGCAATGCGACTGTATGCGACTGTTGTCCAGGAAGTATTGTCGCTTCAGGTAATCAAGCTGCGTTACTGTATCGAAACAACGCTTCGAATATTCGTGATACATGGGCCGCTATTTCCACTGACAATGGGGCGAGCTTTCCGGATGCTGTAAACGTGGATCAGGAAAACTGGATGCTCATGTCTTGTCCTTCATCCGGACCGGATGGTATTATTTTAGGCGATACACTGTATTCTGTTTTTATGAATGGTGCCACTGGAACATCTTTTGTGTATTTGAGCAAAACCTCCCTGATGGATGTTTCGTCGGATGGTGGTGTTGCACTAACCGGGGATTTTCCGGGCATGAGCAATCAGAATTTTATTCGGATAGCCCATTCCGGAAACGCAGCAGTGAGTGTATGGAAGCAAACTGTAAATAGTCAATCGCAACTTGCACTACTCTATACAAACGATATCACCAATGGTTGGCCGAATGAATATGTTGTGCCCGTTCCGATGCATGTTGTAAATATGGATGTTGCCATGAGTGACAATAACATTTACCTGGTGTGGCAAGATGACAATAGCGGAACAGTTAGGTACATGAAAGGAGTAGTCTCCGAACCAACCGCTCTGAATTCCGCTTCATCTGAACAGCACCTCAATATTTACCCGAATCCTTTTTCTTCAAATCTCAATGTGTCGGTGCCCTCAACCATGAACGTGTTACTCACACTGGAAGTGCGTGATGCAATGGGGAAAACTGTTCTGACTCTCGAAAACATTAGTAACCATAAACAGATCGACTTGTCTGCATTATCACCTGGAATCTATATGTTGACGACACTTACAGAGACTACACACTACAGCGAACGCATCATCAAAAGGGATTGATCTGTTGAAACTCTACATTAAGGATATGGTTTGCACCCGGTGCAAAATGACGGTTGAAGGCGAACTTTTACGTCACGGCTTTCACCCGACAAGTGTTCGCCTCGGTGAAGTTGAAATTGAAGAAGAGCTGAATGAGTTTCAGCGACAAGAACTTAATGACGGGCTTCAGAAATTCAACTTTTCGCTGATTGATGACCGAAAAGGGCGTATTGTGGAACGTGTAAAAAACTTGCTTGTCGAGTTGATCCAAGAGGAGAATTCCGATCTAAGGCAAAACCTATCAGCTTACTTAAGCGAGAAATTCAACCTTGATTATACTTACCTGAGCAGCCTTTACACAGCCCTTGAAGGAAGCACGATAGAGCAATATTTTATTGCGCAGCGAATTGAAAAGGTGAAAGAACTTCTCGTATACGACGAACTCACATTGAGCGAAATCGCAGATAAGCTCAATTACAGTAGCGTCGCATATCTCAGCAGCCAGTTTAAGCGCGTTGTCGGTCTTACTCCTACGCATTTTAAGAAACTGAAATCCGATAAGCGAATTCCGATCGATCTTCTTGGAAAGTCATAAGTTAAAGAAGGAAAATCGTAATGTTCGGAACTTGAATTTTTCGGTGATTAGCGCCAACGTAAACTTATCGAACTGAAAAATATTTGAAATGTTACCCTTGTTGATACACGGAGTTTCAAAAAAAAATTTGGTTGCGAGAAACGACTTGTCAAGCAAAACCGAATAATACGAATTGCACTTTGGAAGCAGAGCATTATAAGAAGCAGGATCACCATCACGAGCACGCGCGTAACCCTGTCACAGCGGATCAATCGGCAAATGATCAAAAGAAGAAAGCGAACGACGATCATTCCCATGACAAACATGCGGGACACCACACAGGGGATTTTCTGAAGCGTTTCTGGATCTGCCTGGTCCTTACAGTCCCAATACTTCTTTTATCCCACATGATCCAGCAATGGACTGGGTTCATATTGGTGTTTTCCGGTGATCGTTATGTGCTTTTTGCCTTTAGCACTATCCTGTACATCTATGGTGGCTGGCCGTTTTTGTCCGGAGCAGTAAGAGAAGTGAAAAACAAAGCCATCGGGATGATGACGCTGGTCGCATTAGCGGTTTCGGTTGCCTATTTCTATAGTAGTGCCGTGGTATTTGGGTTGAGGGGAATGGATTTTTTCTGGGAGCTTGCCACACTGATAGATATTATGCTCCTGGGGCATTGGCTGGAAATGCGCTCCCAGATGGCGGCCTCAAGTGCCTTAGAAAGTCTTGTTGCGCTCTTACCCACGCAAGTTCACGTGGATAGGAACGGACAGGTAAGTGAGCTGCCGCTTCAGGAAATCAGTAATGGAGATATCCTGCTTGTCAAGCCGGGTGAAAAAATTCCGGCAGACGGCATGGTGTTGGAGGGCGAGACCTTCGTAAACGAAAGCATGATCACCGGTGAGAGCCTTCCGGTGAAAAAGGAAAAGAATGCAAAAGTCATAGCGGGTTCCGTGAATGGTGATGGCTCGATCCGAATGCGCACCACAGGTACCGGGAAGGATAGCTATTTGAATAAGGTAATCTTATTGGTAAAATCGGCGCAGGCTTCAAAATCCGCCACCCAGAATCTGGCAGACAGGGTAGCGAAATGGCTTACACTCGTCGCGCTCCTGGCAGGTGTGGCGACTTTCTTTTGGTGGTATTCGGTAGAGAGGGATCTTGCTTTTGCGATGGAAAGAATGGTTACCGTCATGGTGACCGCATGCCCGCATGCGCTTGGTGTTGCAATACCATTGGTGGTCGCCATTTCCACGGCTAAGGCCGCTACCAGCGGCTTACTGATCCGTAACCGCACTGCGTTTGAAAACGCTCGCCGGATCAGCACCATCATATTTGATAAGACCGGAACGCTTACAAAGGGCAGCCATAAAGTGCATCGAGTGATCTCGCTAGATGCATCTTTAAGTGAAGATGAGGTGTTGCAGGATGCGGCTTCAGCGCAACAGCAATCCGAACATTATATTGGTCGTGGCATGTTGAATGAATTAAAGGAGAGAAAGCTTGAGCTGTGGAGATCTTCTAACTTTCAATACATCCAGGGAGTCGGGGTTTCGGCATTGATCAATGAACGTGAAGTTATAGTAGCAGGCCCCAATTATTTCCGACAGAAAAACATGGTGCCACCAACCGTTCCAGAAGAGGTTGACCAGGAAACAGAAACTATAAGTTACGTCCTGATTGACAACAAACCGGTCGGTATTATTACGCTGGCTGATTCCATCAGGGAAACCTCCGGAGGTGCTATTGCCGCCCTAAAGAAAATGAACATTAAATCTTATTTGCTTACTGGTGACAATGAAAAAGTGGGTGCTTCAGTTTCCAAGAAGCTCGGAATGGATGGATACCTTGCGAATGTGCTGCCACACCAGAAACAGGAAAAGGTCAAAGCATACCAGGATAAAGGAGAAATAGTGGCTATGACGGGTGACGGCGTAAATGATGCACCCGCGCTTGCCCAGGCGGATGTGGGTATTGCAGTCGGCAGTGGAACCGATGTGGCCGCTGAAACAGCTGACATTATCCTCGTGAATAGTGATCCGATGGATGTTGTGAATATGATTTCGTTTGCACGAGCTACTTACCGCAAGATGATACAGAATCTCTTTTGGGCGGTGGGTTATAATGTGGTAGCGATACCACTTGCAGCAGGAGTGTTGTATCCACGCTTTGTTTTGAGTCCCGCCATGGGCGCAGTGCTGATGAGTCTCAGCACCATAATTGTGGCGGCAAATGCACAGTTGTTGAGAAAAAGCCTGAAGCACAAGCACTAACATAGCAATTGAAGGATTTTCGCACACCTACTTCGTCAACGAAATGAATTCATTCACCTTGTTAGCATCAGGGATTTCGTCGCAGGTAATAAAAACTTTTACCGGTGCAGATTGGTCACCTGGTGTAAAAAACCAGTTGACAATTTTCGTCTCTTGCAGAATAACAACTTGCCGGGTAAGCCTATACGTTGATGTCCTGAGCGTGTCGCTCAGCTCAATTTCCGGTGTTTGATTATAAATTACATTGTAAATTCTATAGTATTTTTCAAAGGAATCTGTTGCGATTATAATACTGTCCAGGGACAATGCCTTGTTCGCGTGCTGGGTACATAATGGATCACTGATTCGAGCAGGGTTGTAGTCTCCTATAAAAAATGGAAGGTCATACGGTGAAGAACCAATCAGTTGCCATTTGATTTTAACGTCATCATCCCTGAGCCTGGCTAAAGAAATTGGTTTGGCAACATCCAAACCGTTAAGTTCCAAATATTCATAGGTGGCAAGTAAATCATCCGTATTCAAACAGTAGTTAAAGAGTCCATCACGAAGATCTCTGAATGCAGTGATACGGTCTTTCATTAAACCAAAAATTCGTGTAAAGCGTAACCTGTTTAGAATTGTATATAGATTGGGAAGGCGGTCTTTTCCTATTAATTCAATGGCTGAACCGTCCTGCAGGAAGATC
>Ga0075163_10004371_pt1 | contig 18966 bp, 18 predicted proteins | sample JI1023141ADNA_FD_71478 | JGI IMG/M metagenome (GOLD analysis project Ga0075163, IMG submission 71478) | Wastewater effluent complex algal communities from Wisconsin, to seasonally profile nutrient transformation and Carbon sequestration -... | ecosystem: Engineered > WWTP > Effluent > Algae...
CCGCTTTCCGGCGTTGATCGCCGCGTCGCCGTATCCGCGCCAGATCCAGGATCTGGGCGCACCGATGGGTTTCATCGAGGCGGGGGTGACCGACTTCTGGGTGTCCCGCGGATATGTCCATGTGATCGCGAATGTGCGCGGAACCGGCGGCTCGGGCGGCGAGTTCGGCTTTTTCGACGCTCAGGAACGACGCGACATGTACGACCTCGTCGAGTGGGTGGCCGCACAGCCGTGGTGTGACGGAAACGTCGGCATGATCGGCATCAGCTACTTCGCCATGACCCAACTGGAAGCGGCCGTAGAGCAACCGCCGCACCTCAAGGCGATCTTCCCGGTGGCAGTGACCACTGACCTCTACGAGGCGGCCTCGCACCACGGGTTGTTCAGCTCCTCGTTCGTCACACCATTCCTGGCGATGACGGGCCTCACCTCAGAGCGAGGCGATGACTTTTGGCGCAATATGCCTATGCGGCTGGCGCGACGGGCACTCAATTCCCCTCCGCTGCACCGCAAGTTCGCGACGATGAACGGCGAAGCCGCTGTGACGATGCTGCGAGCCATGATGCGGCTCCCACACAACCCTCACCCATGGGACGACCTCTGGCTGGACGTTGCCGTACGCCATCCGATCCGTGACTCCTGGTGGGAGGAACGCGATCTCTCAACGCTGTTGGACGCCGTCAACATCCCGGTCTATCTCGGCTGCGACTGGCAGAACGTGCCCCTGCACCTGCCGTCGACGTTCACGGCCTGGCGCCAACTGACCAACAGCCCGTGCGTCCGGATGGGGATGCTCGACGAGTACGGCCTTACCTGGCCGTGGGAGAGCCTCCACCTAGAGGCGTTGGCGTGGTACGACCATTGGCTCAAGGGGACTGATACCGGAATCCTCGACGGTCCGCCGATCCGTGTGATCCTGCCCGGCGCCGGGGATTGGCTCGCCTTTGAAAGCTGGCCTCCGAGAAGCGATATACGAGAGTTCGCCTTACGTTCCGACGGCGTCCTCGCCGAGGACGAAGGCACCTCTGGCAGCCGCGAATTTCAGGTCCTGGGCGGCGGTCTCAACCGGCCGAATCCGAGTCCCATCGACCCGCCTGCGCAGCTGCGCTGGACCAGCGCCGCGCTGCCCGAAGACCTCGACGTGTGCGGCGAGATCGAGCTCCGATTGGCCGCTTCGGCCACCGCCATCGACACCGCGTGGATTGTCACGCTGTCCGATATCGCTGAAGACGGCACAACCACCCCGGTCACGGCTGGTTGGCTGCGGGCCAGCCTGCGGTCGATCGACGCCGACGCGAGTCGCCCCGGTGCACCAATCCTGCCTTGCCGGACTGCCACCGCCATACCCATCGGCGAGGACGTCGAGTATCGGATTCCGTTGGTCCCCAACGCCAGGCGATTCGCAGCCGGCCACCGGATTAGCCTCACGCTCACGAGCGACGATCAGGACCCCGATGTGCCGGCGATCATGAACTTCCGGCACGCGAGTGTGGGAACCAGCAGCCTCAATACCGTGCGGTCGTCATCGCGTCTGCTTCTCCCCGTACTTACTTAGTCCGCAAGACCATCTCCACGAACAGCTTGTGCACCCGCCGGTCACCGGTCACCTCGGGGTGAAACGCGGTGGCCAGATTCGGCCCCTGCCGCACAGCGACGACGTGGTCGCCGGCACGCGCCAGTACCTCGACCTCCGGCCCCACCCGCTCCACCCACGGCGCACGGATGAAAACCGCGTGGATCGTACCGTCGAGTCCGGCGAAGTCGAGGTCACCTTCGAACGAATCGACTTGACGCCCAAAGGCATTACGCCGAACGGTCATATCGATGCCACCCAGGGGCAGCGCCTCGCGGCCTGGATTGCCCGCGTCGAGGATCTCGCCGGCCAGCAGGATCATTCCAGCGCAGGAGCCGTAGGCGGGCATGCCCTTGGCCAGTCGCAGGCGCAGAGGCTCAAGTAAATCGAGTTCACGCAGCAGGTGACTCATCGTGGTGGATTCCCCACCGGGAATGACCAATCCGTCGACGGCATCAAGCTCGCTGCGACGGCGCACCGTCGACACCTCGGCGCCCGCCGACCGCAAGGCGGCCAGATGTTCGCGGGTATCGCCTTGCAGCGCAAGGACTCCGATGCGGGGCGTCATCGTGTCGGGACGTAATCACGTTGGTAGCGGGTCAGTCCCTCCTGCATGACGGCCGCAACCATCTGCCCTGACCGGTTGAAAATCTTGCCCTGAGTAAGGGAACGTCCGCCGCACGACGACGGTGAGCTCTGGTCGTAGAGCAACCATTCGTCGGCCCGGAACGGACGCATGAACCACATCGCGTGGTCCAGTGAGGCAACCATGAGATGTTTGCGTTCCTCGCTGTGGTGCACCTGGGCGGAGCCCAGCAAGGTGAGGTCGCTCATGTAGGCAAGAGCGCAGATGTGCAGCACGTGATCGTCGGGCAGCGGCTCGTGGTGTTTGAACCAAACCTGTTGCTGGGAAACCTTTCCCGGCAGTGGGGTGATCTGGTCATGAGGAACCAGCCGCACATCCCATTCGGCGAACTGCGCAAATCCGGCCTCGTCGAAGACCCCCCCTTTGGATACGAACCCGGGAAGGCCGTCGGGCGGCGGCGCCGACGGCATTGTGTCCTGGTGTTCGATGCCTTCCTGCTCGGTTTGAAACGATGCCGACATCGAAAAGATCGTCTTGCCGTGTTGGACGGCGCTGACGCGACGCGTGCAAAACGAACCACCGTCGCGGAGTCGTTCCACCAAGTACACCGTTGGTGCCTTGGCGTTGCCGGGCCGCAGGAAATACCCGTGCAGCGAATGCACTTCACAACCGGGTTCCACCGTGCGCACCGCCGAGACCAGGGACTGTCCCGCGACGTGCCCCCCGAATGTTCGCTGGAGGAAACCCGATTCCGGGCTGAAGACGCCACCCCGGTAGATGTTGACCTCGAGCTGCTCCAGATCGAGGATCTTCTCGATAGCCATTACCGGGGTGTCGCCTACCAGCCGCGTTGAGCTAGTCGGTGCGGCTCCGCGATCTCCTCGACGTTGATACCGACCATCGGCTCGCCGAGGCCGCGTGACACCCGCGCCAAAACGTCGGGATCGTCGAAGAAGGTGGTGGCCTTCACAATCGCCGCCGCCCGCAAGGCGGGATCGCCGGACTTGAAGATGCCGGATCCGACGAACACGCCCTCGGCGCCGAGTTGCATCATCATCGCCGCGTCGGCCGGGGTGGCGATGCCGCCCGCGGTGAACATGGTCACCGGCAGCTTGCCGGCCCGGGCAACCTCGACAACCAGTTCGTAGGGCGCCTGCAGCTCCTTCGCCGCGACGAACAGTTCATCCTCCGACAACGACGACAGGCGGCGGATTTCCCCGCCGATCGAGCGCATGTGGGTGGTCGCGTTGGAGACATCGCCGGTGCCCGCCTCGCCCTTGGACCGAATCATCGCGGCACCCTCGGTGATGCGTCGCAGCGCCTCACCGAGATTTGTCGCACCGCATACGAACGGGACGGTGAACTTCCACTTGTCGATGTGATGGGTGTAGTCGGCGGGGGTGAGGACCTCGGACTCGTCGATGTAGTCGACACCGAGGCTCTGCAGGATCTGTGCTTCCACGAAGTGTCCGATGCGGGCCTTCGCCATCACTGGAATCGTCACAGCGGCGATGATGCCTTCGATCAGATCGGGGTCGCTCATCCGGGCTACACCGCCCTGGGCACGAATATCTGCCGGCACGCGTTCGAGCGCCATGACCGCGACGGCGCCAGCGCCTTCCGCGATACGCGCCTGCTCAGGGGTGACGACGTCCATGATGACGCCGCCCTTCAGCATCTCGGCCATGCCGCGCTTGACCTTTGCTGTGCCGGTCTGCGCCTCAGCGCCGAAACCGTTGGATCCAGCCGCGGTTTCCACTGCTTACTCCTTCGAATTGATTCGGATTCAGTCTAAAACGCCGCACCAAACTGAATATCTCCGCCGTTCAGCGGATGGCTTTCAGCTGTCCGAGCTGCCCGCCGCCGTGGCCGTCGGCCACCGCGTTCGCCTCGCCGAGCAGTTCAGCCAATTGCCGCGGATATACCGTTTGACCTCCGGTCTCAAGCTCACCGATCGTCTCGGCATCACACCAACGATGGTCGTGAATGTACCTCAGCTCCAGGGAAGTGCGTCCGTCCGCGGACGGCTCGAAGCGCCGCGTGCGGTGGACGAAGAAAAATTCCTGGCTGGCTATCACGGTTCCGTTGAAGTCGATCATCGCGTCCCGTCGCCAGACCGGCCCCACCATCTCCGCGGGATCGACTCGTAATCCCGTTTCCTCGGCGAGTTCCCGAACCGCGGCGTCGGCCAATCGCTCGCCGTCCCAAACCTGGCCTCCGACGGTGAACCACCACCTCGGCGCCGCTCCGTCGGCGATTGCCGGATCCGAACCGCACAGCAGCAGTACGCACCTTTCGTCGTCGAGTAGGACCACGCGTGCCGACGTCCGTCGTCGGACCGGGATGGTGGCCCGCTGCCGCGCGGGATCCGCGACCGCCGCCTCGGGCGCCGGCTCCGATGCGGTGTTTCCGGTTTCGGATCGCTCGACGATCTCGAAATATCTGGGGAGCGGTGCGCGTCCGCCTAACCGCAGCCAGCGCACCATTCGCCGCTCCCGCAGCGCCAGCGTGTCCCGCACCGCATCGTTATGAAAACGGCGGGCCAACAACACACGAGCCTCAGCGTCGGCCAGCTCGTCGACCAACGCGACCGGCACGGAACTGGGATCGACGAGCGCAAGGGCTGCCGACAGATCGTTCTCACACTTTTCCCGGTCGGCTCGCGTGGCCACCTCCGCGGTGTCCGCCAGAGCGGTCAGGGCCCCGCCCTCGGCGCGGTCGCCGTAGCAGTCGGCGGCAACCGCCCGGGCTACGACGGCCCGCCTTCCCAACGCCCCGTCCAGTGCCTGCCAGGACAGGTCGCAGCGAACGTGCAGTCGGTCGAGTCGCGTTGCCCGCTGGTACGCCCAGATTCCGACCACCAGCAGCACACCAACCAGAACGGCAAGCGCGACGATCCACCACTGCGTCATCCGGTCACCTGGACTTTGGCTCCCGCTCCGGCGACCGTCTCGTACACCCGCATGATCTGGTCGGCGACCACCGGCCAGTCATAGCGCCGCACCTCTATCGAAGCCGCCTCGACGTAGCGCGCACGCAGGTCGTCATCCTCCAGCAGTGTGATCAATGCTTCTGCCAGCGCGGAGGGATCTCCGATTGGCACGAGCATTCCCACTTCGCCGTCGGCCAGCACTCGCCGAAATGCGTCGAGATCACTGGCGACAACCGCGGTGCCGGCCGCCATCGCCTCCACCAGGACGATCCCGAAACTCTCTCCCCCGGTGTGTGGCGCGCAGTAGACGTCCACGCTGCAGAACGCGGACGCCTTCTCTTCGTCGCTGACCTGTCCGAGGAACTTCAGATGGGCCGCCAGGTCCCCGGCCTGAGCACGAAGCGCATCTTCGTCGCCGCGACCGACGACGAGCACCTCGACGTCGGGCACTCGCTCGACCAGAGCCGGCAACGCGGCGAGCAGCACCGCCATCCCCTTTCGCGGCTCGTCGAAGCGCCCCAGGAACAGCACGGACTTGCCTGGCTTCGGGTAACCGTCAAGCGGCACGGCAGATTTCAGTGATTCGACATCCACTCCGTTGGGAATCTCGACGGCGTCGGAGCCGAGTGCCTCCATCTGCCAGCGACGCGCGAGGTCCGACACTGCGATTCGGCCGACGATCTTCTCGTGAAGGGGTCGAAGGATTCCCTGGAACACGCTCAGCGTCAACGACTTTGTGGTCGACGTGTGAAATGTCGCGACAATCGGCCCTTCGGCGATCATCAGGGCAAGCATGGAGAGACTGGGAGCGTTCGGCTCGTGGAGGTGCAGCACATCGAAGTCGCCCTCGGTGAGCCAGCGCTTCACCCTTCGATGCGTCGCCGGGCCGAATCTCAACCGCGCCACAGAGCCGTTGTACGGAATGGGCACGGCCTTGCCCCCGGACACCACGAAATCCGGCAGTTGCGCCTGCGCCTCAGCAGACGCGGGTGCCAGCACGCTGACGTGATGCCCACGGTCGCGCATCACCTCGGCTAGTTGCAGCACGTGTGACTGGACCCCGCCCGGGACGTCGAACGAGTACGGGCACACCATGCCGATCCGCATCAGTCCGTCGACCCCGACCCGAGTTTGGCCCGCCGTTCGTCGGACAGATCGGCCAGCCATTGCGGCTGCAGCATGTGCCAGTCTTCTGGATAGCGGGCGATGTTGGTGCCAAACCGGTCTGCCTGAGCCTGAGTGATGACACCGATGTCGGAGCTCGAACAGTCAAGCGGGGGCGAGATGTCCAGTCCCCAGCCGTCGCCTTCAAACCACGTGTGGCAGGCCAACAGCGCTGCCCCGGTTTCAATCGCCAACTTGGCCGGTCCCGCGGGCATTCGGGTCGCTTCGCCGAACAGATCGACCGGGACTCCTGACCGCGTTAGGTCGCGTTCAGCCATCAGGCAGACGATGCGGTTTTCACGCAACCGCTCCACCAAAACGTCGTAAGCCGGACGTTCACCGCCGGTCAGTGGCAGCACCTCGAATCCGAGGCTCTCCCGGTAGTCGATGAACCGCCGATACAGCGACTCGGGTTTGAGCCGTTCGGCGACGGTCGTGAATGTTCCGTCCTTCTTGACCAGCCACACCCCCGCGACATCCCAATTGCCGCTGTGCGGTATCGACATGACGACTCCGCGGCCACGCGCCAGAGCAGCGTCGAGATGCTCGACACCCACCACGTTTTCATCGAACCGACGTGCGACCGACTCAAGGTCCATGGAGGGCAGCCGAAACGCTTCGCGCCAGTACCGCGCATACGAAGCCAGCGACGCCCGAATCAATTCGTCCGGCACTTCAGACGCGGGCTTGCCGATGACTCGGCCCAGGTTCTTGCGGAGCTGCAGCGGTCCACGGCCCCTCGCTGCGTATCTGGCTCCCGCACCGAATGCGGTTCGTGCCAAGGTCTCCGGCATCACGCGGACCATGCGCCAGCCCGTGGCGTAACCCCAATCGGACAGGTGCTCACCCAGTGCCAGGCGATTACGCACGGGAGCCCACAAATTTGGCTGGGAGCTCATGACTCGGTGGGCTCCCCCGGTTCGACAGATCCGTTCATTGGCAGTTTCGCCATCGCATCGGGTGAACTGCGTACCGCGTGAACCCGTTGTCCAACGGTCACCAAGCTGGCCACCGCGAGCGTCCACATAGCGATATGCAGCAAGATCGGGCCAGGTAAGAAGGGCAGCCCCGAGAGGCCGGCCCCGGTCAGCACGATGATCAGCCGTTCCGGCCGTTCGATGAGCCCACCGCCGCCTTCCAGTCCGCTCGCTTCGGCCCGGGCCTTGACGTAGGAGATCACCTGCGAGGTGACCAGGCAGATCATCGTCGCTACCACCAGAGACGAACTGTGCATGCCGAAGGCGGCCCACCACAGCAGCCCGCAGAACACCGCACCGTCGCTGATCCGGTCGCATGTCGCGTCCAGCACAGCGCCGAATCGGGTACCCCCGCCCCGCTGGCGCGCCATCGCACCGTCGAGCATGTCCGCCAGGACGAAGATGAATACCGAGAACGCGCCCCACCACAGCTGGCCGATGGGGAACATCAGCAGCGCAGAGACGACCGATCCAGCTGTGCCGATGATCGTGACCGAGTCGGGCGTCAGCCCAATTTTCAACGCGGCCCTGGCGAGCGGCGTGCTCAGCTTTGCGTATGCCGCCCGGGTCATCAGGTAGAAGTCACTCATGTCTGGCTGACCCACTCCTGCGCCAGCAGGGTCCGGGTGTCTCGAAGTAACTGCGGGATCACCTTGACATCGCCGATGACGGTGATGAAGTTGGCGTCGCCGGACCACCGCGGGACGATGTGCATGTGCAGGTGCTCGGCCAGCGAGCCCCCCGCCGATTGGCCTAGGTTGAGCCCCACGTTGAATCCATCGGGCTTCGAGACACTCTTGATCACCCTGATCGCCTTCTGCGTGAACGCCATCAGTTCAGCACTCTCGTCGACCGTCAGTGTCTCCAACTCCGAAACACGCCGGTAAGGCACCACCATCATGTGTCCCGGGTTGTACGGATAGAGGTTGAGTACCGCGTACACCGATTCTCCGCGTGCGATGACCAGACCGTCCTCATCGGAGAGCATCGGAATATCGGTGAACGGTTGGGATGACCTCGACGACTTCGGGTCGTTTCGCAATGCCGGATCGCCGACGATATAGCTCATCCGGTGCGGAGTCCACAGCCGCTGAAGACGGTCAGGTCTTCCGACGCCCGTGTCGGTAACGGCATCGCGACCCTGTGGAGACGCCTCGTCAGTCACCATCGACCTTCACCAGTTCAGCTGTCGGAACAGCGTTCTCGCGGTCCTCGATCCATTTCAGAATGGTCGCCACCGCCTTGGTCCTGGGCACACCGTTGATCTGCGTCCGGTCCCCGAAGCGGAAGGACACGGCATTGGCTTCCACGTCGCGGGCACCGGCGAGCACCATGAACGGGATCCGCTGATTGGTGTGATTGACGATCTTCTTGGCCATGCGGTCGTCGCTGGAATCGACATCTGCACGGATACCGTGTGACTTCAGTTCGGCGACAACACCTTCCAGATACGCGACGTGATCGTCGGCCACCGGAATGCCCATCACCTGCACCGGCGCCAACCAGGCGGGGAACGCGCCCGCGTAGTGCTCGGTGAGTACGCCGAAGAACCGCTCGATGGAGCCGAACAGCGCACGGTGAATAAGCACCGGCCGCTGTCTGGTTCCGTCGGCCGCCGTGTACTCCAGTTCAAAGCGATCCGGCATGTTGAAATCGAGCTGGATGGTGGACATCTGCCAACTGCGGCCCAGCGCATCCTTGACCTGCACGGAGATCTTCGGGCCGTAGAACGCCGCACCACCCGGATCGGGCACCAATTGCAGGCCCGACGATTCGGCAACCGCGCGCAGCGTCTCGGTGGCCTCTTCCCACATCTCGTCGGAGCCCACGGATTTGTCCTCATTTCTGGTGGACAACTCCAGGTAGAAGTCGTGCAAGCCGTAATCGGCCAGTAGTGAGAGCACAAACCCCAGCAGCGAAGTCAGTTCCTCGCGCATTTGCTCATGCGTGCAGTAGATGTGCGCGTCGTCCTGTGTCATGCCGCGGACCCGGGTCAACCCGTGCACCACACCGGACTTCTCGTAGCGGTATACCGATCCGAATTCGAAGAGCCGCAACGGGAGTTCACGGTACGAGCGGCCCCTCGACCGGAAGATCAAGTGGTGCATGGGGCAATTCATCGGTTTCAGGTAGTAATCCTGACCCGGTTTCCGCACAGCTCCGTTCTCGTCGAACTCGGCGTCGATGTGCATCGGCGGGTACATGCCGTCGGCGTACCATTCCAGGTGCCCCGACGTGATGTACAGCTGCTCCTTGGTGATGTGCGGCGTGTTGACGAATTCATAGCCGGCTTCGATGTGTTTGCGCCGCGAATACTCTTCCAGCTCACGACGGACCACTCCACCCTTCGGGTGGAAAACCGGTAGGCCCGAACCGATTTCGTCGGGGAAGCTGAACAGATCGAGTTCGACGCCCAACTTGCGATGATCGCGTTTGAGGGCTTCCTCGATGAGTTCGAGGTGCTTGTCGAGCGCTTCCTGCGACTCCCATGCGGTCCCGTAGATCCGCTGCAGGCTGGCATTACTCTGGTCGCCGCGCCAGTAAGCCGCCGAGCTTCGAGTCAGTTTGAACGCAGGAACGTACTTTGTGGTCGGAATGTGCGGGCCGCGGCACAGATCGCCCCAAATCCGTTCCCGGGTGCGGGGATTCAGGTTGTCGTAGGCGGTGAGCTCATCGCCACCGACCTCCATCACGTCGGGATCACCGGACTTGTCGTCCACGAGTTCCAGCTTGTACGGCTCGTTCGACAGCTCTTCCCGGGCCTGATCCTTCGACTCGTACACCCGGCGTGCGAACAGCTGCCCGTCCTTGATGATCTGACGCATGCGCTTTTCCAGCGCCTCCAGATCCTCCGGGGTGAATGGTTCCCGAACATCGAAGTCGTAATAGAAGCCGTCGGTGATCGGAGGACCGATGCCGAGTTTGGCCGACGGGAACAGTTCCTGAACCGCCTGGGCGAGCACATGGGCGGCGGAATGCCGAATGACGCTGCGCCCATCGTCACTGTTGGCCGGTACCGGGGTGACGTCGGCATCGGCGTCCGGCACCCAGCTCAGATCGCGAAGCTTGCCGTCGGCGTCACGGATTACCACGATCGCTTCGGGTTCGCCACGCCCCGGCAGGCCGGCTTCCCGGACAGCCGCACCGGCCGTGGTCCCGGCAGGCACCCGGATCGGTGCTGCGGGGGCGGTGCTGGCGGGGGCGTTCATGGGCGTTCTCTTTCGGCAGTCGGGAATTGCGCGGATCATCCCGGGCATCTCGGGCAATCGCGATCATGGTATCGGTGCGCAGATCTCCTCAGCCGTCAAGCTCTGTCCAGATTCAGGGTTGACCGGGCTTCAACCGCACGAACAGACCTTCGCCCTCCGCCAGTAACGCATCGCCGTCCATGAGACGCATGTCGACGAATATCTTGCGGCCCTCTGCCCGAACGACGCCGGCATCCACCTGAAGTTCCTTGTCGATCGGCACGATCTTGCGGTAGTTGATGTGCAGGTAGGCCGTCCTCTGATGGGGTCCGCCGGTGAAGAGATACGCGGTCTTGCCGAGCACCGAATCAAAGAGGTGCGCGATCGCCCCGCCATGGACCGCGCCGTTTCGTCCGAGGTGAAATCGGCGAAATCGAGCCCATCCCCGCATTCCGACGTCTCCTTCGGCCTCAACCGACTGCGGGACGCTCAGGACGTTGCCCCGCATGGGCAGGTCGGTACGCCGCCCCGAGGGCGAACGCCACTCGTCGGTGTCGAATGGAGCCAACAGCCGAGAAACTTCCTCAAGTAGATCAGCGGCCCGGGCAACTACCTCCGGCGGCGGATCCGCGGCCCGGGCGTGGTCCTGCACGTCGCGGACAGCATCGACGAACCGGCCGTAGTGGGGTCCGCCGCGCTGAGCCGGAGCGGGCGTATCGAAATCGCCGCCGGCTTTCACACGTTCACCGGCATCGTCGTCCACCGGGCAACCGTATGCGCATCGCGACACACCATCACAGGGCGCCACCCGGTCAAGGGGCCTGAGTCCACAATCACGGTTGCCCTACTCACGGCTCCGAGTCATGAGCTGGGGCCCGTCAGGGCTCGTAAGCTGGCATTGTGACTATGGATCGGAACAACCTGCCACCCGGTCCCCCGCTTCCTCCCGCAATCCAAGCCGGATTGATGTGGCAATTCTGGCCCCGATTCACCGCGGCCTGCCGACGCCGTTACGGCAACCCCTTCACTCTTCGCGTCGCAACGATGGGGACGATCGTCTACATCGACGACCTCGCGGAAATCAAGAAGGTGTTTGCCGGAGATCCCGCGACATACCATGCCGGCGAAGCCAATTCGATGCTGCGGGGAATGCTCGGCCCCTCATCGATTCTGGTCGTCGACGACGAGCTGCACCGGCAACGTCGCCGCTCGATGTTGGAGCCTTTCCACCGCGACGCAGTCAACCGGCAAGCCGGTGCCATGGCCCGGATCGCGGCCGCGAATATCGCGACCTGGCCCGTCGGCAGGACTTTTCCCGTGGCGCCCAGGATGTCCGAAATCACCCTTGAAGTGATCCTGCGGACCGTCGTGGGCGCCAGTGACCCGATCCGGCTGGCAGAACTTCGCCAGGTGATGCCGAAACTTCTGAACCTGACTCCGTTCGCGCTGCTGTCGATTTCCAATCCCGACCTACAGCGCAAGCGGCCATGGCGCAACATTCGCCGTCATCTCGCCGACGCCGACCGGCTGCTCTACGCCGAAATCGCTGAGCGTCGTCGCGATCCCGATCTTGATTCACGCCATGACGCACTCGCGATGCTGGTCCGCGGGGACATGCAGCGGGACCATCGAATGACGGACGCCGAGCTACGCGACCAGCTGATGACGCTCCTGATCGCCGGGCATGACACCACCGCCACCGGGCTTTCCTGGGCACTGGAGCGGCTGACTCGACACCCGGCTGTGCTGGCGAAGGCTGTTCAGGCCGCGGAGGCCAGCGCCTCGGGAGATCCAAGCGGAGACGAGTACCTCGACGCGGTCGCGAAAGAGACCCTCCGGGTACGGCCAGTGGTGTTCGACGTGGGTCGGGTGCTGACCAAACCGGTCGAGCTCGCGGGCTACCACTTACCACCCGGAGTCATGGTCGCTCCAGCCGTGGGACTGGTCCACTCGACCCCTACGCTATTTCCCGAACCGCGCAAATTCGACCCCGAACGAATGACCGGGTCCGCATTCACTCCCGCTTCATGGATGCCCTTCGGCGGTGGCGTCCGCCGTTGTCTCGGAGCGACATTCGCCATGACGGAGATGCGAGTGGTGTTGCGCGAAGTGCTGCTTCGCACCGAACTGGCTACCACGACCAAGCCCGGCGAGCGGCAGAAAGTCAAGCACGTCATCCTCGTGCCGCACAAGGGAGCCCGGATAGGCGTAACGAGGTTGAAATCGCCTGTGCCGCTGAGCACCGAGCTCCAAGCTCAGGTTAGGGGTAATGCCCCTTCTCCCATGCCGGAGGATTGTTGCCCATCCGATAGGAACATGTGAGCAGATAGCCGTCGGTCGAGATCGACCGTGGCTGGTCAGGGTCCGGCGTGCACGGGGCACCCGTCTGCTTGACGCCGAAAATTGCCGGTGCGGCTGCCCAAACCGTTTTGTTGCAGACGATTTCGGAGTTAGTCGTCGCGTCGTAGATCACTTTCCCCGGGTCGTTGCACTCACGCCCAGGAGTAGGCCCGAGCAAGCCGGGGAACGGCACGTTCGGCACCGACGCCGGATTGGCCACACTCACGCCTTGCGGCACCTCTCCCGTGCGCGTCGCCACCATCGGCAGCGTCATCGTGAGTCCTTGAGTGGCGCACTCATTAGAGGTGATCACCGTCCGCTGGGCACCTGAGAAGGTGCCGTTGGACTGCAGGTTCAACGTCCACTGGGTCGCGAAATTCGCCGACACATCAGAACTACTCGAACATGACCGCGTCTCCGACTCGGGCGGCAGTTCACGCCACTTACCGTCTACATACTGCAGTTCCTTGGTCAACAGAGCCGCGAATTCGGCAGGCCCGGTGGCGGGCTTCTGATGCGTTTCGTCGTCGAGTTTCATTGCCGTCGCAACGCACCCTTCTGGACGGCAACCCGTTCGGAACGCCCACCACGTCGTCAATGTCTGGTTCGGCAACTTGAGGTCGTTGGCCGTTATCTCCGGCGCGAAGTCAATTCGGAAGGTGCCCTCCAACAGTGGCGCCGATGGCACGGGCTGCGAAGGGACCGCCGTGGTTGTGGTAGGGGCGTCAGCCTTCTGCTTGGTGAACATGGCGGGCTGTGCCCACACCACGCCTCCGATCACCGCAACAACTACAGCGACACTCCCGGCGACCAACCATCTGCGGCGCTTCTTCTTCGCCTGCGGCAGAGACGCTTTCACTGCTGATCCGGGCTCAACGATCGGGACGGCGGGCAGCGTCGGCGCGGAAGGTGCGGGCGGAATTACGTTCGCGCCGAAACCGATCACGTCTTTGTCGATGTAGGTGTTGGCAGTGCCCACGAAGGCGTCCGCGAACTCCGTGCAGGTGGTGAAGCGGTCCTCTGGCTCTTTAGCCAGCGCCTTGGCGAACACCTCGTCAAGGGGCGCCAACTCGGCACGATAGTCGCTCAACTTCGGCGGGGCCAGGCTCAGATGCTGACTGATCACGGCCACGGGGTTCGTACTCTGGAATGGTGGGCTGCCGGTCAACAGGTGAAAAGCCGTTGCCGCGAGGGCATATTGATCTGCGCGGCCATCCATGGGCGACCCCATGAGCTGCTCGGGCGCCGCATAGGCAACGGTCCCCACCGTCAGGTTCGTCGACGTCAGCCCGTCGGAATCCTCCAGTTTGCGGGCAATCCCGAAATCCGCCAGTGCCACTCGTTGCTTGCCCGCCTCGGGGCCCGTCCGCAAGATGTTGGCAGGCTTGACATCTCGATGCAGCATGCCCTGCTCGTGCGCGTAATCCAATGCCGAGCCGACTCCGGTGACAACCTCTGCCACTTCCGCCACGGGCATACCGCCCGGGTATCCGGTCCGCATGAGTTCGCCCATGTCCGAACCGTTGATGAAATCCATCGAGATCCACAGCCGACCTTCAGCTTCACCTCGATCATGCAAACTGATCAGATTCGGGTGCCACAGGGTCGATGCCAATTCGGCCTCGCGCCCGAAGCGCTGCCGGTACTCGTCATCGGAGGTGACATTCTCCGGCAGAACCTTGAGGGCTTCCTCACGCGGCAGCCGCGGATGCTCGACGAGGTAAACCTCGCCCATCCCCCCTTCGCCGATCTTCTTCACGATCCGGAATCCGGCGAAGGTCGATCCGGCCTCTAGTGGCACGGGCCACCTCGCAGGCAAACCGAGTTGATTGGCGCAGTCGGGGTATGCCGATCCTGATCCAAGCCGCTTGCAGCCGACGTCGGTCGCACCTGGCGACCCACTACGACGCTATCCCGGCCTGTCACGTACGCCGACATTACCGGTCTGGGCCGCGCGCACCGCCCGCCACTCAGGCATCGAAATGCGGAGGTCCTTCATTCGTAGGACACGAAATCATCAATGTGATCGTTGGATCGCGCGATACCGGCGCCGACCCGGCCGCTGAATAGTCAGGGCATGGACACGCTCAAGCAGACATTCGAGAGGAAAACCATGATCTGGTTCTGATCCAATCCGACCCCGACAAACACACACATCGACACCGGCGGTCCGGTGCACGTCTTGGAGGAATGACATGAAATCAACGACGCAACTCATGCAACGAGTTGCCCTGATTGCAGCAACCGCGGCGATACTCGTCATGGCGGTCCTGACCCTCGTCCGCGTAGACGCCGACGGCGAGCTGCGGGGAGCGGCCCTGCCCGCCCATCCGCTCGCACATCATGCCGGAATGCCTTTGGCGCCTGGAGATTCCGGCGGCGAGATAACCCGCGGAAACCAGTCGGGTTCGTTCGCACCAACCAGCACGAACGACCTCGTGACTCCCTGGACGCCGACGCCCGGCTCACCCTGGCGCGACTGACGTTGAGCCATTCCGGTTCGTGCAGCGACTACGGACGCCGGACATGCGGACGCTGGCGAGCCTGATCGTGTTGCGACTTCCGGCGCGGGGTCACGCAACCAGGCGGTGTACTCCATTCGCGGCCAACGGTTTCCATATGATCTTGAGAGCCCCGACCTTGAGGGTCCCGCAACGCGCGATTCCTCAAGCGGGCCGGAGCCTGGGGCCGGTCCGTTGTCGGAGAACGCTGAGGCTGAAGCTGCAATCAGAAGACAGGTTCGAGCATTCCGCCCCACGACGACCAGAGGAAGCCGTTGTCGCCCGTCTGGCAATTGATCCCGCCGGGTGACGCCGCCGAGACGTAACACCATGCGTTGCCGTTCACCAACCGGTAGCCCTCGGGCAGCACCTCGACGTTGCGGGTGAAGGTCAACGTGTCTGACTTCACGTAGCGCGCCGGTGTGTCCGGATCGGCGACCAGCTGGTTGGTCCCCGGCGGCGGCAACGGACACCGTGTTTGGTCCCCGTCGGTGGCGCACCGGTAGAAGCCGGGAGGGCCGGGGACGCCGATCTGCATCACGGTTCCGTCGTCATTGCGCTGTACGACGATGTCGCACCCGGCAGTGCCGTCCGGGCCGATTCCGCAGCCCTGTCCCTGGCTTCCGTAAGCGCGGAAGAATACCCAACCTGGATCGTCAACGGAGGTGTAAGCGGCGTTGTCGGCGACGGGCCACTGGTTGGGGTCGTCGTTAGGAGCCGCGTCTGCGGTCGGGGCCAGCGCGAGAATGCCGGCGGCCATGAACGCGGTGATTGTTTGCTTCATGGTTCCACCGACATCGCGGCCAAAGCGCAGCTGTACGTCATAGACCCTCCCCAGTTGTTCGGAATATCAGCCTAAGAGTCAGTCAGGGTTGGGCGCCATGACTCTCGGCCGCTGAGATCCTCGACCGGCCACAGTTCCGACTGCGCGGAAAGCGGCAACGCACCGGAAAGCGGCAAGGGCGTCATCCCGCTGCACTTGTTGTAAACCGCATATCCGGACTGGTCAGGCCAAGTTGCTCAAGCCTCGGCCGTCGGTCCATCTCAACGGTTCCAAACCGCCGGAGTCCTGCAGGAATTAACTTCAATGAGTGGCCCGCAAATCAGGACCGCGCCGGAATGACCAACCGGAATGACCAAGGGAGAAATCATGGCTTTCAAGCTCAGTGCTTTGGTGGCCGCTGCGGCTGCACCGGCGATGATGTTTCTTTGCGCCGGCGTCGCCCACGCAGGCGTCGGTGTCAATGTGAATCCGGCTCCCGGCGGCGTCGATGTGTGGCTGACGACGTGGCCCGACAACCCGGCCGACCCCGCGCCCAGCGGCTGGTGCAAATACAACTCCACTGTGGTCGGCAACCCGTGGGGCAAGCCTCTGCCGGCGATCGACGTGCCGTTTTACCTTCCGCCGAACCCGCCCGGCCAACCGTCGAACTCCCACCTCTTTTTTCCGAGCTATCCGACCGGCTCGACATGGAATATCACGGTGAGTTGCCCTGATGCGCCCCCTCAGTTCACCCAAGCGGTGTGGTGATCGAGAAGTAGGCAGCCGTTCGTGACCGCGGAGGATGGGAGTTCTAGCGCCCCAGACGACGCGACCAATTCGAGCGACCCGACCGGGCGCTTCCACACCGCGTGGGCCGCTGGCGGCGCAGGAGATTGTCTGCCTCCCGATGACGCGCAGTCTGCGACCTTCCGCGCTCTGGCTTGGTCCGACGACGACGGCCCGGGTGAGGATCTGGTCCCCTTCACCGGGAGTGAGTTCACGGGGGGCGAGTTCACGGGGGGCAGGCACACTGAGCCGGAGGTGGCCGCACGCCCCCGGTTCGGAAAAGCCCCGCTGTTGCTCCTTCTCGGCACGACGGTAGCCGCCGTCGGCATTGGGGGCGTGGTGTTCTCCCTGACCGACACCGGCAGCTCGCCCACAACACCCCCAATGTCAACTCAGCTAGCGCCCGTCGGCACGGCGGTAAGCCCCCCACAACCAACGGCGGCCGCACCGACGATGGCTCCCCCGACCGCCGTTCCTTCAGCCGTCCAAGCTCCGCCAACCCATGCTGTGCCATCCGGGGGCAGGTCAGGGGCACCGCGAGTAACCACCCAAGTGACCGCTACTGCGACGGTGCCGGAGGCTACCCAGCAGGCCGGCCCAACGCAGGCGGACACATCGCCCGCCCCCAGTCCACAAGCAGGACCGTTCCCCGTCCCCCCAGAAGCGCCAGTCCCCCCAGAAGCGCCGGTCCCGCCAGAAGCGCCGGTCCCGCCGCCCGTGCCCGCCCCCGCGGTGCCTGCCCCGAATCCGCAAGCCGGGCCGTTCCCGGTTCCTCCAGCAGCTCCGCCAGTGGTTGTGGTTACGCCCGTCGTGCCCGACATCATCACGGTCGCGCCACCGGTCCCCGACTTCAAGCCATAGGCCGCTGGAGTCATGCTCACGGAATCCTAGGGGCGAACGGATGGAGAGTCGTGCCCACCGGCAATGCGATTATGGGATTGGGCACCGCCGGCGCGGCTGGCATCGGAATGCGGGGCGGTACAACAAGCACCGGATGTGGAGCCGCTGCAGCGCCAGGCACGGTAAGGACGGGCGGGCCCACCGGGTGTAGAACCTGCTCGGGTGGCACCACCGCTACCGACACGAGCGGAGGGTCGATCACCGGGGGCGCGGGATTCGGCGCCGCTTCCGGAGCCGTGTCCTCTGCAGGAGCCGACGCTGCAGGGGCCGACTCTGCAGGGCTGGCCGGGCTTGCCGTGTTCTGCGGGGTTGTCGCCTCCGGCATAGACAGCGAGTTTGTCGCTACCGCCGGAGCAGGTGAATTCACCACGCGCTGAGGCACATTCGCGACGCCCGGGATCACTTCTGCCGCCGTCGACGCTGGCCGCGCCGGCACCGGCTGAGGGGATGGGGGCAAGTCGCCCCGATTTAAGCCATCAGTATTCGGCCGCGGGCTCGGCGCGCTCACCGCGCGGTTCGCGGCCCCGGTGATGACGGTAGTCGGTTGCGCCTCCGCTCCTGTCAGGGTGATGACAAGACCACCGATCGCGACCGCGGCGGCAGTGGCAGCGATTCCGAACAGCAGCGCGGGCAAGCGAAGCCGGCGTGGTGATGCGTGCGGCGGCACGTCCCCACCGCCGTAGAGGTCTGTGTGGGCGATGGAATCCTCGTCCTCCGACCAGGCCAGCGACCATAGGGTCGGCGCTCCCGCCGCCTCTTCGTCATCACGGTCGGCGATGCCGTGCTGTGCTGAGAATCTGCTCTTCATGGAACCGACCTTCGTCTGTGTGGAGCCCCCGATGGGCTGCCTTCACAGGTAGGTGCGCTGCCCCGACGTTGATCGCACACTTTTTATCAAGGCAAACCCCCAGCGCTATCCGGACGTCTGGAAACAACCACTCGCAGTCGGGATGCATCCCCCGTTACCCGTTTGCGGTGGAGCCACCTGCGGACTCTGAGCCGGCGCCGCAACTGAGGCCTGGGGAAAGGGCGGGCTCCCGTCGGGGTTGAGGTTCTGGGGCGAAGTGCCGTTCGGGTTCGGATAGGCCGGGACCTGCGGCCACTGCGGGGTGCCCTGTGTCCACGGAGGAGTGATCTGATTCGGCGGGGTGCCGTTCGAGCCGGGATCGGCTGACGTACCGTTCTGCGGCCACGGCGGAGTGTCCCCCGTGCCCTGCGGAGTGTCACTGCCTGGAGGAGGAGCGGCTGGCGGGGCC
>Ga0075163_10004372_pt1 | contig 18966 bp, 14 predicted proteins | sample JI1023141ADNA_FD_71478 | JGI IMG/M metagenome (GOLD analysis project Ga0075163, IMG submission 71478) | Wastewater effluent complex algal communities from Wisconsin, to seasonally profile nutrient transformation and Carbon sequestration -... | ecosystem: Engineered > WWTP > Effluent > Algae...
ACTTCGGCCGCGCATTGCGGTAGTCGATGTAGTAGGCGTGTTCCCACACGTCGCAGGTGAGCAACGCCTTGTCCTCGCCGGTGAGCGGCGTGGCGGCGTTCGGCGTGCTGACCACCGCCAGCGAGCCATCGGGACGCTGCACCAGCCAGGCCCAGCCGGAGCCGAAGGTCTTTACCGCGGTGTCGCTGAACTGTTCCTTGAATTTGGCGAAATCGCCGAACGCGGCCTTGAGCGCGTCCGCGAGCTTGCCCGAGGGTTCGCCGCCGCCGTTCGGTTTCAGGCAGTTCCAGTAGAAGGTGTGGTTCCACACCTGCGCGGCGTTGTTGAACATGCCGCCCTGCGCCTTGCGGATGATGTCCTCGAGCGGCATGTCCGCGAACTCGGTGCCCTCGATCATCTTGTTGAGGTTGTCGACGTAGGCCTTGTGGTGCTTGCCGTAGTGGTAGTCGATGGTTTCGCCGGAAATGATCGGTTCCAGCGCGGTGCGGTCGTAGGGCAGGGCTGGCAGTTCGATGGCCATGGCGGGCTCCTGGGTTCGGTGGGCGTTCGCCCCGGTCGGCGCCAGCGGCGCGGGGTCGAAGGGCGAACGGAGGTCTGCAAGTCTTACAATGCGCATTCTACCCCCACCTCCCGTCGCCGCCCCGTGAGGCGTCGGCGGGATGCCTTGCAGGAGAATGCCGTGAGCGTCTTGGAACGCATCCAGGCCGAGGTCGAAGGCCACCCGATCGTCCTTTTCATGAAGGGAACGCCGCAGTTCCCGATGTGCGGTTTCTCCAGCCGCACGGTGCAGGCGTTGAAAGCCGCCGGCGCCGGCGAGCTGTACACGGTCAACGTGCTCGAGGAGCCGGAAGTGCGCGCGAACCTGCCGCGCTATTCCAACTGGCCGACGTTCCCGCAGCTCTTCATCCATGGCGAACTGATCGGCGGTTGCGACATCACCATGGAACTCTACGAGTCCGGCGAACTCGCGCGGATGATCGCGGAAACGCAGAAGGCATGAGCGCGGCGGCGGCCGGCGTCGTGGAACCGCGTGCGCTCGAAGGCCGCGTGGTCCTGGTCGTCGGCGCGAACGGCGGCCTCGGCGAAGCGGCGTCGCGCGCCTGCGCGCAAGCGGGTGCGAAGCTCGTGCTGCTCGGACGGCGCGTGCCCAAGCTCAACCGCCTGCACCACGCCTTCGCCGGCGAAGGCGGCGACTGCACGTTGTATCCGCTCGACCTGGAAGGCGCGTCGCCCGACGATTACGCGGAAATGGCCGCGCGCATCGGCGAGGAATTCGGCCGGCTCGACGGACTGCTGCATTGCGCGGCGAATTTCCGCGGGCTGACGCCGCTGGCCCTGACCGACCCGGCGGATTTCGCGCGCGCGGTGCACGTCAACCTCACCGCGCGCTGGTGGCTGACCCAGGCCTGCTTGCCGCTGCTCCAAAAATCCGCCGACGCCGCGGTGGTGTTCGCGCTCGATGCGCAGGCTCCGGGTTCGCGCGCGTACTGGGGCGGGTATGGCCTGGCGCAGGCGGCGCAGGTCGCGCTGGTCGACATGCTGCAGGCCGAACTCGGCCCGGGTTCGCCGGTGCGCGTAAGCGGATTCAGCCCCGGACCGTTGCGCACCGCGTTGCGCGCCAACGCCTTCGTCGCCGAACACGACCATGCGGCCGTGGATCCGGCGCGCGCGGCGAAGCAGTGCGTCGAACTGCTCTCGTCGACCGGCGCGATGCATCGCGGCCAGGTGTGGTCGCCGGCGTGACGATTGCTTCCGCCGCGCTGCTGCTGTTCCTGATCCTGGATCCGCTCGGGAACATCCCGGTGTTCCTGTCCTTGCTGCGGCCGCTGCCCGCGCGGCGTCGCCGCATCGTGCTGGTGCGCGAACTGCTGATCGCGCTCGCGGTGCTGATGGCGTTCCTCTGGGGCGGGAAGTTCGTGCTCGACCTGATGCACCTGCGGCAGGAATCGGTATCCATCGCCGGCGGCATCGTGCTGTTCCTGATCGGCCTGCGCATGATCTTCCCGCCGCCCGAAGGCCTGATGGGCGAACTGCCGGACGGTGAACCCTTCATCGTGCCGATGGCGATCCCGCTGGTGGCCGGGCCCTCGGGCATGGCCGCGGTGATGCTGATGGGAAGCAAGGATCCGGGTCGCCTCGGCGACTGGAGCGTGGCCCTGCTGATCGCCTGGGGCGCGACCGCGGCGATCCTGTTCTGCGCCACCGTCCTCTATCGCTGGATGGGCACGCGGGTGCTGACCGCGATCGAGCGCCTGATGGGCATGCTGCTCGTGGCCATTTCCGTGCAGATGTTGCTCGAGGGCTTCGGCCTGTATTTCCGGGGTCCCGGGGCCTGACGTTCCAAAACAAGGTCTTGCGGCACACATCTCCCGGCCTTGTCAGGAATAGTCGCCCATGCGGTCGTTTGCGACGGATTTCGCTGTCTTCGTCCTGTCACCTTCCGGGGCGACAGTGTTAGCATGTCGTTAACCCGAAGAGCGGAATGACGCTCGACCGGGAGGGGAAATCCCTTCGCATCGCCCACGTCGCACCGCAGCGGTGCGATCCGCCGTTTCGTTAGCCGTTTCCTTTACAGAATGAGGTTGCGCACATGACCCGATCCACCCGTGTCCAGCTGTCGAGGCTGTCGCTTGCCCTGGTTGCAGCGATGGCGATGGCGCCCGCGTTCGCCCAGAGCCTGTCGTCCGGCGTCGCCGGCACCGTGACCGGCATGGACGGCAAACCGGTCGCCGGCGCGGACGTCACCATCACGCACGTGGAATCGGGCACGGTCCGCCATGCCACCACCGATGCCAACGGTCGTTATGCGGCGCAGGGCCTGCGCGTCGGCGGTCCGTACACCATCACGGTGAACGGCACGTCCGGCACGGATACCGAGAGCAACATCTTCCTCGAACTGAACAAGGTGGCGACCGTCGACGCGCATGTCGGCACCGCGGCCGACACGCTGGAAACGGTGACCGTGACCGCGTCGCGCATCTCCCCGGTCTTCAGCCCCGACAACAAGGGCCTGGGCACCAACATTTCCGGCCGTGCGCTGCAGACCACGCCGCAGGGCAACCGTTCGATCGACGACATCGCGCGCCTCGACCCGCGCATCCAGATCACCGACCAGAACGACGGTTCGATCTCGGTCGCCGGCCAGCCCAACCGTTACAACAACATCAGCGTGGACGGCCTGTCGCAGAGCGATCCGTTCGGCCTGAACGCCAACGGCCTGCCGTACACCGGCTCGCCGATTTCGCCGGACACCATCGCCGCGTACAACATCTCGACCACCGATTTCGACGTCGGTTCGGACACGGTCGGCGCCAACATCAACGCAGTCACCAAGTCGGGCACCAACGAGTTCCACGGTTCGCTGTACTACGCGCTCAAGGATGCCAGCAGCATGGTCGGCCGCCTCGGCGGCGATGCGTACGACGGATTCGACAAGGACGAGATCACCGGCGTCACCCTGGGCGGCCCGATCGTCAAGGATCGCCTGTTCTTCTTCGCGGCCTACGAGGACGAGAAGCTCAAGGGCCTGAAGGGCGTCGGCACCGATGCGGTCAGCACCGGCAAGATCAGCCTGGACGACGTCAACCAGGCGATCGCCATCGGCACGGCCCTGGGCATGCAGCCGGGTAGCTACGGCAGCCTGGGCGTGACCCTGGAGGACAAGCGCTCGCTCGCCAAGCTCGACTGGAACATCACCGATCGGCAGCGCGCCAGCCTGACCTACCAGAGCACCGAGGAAACGCGCCCCACGCCGTACAGCTCGCGCGTGCGCGACGATAGCGTGGTGTTGTCCAGCAACTGGTACACGGTCAACAGCAAGACCGACAACTATTCGCTGCAACTGTTCAGCGACTGGACCGACAACTTCAGCACCGAAGCCAAGATCGGCTACCAGAAGTTCGACAACACCAACGGCGCCGCCGTCGACCAGCCCGAGATCTGGCTGCAGATCCCCGGCTGCGGTTCGAATCCCTGCGGCACCATCTACATGGGCGAGGACGAGTACCGCCACGAGAACTCGATCGCCAGCAAGCGCTGGACTGCGACGATCTCCGGCACCTACTACGCCGGCGACCACGTCATCAAGGGCGGTTTCGATTACCTGAGCAACGAAGTGGCCGACGTGTTCGGCCGCGACCTGCACGGCGTCTATACCTTCAGCGACACCAATGGCGACGGCAGCGTCTTCGATGAATTCGCCGCGGGCCAGTACTCGAACTTCACCAAGACGGTCATCCCGAACGGCCTCACCATCGACGACATCGCCGGTACCTGGAAGTACACCCAGATCAGCCCGTTCATCCAGGACACCTGGCAGGTCAACGAGAACCTGTCGCTGACCTACGGCGTCCGCGTGGACATCCCGAAGGCCGACCATGCGCCGCCGGTGGCGGTCGACCCGGCGACGGGCAAGGGCTACTGGGAAGAGCATTTCGGCTTCCCCAGCAACACCACGCTGGGCAGCAAGAACAAGGTGATCGAACCGCGCTTCTCGTTCAACTACACCTTCAACACGGAGCGCCCGACGCAGCTGCGCGGCGGTTTCGGCCTGTTCCAGTCCACCCCGCCGTATGTGTGGCTGACCAATCCGTACATGAACAACGGCGTGGCTTCGCTCAAGCAATACACCGACCGTTCGTACAATCCGGCCGACCCCTTCAGCCCCGACCCGTACAACCAGCCGGGCCTGCAGTCTGCCGACGTCAATTCGGGTACCTGCGTCTCGTTCGCGAACTGCCAGATCGACGTCCTCGACCCGGACTTCAAGCTGCCGACCGTGTGGAAGGTCAGCCTGGCGTTCGACCACGAGTTGCCGTGGTGGGGGCTGGTGGGTTCGATCGAATGGCAGCACCTGAAGAACAAGGACGCCATCGCCTACCTCGCGCCGAACATCGGCACGCCCAACGGTTCGCTGCCGGATGGCCGCCAGAATTACTGGACCAACGGCATCGCCCTCAGCTCGCAGTGCGTTGATCCGGTCACGAGCAAGAAGTTCAACTGCGACATGAATGGCCTGGCGACGTCGCAGAATTCCGGATCGATCCCCGAGCTCTATTACCGTTCCACGCTCCTGACCAACACCGACGAGGGCAGTTCGGACGCGGTGACCCTGTCGCTGAGCAAGCCGCTGGACCACGGCTTCTCCGGCAACATCAGCGCCACCTACACCCGCGCCACCGAAGTCAACCCGGGCAAGAGCTCGCAGGCGTGGTCGAACTACAACTACGTCGCGCGCATCGATCCCAACGGGCTCGACGCCACCCGCTCCAGCTACGTGATCCCGAAGTCGATCAAGGCCTCGTTGAACTGGGAGCACGCGTTCTTCGGCGACTACAGGACCACGGTGTCGTTGTTCTACAACGGCCATACCGGCCTGCCGTACAGCTGGGTCTTCGGCACCGACGTCAACGGCGACAACATCTCGAACGAGGACCTGGCCTACATCCCGCTGCGCAACGATCCGCTGGTGAGCTACGGTTCGGCGACGCAGGACCAGATCAATGCGTTCCAGAGCTTCATCGACGGCGACCCGTACCTGCGCACCCACCGCGGCCAGATCGCTTCGCGCAATTCCACCTACCAGCCGTGGACGAACCAGCTCGACCTGGGCCTGCAGCAGGAATTCCCGGGCTTGTTCAAGGGCAACAAGTCGATCGTTCGACTGGATATCTTCAACTTCCTCAACATGCTCAACAAGGATTGGGGACAGGTCGAAACGGTCGGCTTCTTCGGCACGCGCCGCCTGGCCAACGTCACCGGCGTGCAGAACGGACAGTACGTCTACGACCTGGGCACCGCGACGAAGCCGACATGGCAGAACCTCGGCATCTACGACACCTATACCAACCCCGCGCGCGTGGTGTCGCGTTGGTCGATGCTGCTGACGCTGAAGTACCAGTTCTGATCCAGCGGATCGTGGCGATGCGCGAAACGGCCGGGGAAACCCGGCCGTTTCCGTTTATGCGCCGCCGCGCTAGAGTGCGCGGATGCACATCGAACCGACCCACATCGACGCCGAGGCCGAGGGCGGCCCGCATCCCGCGCGCGCGCCGACCGTCGACGCCCGCATCTATCCGCGCGGCGGCCTGGACGTGCTCTCCCGCGACGAAGTCGCGCGCCTGCGCGATGCCTCCGCCGGCGGCATGCACGACCTGCTGCGCCGTTGCGCGCTGGCGGTGCTGACCAGCGGCAGCGCCAGCGACGATCCGCGCGCGGCGCAGGAGCTGTACCCCGATTTCGACATCCAGGTGCTGCAGCAGGACCGCGGCGTCCGCATCGACCTGAAAAGGGCGCCGGCGATGGCGTTCGTCGACGGCGAGATCATCCGCGGCGTCGCCGAGCTGCTGTTCGCGGTGGTGCGCGACCTCGCGTTCACCGCGATCGAACTCGGGCCGGAATATTCCGCCGAGCTCGACACTTCCGCCGGCATCAGCGATGCCGTGTTCCGGCTGCTGCGCAACGCACGCATCCTGCAGCCGGCGGACCCCAACCTCGTCGTGTGCTGGGGCGGGCATTCGATCGGGCGCGAGGAATACCTCTACACCAAGCAGGTCGGCTACGAGCTCGGCCTGCGCGGATTGGACATCTGCACCGGCTGCGGGCCCGGCGCGATGAAGGGTCCGATGAAGGGCGCGACCATCGCGCACGCAAAACAGCGCCGCCGCCGCATGCGCTACATCGGCATCACCGAGCCGGGCATCATCGCCGCCGAGTCGCCGAACCCGATCGTCAACCACCTGGTGATCATGCCGGACATCGAGAAGCGCCTCGAGGCGTTCGTGCGGATGGCCCACGGCATCATCGTGTTCCCCGGCGGCGTCGGCACCGCCGAGGAAATCCTGTACCTGCTCGGCATCCTGCTGCGCGAGGAAAACGCGGGCCTGAAGTTTCCACTGATCTTCACCGGCCCCGCGTCGTCGGCCGCGTATTTCGAGCAAATCGACAAGTTCATCCGCCTCACCCTCGGGGATGTCGCCACGCAGCGCTACCGGATCGTGGTCGGCGACAGCGTCGAGGTCGCGCGGCTGATGCACGCGGGCGTGGCCGAAGTGCGGCGCCAGCGCATCGCGCAGCAGGATTCGTTCTTCTTCAACTGGGCGCTGGAGATTCCGCGCGAGTTCCAGCAGCCGTTCGTCCCGAGCCACGAGGCGATGGCCGCGCTCGACCTGCACCACGGGCGCAAGCCGCACGAACTGGCCGCGGACCTGCGGCGCGCGTTCTCCGGCATCGTCGGCGGCAACGTGAAGGAGCCGGCCATGCGCCTGATCGAGGCGAACGGGCCGTTCGAGATCCACGGTGACGCGGACATGATGCGCGCCCTGGACGCCTTGCTGCGCGCCTTCGTCGCCCAGGGGCGGATGAAGATCGCGGGCGGCTACAAGCCCTGCTACGAAATCGTGACCTGAATCACGCCGCGACCCGGCCGGGGCCCGACGGTTTGTCCGCCGATCCTGCGCCTCCCGCCGCCTGTCCGTCGCCGCTTGCCTTGCCGCACGGTTTTCCCGGACAGTGGCCGCGTCCGCCATCCGGCAGGGGAGCGTTTGCGCATGGCCGTATCCAGGCGCCTTGGGGGTCCAGGGCTCGCATCGGGCTTCACCATGATCGAGCTGATGGTCGTGGTCATCGTGCTGGCCGTGCTGCTGACCGTGGCCGTGCCCAGTTTCGAGGCGGTGATGAACGCCAATCGCCTGGCCGGGGCCTCGAACGAAATGATGGCGTCGCTGCAGACGGCGCGGATGGAGGCGGTGCGACGCAACGCGCGCGTTGCGCTGTGCCTGAGCGCCAATGCCAATGATGCCGCGCCGACCTGCGCGAATGCCGATGTCGATGGCTGGATCGTCTTCGTCGACGCCGACAAGGACGATGCTTTCAGTGCCGGCGATACCTTGTTGCGCACCAGCACCGTCTCTCCCAGCGTGCAGGTGCTGAGCAGCGCCAAGCCGGCCGGGGTGGTTTCGTTCCGTTCCGACGGTTTCGCCTACGACAGCGCCAATGCGCTGCTGAATGGCGCCGTCGACATGTGCATCCCGACCCGTCGCCCGCCCGAGAACGTGCGCCACGTGATCGTCGCCGCCGGCAGCCGCACCTCGATTGCTTCCGCAAATGCCGGCGCCGTTTGCAACGACCCGGCCGACAAACCATGAACGCCAAGACGAGCAATCCGCTTTCCCTGCGCGCACCTGGCCAACGCCGGGTTCGCGGCGTTGGCCTGATCGAGGTGCTGGTGGCCGTCGCCATCCTCGCCTTCGGCCTGCTCGGCATCGCCGCGCTGCAGGCCACCGCGCTGCGCAACAGCCAGAGTTCCTACGAGCGCAGCCAGGCGGTGAGCCTGACGTATTCCATCCTCGACCGCATGCGCGCCAACCGCTCCGCGGCGATAGGCCCGAGCTACGCCTACAACATCGCCAAGACCTGCGACGTGCCTGCCGGCGGCGGCCAGGCCGCCAACGACCTCCGCGACTGGATCACGGACATCCACAAATCCATGGTCGATGAAAAATCCTGCGGCACGATCGTCTGCAACCAGCCGGGGACCACCTTCCAGTGCACCATCACCGTGGAGTGGGACGATTCCCGCGGCACGCAGGGCAAGCCCGCGCAGACGCTGACCACGAGTACCGCCATATGAACCCGTCCCGCAAACATCCCCGCGGCAGCAGCGCGTTCGCCCAGCGTGGCGTGACCCTGGTCGAACTGATGGTGGCGCTGGTGCTGGGCCTTGTGGTCAGCGGGGCCGCGCTGGCCCTGTTCATGACCAACAAGCAGGTCTATACCGCTTCCGAAAACCTGGATCGCCTGCAGGAAGCCTCCCGCAGCGCCTTCGAATTGATGGCGCGCGACGTGCGCGAGGCCGACGGCAACCCTTGCAGCAACGAGATCGCCCTCGTCAACGGGCTCAAGAACAACGCCACCTACGCGTGGTGGAGCAACTGGGGCACCGGCCTGCACGGTTACACCGGGGCGGATGCCTTCCCGCTCGACATCCCCTTCGGCACCGCCGCGGGCGAACGCGTGGCCGGTACGCCCGCGATCGAGTTGTGGACGGCCGACTCCACCGATATCCGGGTCACCGCGGCGATGGGCACCATGAGCGACGACCTCACGGTGTCCGACACGACCGGTTCCGGTATCGCCGCCAACGACATCCTGGTCATCTGCGATCCCGTCCACGGCACGATCTTCCAGGCGACCGGCGTCGCAGCCAACACGATCCGGCACCAGGCCAGCGGCACCCCCGGCAATATCGATGCGACCTTGCCACCCAATGTCTACGTGCCGAACGCGGTCATTTCGAAGCTGCATCCCGTGCGCTGGTACATCGGCTACAACGGCCGCAGCGACAACGACGGCAACAAGCTGACGTCGCTGTACCGGGTGGCCTTGACCAGCGGCGCCGACGACAAGCCCGATCCCGACGAGATCCTCGAAGGCGTGACCGGCATGACCCTGCAATACCACGCGCAGGGTTCGCCCGATTACGTCGACACGCCCGCGGACTGGAAGCATGTCGATGCGGTGCTGATCGGCTTGAACCTGGCGAGCCGCGACAAGGTCGGCACCGACAAACAGACCCTGAAGCGCGATTACGAGCACGTTGTCGCCATCCGGAGCCGTGCGCCATGACCCGCAGCATCGTTGCATCGCCTTCCTTCGTCGCGCCGGGTCGTTCGCGCCAACGCGGCGTGGCCCTGATGGTCGTCCTCATCCTGTTGGTGCTGATGACGCTGCTGGCGCTGGTCTCGCTGCGAAGCACCTTGCTGCAGGAACGCATGAGTTCCAGCCAGTACGACCGCAGCCTCGGCTTCCAGGCAACCGAAGCCGCCCTGCGCGAAGCGGAAGCGGTTGCCGCCAAGAACCCGACCGTGCCCGGCGCGGGTTGCACCGCCGCATCCGGTGTCTGCGCGACCCCGGTCGCGACCGACACCCCGCGCTGGCTGCTCGACGACGCCGGCTGGGCTGCGATCTCCAAGCCGGTGGACGATGTCGTCGCCGGCTCGCTGGCGGTGAAGCCGAGCTACATCATCGAATACATGGGGCGGTTCGACAGTCCTTATTGCACCACCGCCGGCGATCCGGATTCCTCCTGCGATTTCCAGGAAAACCACTACCGCATCACCGTGCGCAGCCATGACAACGACCGCGCCGACGTCACCCTGCAGACCAATTACGCGGTGCCGTAACCGGCCCCGGAGCACGCCATGAACACCAACGCCAAGCATCGATCCCTTTCCCGCGGCCGGCTGCAAGCGCTCCTGCACGGCCGCGTCTTGCCGTTCGCCGCGGCCTGCCTTGCGACGCTGCTCGCGTTGCCGGTGAACGCCGCCGTGGTCTGGCCGGACAACCCGATGCAGACCGGCGCCACGGTGCCGCCGAACATCATGTTCATCCTCGACAACTCGGGTTCGATGGCGCTGGTGTCGATGCCCACGGTCAGCGAAGATTTCGACGTGCAGGATCCGAATTACACCGGCACCAGCACGGGCGCAAGCCGGACCGGGCTGAAGGACAATCCGCACGATCGCTCCTATCTCAACAACGCGATTTACTACGATCCGCGCATCAACTACCAGCCGTGGCTGACCGCGGACGGAACGACCCGGTTGACCGGCGGCACCGATCCCACGTCCGTGTTCCTGGACTGGAACCTGGCGGACACGGGCCGCGGCACCCGCGACCTGCGCGGCAACAGCGAGGCCATCTTCTATGTGCCGAAGTCCGGTACTGTCGCCGGGGACGCCGATCCGACCCACTACGTCAAGTACTGGATCCGCAACAACGGGGGAACCGCGCAGGTCGTCCGCACCGGTGCGCCGACAACCCTGCAGACCTGGACCTGGACCCAGGATATCGGCGAGGCCGGATGGAGGTACCAGAGCATCACCGTGCCAGTGGGAACCGACCAGCTGGTCATCGATATTGCCGGCAACACCAATGGTACCGGCCGCGGCAACGCCGAACTTTATGTGAAACGTACCGCCGATCCGACCACGAGCACCTATGACTATCGCGATACCGGCAGCGGCAGCACCGAATCGGTGACGGTCCCCGGTCCGGTGACATCCGGTACTTGGCATATCGGCGTGTACAACGTCGATTCCGGATCGGGCGATCGGACGGTGTATGGCAACAAGCTGACGATCACCGCCATCAGCAACGCCGAAGCCGCCACCCCGACCGGCCGTAGTCAGGCCGACGAACTCAAGAACATCGCCACCTGGTACTCGTATGCGCGCACGCGCATCAAGACCGCGAAGTCCGGCGCGTCCGAGGCCTTCGCCTCGCTCGGCCGTGGCTACCGTGTCGGTTACACGCCGATCAACGGCCGCTCCCCGGACCTGAGTTCGACCGGCACCGGCCCGATCATCCCGGTCAACAAGGATGAAGGCCGCTTCGAAGACGACAGCGGCGCCGGCATCACCAACAAGACCGACTGGTACAAGCTCCTGCAGAAGGAAGTGGTGAAGGACGGTTCCACGCCCTTGCGCACCACCCTGAATGCGGTCGGCCAGTACTACACCCGCAAGGACAAGATGGGTCCCTGGGGCGATGGCACCGATGCGGAGCAGCTGTATTGCCGGCCGAGCTTCTCGATCCTGACCACCGACGGTTACTGGAACGACAGCACGACCAACAAGTTCGGCATGGGCGACGAAGACAAGGACGGCCATTCGGTGACGCTGGCCGACATCGCCATGCATTACTACCAGACCGACTTGCGCGACGACCTGGTGAACAAGGTGCCGCCCTCCACCGAGGACCCGGCCACCTGGCAGCACATGGTCACCTTCAGCCTGTCGATCGGCCTGAAAGGCAACATGACGATCACCAATCCGCCGCCGGCACCCAATTCCGCGCTCTGGACCGATCCGATGAATGCGGAGGATGCGGATCGCATCGACGACCTCTGGCACGCCGCGGTCAACGGGCACGGTACCTTCGTCGCCGCCAGCAACCCGACCGAGTTCGCCACCGGCCTCATCTCGGCGCTGGCCGCGGTGGCCGGACGCAGCGGTTCGGCGTCCAACGTCAGCACCAACAGCACCTCGTTCCAGGACAACTCGGCGGTGTACCAGGCCAGCTACACGCCCGGCACCTGGAGCGGCGAACTGGCGGCCTACACGATCAAGTCGGACGGCACGACCACTCCGTTGTGGAAGGCTTCCTCGCTGATCCCGGCGTACGGCAGCCGCAACATCGTGACCTGGGACGGCAGCGCGGGTACGAGCTTCCCGACGACCACGCAGAAGTCGGCCCTGGCGCGCTCGACCGGCGTGGCCCCCGTGACCGGCGACCAGAACGCCGCCTACATCCTGGGCGATCCGAGCCTGGAAAAGCGCAAGCCCGGCGGAACCCTGCGCAATCGCATCGATACCAACGGCAATGGCCTGGTGCTCGGCGACATCGTCGATTCCTCTCCGGCCTATTCCACCGACAGCAAGAGCCTGTTCGTGGGCGCCAACGACGGCATGCTGCATGCGTTCGATTCGGCGACGGGCAAGGAACAGTTCGCCTACATCCCCGCGGGACTCAAGTTCTCCGGGACCACGGGCCTCGGCGCGCTGAGCGATCCGCAATACGTGCACAACTGGTTCGTCGACGGCCCGGTGGTCGTGTCCACGCTGGCGCGCACCCCGGGCGTCAACTACCTGGTCGGCACATTGGGCCGTGGCGGCAAGGGCTTGTACGGCCTGGACGTCACCAGCCCGTCCACCTTCACTGCCTCGAACGTGCTCTGGGACAGGACCGGCAGTGCGGCACCGGCCGACATGGGCCAGGTGCTGGGCGAGCCGTTGATCTCCAAGATGAACGATGGCACCACCGTCATCATCGCCAGCAACGGCATCAACAGCAGCAGCGGAACCGCGGCGCTGTTCATCCTCAAGCTCAGCGACGGCAGCGTGATCAAGGAGCTGGACACGGGCGCCGTCGGCGGCAACGGCCTGTCCGCGCCCCGCGCCTGGGACAACGACGGCAACGGCACCGTGGATTACATCTATGCCGGCGACATGAAGGGCAACCTCTGGAAATTCGATTTGACCGCCGCGTCGAATACCGGCTGGAAGATCGCCAACGGCGGTTCGCCGATGTTCGTCGCCACCGACGCCAGCAACAACCGCCAGCCGATCACCGCCGGCCTGGGCCTGGCCAGGGAGCCGGCCACCGGCAAACGCTGGATATTCATCGGCACCGGCAAGTTCATGGAGACTTCCGACGTGCTCGACATGAGCGTGCAGTCGATGTACGGCATCGTCGACGACGACAGCGTGGTCACCGGCCGCACCTCCGGTGGCGACGGCGACCTGCAGAAGCGCAGCATCGTGGTGGCGGGCACCGTGGACGGCAACCTGGTGCGCGGCTTCGAGGCGAATGGAACGCTGGATACCACCAAGAAGGGTTGGTACATCGACCTGCTCCTGCCGCCTTCCGGCACGCCCGAAGGCGAGCGCATCACCAACCGCCCGCTGGTCGACGGCACCGTGCTGATCACGTCCAGCATGATCCCTCCGTCCGACGAGGTGAGTTGCGATGCCGGCGGGCGCGGTTACATCAATGCGCTCGATGCCTTTACCGGCACCAGCACGTCCGAACCGTTCTTCGATGCCAATGGCGATGGCGATTTCACCAACGACACCATCGGCGATCCCCCGGTTCCGATCGGCTCCGTGGACCTGGGCGTGGGCATGCCGACCATGCCGGTGCTCATCGACGACCTGCTGGTGGTCGGCGGCTCCAATGCGACCATGGGCCGGATCAAGGTCAACCGGCAGGGCGCGACGCCACGGCGCATCTCCTGGCGCGAAATCCTGAGGGACTGACATGTCGAACCGGTATTACGCAAGCACCCGCGATGCGTCCTGCGCTGGCCCCGGCCAGCGCAGGGTGAAGGGATTCACCCTGCTGGAACTGATGATCGTGGTCATCGTGATCGCGATCCTCGCGATCCTCGCGGTGTCGAGTTACAGCTTCGCCAACGTCAAGGCTCGGCGTAATGCCGCCAAGGGCTGCCTGACCCAGGCCGCGCAATACATGGAGCGGTACTACACGACCAAGCTCACCTATCGCGATGCGACCGATCCGCCACAGGATCCATCGACGATTTGCGACGCCGAAACGCAGAAGTTCTATACCGTCAGTTTTTCGGGTGTGCCGGATGGGACCACCTTCACCGTGCAGGCCGTACCGACCGCGTCCCAGAAAGATCCGTCGTGCGGCACCCTGTCGCTGGATCAGGCAGGGACCAAGGGCGCGTCAGGCACCGGTGGCGTATCGGTTTGCTGGTGATCGAGTCCAAATCCCGGCAACAAAAAACCCGCGCCGAGGCGCGGGTTTTTTGTTTGCGATCTGGCGCCCGAAGTTGGACTCGAACCAACGACCCCCTGATTAACAGTCAAGTGCTCTAACCGGCTGAGCTATTCGGGCGGGGGGCGGTATTGTGCCGTTCGGCCCCGGAGGCGCGCAAGTTCCGGCCTCAGATCGGCTGCTCGCAGGCTCGTGCCGCCGCCGGATCGGCCTTGCCCTGCCGGAACTGCCCGCTGTTGGCGAGTACCAGCGTGCTGGCTTTCGCCGCGCCGCGCGAATCGCACAGGGTGAAGGTCACGTTGGAGCCGGCCGCGGCGCCGCCGCTCGGCTGGAACACCAACCGCTTGCGGCCCGATGTACTGCGCAGGTGCACGCCATGCGCGAATGCGGCCTGGCGCAGCAGCAGGGTTTCGTTGGCGCCGCGGCTGCGGTTGCCGTCGAGGTCGGCGAAGGCGATCCAGCCGCCGCTCCAGTCGATGGTGTCGTTGCAGGCGTCGCTGCTGGCCGATGCCGGGCATAGCACGACTTCGGCGCCGGTGATGGTGGAGTGGGTCAGCGCCTTGCCGAAGGTTTCGACCATCGCCGACTTGGCAGTCCCGGCGTGCGCCGCCGACACCGTGCCGGTGACGGCAGGAATCGCGATCCCCATGACAATGCCGCTCGCGGCGAGGGCAAGGGTCGCTTCGATCAAGGTGAATCCGCGGCGCGTCCGGCGCATGTTCGTTCCCCGTGTGGATGCGTCCATGCTGGGCATGCGGCGGCGCCGGGCGCATCGGCGCAGCACGCTGGGCGGCATCGGAAAACGCCGCATCCGCGGGCCGGATAAACTGGCCGATTGCAGGAACCGTGACCGATGCCCCGCGACGACCGCCCCGATCCGCAGCGAGACCGCTTCGAACTCGTCGCCCCGTATTCCCCGGCCGGCGACCAGCCGCAGGCGATCGAACGCCTGGTCGAACGCTTCGATGCCGGGCTGGCGAAGCAGACCCTGCTCGGCGTAACCGGTTCGGGCAAGACCTTCACCATCGCCAATGTCGTGCAGCAGGTGCAGAAGCCGGTCATCGTGATGGCGCCGAACAAGACCCTCGCCGCGCAGCTCTACGGCGAGTTCAAGGCGTTCTTCCCGCGCAACGCGGTCGAGTATTTCGTCAGCTACTACGACTATTACCAGCCCGAGGCCTACGTGCCGTCCTCGGACACGTACATCGAGAAGGACAGCTCGCTCAACGAGCACATCGAGCAGATGCGGCTGTCCGCGACCAAGGCGCTGCTGTCGCGGCGCGACGCGCTGATCGTGGCCACGGTGTCGGCGATCTACGGCCTCGGCGATCCGGAGGATTACCTGTCGCTGCGCCTGATCCTCGCCCGCGGCGAGCGCATCGACCAGCGCGCGCTCATCCGCCACCTCACCCAGTTGCAATACACGCGCAACGACAGCGAGTTGCGGCGCGGCACCTATCGCGTGCGCGGCGAGGTGATCGACGTGCATCCGGCGGAAAGCGAGGACGAGGCGCTGCGGATCGAGTTGTTCGACGGCGAGATCGAAAACCTCGCGTTGTTCGATCCGCTCACCGGCGCGGTGTCGCGCAAGATCCCGCGCTACACGGTGTATCCGCGCACGCACTACGCGAGCACGCGCGAGAGCGTGTTGAACGCGGTCGAGACGATCAAGATTGAACTGAAGGAACGGCTGGAACAGCTGTACGCGCAGAACAAGCTGGTGGAAGCGCAACGGCTGGCGCAGCGCACCCAGTTCGACCTCGAGATGATGGCCGAAGTCGGCTACTGCAACGGCATCGAGAACTACTCGCGCCACCTCACGCGCCGCCAACCCGGCGAACCGCCACCGACGCTGTTCGACTACCTGCCCGCGGATTCATTGCTGGTGGTGGACGAATCGCACGTCACCGTCCCGCAGATCGGCGCGATGTACAAGGGCGACCGTTCGCGCAAGGAAACGCTGGTGGAATTCGGTTTCCGCCTGCCGTCGGCTCTGGACAACCGCCCGCTGCGTTTCGAGGAATGGGAGCAGCGCGCGCCGCGCACCATCTTCGTGTCGGCGACGCCGGGCCCGTACGAATTGCGCGAAAGCGACGGCGAAGTCACCGAGCTGGTGGTGCGCCCGACCGGGCTGGTCGATCCGCAGGTCGAAATCCGCCCGGTCGCGACCCAGGTCGACGACCTGCTTTCGGAAATCCACGAACGCGTGGCGATGGGCGACCGCGTGCTGGTGACGACCCTGACCAAGCGCATGGCCGAGAACCTGACCGAATACCTCGGCGAGCACGGGGTGAAGGTGCGCTACCTGCACTCGGACGTGGAAACGGTCGAGCGCGTCGAGATCATCCGCGACCTGCGCCTGGGCGTGTTCGACGTGCTGGTCGGCATCAACCTGCTGCGCGAAGGCCTCGACATGCCCGAAGTATCGCTGGTGGCGATCCTCGACGCCGACAAGGAAGGTTTCCTGCGTTCGGCCGGTTCGCTGATCCAGACCATCGGCCGCGCCGCGCGCAACCTGCGCGGCAAGGCGATCCTGTACGCGGACCGCATCACCAATTCGATGCAGAAGGCGATCGACGAAACCGACCGGCGCCGTGCCAGGCAGGTCCAATACAACGCCGAGCACGGCATCACCCCGCAGTCGGTGCAGCGCGCGGTGCTGGACATCATGGAAGGCGCGCGCGAAGGCCCGGACGCGCGCGGCCGCGGCAAGGCGCGACGAGTCGCGGAACCGCGCGAGGACTACGCAGCGCTCAGCCCGGCCCAGGCCGCGGCGCGGATCAAGGCGCTGGAACAGCAGATGTACCAGCACGCCCGCGACCTCGAGTTCGAGGAGGCGGCCCGGATCCGCGACCAGTTGCACCGCCTGCGCGAGGCCAGCCTCGGTTGAGCGTCTGGCCCCGAGCCCGAGGCTGGGCTACAATTCGCGCCCCCGCGTGGGGCATCGGGCGGTTAGCTCAGCGGTAGAGCACTACCTTGACATGGTAGGGGTCACAGGTTCGAACCCTGTACCGCCCACCAATCGAATCGATTTCGATTGGCGAATTCAGATCCTGATACGTTGCGCATGCAGGGCTTCGTACGCCGGCCGGCACGCTTCCGCGACCGCATCGCCGGCCAGTGCGTTCTCCCGCGCTCGCCACGGTTCGAAGCCGGTCGATTTCCACACCGCGTCGTACCAGTGCGGCGCCCATACGCCATCGCTGTCGCGCGGGCCGGGTGGCCACGACAGCATGCGCGGGGTGAACGCGATTCCCAATGCAGCGCAGATCGCGCGCAGGTGCGCTTCCGGCGCGCGCAGGAAATCGCCGGCGTCGACCACCATCGGCGTTTCCTCGGTCCGTTCGCGCAACTGCTCGAACAGCGTTGCCTGCTGCAACAGGCCGATGTCCTCCGGCACGACCGTTGCGCGCGACTTGATGTACGACGCCACCACTTCGGCCGGATCGCGGATCAGGAACACGTTGCGCAGGCCGAACACCCAGTTGGTGTCCATGCCCGGCAGCAGGTGATGGCTCATGTGCTTCTGGTACCAGACCGGCGCGTCGCCCGGCGCGGGACCGAGCAACGCATCGACGACGCGGCGCCAGTCGGTCTCGCCGGCGGCGATCACTTCCTCGCGGCCGGGATGGTCGAGGCCGGTCGCGGCAAGGTAGGCCGCGTACAGCGGTTCATCGCTCACCGCGCAATCGCTGCGGTTTTCCCAGGCACGCATCATCGCGGTCGAGATGTTGCGCGGCCCGCTCCACATCGCGACGCGCAAAGTCATGCCGGCGTCGGCCAGCGGTTCGCGACGTCGCGCTTCGCGAGTTCGCGGTACAGCGTTTGCAGGCGTGCGGTGATCGAGCCGGGCAGGGTGCCGTCGCCGATCTTGCGACCATCGACAGAACGCACCGGCGCGAGGCCGGCGAAGGTGCCGGTGGTGAAGGCTTCGTCGGCGGAATACACCTGCGCCAGGCTGAAATTCTTCTCGAGGCAGGGAATGCCGTTTTCCCGGCAAACCCGCAGCACGTTGGCGCGGGTAATGCCGCCCAGGCAGTAGTCGCCGCTCGACGTCCACACCTCGCCCTTGCGCACGATGAAGAAATGCGTCGAATTGCAGGTCGCGACGAAACCGTGCGGATCGAGCATCAGCGCTTCGTCGGCGCCGGCCTCGATGGCCTGGATGCAGGCGGTGATGCAATTGAGCTTGCTGTGGCTGTTGAGCTTCGGATCCTGCACGTCGGGATAACCGCGGCGCACGTGCACGGTGAACAGCTTGAGCCCGGCGGCCAGTGTCTCCGGCTTCGCCACCTTGTGTTCGGCGATGATCACCACCGTCGCCGGGCCCATGCTCGCGCGCGGATCCTGGTAGGGCGTGCGCTTCACGCCGCGCGTCACCATCAGGCGCAGGTGCGCGCCGTCGCGCATGCCGTTGGCGACAAGCGTTTCGTGGATCGCGCGCTCCAGTGCAGCGCGATCGAGACCGATGTCCAGCGCGATCGCCTTGGCGCCCTCGAACAGCCGGTCGAGGTGTGCGTCGAGGAAGGCGGGGTGGCCGTCGACCACGCGCAGGCCTTCCCAGACGCCGTCGCCGAGCACGAAGCCGCTGTCGAACACCGAGACCATGGCCTCGGCCCGCGGCTTCAATTCGCCGTTGACCCAGATCCGGATGTCCGCGTTGCG
>Ga0075163_10004373_pt1 | contig 18965 bp, 18 predicted proteins | sample JI1023141ADNA_FD_71478 | JGI IMG/M metagenome (GOLD analysis project Ga0075163, IMG submission 71478) | Wastewater effluent complex algal communities from Wisconsin, to seasonally profile nutrient transformation and Carbon sequestration -... | ecosystem: Engineered > WWTP > Effluent > Algae...
CTTGCTACTTTACTCGATCGGGAAAATCCTAAATTGGCTGAGTTAAAGAATAGAATGTAGTCAGAGATATAATCGTAATGCTTTTAATTTGTAAGATTTGTAAGTAAAGTAAATGTAAAGCGGCTTCCTTTTCCGAGTTCACTTGATGCCCAGATTTGTCCGCCTTGCTTTTCTACAAATTCTTTGCATAGAATAAGTCCAAGGCCGCTTCCTCTTTCGTTGTTGGTTCCAATTTTACTCATTTTGGAATCGATTCTAAAAAGGTTTTCTAAGTTCTTTTGATCAATTCCAGTTCCCGTATCTGTTACGGCTACCTCTAAGTAGCCTTCTACTTTCCTATCTTCATTTTTCAAAGGTGCTATGGTTGTGGCTACCCAATAGTAGCTCTGGTCTTTGGCACGATTTTTAATTTCACCGTGCCAGGTATTACCTTCTTTGATAGTCGAATACATATTCATAAAAAATTCTTTGGAATGATATCCTGAATTTATGATTCGGTGGTTTTTTCCTATTAGCTCCTCCTTTGAATATCCTGAAATTTTACAAAATTTTTCGTTTACATAAACTATCGTTCCAGATAAATTTGTGATAGCGACAATGGCATGCTCATCAATTGCAAATTGACGCTGCATTAAATCATTAAGTGCTTTTTCTATCTTTTTATTCTTTGCCTCTATTACTATATCCTTTAAATTTTGCTCTGTAATATCTTTCATTGTTGCCTGGAAGAAATGATCGGGTCGATAAACCACAGTAGTCTCGGTGAGTGCAATGCTTTTGTCTTTGCGCAAAATCCGGCGAATGATTGTTAGCCGAACCTTTGATTTAATTTCTTCCATATGAAATGGTTTGATTGCTAAATCTTCTGGATGAATAATATCCAGGTTTGATAAAGTGAGTAATTCATCGTGAGTATATCTTAGTAATTGACACGCAGCATCATTTGCATCTGTGAATTGTCCATTTTCATCGGTTATAAAAATTGCATCATTACTCTGGTCAAAGAGTAAGCGGTAATGCATTTCACTTTTTTTTAGTTCATTTTTAGCTTTATATAGATTTAGTGCCATCTTGATAGATATGCAAAGAATTTGAACATTTGCATTTTTGGGTAAGTATCCATAGGACGAAACTGACTCTGCTTTTTGGAGTATTTCCTTTTCGGAATGCGAAGATAAAAAAATAATTGGAATATCTTTTTTTGTGAAGATTGATTTCGCTAGTTCAATTCCATCGATTTCTCCGCCTAAATCAATATCCATTAAAATCAAATCGATGAAGTCGTTAGCTAGAATTATGGAAGTTGCTTCGACTGGAGTTTTAGCGGTTAATACTATATATCCACAACTCATTAATGAATCTTTGTTTACTATAGAAAGTAACTCATCATCTTCTACTAGTAGAATTTTGATTGTAATATTTGTCATATGGCAAAAGTTTCCGGCTTGCTTTAATCTTGGGGATTTATGAAAGAAGATATCCACTAGCAATAGTTCATTGTATCATAAATTTAATTAATTGTAAACATTAATTTTCGGATAACAATAATTTACCACACAACGGTATATGCACTAGGTTTTTACATAACTAAAAGCGATATGCGAAATAGTTAGCTCTGAGTAGAATTTTATTTTAGATTCTCGATATCGCTCAACGTCATTAAGTTAAGAATTTTTCACCACATTATGATGCGACCCTAAGGAGCAACATTGAGTTTGAACACACGCCGAGGCTATAAACACCGATGGTTTTAATAATCCTTAATCTTTTATCCGTGTCCATCGGTGCTCATCCGTGGTAATCTTTGAATGTTTCCTTAACTTAATGACATTGCTTGGTATCTCCTGGCAGTTGCGTTGATATGTAATGGAATTTCGGGAATGACAACATTGATAAACTTCTTACATCAAATTCAAATTAAATTTATACAGCATGTAGTCTGCAATTACTTTAATAAATATTCTATTGGTGATTTTTCTCATCGTTTCCAAAAAGGGAATACCAATCTATATTTCGAGTAAAATACATGATTCCGCTTAGGAGAGCAAAGAGTGCAATGCTACCGGTTAATAGCGAGTATTCTTCTAAGTTGATTAATACAAATAAAAATCCATAGAGTAGGGAGATTCCAGTTCCCAGAACAACGGCTCGATTTTTGCTGCGAAGGACTACTATTGCATATCCATAAATTTGAAATAAAACAGCGATAGCTGCAATCAAATAAGCAGGGGCAAATCCCAAGTATTCGGAGAAAGAAAGTAATAGCAAATAAAAAAGTAAAAGTGCAAAGCCAACAAATATATATTGAATCAAATGAACTCTAAGAGAATAGATTGCTTCAAATATAAAAAATCCTGCAAAGGTAAGACCTATAAATAAAAAACCATACTTGATGACGCGGTTGATTAAATGGTATCCATCTACAGCCACAATGAGACTAACACCGAATATCTCCTCTTGTAGATTTTGAAACTGAGAGCTTTCTTCCATCATATTATAGAGATGAATTTTTTGAGATAAGTCTTCCGAGTTTTTATAATTCCAGATTGCTTTAAATCCTTTTTTGTCGATAGCCCTGTCATCCGGTAGAGCTTTTCCAATAAAAGATGGATCTGCCCAGTTAGAATCTATTTCTAGTTTAATCTTATCTGCCATGGGTAGGATAAAGAATTTTTCCATTCCGGAGAGTTTTAATTTAATTTCATAAGAAATTTCCTTTACCTTGGGATCGGGTGTAATTCTAAAAGCAATAAAGCGACTATCGTTTTTAACCTGCTCTAATGGTTTATTGCCATACTTTGCAGATTCTACTGTTAATCTTAAAGTAGAAGAAACAGGTAATACTAGATAATAAGTATTAGCCTCTAACGGTGGTAGATTTACTTTTCCTGATATTTCCAAATCTAGATTGTAGAAGGGAATCTGGTAGGTTCCTTTTTTTCGAATCTCGACACTTTGTTTTCCTTTTATGTCTACATTCGAGCTAAAGGACATTTGATCTACGGCTGCATTTGGCTGCCTTGAAAGAAATGGCATGGCTATTAACTGTGCTCCTCCAAAAACCCGCCCGAGTTGAAATGCCACATTGTCTCTTCTTTCTCTTCTCTCATCAGCCAGGTTGTTAATCAGCGCAAGCGGTATGCAAAGGATTAACCCCAAAAAACCAATCCAAAATAATTTCATCGAATATTCTTTTTTCATACTTTCCTCATTTTTATTTCTATACTATACCCATATTAAAGAAAAGAGCAAGCACCCGAGTGCAGACGATGCCATTAAGCTAAGGAAAAAAATAAAGATTACCACCGATGGACACCGAGAGCACCGATAAAAGATACGATAATTATTCAAAATTTGGGAGTGTGGTTTGAAACCATATCATTTTTTATCGTTCCGTTATCGGTGTTCATCGGTGGTAATCTTCAAAAGTCTTGTCAAAATATTTCCGAAATTGATAAAAAAGAGTTGAAAAACTCGGATTTCTATGCTTTGCTACTGCCCCGAATCCGATTAAAAGGGATTTATAGAAAACCTAGGTCGGAAAAAATGGCAGGAAAGAGAGCCGAGAGGCTTTTTTTAAAGTGTCTAGCTTACAAAAGTAAGAAGGAAGGCGTATTTGAATAAGATATTTCAAAAATTAGGAAGTCGCATGAAGCTGATTTTGATTGTGACATTCTGGGTGCTCCTCTCAGGAGTGCTATTTTTCATAGGTTATAACCTAATGGACAGTTCAGCTGTATCAGGACCGGAGTCAAAAGACAATAAAGTCACTTCGACCGAATCAAAAAATGCAGAAACCAAAGAAACTGCATCTAAGCAGCCTGAATCTAAAGAACAGCCAGCAAAAGACGTAAAAGAGACCAAGGAAACTAGTTTCCTAGATAGTATAGTTTCCCTATTTAAACTAAACCCGGATTCTCCACAGGTTGAAAATCAACCTCCTAAAGCAGAAGAGAAAAAATTACCGGAAATAGTTCGCGAAATCGACAAAGCAGAATTTCGCTCTTCAACCTGGTTCTCTGATTATGAGGCTATGAAGAAAAATGTTGTCTATTACAACGAAATTCACCCTTTTATTTATCTCATGAAAGGTGGTCTTACCAACACAGGAGAAATTTCTTCTTCCTGGAGTAAAACATCCCGTAAAGAAAGAGTGGCTGAGCTTAGAGCTCTAAACCCTAGCGTAAAGATTATCCCTACCATTTTTCGTTGGGAAAATCCAAAAGAAAAGATTTCTGAAAACATTGGTATGAATGGAAGAAATGATATCCGTGATTTGCATATCAAAAACATCGTCGAAGAAGTTGAAACTTATGGATATGATGGAATTGATATCGATTACGAAGGGATGACTTGTAATAAAAAAGAAAAGTTTGAAGAATTTATTGTTCTTCTTTCTAAAGAACTAAAAGCGCGTAACAAGCTATTATCCGTAGCTCTTCATCCAAAGACTGCTGCTAAAAAACCAAAAGAAACAAAGTGTAAAGGATTATCAAAACCAATCCTACAGGACTTCGCAGAAAATTGGCGTGGACCTATGACACATGATTATGAATTTTTAGCAAAGCATGTGGATAGAATTAAAATCATGGCTTATGAATTACATCCCCGTAAGTATCGTAATCCAGGGCCGGGACCACAAGCGCCTAACGTATGGTTGAAGGATATTATTGAGTATTCGTTAGCACGTATTCCATCTGAAAAATTATACATGGCAATACCTACTTATGGATATGATTGGGCTTTAAATTGTAATACAAGAGCAAAAGCGGTATACTTTGATACTGCGCTCAAGATTAAAGCATCCAAATCAATTCACTACCAACCAACGGATATAACTAAAATTTTTGCTGAAAACAGTCGCTCTAAGAGCTGGAAAAATCTATCCAAGTTTATGTACATTCATGAAAATAAAGTCTATGAAGATCCAAGTCTCTGGTATAGTTCCGGTGGTTGCGATCGAGTTGCTTTTTACATGAATAGAAAAGCATTTGAGGATAAGATGACTTTGCTTCGAAAGTATAAACTAGCCGGTTTTTCTTTCTGGCAATTATTGTCTGACAATGACCCTGAGATTAATGATTATTTGGCTCTTCTTGTGACCAATAAATTGCCTCCAGTAGAAAAGATTAACTTTGACCCCCATCAAAAGATTGAAGAGGATAAGAAAGAGTTAACCGTTCCAAAGAGCAATGCAAAAAACACAAAGCCCTCAGGTAAGGCATTAGACAAAACAACAATGATTTTACCAAAGAAATAATTTTGCTTCTTTGAATATCATCAGTCCCGAAATAGAAAAAGCTTCCCTGGTTCTAAAATCAGGTGGAGTAATTATCTTTCCCACAGAAACAGTCTATGGGATCGGGGCTGATTCTAGAAATATTTCCTCCTGTCAAAAAATCTATACAATCAAAAATAGACCGATAGATAATCCTTTTATTGTTCATGTTGATTCGATTGAATCAATGGAGCAAATTGCTATTATTCCTAGAAAATACCTGGATTCAATTTCTAAACTTACACCCGGTCCGATTACATTCATTTTAGAAAAAAAAGACGAGAGTATATTTTCTTCGGGCTTGTCTACTCTAGGAGTTAGAATTCCCTCTCACCCTATTGCCAATGCATTGTTAGCCAAAGCTAAGATTCCAGTATCCGCACCGTCTGCTAATTTATCGGGTAGACCATCAATCACTCGCTTAAAAGATGCAATTGAAATTTTTTCCGGTAAGGTTGATTATATTTTAGCCGGCGAAGACAGTGAGATTGGAATAGAATCTACTGTTGTCGATTTGACTTCTGCCTTGCCTGTTCTTTTGAGACCGGGAAGAATTTCTTTCCAAGAGTTAAAAACTTATTTCCCATCTATTGGGAAATATTTGCCTGTTTCGAAAGAAGAAAACCTAAAACCTGCAAGTCCCGGTATGAAATATAGACATTATGCACCGGAATGTGAGGTTAAACTTTTAGATCGAAATGAATTTGTTCAGGGAGAGGGCAATGCCTATATAGGATTTAGACAAATGGAAGGAGTTAATTTTCAAAAAATTGTAAAAACGAATCTAGAGTATATGCATTTTTTATATTCTTTTTTTATGGATTGCGATTCTAGAAAAATCAAGAAAGCCTATTGTGAATCTCCAATACAGGATGAATTTGAAGAGGTTCTTCTCAACCGAATTGAAAAAGCAGCAATGAAATAAATTTCTAAAAAATCAAAAAAGAATTGTAAGTAAGTGAATCTGTATTAAAAATAGAATTCGTATTTATGAAAATAGGCATCATCACTAACACTCTCTCTACCCGAAACGACGGACTCACCACACATGATTTAGCATTTGCTGCATTGCAACGAGGACATGAAGTTTATATGATGTCCGTGTATGATTTATACTCCGACACAAAAAACATTTTTGCAAATGTGAGAGTTATTCAAAAAAAAGGAATTGAGACAAGAGTTGATTTAACCCGCAATCTAAAAAATTTCCCCGAAGAAAAACTTGTCTTAAGTAAGCTTGATGTTCTTATGCTCAGGCATAAACACGAAGCAGGTGACAAAGGAGAATCCTTTCATAAAACAGCAAGAGAATATGCATTTCATTTACAGGAAGCAGGGGTATTCGTATTTAATGATCCACGATATTTACCATTTGTTTCATCCAAGCTTTCTACTCTAAGTCTGGATAATTCCATTTTACCTCCACATCAACTTATTTCTGGAAATTTCGATGACCTTTATAAATACTGTAAAGATGTCCTTAAGTATGAAGGCGTGATTAAACCGTTAGGCGGTAAAGGTGGAGAAGATATCTACTTTACTGAAAAAAGAAATCTCAGAAATAATCTAAAAGCATTATTAAAGCAGGGTCCGATTTTAATTCAAAGTTATATTCCAAACAGTGGGGATAAGAGAATTATACTGCTCGATGGAGAGCCTATTGCATGGTATTTGCGCGTAGCCAATGAAGGGGAGTTTTTAAACAATATACATGCAGGTGGACGACCAGTTCAATGCGATTTAACAGAGCGAGATAAAAAAATTATTGAAGCAGTAAAACCAAAACTAAAAAAGTATGGAATGACGTTTGCGGGAATTGATATTTTAGGAAATTATTTAAGCGAAATGAATACAGAAAATCCAGGCGGAACTGTTAGGGCAGATAAGCTTGGAAATTTTAACTCAAAAGAGAAAGTAATTGAGTTCTTAGAGAAGAAGAGAAAAAAATAACTCGAAGAATGAATAAGGAGACAAAATGAAAATCACTTTAGCGGGTATAGAATTTGATGAGTTGCGTGAATTTAGCAAGTTTGTAAATGATCTTGATTTACTTGGACTTGTACAGCTCAGGGATCCTATTAAAGATAAAAAAGGAAATATTTTAATTAAAGACAATGTACATATAAAAGATTCTACTCTAAGAAAGTTAGAATCTATTCCCGGTCAGTATGAATCCAAATTCAGAGTGAACATGACCACAGAGCTGACCGGTAGAATTAAAAAGGCATTAACCGCAGAGATTATGCCAGGAATTCAAAAATCAAAAAACGAATTTATTTCCATACTTTATAACAATGATCAATCCAGTATTGTTAGCACGGAAGGACTTATATCTAGTTCTTTTTATACAAATGACTTGGTATTGGTTCTTTATAAGATTATGCTAGAGCAGTATGATTTTTTTCAGCATATTGTGAGTATGGGTCTTATATGTCTTGGAACTGTCGTTCAAAAGAGTTATTCAATTAAGTTAATTCACCGTTATGCGTTTCTTACTGGATTATTATCGGATATGATATTCTTTAAAACCGATTATTGGCGCAATTCCAACCTGGATGAAACTCTAATGACAAGGCTAGCAAAGATGAATGGCCAAATAGCGCAAAATGTCGCTATGCCGATGCAAATAGTTTCAGCCATTCAAAATCATGTTGTCAAAGGAGTCTATGTAGTTGATAAGCCCGATCCAATGGACTTTAATGTTTTAGGAATGAACCCATTTTTAGAAAGCGTTCCACGTGAGACAGGAGCAGGTGATGATTATGGTCTAGTTGATAATGAGCATTTTGAAGAGACAGTAAAAATTTTAACTGAATCCTTAAAGATTACAAGATTTATCAGTGAGACTTATAAACGAATCAGTGGAGCGGATAACGTTGCAGAAAAACTTTTATTAATGTTCTGTTACAACGTAGAGAAAGGTATTTTTGATAAAGGCATTTCTAATCCAATGATTGATAGATTTAAAGAATACGAAAAGATTGTAGCTCGAACAAGAAAAATTGCCGAGTTAGAAAACAGATGTCAATTTCTTCCTTCTGCCTGGGCTTATCCAAAACCAAAAGCTACGCAAATACTTTGCAAGAACAAAGTATTTGAATGTCCAAATTATATCAGTGGTTGGGATATAAACGTAGTAACCGCTCAAGAAGCTGTAGGTTGCATAGGAACCGCATTAAAACCTGGCGCCTATCCAAAGTGTAAATTAGAAAAAGAATTGGGAGATTTGAAAGCTTAATAGGTTTCGTAGGGGTTGTGTAAAAACACGAATTTCTCACAGAGCACACTGAGAACACAAAGTAAAGAATCAATAAAATCAATACTCTCTGTGATCTTCGTGGGCTTTGTGAGAAATATTTTCTTTGCTTTTACACGGTCCCGACAAGCGTGTTAATATAAAATCCTGGTTTTAATGCTGAGAGGATTTTTTATGATCTCGTCTTTTACCTGGTCTCCCAGTTTTTTATTTACATCCATGATGAGATAACCGATATCAGCCGTTGTTGATAAAAACTGTGTGCTGATATTTGCTCCTACATCGGATACAATCTTGTTGATGTCACGAAGAAATCCCGGTTGGTTCTTATGAACATTTAAGATTCTGTAATTATCTTTTAGAAGAGGCAACTCTACGTTTGGAAAATTTACAGCAAAAGATGTTGAACCGTTATTTACGTAGCGCAAAAGTTTATTAGCTACTTCAAGACCTATGTTTCTTTGTGCCTCTTCTGTGCTTCCTCCGATATGCGGAGTTAGAATGACATTGGGAAGATTTTGTAAGGGAGACACGAATGGGTCTTTATTTGATTTTGGCTCTTCTGGAAACACATCAATACCCGCTCCTGCAATATGCCCTGATTTGATTGCTGCGGCTAATGCGTCTATATCAACAACTCTTCCGCGGGAAAGATTTAAAATGTAAGAACCTTTTTTTAAGGTAGAAATTTCCTTTGCGCCTAAAAGGTTTACAGTGTCCGGACTTTCAGGAACATGAAGAGTAAGAAAGTCAGAGTTCTTTAAAACTTCGTCATAACTTTCTGCCGGGTGTGCGTTTCCTAAAGGAAGTTTGGTTTGAATATCATAAAAAATTACCTTCATACCAAATGACTCGGCAAGAATAGATACCTGGGAGCCTATATGTCCATATCCTATGATTCCGAGTGTTTTACCTCGAACTTCAAAGCAACCATTGGCAATTTTATTCCATTTGCCATTATGCGCATCTCTGGATTGATCCCCTGTCTTACGTGCTAGAAAAATAATCTCTGCCATTACTAATTCGGCAACACTTCTTGTATTGCTATAAGGAGCATTAAATACGGGAATGCCTTTTTTTTCTGAAGTTGATAAATCTACCTGGTTCGTTCCAATGCAGAAGCATCCAATAGTCAATAGCTTATGTGCATTTTCAAAAACTTTTGCTGTTACATTTGTCTTGCTTCTAATTCCAAGAACATGCACATCTTTGATAGCTTCGCATAAGTCTTCTTCTGTATAAGCATCTTTCATCAGCTTAACGGAAAATCCATCATTCTTGAAAAGATTAAAAGCATTTTCGTGAATGTTTTCGAGTAGTAGAATATTAATTTTATCTTTTGGAAATGAAATCATAATTACTAATTTTATAAAAAGACAATTCTTGTAATTGATTTTTTCGGTTAGTTATTTAATTTAAAAATAAAATTAGGAGTTTGTTTTAAAAATGAGAAAAATTCTTTTTCCACTATTGATTTTAAGCAATTTGTTTTTTTTCGTCTATTGCAATAGTTTTCAAGTTATTCCAGAACCCAATCTAGAACAAGTAACAGTTAAATCAGAAACTATATGCACTGAGTTTACTTGGTATTGGCCGTTTTGCACTCGCGGTAAAGCCAAAAGTCTGATGATAAAAGGCGTTTACAATAATAATACAGGAGATAAGAAATTTTATCTCGATTATCATTTAGATATGTTAGATACAGATTTACCGGTTGGTCTATCTCTTAATATAGATGGAACCTATTACAATCTAAAAAAAGTTTCTACTGATTATACTGATATAGTAAAATTGGAATCCGAAATCAGTTCAGAGGTTATTAATAAAATAAATTCCTCTAAAAATAACTTTGCATTTAGTTATTCGAATCGAAAGGATACTCTGAATTTTGCGCTCAGTTCAGGCGAAACAAAAGAGTTTGTAAAACAATTAAATGATGTAGTCAAACGCATTAACGCCCAGGACAAATTAAAAATAGTAAATTAGGGTTACTTGCTAAAATAAAACAATAAATTTCTCACAGAGAACACAAAGTGCACAGAGATAAACCCTTCTGTGATCTCCGTGCCCTTTGTGAGAAACAGCTTTACAATCCGTATTTAAAAAAACCATGCAAACAAATAAATTAAAATTCAGTTTCTTTCTAATACTTTTTTTACTTAACTGTCAATCCTTTCCCGGCAAACGCGCGTTAAACTTAGTTTATATAAATCCAAGAAATTGCGGATTTTTTCAATTCTATAGAGATGGAAGTTTTCGTTATCTGCTGGGCGATAAATTGCAAGAGCAGTGTAAGGATAGTAAATCTCTACCTGCACCCGAGCTAGGAGAAATTGGAAAATATTCTTTCGATGAAAAAACAAGCCTTACGCCAACTTTTGTTTTGCCTCCTAAAGAAAAGGATGCCTTTTCAATTCGTTTTGAAGAAGACATGAAATCTCTGTATCTAAAAAGAAAAAACGCAATCGATGAAGAAAGATTTGAAAGGCTGAAGTAATTACTGACTTATGTATAAAATTGCCCCTGACATTTTAGTATTTCTGGAAAATAATTTTCTAGAAATAGAACCGATGCTCGATAGGATAGAAAGACTAATCGAGTTCTTAGACGAAAATCATGTAGAGGAATCAAAAGATAGAATTATAAGATGTATTCTTTTCCTATCTGCGGCTAATGAGAATTTGTTCTTACAATATATAGAGCTTGCTAAATTAGATTCTAGAGATATTATCTATCTTGCAGAATACGAAGACGAAAAACAGGTTCGGAGTTTTACAAATTCGTTTGGCTAGTAAGCAATGCCAATTCGTTTTTGAAAAGTATTCTCTGCTTCTAAATGTTTTAATATAAAGTCTGCTACGTCTTCTACGGAGATTCTTCTTCCTCCTTCGGGAAGAAAACCATTTTCTACTCTGTAGATTCCTGTTCTTTTTTCTTCTGGCATTTCGGGAGCGCAGATCATTGTCCAATTTCTTGTGGTCTTTTGTAGATATTCAAATACTTTCCAGTTCTCAGCAGATACTAAACGAAATATTTCGGGGTAATTGGGTCTGTTTCTTCTAAGTCCAAATTCTTTGTCCTCTAAAATACCTGCACCGGCAACACAGATTATCCGCTTTATATCAAATTTTTCCATTCCTGAAATTATATTTTTCATTCCAGTGGATAATACCGAGTAGTCAGGCTTTGATGACCTTCCACTTAAAGCTGATAAAACAATATCTTTTCCTTTCACTGCATTTTCAACTTCATCGAGTTGAAAAACATTTCCCTTAATCACTTCCAGGTTAGTATGATTTATTTTTACTTTTGCAGTATCTCGAACAAATGCGGTTACTTTAAAGTTGTCTGCAAGTGCATATTCTATCAGCCTTTGTCCTACTCTACCACTAGCTCCAAAGATAATAATGTTTTTCATAAGATTAAATTATCTTGCGGATACTCGATTTCTGCCTGTGTTTCTGGCTTCACTTAGTAGTTCTTCGGCATCTTTTATTCTTAAAGATGGATTTGATTCCTCTGAAATAGAGAGTCCTACTGATATAGTAATTTCAATTCTATTTCCATTTACATTGAGTGGAATGCTAGAAACTTTGGAGCAGAAATTTTCAAATAAAAGAGTCGCATCTTCTTTTGTTATACTTGGTATAAGGACTGCAAATTTTTTTCCTTCTAATCTAAATAGAAAATGAGATTTACTAAAATGTTCTTTTGCGATTATTCCAAGAGACTTTAGAACCATATCCCCGGTTTCATCACCGTATTCATTGTTTAGTTTCTTGAAATGATCTAATATAAAAATTGCTAATGCAGATTGTTTGCCAGCGGCTAATATAGAGTTGCTCTTCTCTAGAAAGAATTTGCGATTGTATAGGTTAGTTAAAAAATCTCTATTTGACAAGTCTTTGATTCTCTCTATGCTTTCGAGTGCATCCATATTCATATTGATTCGGCAGGCAAACTCTTCTTTGGTAAATGGTTTAGTAATAAAATCGTTTACACCTATTTTAATAAACTTGGAAGAAATATTTTTTGTATCGTTGCCTGAGATAGAAATGATGATGAGAGAATCTTTAGAATACTTTTCTCGCAGGCGAAGAGTAAGCTCAAAGCCATCCATCTCTTTCATATTATAATCAGTGAGCACAAGTTTGATGTCTGGATTTTCTTCTACAATATTTAAACAATCAAGTCCATTCTTGGCTTCTAATACTTTAAACATTTGCAACCTAAGAAGGTCCCCTGTGAGTTTTCGAAAGAGCGGTGAATCGTCAGCTACCACAACTTTTGTTTCACTGTTTCGGATAACTTGTTTTAAAAGTTTGATTACATAGTCCATATCTTCTTTTTTTGATTTGAAGATATAATCTATAATATTTTTTTCTAAGATTTTATTTCGTATTTCGTCGTTTAATTCACCCGTGATTACAATCACTGGAACTTTGTGATCAAGCATATAGTCGATATGCTCTGTTCCTTTTGCATCCACTACATTCAAATCGACTAAGGCTAAAAAAATAGAGCTTCGCTCTTTTTCTAAAATTAATTTTGATTCGTCAAAAGAACTGGCTGTTATTGAATCCAATCCCAAATCATTTTTAATTCGGATTGTCATTAGTTTCGAAAAGGATTTGCTATCATCGATAATAAATATTTTATTTTTCATTTAAAAATTCTCTTGTTTTCTTTTAAAAATTATTTGTAAGATAGTTCTAACATGCGGGTAACGGAGCGTTTCCCCTTTTCAATGATTTCTTTATCCAGTAGAATTTCGTATTGCTCGTATAAAAGAGAATCCCTGATTTTTTCTAAAGTAATTTTTTTCATATGTGGACAGGTTTGACAGGTAGATACAAATTTCTTTTCAGGAAATTCTGATCTCAGGTTATCACCCATAGAGCATTCTGTAATGAGCATAATGTTTTTTGCATTGGACTTAGAGATAAAATTTGCCATTTCTGCTGTGGAGCCGGCAAAGTCAGATGCATCAACTACATCACTTTTACATTCTGGATGAGAGATGACGACTAGATCATCAAAAAGACGACGGGTGCTTTCTATATCCTGCTTGGTATATAGCTCATGCACCATGCAGCTTCCAGGGTGAGTGATTAGTTTCTTAGAAGTATGTTTTTGAACGTTAGACGCGAGATATTGGTCTGGAAGGAAAATGACTGTATCCGCATCGAGTGAATTTACTATTTTAATAGCATTGCCTGAAGTGCAGCATACATCTGTTTCGGCTTTTACTTCGGCAGAACAATTGACATAGGTAACAACAGGCACACCGGGGTATTGTTTTTTTAGATCAATTACATCTTGGCTTGTAATGCTTTCAGCTAAAGAGCAGCCCGCTTTTAAATCAGCGATTAACACCTTCTTATCCGGTGAAAGAATTTTGGCAGTTTCGGCCATAAAATGCACACCGTTAAATAGAATAATATCTGCCTTTGTCTCTGCTGCCATTTTACTCAAATAGAGAGAATCTCCTACAATATCAGAGACTCCGTAAAATACGTCAGGCGTCATATAGTTGTGCCCGAGGAGAACAGCATTTTTTTCTTTTTTTAATCGATTGATTTCTTCAATGATAGGAAGTCTTTTCTCGATTTCGTAATCTGTGTAGGTCGTTTCTAGATGTTTTTTTAATTCTTCTGTTTTCATTCTATTTAAAATGGCTGAGTAGGATAGGTGGCACCCGTTCCTTTCAGTCCAGTCTCCTCACTGTTTCCATTGTTACAAGTTGTCATACAAGTTCCCCATGCGGCAGAAGCTGTATTTGATGTTGATTTTTGTGCGTCTCTATAGGTTTTTGTTGTTGGATACTTTGATCCCGTGCAAATAGAATTTGATGCATTAAACAAAATTGCGCAATTTCTCCAGCAATTGAAAAAACCTATTAGAATTGAATCTGTTCTTTTATCACTCGTCTGTATACCATTTTTTAATCGGGTTAATTCTGAGTCAGAGCAGACGGTGCTTTGACTATCTGCGACAATGATACAGGTGCTCTCGGCAGACAAAAAATTAAAGCAGGCAGCCTGGGTTGATGAATTGGGTGTTTTATTGTTTTGGAGGTAAACTAGTAGCTGCACTTGCTGCTCTCTTTTTTTAGTGTCTTCCCCGCCACCACATTTGCCATGTATAGTTATAAAAATTAAAAAATAAACGAGATAGTGTATTCCTTTCATAGATTGATTTCATTTTTTTAAACTTTGATTCCTTGCAAAGCAAGAATTTTACTGAACTTTTTGGTGATTTAGATGCTAGGCAGTTTAGAGAAAATAACGATACTATAAATAGTTAGCATGGATAAAAAACATTATAAATTAATTGCAATTCTTTTGGTTATTATCGCAGTTCTTGCGGGGGCTTTGTTTTATTATTTCAAAGTTTATAAGAAAACTTTTGAGGGACCCGATTATTACGGAACTTCTGATTCTCTTTTTCAACGTCTAAGAGAGAACCCTTCTTATCTAGAAGAAGAAAATTTACTTCAAATTAATTCTATAAACCTTGTAGAATTTTTTAGAACTAGAATGCTTTATCATACCTATACAACGCCTAAAGCATCTAAGCAAAGCTTTCAAGCCGAATTAGAAAGAGACTTCCCCGGAGAAAGAGGGCAGGTTTTAATTGAACTCTTAGATGCCTATTTACGTTTTGAAAAACAAAAACAAGAAGTTCTGAAATCTGATGATCTAGATTCTTATGAAAAAATTTTAAAAATTGAAATGCTTAGATTTGAAGTCTTTGGTGAAAAACTTGATCCTCTTTTATATCCCAAAAAAGATTCTGAAACCATAGAGCGATTTTATGCCTATACAGAGCGCTATTTAAAAAAGCATTATACCGATATGCCACGCTCAAAAAAAAATCATCTAATCAAAGCCCGCCGCGAAATCTACGGTAGCGATTACGAACGATTATTCGCTATTGAGCCAGAGCGACTCAGGTTTGATTTAGAGTTAAAAATCAATGAAAGAGAACTTAGTATTTTAAATGAATATGAAAAGAAACAAGCGATAGCGGAATTGAAAGAGAAGATGACAAGATGAATCCTTTAAGCATCCTATAAGAAGGCTATAACCTTACTGGCGCTCAGGTAGGGGTGGTGATTGCGGCTTTCAGGCGCTTACGTGGCGGGGGTTACCGCTATTAACCCGCTACAAACTGCCCTTCCTGCGCGCCAGTAAGCTTATAGTCATCTATAATAAAGTGCATCGCCAGTATAAATTAAAACCCGCGTCCGACACTAATCTCCATTCCACCCATACCGAGGCTAATATTTTTTTCCTGGATACCAATAGCGCGTAGGGATACTCGAACAAAAAATCTTCCAAACTTAATACCCTGCCAACCGATTTCGGCAGTAGCGGCAGGGTTTAGGGAGGCGAGGGTAATATCACCTAGCCGGTAACGCACATAAGAAGCACCGCCGCCTATGCTACCGTAAAAATCTAAAAGCTCAGACTTCTTCCAATTGTATTTAAGATACGCAAAGTTATTAAAAAAATCATAGCGACCGGTAACAGAGCAAGCGAGGCAAACATACGGATAGCCGCTACCATCGGAAACAAGGTATTCAGAACGAAACCCAAATTGAAAACGAGAAAATATTTGTAAAGAAATAGGCTCTACGAATATGCCACCACCATAGCTAGTCGGGTGGTTACTGTTAATCGGTGCAGAATTGGAAAGTCCAGTTCCTGTAATCCCTATTAAAAGTTTTTCTGGAACCCATCCTGATTCGTAGCTTTCAGCAAGCTTTGGTTCTTCTCTTGGGTCGCTAGACTTGATTTTATTTTTGTCAATCGTAAGAAAACCTACATCTGTTTTGAGTGTATAACTTTCATTATTCTCATCTGCAATTGCGCCTTTGATTTGGCTACCATCATTGAGTTTAAAGTTTAAATACTTATATGATATATGTTTACCTGTCTTTTTTAAGTCAACCGATGCAATATCTTGGCGAGGGATTACATACTCTTTGCCTTTCCAATTCACTTTTATTTGGTAAGTATTCTCAGAAATTAAATCACAAATAAAAACTTCGCCTGTTTTTAATACTACCTCTGCGGAGAACAGCGGCAAACAGAAAAAGAGGAGGATGATTTTATAAAAAAGTTTCATAGTTTTGTACTGCATGTTTTTCTACAACTTGCGTCAGCGCCAGCGCAAGAGGCAAATGTGGAGTAATTGAATATATTAATTGGACTGGTTACTAATGAGTTACTCGATGAACTCGTATTGTAAGGATCTACCTGAATGGAATAAGCCGAACCTGATGTTCCTGTGCAAATTGCAAAAAAAGCAATTGGAATATTTGCTCTTGCCGCATAGGAATAGGTTTTGTCTAAGGTGCCTAGTAAAGTAAATGTACTATCAGGGAAACTTGTCGTTGCTTTATAAGTCGTTGCATCATCCCTTGAATATAATTTACAAATCACGTTTCCTATTCCTGATTTTTGAACAATGGAAATACTAATATTCGTTGTCGCTAGATACGTGTAAAAAATATCTATATCGCTTGCAGAAGCGATGGTTGCTGTCTTTAGGTAGCTATCTGTATTCGAAGCTCCTAGACCGTTGTTATTAAAAGTATTGTTTACAAAGTCACTCATTGTAGAGCTATTTGATGAAGCAAATGTGTCATTTGGCTCTGCTTCTGGAGAACTAGTAAATTTTCCAGCACCACTTGTTGAAGTAGAGCCAGAAGAAATAGATTGTGTAAGCGGCGCAGAATAAGCGTAAGCCTTAATTAAACAATCTTTTGTTGCATCTTTACATTTGCCTCCACAGTCTTTTAACTGACTACATTGGTTAAATAACAGTAATAGAATTAAAGGTATGTAGAGGATAATGGTTGTTTGCTTTTTCATCTTGCCTCGAAATTTTTTCATAAAAGTTACCGAATATTCTTGACACGATTAATCTGTCAAGAATATTCGGTAAATGTAATTTTTAAGACTAGGGTAGTTACTCTCGTTTTTAATTAACAATAAAACTAAGTAACCAATAGGATTGGAAACTATATGAAAAATACTAAAGCCAAAAAACAAACTAGCCGTCTCTCTCTCTCTCTCTCTCTCAATTTATGAGGAAAGCCAGTTTTATTTTTCTATTGCTCCTGTTTACCTTTTTCTTTAAGAATGATATTTTTACTCCAAGCAAAATTCCATTTCCTATTTCGCCAATCAATCTTGGTCAAGACGGAAAGGCAAGCTTTAGCGTTCCTATAGAGCTTCCTCCGGGCACAAAGGATTTAATTCCTAATCTCAGTTTAAATTATAATTCTGGAAATACTATCAATGGAATGGTAGGAACAGGGTGGAGCTTAGATGGATTACCCGTTGTTGTGCGCGATCCTAGTTTTAGTATTAATTATAATTCGAATGACCATTTTCTAAGTTCCCTTGGTGGACAATTGGTTCTTGGTCTGGATGGATTTTATCACCACAGGAAGGAAAACTTTACTCGGTTTCAACCTATTTACGCTGGTTGTGGATCGGGTCCCTGCCAATGGGTGGCTACTGATAGTGGAGGAACCAAATATTATTTTGGCTCAAGTCCTAGTGGAACGAATGGTCAAATCCTTGCGGTTGAGTCTTCTCAAGCCCTTCCTAACTCGATTCGAGTTTGGGCATTGTCCGAAGTCCGCGATCTTTTTGGAAATGGGTATACTATTGATTATACCCAAGAGGCAAATGGAGATTATTATCCTTCTACTATCAAATACAATAATCGGTCAATTGTATTTTCTTATGAGTTTAAAACACCAGGAGAGCAAAAACCTGATTATGCGTTTGGTTCAAAAGTTATAGAAACCAAAAGACTTACATCCATATCTTTGAAAGTAGATGGAACAGAAATTCAAAATTATAAACTTACCTATGATAACGGAAGTATTTTAGGCGCAAGTAGACTTACAAGTTTTTCTAAAATGGGGTATAACAACTTATCTTTCACTTATAGCACAATGTCTAACCAAGCATCGTATAAAGAAAGTAAGCTTGAGAACATTGGTCTAATCAACCAAGTTCGAAACCCGCTTCCCTCATTTAATCAAGGCGTATGTCTGGGCTATATGTATCAATGTAAGCGAAAAGATATACCCGTATGTCTACCACCACCGCAAACAAAACAACCTTGCCTAAGTGCCTATGAGGCAGACGTAGCAAAAAACGGTTGTTTGGAATATCTACGCTCTTATAAGGACACCTGCTTAAATGGAAATCCAATGAATATCTCAACTAGGTGGGTAATTGATATAAATGGAGACGGCAAATCAGACTTTGCCACTCTTGCGTTCAATGTCATTAAGTTAAGGAGGCTAATGTACGATAAGATAGCATGAGAACAAATAATGCTATTATTGAGATACTGACAGATTTTTTAAATAACGATTCAAAAAAAAATTGTATATTAAAG
>Ga0075163_10004374_pt1 | contig 18965 bp, 15 predicted proteins | sample JI1023141ADNA_FD_71478 | JGI IMG/M metagenome (GOLD analysis project Ga0075163, IMG submission 71478) | Wastewater effluent complex algal communities from Wisconsin, to seasonally profile nutrient transformation and Carbon sequestration -... | ecosystem: Engineered > WWTP > Effluent > Algae...
TGTGGGATGGCACCGAAAACGCCACCTACCTGCGGCACGTGGCGGCGGAGCCGTTCCCCGGCAACACGCCCCACGCGCTCATCGCGGCGCCCACCAAGGGCGACTACCTGGTGCCGCCCATCAGCTTTGAGGCCGCCGCCCGCACCCCGGGTCTGGGCATGCCCGTGGTGGGCACCTGGGACACCGAGCGCTCCGTCGCGCTGGCGACCCCGGTGACCTATCCGCACACCGGCTCGGGCGTGGTGCTCTACGGGCTGGGCAACCCCTGGCCCGCCCCCGGCAATCGCCCGCCGCCCGAAGATCCTTTGGGCGATCCCCACGAGGACCTGCGCCACCTCGATGCCAACTCCGAACAGATGGTGCACTTCTTCCGAACTGGCGAGATCATTGATGTTTGTGGCGGTGGGCCCTGCGCCTGGCCCATGGCCGGCGATGGGCCGGGGCCGTCTCCATGAGGTTGGACATACATGTAGGGCGGAGTCCTACCGTTGCATTGCGACCTCAAATACCGCACATTGGAACCATCTCTCGCCCGCAGGTGGCTCTCATGCGCTGTCTCAGCCTCGCGATTCTCCTGCTCAGTGCCATGCCGGTGTACGCAGGCACGCTCGCCGAGTGGGCGCAGGATGTGCCCCAGGCGCCCATGCCCGGCGTCGACATGCCGGACGCCCCCCGCCAACAGCTCACCGACTTTGTGCGGGCCAACGCCAAGCTGGAATACGCCTCCCTGACCTGGGCCTTCGTGACCCAGCGCGAGGGCCGTAAGGGCGGCGCCACCTATGTGGTCTACGCTGGCGTGGGCTCCTCCGGGGCCCCCGGCGCTCGCAACGCCGCCCAGCGCGGGGTGATGGGCCTGGTGCGCATCGACGCCAACGGCGCCACCGAGGTGGCCACCATGCGCATCCCGCCACCCGATCAGATGAAGTGGCAGGTGCTGCGGCCCACCGACATCGACGGGGATGGCCACCCCGACACGCTCATCCAGTGGCACCATGAGGCGCGCAACTTCAAGCGCCGCGGCATGATCGTGGGCCGCACCCGCCCCGCGTCCCTCTCGATGATCGAGCTCGACAGTGTCACCACCACCGACGAGGGCGAGCGGCGCGTCTCGGCCAAGGTGGCCTGCTTCTTCCCGGTGCACGGCCTGGGCGCCAAGGCCCTCATCGTCCAGCGGCGCGAGCGCCTGACCATGAAGGGCACAGCCACCAAGGACCAGGACGCCATGGAGCTGTTTTTCCCCGCCCCCGACGGGCGCTTTGCCCCCGGGCAGGTGTACGGCGCGATGTTTGGGGCCGACGGGGCCTACACCGACACGGTGAAGGCCTGGGCGAGCACCTTCGGCGTGCGCCAGGGCGAGACGGCCGTGAACCAGCAGGCGGTGCCCGGCGATTGTCCGGCCGCGGGCCTCGTGCTCTCCCAGCGCTCCGTGGGCCAGCCCTCGGGCCCCGAAGCCATGACGGTGGTGGGTCCCTTCGCCACCACCAGCGACGCGGTGTGGAACACCCTCAACGCCCTGGGCAAGCGCGCCCCGCGGGCCGCGGTGGTCATCGGCATCGGCTCGATCTGACCCCTGCACACCCGCCCCTCTGGGTGGGTGCGATTCATCAAACCAGCTGAAATATTTGAAGTTTTAGGACGGCTTGTGGCGCAGGCTCAGTCCGTCTTGCGGACGTTGTCTTCCTGGATGGCCCGGTAGCAGCGGATGATCACGGCGAGCAGCGCGAGCTGGGCATCCAGCGGCACGTTGCCGCGCACGGTGACGAGCCGGGCCTTGGCCAGCTCCAGGCGCTGGCGGGTGCTGCTGTCCACGTTGAGCACCTCCGAGCTCTGGATGCGCAGGCTCAGGTGATCCAGATCGGCGCGGAATTGCTCCGGCGGGGTCCGAGGACCGCGCAGATCGGGCAGCCCGAAGTGCAGGGCCATCAGGGCGTGGCAGGCCTCCTGGGGGCGATTCTGCTGCTGAGGATCGGGCATCCGCGCGCCCATGCCGCCCATGGGCTGCACCGAGCCGCCGACCCGCATGATCAGCGCCAGCTGGTCGAGGCGCGTTTGCCAGTCGCCCAGGGCCTGCCAGAACGCCCGGCGCTCCTCTGGGCGGGCCCGGGGGAGGTCGGTGCAGGCCTGGATGATCTCTTTGAGGAGGGGATCGAGGGTCGGTGCGCTCATGAGGAACCCTCGCTGGGTGGTGTGCGCTCGACGGCGGCTTCCTGGCCCGGCGCGTAGACGGTTTCCGGGTGGAGCTCGGCCAGCAGGGCCTGGAAAGCAAGGGCGCGCAGGGCGCGGGCGCGGGCCTTGGGTGTTTCGCCCGGCGGGGGTGCGATGGGCGCGAGCACCTGCACACTCACCGGGTGATTGCGGATGGGGCGGTAGTGGTAGCTGCCCTTCTCCAGCAGCTCGTGGGTGCCGCGCACCGCGAGGGGGATCACCGGCAGGTTGGAGTCGATGGCCGCCATGAAGGCGCCGCTGCGGAAGGACTGCAGGTGGCCGTCCTTGCTGCGGGTGCCCTCGGGGAAGAAGAGCAGGCTGGCACCCTCGGCCACCACCTGGCGCATGCGCTCGGCGATATCGGTGTTGCGGTGGCGCTGCTTGCCCCGGTAGACCGGGATGTGGCCGGAGGCCGCGAGGTGCCACCCCAGGATGGGCACCTTGAAGACTGCCGACTTTGCCAGCCAGCGGTAGTCCTGAGGCAGGATGCTGCCAATGACCAAAATATCCAACCAACTCAAGTGGTTGGCGATGAAGATGGCCTGCTGAGTGGAGGCCAGGTGCTCGGTGCCGTGGGCGCTGACCTGCATGCCCAGAAGCCGCGTGGAATCGACGCACCACCGGCGCATCATCGATTGGCTGACGGCTTTGTTGCCGAAGATCCCGGCGGAGACGATGGCCGGCGGCCCGTAGACCATGCTGCGGGCAGCCACCATGCCGTAGTACCAACTGGAGGTCAGGTACCCCATATCGAGCTGCTCTCCTGCGCGAGGACGGCCAGAGCCTAGCGGCGTCGCTCGGGCTTGCAAAGGGGCTATGATGGAGAAGATTGGAGGATCATCATGCTGCATTTGCCTGCGTCCGCGCGCGCCCCGCGCTCAATCCCCCGCCGGCTGCCCACTTGGGGGCACCTCGCCTCACTCGCCCTCATCGCCCTCACCGCCTGCGGCGGGCCGCCGCCCCCACCCCCACCCGTTGTGGTGGCCCCCGAACCGGTGGTCGTCCGGGATCCGCTGCTGCAGTGGAATGCGGAGGGTGACCAGATCATCGTGGACGGCCGCTGGCGCCTGAAGGTGGACACCGGCACCTTCTCGCCCGTGGGGGCCCCCGATCCCACCGTGCCGCCGGCGCTGTCGCCCACCGGCCTCGCCGCCGTCTTCGAGCCCGGCCTGCTCACCATCTTGGGTGGCCGCCAGATCAAGCTGCCGGGCTTCTTCGATCCGCCCGCGGCCGGGGTGACCCTCACCGGCTACTGGCTGGATCGCTCGCGCATCTACTTGCAGGCTTGGAATCCCGAGCGCAAGACGTCGGCCTGCCGGGTCTTCGACCTCACCCGCAACGGCCTCATCGAGCCCGCGGGCTGCATCACGGGCGAGTACCCCGAGATCGTGCGCCTGCAAGGCGGGCCCGGCGATCTGGTGGCGGTGCACACACGCGACGGCGAGACGCCCGGGGTGCGCTTTGTCCGCTACAGCCCGGAGAGCGGCCAGCAGGCCGTGGCGGTCCCACCCATCGACCTGCGCCCCGCCGGCCCCCTGACCCTGGGTTTCCACGCCGATGGGGCCAACGTGGCCCTGGTGAGCCCCTGCCTGCTCGACCAGCCGCGCCCCTGTAGCGCCCCGCCCACCGCCGATGGGCGCCACGGCCTCTACGTCCTGGATCTGGCCCGCGGCCACATGTCCGCGCGGATCGCGCTGGTGGTGCCGGGCACCGCCCCCGCACCCGATGGCCGCCGCCTGGCCTGGGTGGCCGGCGACAAGGTGTGTGTCGGCTCCCCCCGCACCCCGGGCGCCGTTTGGTGCCACCGCCTCCCGCAGTAGCGGCGGGTCAGGGGCGGATGCACACCACCGCGGCGTCGTCGCCCGAGTTCTCCACCGGGCCAAACCCCGTGGCAAATCCCTGACTTGCGCAGTAGCGGTGGATGGCCGCGTTGCACTCGGGTCCGATGCGCTGGCCCCCGCCGTCGCAGCCCGGGTGGTGGCCGCGCAGCTCGGTGTAGGTCGTCCCGCGGCCCTCGGCCACCGCCGCGTCTACGCAGGCCACCACCACAAAGTCCCCGCCGCTCTCGATCGGGCCAAACCCTGAGACGTGCCCCTGAGCGTTGCACCAGCGGTGGATGGCGGCGTTGCAGTCGGGCCCGATGCGCTGGCGGCTGCCGTCGCAGGGCGGGTGGTACTGGGCCAACACCGCGAAGGGCACCTGGGCCGGCGCCACCGTCTGCGCGCAGCCCACCGCGGCCACATCGCCGGAGTTCTCCACCGGGCCGAAGCCCGAGGTCATGCAGGCCTGGGCGCCGCAAAACCGGCTGATGGCGGCATTGCAGTTGGGCCCGATGCGCTCACCGCCCCCGGTGCAGACCTCGTGGCGCTGCACCAGCTCGCTGTAGCTGGTCTGCACCACGCGCCCGCGCTGGCCCTCGTCGGTGGTGCCATCGCAGTCGTCGTCCTGCCCGTTGCAGACCTCCTCGGTGGGTGCCCCCGGGATGCAGGCCCCCGCCACGCCCCCCTCACAGGCCGCGAGGCGCTGGCAGGCACCCACGCCGCACACCTCGCCGCCCGCGCCCTCATCCACGGTGCCGTCGCAGTCGTCGTCCAGGCCGTTGCAGCCCTCCTCGGTGGGTGTGCCGGGCACGCAGCGATTCGGCTGACCTTCCAAGCAGTTGGGGGCCTCACGTCGGCACTCACCCACCCCGCAGACCGCGGCGTTGAGCCCCTCATCGGCCATGCCGTCGCAGTCGTCATCCAGGCCGTTGCAGGCCTCGAAGGCCCCCGGGTGGATGCTGCGGTTGCCATCATCGCAGTCGGGAAAGCCGCAGCTCGGATCGGTGCCGTAGCCATCCTCGTCGAGGTCGTCGAGGGCGCACCTGGGGGGCGCGTCGGGCAGGATCTCGGCGTCCTCCGCAGCGGGGGTCAGGCTGTCGAGCTCGGGCGCCTCCGCATCGGCGCCATGGAAGGTGACGGGACCCCCCGCGCCCGGATCGTCGCAGGCGAGGAGGAGGCAGAGCAGGGCGGGCAGGGACCAACGCATGGCGCCATCATGCCCGAAAAGCCAGGCGCGATCAGCCTCAGGCCGCCGACCACCCCGGCGTGCACACGGTGCCGTCCGAACAGGCCGCCGACCACCCCAGTGTGCACACGGCGCCGTCCGAACAGGCCGCCGACGGCCTCTTGGTCCACAATTTGTTAACAAAGGCCTGTCTGGTGAGGCGATTGTGAAAGCCAAGTGGACAATAGGGGCTCTGGAGGGCCTGATTGTCCACAATTCCTCAACATATGCCCCGTTGGCAGGGCTGTTGTTAACAAGCTGTGGACAATCAGGCCGTCGACGGGCTTGAAGTTAGACCACCCTACCTGAATGCCCCTCACGGGCTCAGCTCAGCCCGTCGCAGCTCAGCGGGTGAAGCGCACCGCCCCCGCGCTCACGGTGTAGGGCGGTGGCCCACACAGCGCCCGGGGCTGGGCCTCCATGCCGAGGGTGCCCCCGTCGGGCGCCAGGCTGAGCACCACCACGGTGTCGCCCAGCGCCATGAACTGGCCCTCCGCCAGGGAGCGGGCCTGGCCGCTCAGCCGCTCGTAGCAATAGGTCCCGCCCGGCTGCACGTCGTTGAAGCCCCGGTTGGTCAGCCCATCGGGCTGGGGCTGGAACGAGTAGATCCCGGGCCGCATCGGGGTGGGGTCGCTCAAGAAGCCATTGCCCACCGAAAAGGAGTGTACGGAAGGCTGGATGTCGTTGGGCCCCAGGAACAGGTGCAGGCTCTCCGGCCCGCCCGGCAGGCTCTGGGGGTCCACCTCGGGCAGCGGGAACCAGTAGCCCTGGGCGGTGCCCGGCACGTCCAGGTGCACGCTGTTGCCGGTGCGCGGCGCCTCGACGCGGGGGTAGCCGAAGCCGTCGCCCATGCGCGGCAGGTAGGGTTCCACCACTTCGGGCGGCATGAGGGCCAGCGCCGAGACCGCGTAACACCGCGCCCGCACATCGTCGGCGTCGGCGGTGCACCACCGGTCGGGGTGGGCAAAGCCCGTGCGCCCGTTGGGATCGCGGCGGTCGCGGATGCCCATGTCGAGGCCTCGCAGGCCCACCGGGCGGTTGCCCGTGGTGCCGATGCGGGTGCCGGCGGCGATGTGGATGGGGGTGGGCAGGCGATCGCGGCACGAGCGCTCGTTCACCACGCCCTCGCGGGAGGTGCCCGGGCCGCTGAGGTCGCAGGTCCCATCGGCGAGGGCCGCCTCGATGGCCGCGAGCAGCTCGGGGTGCTCGACGCTGCGCACATGGATGAAGTAGCCGCGGACCTCTTGGCAGACGGTGAACTCCAGGTCGAAGTCCTGCACGTCGGCGACGCCGTTGAAGCGGTCGTAGCGGCGCAGGCCGAAGGCGGTGACCCACAGCTCACCCGGTGCGACAAAGGGTGCGGAATCCTTGTCGTTTTCCGTCATCGGGTCGTCGTCGTACACCAGGAAGTACATGTGCGGGGTGGGGAAGGTGTGGTCGGGCGGCTCGAGGGTGGCGATGGGCGCCATCACCGCTACGTCGGCCAGCGCGAGGGGCGGCTGGGTCAACACCGGACCGGCGGGTGGGCAGGCGGGCCCCACCAACTCGGGCACGTCGCAGAGGTCCGCAAAGCCCGGCACGGCCGCTCGTGTCGCCGCCACCACATCGGCGCACTCGGGCGCGCGCAGGGCGGCCAGCAGCGCCGGGGTGCCCGGGCAGGCCATGCCGCAGGCGTCCACCAGCGTGGCCCGCTCCGCAGGGCCGATGGCGGTGCAGAAGGCATCACTGGCGGCGCAGTCGGCGATGAAGGCGCAGCCGGAGGTGCAGTCGCGATCGGCCGGGGCGCCACCCGCGCCGCCCATGCCGCCCATGCCGCCCGCGCCGCCGGCACCGCCCGCGCCCCCGGCACCGCCGGCGCCCCCGGCACCTCCCGCGCCTCCAACACCACCTGCACCACCGGCACCACCGACACCACCGACACCACCGGCGCCCCCGTCGGTCCGTACGCCTCCGTCGGTGCTTGAGTCGTCGTCACACGCCACCAGGGCGCCCAACAGCACCGCCACCACCAGCAGCCGTTCCATCCGCTTCCCTCCGTCTTGCTTGATGCTCGCAGTCCGCCCGCCACCATCGTGGAAGTGTCGGAACCGCGAAAGTGGGCCGGCCAACCGGTTGAATCGAGAGCGATTTTCGGCTCAGCGGTGTGCATCCACAAGCAGCCCCCAGGGCAGCGCCTGGCCATCTGTGAGCCGGTGAATCGGTGGGTCGGTGAATCGGTGGGTCGGTGAATCAGGAGGTGGGTGGCTCAGGCGGCCGATGGCGCGAGGGTCGTCGCCGCGGGCGTCGCTGGGGCGGACCATCGGCCTCGGGACCACGGCCCTCCGTCGGGGGCTGCGCTTCCGGGGGCGTCGGTCGAGCGGTGGGCACCCGCCCGCCTTGCGGGAGGGTGGGGCGCGGCGGGCCGGAGCGGCGCGGCTGCCCGGAGCCCCCGTCCCGCTGCGGGGCATTGCCCCCTTCGGGCCCGCGGCCTGGGCGCCCGGAGCCACCGCCCGGACGCGGGTCGGTGCGGGTCAGCGGCTCATTGGGCCTGCCCTGGCCGCGCGGTGGGCTCTCGGGCTGGGGCCGGAAATTGCCTTGATTTCGGGTATTTGAGCTCTGCGGATCGCGCCGTTCCTGAGCACCGGGGCGATCGCCCGAGCCTGCGCGATCCCCCGGCCGGTCGACCGAGCCCGGGTGCTCGGTCCAGCCGGAGCGGCCACGGCGGTCGTTGCCGCTGGGTCGGTCGTTGCCGGGTCGGTCGCCCGGGCGTGGGGTACGGTCGTTGCCGGGTCGGTCGCCCGGGCGTGGGGTACGGTCGTTGCCGGGTCGGTCGCCGGGGCGCGCGGGACGGTCGTTACCGCTGAGCCGCTCGTTGCCGACGTGCCGGTCGCCGGGGCGTGCGGGACGGTCGTTGCCACTGAGCCGCTCGTTGCCGACGTGCCGGTCGCCGGGGCGTGCGGGACGGTCGTTACCGCTGAGCCGCTCGTTGCCGACGTGCCGGTCGCCGGGGCGTGCGGGACGGTCGTTGCCACTGAGCCGCTCGTTGCCGACGTGCCGGTCGCCCGGGCGTGCGGGCCGCTCCTGGCCCCCCGTGCGCTCGTGGCCACCAGAGCGCTCGTTGAAGCCGGGACGTGCCGTGCCTGAGCGCTCACTGAAACCCGGACGCCCCGGTGCCCTCGGGCGCTCGCTCGCCGAGGGGTCGGGCGTCGGGGCCGGGCGCTCCGGCCGCACGTCGACAGGCCCTCGGCGCGTGGCCTCCCGGGCCTGCTCGGGCGTGCCCTCGCCGAAGCGCACCAGCTCGCGCGGCATCACGCGCTGGCCCTTGCGGGTCACCCGCTCCCACTCGTCGCGGTTGGCATCCTCGATCAGGTCCATCACGCTGGTGATGTCGGCGGGCAGCTCAGCGGGCTGGTGCCGGCCGGTCAGCACCGTGTCGGGCGTGAGCTGGTCTTGCCGGTACAGCGCCCACATCTCATCGGCGTAGCGCTTGCGGGGCGCGCTGGGCACAAACCGACACAAAAACCGGTGGATGTTGTCCACGTCGCGGCGCAGCAGCTCGGGCGCGCTCTGGTTGACGGCGGAGTCCACTGCCTGGGGGAAGTCGATGATGACGGGGCCGTCGGCGCCCAAAAGCACATTAAAATCGGAGAGATCGCCGTGCACGATGCCCGCGCACAGCATGCGCACCACCTCCCGCAGGAGCTGGTCGTGAATGGTCTGGGCCTCCTCGGGCGTGAAGTCCAGCTCACCCAGCCGCGAGGCCGGATAGCCCTCCGCATCGGTGACCAGCTCCATCACCAGCACGCCGTCCACAAAGTGGTACGGCACCGGCACGCGCACCCCGGCCGCCTGCAGGCGGCGGATCATCGTGTATTCGGTCGCGCGCCAGGCGGATTCCTCTTGGGCTTTGCCAAAGCGCGACTGCTTGCCCATCGCGCGCTGCTCGCGGGAATCGCGGGTGCGGCGACCCTCGGAGTACACAGCGCGGTTCTTAAACGTCCGCTGCTGCGCATCCTTGTAGACCTTGGCCACCCGCTCCTCGTCGTCGACGAGCACCAGGTACACCTCGGCCTCCTTGCCGCTCATGAGCGGCCGGACGACATCATCGATGATGCCGTCATCAATCAGGGAGGCGAGGCTGGGGGGGATACGCATGTTGGGGCTGCCACATCATCAAACGAGGCGCAAGCATCGGGAAGATCGCGCCCATGATCAAGGGCGCTGACTTCACCGAGCCATCCAGGGCCTCTTTCTCGCCTGGAGGGCTCGAAAGCGAGCCGGCTGCCCTACAGCGCCGCGTCCAGCAGCGCGCGGGTCTCTTCGGTGATGCCAGGGTGGTCAAGCAGCGGCCCGTGAGCGGGCACGATGACCGTGGGCGGGTGGGCCGCCATGTCCTCACGCAGCTGGCGCAGGGCGGCGCGCTTGTCCTTCACCACAAACTTCAGCGCCAGGTGGAAGACGCGGAAGCCCGGCGCGCTGCCCGTCCACTTAAAGAGGAGCCTCAGCGGGAAGGCCGGCGGCAGCTTGGGCAGGTTGATCAGCACGTCGGACAGGAACCAGGCCGAGCCGCTCGCTGTTTTCGCCCAGAACCAGCTCTCACCGGCTTTGGTGTTGGCCACCTCGCGAAAGCCCACCTCGGGGCCCAGCAACGGCGCCAGGGCGGACAGCGGCTCGAAGGCCCCGACCGCGGGATTCTTCTTCTTGATCCGGGCGATGGCCTGAGCCGGCGCGAAGCAGCGCGCCTGCGGATACCGCTGCCGCCACTCCACCTGGCCCAGGTGGTGAAAGCCGTTGTTGGCCACCAGGGCGCCGACTTCACCGAATGTTGCCAGCTCGGCCGCGATGGCATCGTTCAGGCCAACGGAGGGACTGACCACCATCAGCCGGCCGTCGGCCATCCGCGCAACGAAGGTGGTGGAGGTGGCGCCCCCGCGAAAGCTGTATGTGTGGGCGAGCACGCCCGCGGCGCGATCGATGAGGGTCCAACCGGCTGCGGTGGTCTCCATACGAGTCTCCTTGACCCAGTGGCCAACCGTGGCTGGGCGGGGGTAGCATGCCACCGATCGGGCGCCGCCGACCAGCGTGCGGAGGCTGGGCGTTGGTGGGGTGGCACCGAAAAGACCTGGGGGGAAAATGCGGAGTCGTTTCTTGGGGTTGGGCATGGTCGCCTGGGCGATGACGGGCTGTTGGGCGGGCACCGCGAGCGTCAACTACGCGCGCCATCACACCTACAACAACCTGCCGCCCGGCACCTACCAGGAGGTCGGGCAGGTGCAGGAGAAGTCCTGGGCCCACTACGCCGGCTTCTGTGGGCGGGCCACTGAGAACGTCATGGAGGATGCGCTCACCGAGGCCAAGAACATGGGCGGCAACGCGCTGACCGACGTCAAGTGGATCACCGACGACGGCACCTTCGACCGGCCCACCTGCGAGTCGGCCTTTGCGTTTTATTGGTGGGGGGCCTCCGCCGAGCTCACGGCCCGCGCAGTCAAGGTTGAGCCAGAGACGCTCGCGCGCTTGGAAGGTGGCACGCCGCGTGCGCCGGACCGGGCACCCGAGCCCGAGGCGATCGCCTCAGCGCTCATGCCCGCCCCCCAGGCCGACACCGATGGCCAGAAGGCGTGGGCCGTGGTGGTGGGCATCGGCCGCTACCAGGAAGACCTGCCCGAGGCCGCCCACGCCGAGGACGACGCGCGGGCCTTTGCCGCCTACGCCGAGCACACCCTGGGCGTGCCGCCCGCCCACATCAAGCTGCTCACCGGTGAGCGGGCCGGCCGGGCGGCGCTGAACTCCATGCTGGAGGAGTGGCTGCCCCGCAACGCCCGCGAGCCGGGGGGCCGCGTCTACTTCTTCTTCTCGGGCCATGGCGCCCCCGACCCCACCACCGGCGACGCCTACCTCGTGCCCTGGGACGCCGATCCCGCCTTCCTCAAGACCCGCGGCGTGGGCCTCGCCTACCTCTACGAGCGCCTCGGGGCCCTGGAAGGCCAGGAAACCGTTGTCTTTTTGGACTCGTGCTTCTCCGGCTCCGGCCAGCGCAGCGTGCTGGCCAAGGGCACCCGCCCGCTCGTCCCGGTGCAGACCCCGCGCGCCGCGGGTCGGGTGATGGCCCTCACCGCTGCTGGCGCCCGCGAGACCACCGGCGCCGCCCGCGACCTCCCCCACGGCCTCTTCACCCGCTACCTGCTGGGTGGCCTGGGCGGCGCGGCCGACGCCGACGAGGATGGCACCGTCTCCCTCGGCGAGCTGGCCGACTACGTGGGCAAGCACGTCGCCGAAGACGCCCGCCTCGACAACCGCGACCAAACCCCCGACCTGCAGCTCCCGCCCGGCCTGCGCCCGGCGGAGGTGCGGCTGGTGCAGGGCCTCCACTGAGTGCACCTGGACCGCGGGGGATGCGTATGAGCCTGGGTCGGCTGGTGATCGCGGGGTGGGTGTGGGGGTGGGTGGTGCCCGCGGGTGCCCAGACGCCGGGGGTCGCTGCCCCGGAGACCTACCTCTACGACCACGCCGGGCTGGGACAAACCGGGGCGGTGGTGGTGGAGCTGGAGGCCGCGGTGGGCACGCGGGACGCGCGGCCGTTTGGCGAGCACGGCGTCACGACGGGCGTCCGCGGGCGCTTTGGTGTCCATGACCGCGTTACGCTTGAGGTTTTTGGTGGCACGCTGCGCGATGGGCAGGGCGGCCAGTCGGCGGGGGGCGCGGTGGATGTATATGTCGGGGTGCTCGACGAGGCCACGGTGGGGTTCGACCTGACGGTGGGCCTCGGGGAGCTCTACGACTACCAACAGGTCCACACCCCGCGGCTGCACGCCTCCCTGGGCAAGCGCCTGGGTGCCCTGCACGTGGCCCTGCCGGTGGAGGTGGCGATCCCGGTGACCACGGCGGATCAGCCCGCGCGCGATCCCATCGACCTCACGGTGGGCGTGGTCGGCTCGTGGGGCCTCTCCGAAGCCCTGCGGGTGGGCCTGGAGGCGGTGGGCGAGGACCTGGAGGGCTTTTGGGATGATGAGGAGGCGGAAGGCGGTGCCCGCATGGTGGTCGGGCCGACCTTCTGGGGCGCGCTGGTGGGCGGTTGGCGCCTGAAGCTCAACCTCGGGGGCGTGTTCGCGGCCACCCGCAACCCGTCCGCCCCCGGCGTGGATACGGCCGCCGGGTTCTTGGGTCGGTTCAACCTCGGCTACGCGTTTTGATCGCTGCCTGACCCGGCTTCACGAAGCGTGGGGGGTCGCACGACCAGATCATCGATCCGCGCTGCGCAGCTTCCTGCGGAGATACCTCTCGATGACGGGCGCAAAGTCCGGGAGGGTCCCCTGGCTGGCTGGGGTGGTGACGGTCACCCGCGCACGCTCGAGGAGCTTCGTCGATCGGCAGGCTGTTGGGCCCTGGCCTCCCGGCCAGGCCCGGGTGATTCAGGTGGTCGTGTAGACCGCTGATTTCATGGACTTTTTGCCTGGCCTGGGAAGGCACCGACTACACCGGCTGGTAGAACCAGTAGCGGAACATGTTGATGTCCCGGTCGGCGGTCAGCATCACCTGCTTCACGGTGATCTGGTTGGTGCTGATGTGCTGGGCGGGGATGACGTAGGGCCAGTTGCGCCAACGGAACTTGCGGTCTTCGCCGCGGCAGTCGAGGACGCGGTCGAGGCGCTGGCCGTTGACATGGACCTCGGCCTGGTAGTCGCCACGCACGAAGTCCATGCGCCGAATCATCACCACGTCCTGGTGGGGGGTGAGGTTGCGGACCTTGAACTCGCTGTAGCCGCCTTCGTGGGCGATGCCGGTGTCCTCGATGACGGTGCCGTCGGGGTAGCGCAGCTTCTGGCGGGTGCGGTAGGTGTCCTCGGCTTCTTTGATCTGGAAGTCGTGGATCTTCTCGCTCTCGGGGTCGAGGACCGCGATCATGTCCACCAGGCGCCACTCTTTGCCATCCACGATGAGGCTGGCGGTGAAGTCGGCGGAGTAGACCTTGATGTCCTCGAAGGTGATGCCGCCTTCGATGACCGGGGCACCCGCCGCGGGGGCCGCCGCGCCGCCGCCGCCCTGGCCGAGGCTGCTCTGCTGAACGGCGCCGTCCATGGCCTTCACGTCGATGACGTCGGGGCGGATCTTGTCGAACATGCCCTTCAGGCTCTCGCAGGCCTTCAGGTTGTAGGTGACCATGTTGTCGAGGCCTTCGGCGGTGCGGCGCCGCTCGTAGACCAGGCCACGCATGATGTCGACGTTCTTCTTGTAGCCGGTGAACTCCTTGCGGGCCGACAAATCCGGCACGCGCGACTCCACTTCGTCCACCACGTCCCAGGCCAAATCAGCAATGATCTGAAGGAGATCCCAGACGTTGGTGCTGTCGACGGCGTTGGTGCGCAGCATCATCTCGAAGCTGATGACGGCGTGGAAGGCGTCCTGGGCGGCCAGGATCTTCTTCACGCGGGCCAGGTAGCTGAAGATGGCCTTCATGGCGCGGACCATCTCGTCCAGGCGCCAGCGCAGGGCGGGATCCATGCGGCCACCGGCGCGGCCCGCCTTGGGCACGAAGCGCAGGTCGATCTCGTTGGGGCCCGGGGCCAAGGGGTCGCGGGCGTCGGCGATGCGGCGCGCGCCCTTCTCGAGGTGCACGCGGGCGACCTCGACCTCCACGTCGATGTTGGGCTCCACGATGGAGAACTCGACCTTGCAGTCCTCGCGCACGCGGCGGTGGCCCTGGTAGTCGAGGTTCTCCTTGTAGGCGATGAAGTCGTCGAACTCCTCCACATACCGCAAGACCAGGTAGATGGTCTGGGGCAGCTTGAAGTCGGCGGGGTTGAGGGTCTTGATCTGCTTTTCGAGCATGAACAGATCGTTGCCCTGGCCATCGATGGCGTAGCCAGCGCCCACTTCGATGGAGAGGTCGCCACGGCCCCGGCTCTGGACCTTGAGCTCGTCACCGTTGCCCAGCACCACCCCGGGCGCGTGGAACATCCGGTTGTGCAGCTTGCGCTTCTCGACGTGGTAGCGCTCCGCGTCGTTCCAGTCCTGCTCGGTGGTCAGGAAGCCCTTGAAGAAGTTGATGCGCTTGTAGTGGCCGCGGCTCATGGTTCGCTCCCATCTTTCGGGGCAGTCTTGGGGGCAGATTTGGCGGGCGTGCGGGGGGCCTTTTCGGCCGGGGGCGCGCCCGTGGAGCGGGAGGCTTCGTCGGCCTCACGCGTCCCGATCACCACACCGGCGTCCGCCGTGCCCACCCGACCCAGGCCGATGGCAAAGGCCTGCAGCCGCTCGCGCCCGCGGTTGACCGCAAACGTGAGGTAGTAGGCGCAGTGGGCGGGCATCTCCATGCGGATGATGTCGTGGACTTTCAGCAGCGTCTCGTCGCTGGCGTCGGTGAACTCGGCCGGCACTTCGATGATGAAGGAGTGGGCCAGCTCAACGGGGGGCAGCACGATGGAGTCGAGGCCGATGCGCACCTTGCTGATGCGGAAACCCTCGTACGGCCACTGGTTTTCCAGCAGGCGCGGCTCCACGCCGGTGAAGATGGACAAGAAGAGCTTCAACCCGCGGACGGTGCCGCGCAGGCCATAGATGTCGATGGCCTGCTGGATGAGCTTGCGCTTCTTGGCCTCGGGCCACTCCTGGTCGATGGTCAGCGCCACCCAGCTCGCGAGCCACTGGAGGAAGCCCGAGGGGGCCTCCAGGGGGTCGAAGCAGGTGTGGATGGCGTCGATGCGCCGCTGCAGGTCGGCGTAGATGTGGTCGAAAATCCACAACATTTGCCGCAGGAAGTGGCCGCCGTGCCGGTCGCCCTTCTGGTAGACCTGCGGCAGGTGGTGCAGCAGGCTCTTGCGGGAGACCACCAGCCGAATGGGCTCGCCCACTGCCACCAGCGAGCCCGGTGGGGGGTGCTGGCCGATGATCTCGTCTTCGGGTTTGTAGGCCTCCTCATAGACGAGGCCCACATGGTCCAGCTCGAAGTCGGCGTTGCGCAGCATGAGGCGCGCGTTGTCGAGCTGGATGCCCGTCACCTCGGGCATCCGCACGGTTCGCCGAACGATTTCGCGGGGTTCGCGCACCGGCCTACCTGAACTGCTCACGTGGTTTTTCCACCACGTTCACGTCCACGAGGTGAATCAGCTCGTCGGGGGCGACCTTGACCTTCTCGACTTCGCGGCGGGCGTCCTCGTCCACGAGGGTGATGCGGTGCACCACGTCCACGCCCTCCACGTCTTCAATGACGTGGTAGAGGTCGAGCTTGAGGACGTCGCGGCCGAAGCTCCAGCCCCGGCCGTCGCGGCCACCCACCAGAGGATTGAGGAAGCGGCGCAGGCGCTCTTCCACGGCGCGGCGCAGGGCCTCGGATGAACCCGAAGTGGTGCGGATGACCTCCACGGTGATGCTGATCTCGGCGTAGCGCGGGCGCGCGACGTTGATCTTGGTGGTGAGGAGGCGGCGCTCTTCGAGGAAGTGCTTGACCCGCCTCAACAATTCCGTCGAGGGCACGGGCTTGGCCGTCAGGTCGAGCTTGCGCTCGTCAAGCTTGGGCACTACCACCACCGACACTTCGCCTTCGCGGCCGATGGTGCTCAGGCACTTGGCACGGGCGATGCCGTTGGAGGCCTGGAGCGTGAGCCACTCGTAGTCTTCCACGGTGACCGCCCGGTTGCGGCTCTTGATGACGTGGGGGCCGCGCACCTTGGCCTCGTCCACCGTCTCTTGATCGCTGCCGCCCGCCGCCGGGAAGGGGTTGGTGACGCCGTCGATGTGGGCCACCGAGCGGCGCATGGCGGCGATCATGCCGGAGGTCACGTTGCCGCGGGCGCCGCCGCCGATGCGGTAGAGCTCGCCCATGACGCTGGCGGTGCCCGCCACGGGGATGAGGCCCTTGCGGCCATCACCGAAGCGAATCTCGCCGCGCAGGCGGTCGATGATGTAGTGCCGGGCGCGCGGGCTGGACTCGTAGAAGCTCTCCACCTCGGTCCAGCGCACCCAGAAGCCGCCGCGGCGGGCCTCGACGATGGCGCCTTCGCCGTGGGTGGCCAGGATGGTCTGGCGCTCCTCGCCATCGGGCGCCTCGCGCTCGCGCACCATGATGCGCTGGCCCTCCAACAGCGGGCCGCGGGCGAAGCGGAACGTCTGGTTGGGGGTGCCGTCGCTGGAGCCCAGCACCTCCTCGCGGATGGTGGTGTGGTTGTGGGCGTAGGTGGCGTTGAGCAGGATGTGCGTGATGCGCGGCATCTGGTGGTAGCCGCCCATCTCCAGGCGCACGCGCAGCCAGTGGCCGACGGTGCCGAAGCGCTTGGAGGGCTTCCAGTCTTCGGGGCCCACGAAGCGCACAAAGCCGCTCTCCGTGAAGGCGCGCGTCTCGTCCTGGGGCGCCAAGTCCACCCACTGCAGGCCGTTCCAGTACTCCCAGACCACGCGCTGCTCGGCCGCCAGGGCCTTGTCGCGCTCGGCGTAATAGTCGGCCAGGTACTCCCGGTGGCGCCGGTCCTCGTCGAGGGAGGTTTTCTCCCCCATCTGGAAGAACAACCGCGTGGGATCATTGGGGAAAGGCTGAGCGAAGGCCAGGTACAGCGTGGGGCTGTCCTCCTGGCTGGGCTCGAAGGCCTGGAACGTCTTCAACGGTGTGCGTGCCGTGACCGAGTGGTCCAGATACGCGAAATCATTGAAGGTGAGCACGTGGCCCACCGGCGCTTCTTCCTCGGTGTAGCGGAAAGTGACCGACTTGACCCACGGTGGCTTGAGCGGCCGCTCGTCGCGCCAGATCCAGCGCTCGCCGTCCAGCTCGTACTGGCCGGGCAGGCCGTAGTCGCCGGCCTCGATGCGGGCGCGCAGCCACAGGCCCTCTTCGCCCTGCACGGCCGTGTCGGCCATGTCCTTCGGGCGGCGGAAGCGGACCTCGCCGGAGCAGGTGAAGGCCTCGGTGCCATCCACGAAGTCGAAGGCCTCGTTGGAGGTGGAGCCCTCGGGGGTGCTCTGGCCGAGCTGCTTCCACTTCTTGCCGCTCCAGTACTCCCAGACGATGGAGAGCTCCTCGCTGGGCTGGGCGGGGTCGTGCTGGCGGGCCTCGGCGAGGCGCAGATCCACGCGGACGATGGAGCCGGGCAGGCTCGGCATCGCCCGGGGCAGCAGGTAGAAGGTGTTCTCGATGCGGGGCTCTTTGCCGAAGGGGGCGAAGGAGCGCTGCAGATCCACCGTGAGGAAGACCGAGGCGTCGATGTTGACCGTGGCGGAGGCCGGCGGGATGCCCTCGCCGAGCACCTCCACCCGCGCCACCACCGTGTCGATGATCGTCTCATCGGGGGAGGGGGGCGACTCCACCAGGCGGCCGCGGATCCAGCGGGCCTTGATGCCGCTGAGCTCGGTGACCTCGATGGCGTCGATGCCCTCGAAGGCCACCGCACCCTCTTCCACTTCGGTCTGGGAGCGCGTCAGCTCACGCCAGCGGCGCCCATTCCAGTACTCCCACTCCAGGAGGTCCACCATACGCAGGTGGCCGCCCGACTCGATGCGGACAACCAGGAGGGCATCCTCGCCCACCTGCTCGAAGCGGGCGTCACCGAGGTAGAGGGAGCGCTCGATGTGGTTGACCCCGCCGAAGACCTCAAAGCCCTCGGGGCGGCGGCCATCCACAAAGGGCGTCTGGTCGGCGTACTCGTCGCTGATCTGCGTAAAGCAGCGGATGATCTGGTTGTCGGTGACCAGCAGATCGTCCTGGCTCTCGAAGACGACGGGCTCTTCCTTGCCGGTGGGCTGGGTGGACACGGGCGTACCCGCGGGCACCCAGGTGGGCGGCGCCTTGGACACCAGGTGGAACTGCAGCAGCGAGCGCGCCGGCTGCGGCGCCTGGAGGCGCACCCCCATCAGGCTGAGGAAGGCGATGAAGTTCTTGTCGGTGACCTTGTTGAGCCGGTAGATGGCCATCTCGGTCATCCACGCGAACAGCTCGATCAGCGTCACCCCAGGGTCGGAGGGGTTGAAGTTGGTCCAGTCGGGGCAGTACTGCGGAATCAGCCGCAGGGCCTCCTCGACGATCTCGCGGTGCGTGCGGTCGTCCAGGTTGGGCACCGGGATCATAGATCTTCCTCCCGCCGCAGAAAGAACGGATAGACCAGGTTGAAGTGGGAGTTGGTCGCCCGTACGTCGTAGCCGATCTCGATGCGCAGCGTGTTCTGCTGCGAGGGATCGGCCGAGCACTTCACGTCGATGTTGTCGATGCGCGGCTCCCACTTGAGCAGCGCCTCTTTGGCGTAATACGCAACCAGATTGCGGGTGTGCGCGTTGTTGGGCGCAAACACGTAGTCGTGGACGTGGCAGCCGAACTGGGGTCGGTAGAGGCGCTCGCCGGGGGCGGTGCCCAGCACGAGCCGGATGCACTCCTCGATGTTCTCCTCGAAGGAGGACATGTCGAGCCCGCCGGTGCCGTCCACCCGGAGGGGGAAGGCGATGCCGCTACCGAGAAAGGATTTGCTCATCGCAGGCCTACCCGATCCGCCCTTCAAAGCCCTCATTGCAGTGCCGGCACCGGATGCGCACAAAGGGATCGCGCACAGTGATGTCATCCAGCGGCTCGCTGCACAAGGGGCAATTGAGGCCGGTGCGGCGACCGTTGTGCACCGACTGAACCACGTCCATCCAGAGGCTCAACCCGTCGAGGTCCTGGCCGCCCTCGGCGGGCAGGCTCCACGTCCAGGGTTCTTCGCGGCGGATGACCTGGGGTGCAGGCTCGGCCGGTGGTGCCAGAGCGACCGTGGCGGCGAGGGTCG
>Ga0075163_10004375_pt1 | contig 18964 bp, 13 predicted proteins | sample JI1023141ADNA_FD_71478 | JGI IMG/M metagenome (GOLD analysis project Ga0075163, IMG submission 71478) | Wastewater effluent complex algal communities from Wisconsin, to seasonally profile nutrient transformation and Carbon sequestration -... | ecosystem: Engineered > WWTP > Effluent > Algae...
TCGAGCACATGGTCGCGCATGGCATCGAGCCCGCGTACGTGATGCGCTGGCACCTGGGCCGCACGCTCGGCCAGCTGCGCGAGCCCTGGGCCGCCGCGGAGCTCGTCGCGTTCGCCGATGCGCTCGTCGAGCACGGGGTGACGCCGGATGCCGCGATTGGATATGCGGGTCGCTCGCTCGTCGAGCTGGCGCGCGATGTCGACGCGTTTCGTCGCAACGCCGCCGCCGTGGTGGCGCTCGTCGCGAAGCTGCGCTCGTTCGGGGTCGACTACCACGAGGTGTTGTTCGGCGGCGTCGCGAAGCTCGCCGATGCGGGCGGCGAATCGCAGAGCTTCGGCGAGCTGCTCGAGGTGATGGGCGAGTTGCTCGCTGCGTGGAGCCACGATCCGACGGAGCTGCTCAAGACCGCGTTGCCGGCGGCCGCCCGCGAAGCCACCCATCGTCCGTGGGTGCTCGCGATCGCGCTGCGATCCGCCACGCGCCTCGCCCGCGAGCACCGGTTCGCCGAGGCCGAGTCCCTGCTGTCGGTCGGCGTCAAGACGGCCAGCGGCCTCGGGCTCGACGGCGAGGCGTTCGTCGAGGCGCTGACCGCCGTCGAGGCGCGCTACGCCGCGCTGCCGAGCGAGTTGCTCTCCCACGCCTCGCTCGCGGCCGGCATCCTCGCGGGCACCGACGTCGAGAAGCTCGATGCGGCGCTGGCGGCGATCGGCGAGGCGAACACCCGCCACGGTCCGGCGCTTCACGCGATCGCGGCCGCGCTCCCCGATCTCGCGCGCATCGCCAACGATCCGATCGTCCTCGGGGAGCTGATCGACGCGTCGGTCCCCGCCGGCGACCGCGCCGCTCGGCTCGCCTCCCTGGCGATCCGCTGCACGCCGGCCGAGGCCCGCGCGCTGTGGGGCGAGCTCGCCGAGGCCTCGGCGCGGTCGCTCGATCGGTTCGGTGCGCTGCCTCACCTGCGCGTCGAGCCCGCGGCCATCCCCGCGCTGGTCGCGGTCGTCGACGGCGCGTATGTCGTCAAGGATGCCCGGCCGCTGCACCAGCTGCTCGAACACGCGCGGGACGAGGCCACCGTGCGTCAGATCTGCGAGCTCGTGCCGCCGCTGCTCGCCGGCGAGGGGCCGATCGTCGACGGCTTGCATCGCGCACGCGACCTGGTCGGCCGCAGCGCCCACGCGTGGACCTATCTCGTCGCGCCCGCGCTGGTCACCGCGAAGCAGCACGCCACTCCGCTGATCCGCGTGCTCGCGCATCTGCCCGCGCGCAGCCTCGTCGCCGAGGACGATTGCGCGGTGATCCGCGAGCTGATCACCCAGCGCGGGCTGCGCGCCGTCGATCTCCTCGCGACGCTGATCGCGCCGGCGCTCTCGCGCAACGTCATCACCTCGCTGCACGAGCATCGCGATCGGCTCGACCGCTATCTCCGCCTCGTCGGGTTCGCCGATGTCGACGTCTACGCGCGCTACCTCGACTGCGCCGACGATCCCGCGAAGGTCGCCGCGTTGCGCGACGAGATCGCCGAGCTGGTGCACGCGATCCGCGCCGGTGAGGTCTCGGCCGCGCTGCGCGAGCACGCGCTGTTCGCCGTCGCGCTCCAGCACGTGTTCCCCGCCTCGGTCAGCGCGACCCAGCACGCGTGGCTGCGCCTCGTCGAGACCATGCCGGATCGCCAGGCCGACCTCGCAGCCTTCGCTCGTCCCGCGCCGCTCTCGCTCGCCACCGGCGACTGGGAGCTCGCGGAGACCTCGAACCTCGAGTGCTTCGCGTGGGCCGGTCGCGTGTTGCCCGAGGAGGATCACGCCGCGCCGGAGCCGAGCGAGCTCGGGTTCCAGGTCCTCACCGCGTGGTCCGAGGGGCGCCTCGCCCGCGAGCCCACCCGCAGCGAGCTGACGCGGTCGCTGCTCTCGCTGACGGAGCAGCTGCCCGCCGCGGCCTACGACTCGGCCTCGCAGCTGCGCGCGATCCACGCGCTCGCCGGCGATCAGCTCGCGCACCTCGTCGAGCAGGTCGTGATCGCGGCACGCGGCGCTGATCCCGAGCGCGCCGATCGCCTGGTCCGCACCCGGCTCGCACCCGCGCCGCGGATCGGTCCCGGCCTCGTCAAGGCGATCCAGCGCACGCTCGCGAGCGACGATCCGGATGCGATCCTCGCGAAGCAGCTCGCCGCGTTCGAGCTCCCAGCGAACCCTGCCGCGCACCTGCGCGCCGCCGCTGATCTTCTCGCGGCCCTCGCCGCACTCCCCGCGAAGCCGATCGAGATCGCGCCGGGGAAGGAGCTCACGCGGATCCACGGCGACCTGGTGGGCCAGGAGCTCGCCGCGATGACCACCGCGCTGTCCCGCGCGCTGGTCTACCGCGAGGCCGCCGGCTCGCTGACCGTCGAGCTCGAGCTCACCAAGCGCGCCGTCCACGCCCCGATCGGGCTGACCGCCGGCGTCTGTGTCGCCACCGATGTCGAGCTGTGGAACACCCCAGGCTTCGGTCACCTGGCGCTGTGGGACGGCGGCGTCTGCGCCGGCAGCGTCCACCTGCTCGTCGTCGAGGAGGACGCGCGCTATCTCGTCCTGCCCGGCATCAACCCGACCCTCGCGCTGCTCGAGCGCACCTCGGCCGAGCCGCTGGTCCGGGCGCTGCTCGCCGCCGCGCGCGAGCTCGCACGCAGTGCGGGCCTCGCCGGCGTGTGGATCCCGACGTCGCCGTCGATCCACTCGAACCGCCGCGCCGTCCACGACGTGCTCGCCGCGATGAACCTGCCGGTGCGGCGGACGCGCGGTCACGCGTTCAGCGTGTCGCCGTACGCATATCGCGTCGACGACGTCTGGGTCACTTCCTAACCGGCATCTCGATGTGGCCGGCGCTCGAGGCGGTGACCTTGCCGTCGTAGGTCTTGTGCAGCACGTAGTAGAAGCCGGCGTCGATGGACGACTGGCCCTTCACCGTGGTGCCGTCGGGCAGGCGGATCTCGGCGTGGAAGCGGTTGTCGCTGGCCGGCAGCTTGGTCGCGGCCTTGATGTCGAACGCGGCGATCGGCTTGACGCCCTTCACGCCGCCCTGGCCGGTGTGGCCGAACAGATCGATCGTGTACGCACCGGGCAGCGCGCTGATGAACGCGGTGCCCTGATACGAGGAGCTCTGCGTGTTGGCCACGAGACCGGCGGAGACGATCTTGATGCCGCGGCCTTCACCCATCAGCACGTACGAGCGGTTGTCGACCACGCTGCCGCGCGCCAGCACCGTGCCGTCCTGATCCTTCACCACGATCGGCGTCGGCTTGCCGGGCTTCGCGGGGATCGCGAGATAGCCGAGCGCGTCGTTGCTCTTGTAGAGCGTCGCGTCGGACGACTTGCCCGACGGCTCGGTGTACGTGATCACGAAGTCCGTCTGCTGCGTCGAATACATCATGCCGTCGGCGGAGGCGGAGCCCGCGGAGCTGGCGACGACGAGAGCGGCGAGGAGGAGTTGCTTTGCGTTCATGTGCTCGCAGCAACTCCACGAGCTGTGCCACGCGTAACCGCGCGGGACCACCGGCGTTCGATGCCCTCCGCCTCGAGCAACCGCGTTCCCAGTCGGGAACCGCGCTTCCCTACGCGGCGAGCTTCACGTGATAGGTCGAGTTCCGGGTCTCGACCACCAGCTCGCCGCCCGCCTTCTCCACGCTCGTCACCTCGCTGGTCGTCATCACCTTGCCGGTCTCGAGGAACATCCGCAGGCACTCGCCGACGCTCGGTTCGCCCATCATCACGGCCGGGGTCTTCCTCAGCGTCTCGTGGAAGCGGTCACTGCCATCGCGCGTCACCAGGATTCGTTTCGGCTCGAACATCACTGACTCCTTGGTTGATGCCTTCACCGTAGTCCCTCGTCGAGAAAGGCAAATCGGAGCGATTCTGTGTGCGCGACTCGGCATTTCGCCTGCGCGGATGCGCGCGGTCACTGACAGCACCCGCGCGTTCGCCTACGATTCGTCCATGCGGCTCGCGTTGCCGATTCTGTGTGTCCTCGCAGGCACCGCCGCGGCGGACGTCGAGCTCAAGAACGACAGCTTCACGGAGGGGGCGCAGGTGGCGTTTCAGGGCGGCTTCGTCAGCGGCGAGATCGGCGCCTCGCGATTCACCGCACCCGAGGCCGGTCGCCAGCTCCTCAAGGTCCAGCTGCTGTTCGGGACCGATCCGAGTACCCACACGGTGACGCTGATCGTCTACGACGACACCGCCGGCGAGACGATCCCGGGCGCGGTCCTGTACCGCGGGGACTTCGAGCTGACCGGCTCGGCGTCCGCGATCCACGAGCTCCCGGTCACCGACATGGTCGTGACGCTGCCGCAGACGTTCCGGGTCGGCATCCAGGTCCTCCATGACAACGCACCCTCGATCGCCGCCGACATCGATGGGCAGACCGGCAAGAACTTCATCTTCGCGCTGTCGCCGGGTGGCGATAGCTGGATCCCATCCCCGGGCGCGCTCGGGGACTGGATCCTCCGGCCGATCGTCAGCGGCGATCCTGCCGCGACGGGCACGCCGTGCGACGCGAACCCCGATTGCCCGACCGGCGAGTTCTGCGATACCGCCGTCGGCGCGTGCACGTTCGACTGCGAGCTCGATGCCGACTGTGGCGACGGCACGTGCAACAGCCTCGGTCAGTGCGTCGGCGCGACCGACGGCGGCGGCTGCTGCGGCACGTCACGCGATCCGCAGCTCGCGCTGTTCGGCGTCGGGCTCCTGGCGCTTGTCCTCCGGCGACGATGCGCGCGCTGATCGTCGTCGCGCTGCTGAGCGCCACCGCGAGTGCGTCGACGATCGTCGAGCTCGGACCCGCGGCCCTCGAAGCCGGCGCCGATCGCGTGGTCGACGCGCGCGTGCTGCGCAGCGAGGCGCGGTGGAACACGCGGCACACCCAGATCGAGACCCACGCGGTGCTCGCGATCGAGCAGGCGCACAAGGGCGACGCCGGGACCGTCGAGATCGTGGTGCCCGGTGGCACGATCGACGGCCGCACGCAGCTCACGTTCGGCACGCCCGCGGTGATCGACGGTGAACGCGCGCGCTGGTTCCTCAAGGCGCGCGGCGATGGCAGCTATCGCGTCTACGGCTGGGCGCAGGGCAAGTGGCCCGAGCGCGACGGTGGGTTCGTGCGGGATCCGATCGCCGCCGAGCGCGATCGATCTCCTCGGTTCGCGGTCAACGGCATGGTGTGGCCGGCCGCCGAGATCCCGGTGCGCTACCTGATCCAGAGCACCGGCAGCGCGGACCTCGCGATCGCGGACGCGGTCTCCGCGTTCGATGCCGCGTTCGCCACCTGGCAAGCCGTGCCCACCGCGAGCCTCGCGTTCCAGAACGACGGCATGACCGCGCTCGGCCTCGACTCCAACGACGACACCAACGTGATGCTGTTCGTCGAGAGCGGCTGGACGTTCGGCCCCGAAGCCGCGGCCGCGACGTCGCTGGTGATCTTCGAGGGGATGCAGACCGCCGACATCGCGGTCAACGGCGAGAACTGGACGTGGGCGATCGGGCCGGCGAATTCGTCGATCAACCAGGACGTCCTCGATCTCCAGGCCGTGCTCACCCACGAGATCGGTCACTTCAGCGGCCTCGGTCACAGCGATCGCGCGTTCGACACGATGTACTTCGCGTGGTGCCCGTGGGAAGGCCAGCGCACGCTGTCGATCGACGACAAGCTCGGCCTCACCTCGCTGTATCCGACGAGCGGCAACGAGTGCACGACCACGTGCTCCGGCGGCGAGATCTGCGAGACGTTCCCGCAGGGCACGCTCTGCGCAGGCGAACCCGATCCGGTCGGCGTCGCGTGCAGCTACGACCGCGTCGAGTGCGACGGCTTCTGCCTGTTCACCGCCGCTGATCTGTCGAGTGGGTACTGCTCGCGCTTCTGCGACACCAACACCGACTGCCCGCTCACCCATCACTGCGACGCGGCGATGTCGGGCGGATCGATGGTCAAGGTCTGCTTCGAGGGCGCCCAGCCTCCGCCGGTGGTCGAGTGCACCGACGACACCGCGTGCCCGGCCGGTCAGTTCTGCGACGCCGCGGTCTGTACGTTCGAGTGCCGCACCGATGACGACTGCGACGGCACCTGCTCGCCGCGCGGGCAGTGCCTCGGCGAGGAGCCCGGCGGTTGCTGCAACACCTCGCGCGAGCCGCCGCTCTGGCTGCTCGGCCTGTTGCTCCTGATCCGTCGACGCTAGGGCGTTTTCGGCGGGTCCTTGCTAGGAGGCGTCTGCGGCTGCGGCGCTTCCTGGACAGGCGGGGCCGAAGGCACCTCGATCTTCTTCTCCGACTTGTCGTCGTCGGGCTCGTCGTGGAGCTTCTCGTCGGGCACGGTGGTCTTCTCGGGCGCGATCTGGTTTTGCTTCGGAGCGGCCTTGTCGTCGACCTTGACCTTGGCCGTGTCCTCCTTCGAAGGCTTGATGAGCTCGAGCTTCTCGAGCTCGCGGCCGTTGATGTCGATCACGCGCATCTCGAGCTTCTCTGGCCCCACCTCGAACGCGAGGAAGTGGTGCAGCGTGAACTGCTTGAGCGCGCGCGACGATCCGAACAGGCGCGTCAGCTGCCCGCCGCCGCCGCCGCTGACCACGTAGTTGACGTCGGCGACGCGGAAGCGCTCGTACTGATGCTCGTGACCGGTGATCACGAGGTCGACCTTGTGGTCCGTCAGGATCTTGCTGAACGCCTTGCGGATCCACAGCTGCGGGCCGCGCAGCGAGTTCGTGTACATCGGGTGGTGCCCGAACACGATCACCCACGGCAGCTTGTTCTTGCCGAGATCCTCGTCGAGCCAGGTCAGCTGCTTGGTGTCGCGCTGCGTGGTGTCGATGGCGACGAAGTGCACGTTGCCCCAATCGAAGGAGTAGTAGCGCTCGGGTTCCGGGAGCACGAACGCCTCGAGGTACGGTCGGCCCTGACGCGTGCGACGCTCGTGGTTGCCGAGTGTCGGGTAGGTCGGCACGTAGCGCAGGATGTCGCGATAGATCTGGAAGAACTTGTGCTGCAGCTGCGCCGCCGTCCCGGACGCGTACGCGATGTCGCCGAAGAACAGCATGAAGTCGAACGGCTGCGCCGCGATCCACTTGCCGATCGCGATCTGCGCCGCGCCACCGGTGCCGGTGTCACCGAGCCCGATGAACTTGATCGTCTCCTTCGAGGGCGCCGCCGCCGTCGCCAGGGGCGCGAGCTCGGTCAGCGCGGTCTCGCCGGCGAAGACCTGATAGCAGTACAGGTGCGTCGGCTCGAGCTTGTCGAACCGTGCGGCCATCACGTAGATGTCGTCCGGCGCGAGCTGCATCTTGGCCTGCGCCGCGGCGCGCGCCTCCTTGCGGTTGTCGTCGCCGACGTACACGGCCTCGACCGCGCCGACGATCTTCTGATCGTCGGGCTCGCTCAACACGACGCGGGTCTTCAGCGTCCTCGTCCCGAACGCGATCGTGGTCGAGGTCGTCGTGGTGCTCTGGAGATACGGCTCGCGCGTGAACTGGGTGCTCCCCGCGTCGGTCAGCGCGCCGGTGCCGCACTTCTTGATCGATTCGCGCTCGCGTGGGGTCACGTTGACCTCGCCGTTCCAGATCGGCAGGTGATAGCAGGTCGACCCGCTCACCATGGCGAGCAGAGCGAGCGGGAGAGGCGCGAACCGCATCTGCGAGGGAAGTGCAGGCAGCGTACCCGCCGGCCCCGTACGGATTCTCCGTAGCAGCGATGCACGGTGTGCCCCCACGGCTCTCTCCGTGTACCGACCCTCACACGGATACCTCGGCATGAAACGTGGACCACGGTTTTCGTACCGTGCACCGATCCCTGATCTGCGGCGTCTTGTGCAGTGCGACCGTCGCGAGCGCCCAGCCCGTCGACCAGGCACCTCCTGCCGACCAAGCGTCGGGCATCGAGGTCGCGGCTCCCGAGCGCACGCATCGCGTCTCCAACACGCTCCTCGCGCTCCCTCGCCTGATCGCGCACGTCATCCTGCGTGGACCGCGCTACGCCGCCGCCGGCGTCGACAGTTACCTCGAGCGCAAGAGCCCGGATGTCGGTGGTCGAACCGTCGCGACGCAGACCGGGTTCCGGTTCGGTGCAGAGCTGGTCGGCGAGAACGAGCTCGGGCTCAGCCTCGCAGTGCGGATCGGCTACAAGGTGAGCGAGCACGCCGCGGTCGATCTCTACGGTGGGCTGATGGGTGTGCGGGGCCAGAGCGGCGGTGCCCGCGTCATCCTCGGTGACTACACCGCGCTCCATCTCCAGCCGTCGATCTCCGCCGACGCCGGGAACGATCTCGAGCGCCTCTACGGGATCGGGGCCGCCACGTCGCGCGACGATCACTACGAGGCCGAGGAGGCCAGCGTCACCCCGGCGATCGCCTCGCAGCTCGGGCCGTTCCAGATCCGCGCGAGCGCGCGCTTCGATCGCGTCGACAACGATCCGATCGCCGCACTCGACCCGATGCCCGCGGGCGCCGGTGAGATCGAGCGCGCGACCACCGAGGAGCTCGCGATCACGTACGACGGGCGTCGCCGCACGCATCCATGGGTCAACGAGGCCACGTACTCGACCGGGTTCTACGTCCGCGCGGCGGCCTCCTACGTCCACGGCGACGCCTCCCGCAGCGGGGCGTTCTCGACGGGGCGGGGCGTGGTCGAGGCGCGCCGCCTGTTCGATCTGTTTCGCGGCGATCGGGTGCTGACGATCGGCGTGCGTGGCGAAGCGCTCACCGACGACAGCGTGCCGTTCGATCGGATGCCCACGCTGGGTGGTCGCGACCGGATGCGTGCGTTCTCGCGCGACGAGCTGCGCGGCCGCCGCCTCGGCTACGCGACGCTCGAGTACGAGTGGGCGCTCGGTCTCGACAGCCGCGGCTATCTGTTCACCGAGGCCGGCGGCGTCGCCGACTCGGTTCACTACGACGGCGGGATCGGGCTCCGGCTGTTGACGGGTGGCTCGACCTCGCTGCGGATGCAGGTCGCCGCGTCAGCGAACGGCGACGTCGGGTTCTACCTCCAGCTAGGAGATCTGTGATGCGCTGGCTCGTCTTGCTCCTCGTCGGTTGTGCGGCGTCCACGGCGCCGGGGCGCCTGCGCTACGTCAACCAGGATCCGATCACCGCCGTCAACGATCGCGTGCCGCTCGACACGCCGCCGGGCGCGTACACCGAGGGCCTGGTCGAGTACTACTTCGCGCAGGAGTTCACCGAGCCGGCGCGCTACCTGCTGACGATCGGCGAGTCGAAGCCGGCGAAGAACGCCAACAGCCTCGGCAACGTGCCGGACTCCGCGTGGTTCACCAACCGCACCGTCACCCCCGAGGACGTCCGCCGCGGGCCGGGGCAGGGCGGCCCCGATCCGAGCCAGCCGTGGCGGGTGGTCGGCGTCAAGATCGGCGGCATGGCGATCGGCATCACGATCGTCGACGGTCGCGGCGACAAGTACGTGCTGAAGTTCGACGAGAAGAACTTCCCGGAGACCGAGAGCGCCGCCGACGTGATCGTGCAGCGGCTGACCTGGGCGATGGGCTACAACGTCCCCGAGAACCACGTCGTCTCGTTCAAGCGCGATCAGCTCGTGCTCGACGACAGCGCGGAGTACGCGGCGCGCTCCGGTCCGAAGCGGAAGATGACGCCGGCCGATCTCGATCGCTATCTGGCGATGGCGCAGAGCGAGGGCGACACCTATCGCGGGCTGACCAGCAAGATCGTCGACGGCAAGGCGCTCGGCGGCATCGAGCCCGTCGGCGTGCGCGCCTCCGATCCGAACGATCGCGTGCCGCACGAGCTGCGCCGCGATCTGCGCGGGCAGCGCGTGCTGTGGGCGTGGGTCAACCACATCGACATCAAGTCGCAGAACTCGCTCGTCGTGCTCACCAAGGACAACTTCCTCGAGTGGTACGCGCTCGACTTCGGCGAGTCGCTCGGTGTCGCGGCGCGCACCACCTCGGTGCCGCGCCTCGGCTATCGCGGCACGTACGCGTGGGGCTCGGCGCTGCTGTCGTTCGTCACGTTCGGCACCTACGTGCATCCGTGGGAGCGCACCGCGCGCCATCCCGGCTATCGCGGGCTCGGCGAGTTCGAGGCCGCGCACTTCGATCCCGGCGACTGGAGCGCGAACCATCGCTGGCGCCCGGTCGACATCGCCGATCGCTTCGACGAATTCTGGGCCGCCGAGATCATGCTGCGGCTGACGCCGGCCCACGTCCGCGCCGCCGTCGACGCGGGTGCGTACACCGACAAGCGGACCACCGCGTACATGGTCGAGACGTTGCTCGCTCGCCAGCGCAAGCTCGGTCGCTGGGCGCTCGGCCGGGTCGCGCCGATCACCAACGTCTCCGCCACCGACGCGACGCTGTGCTTCGACGATCTCTGGCTGCGCCACGACTTCGGCCTGCCGTCGACGACGCGCTACGCGCTGGTGACCTACGACTACGCCGGCAAGCGGATCGGCGCCACCGCGATGGTGGCGACCGGCGCGCGCGCCTGTCTCCCGATGCGTCCGGGCATCGAGCGTGACGCCTACACGATCGCGCGGGTCGAGGTGCGCCGGAACGGCAGGGCGCTGCCGGTCGCGTTCGTCCACCTGGCGAAGGGGCCGAAGGGGATGCGCGTGGTCGGGATCGATCGCCGCTAGGAGCCTGGTAGCCGTAGCCTGATCGGCTACGGCTACAGCCTCCTCTTATCTATCGGCTCGCGAGGCGCTCGCCTGTACGGAGAAGAACGGCCTCGCAAGCTCGGCCTAGCGGGCGTCGATCTTCTTGAACCACGTATCGACGGCGGCGAGCCCGTTGAGCGCGGCGAGCCCGCCGGCCTTGAAGCCGTCGCGGGCCTGCTCGGCGAGCTTGCGCGCGCGGGGCCGTTCGAGGTTCGCGGCCCACAGCGCCTTCGCCAGGATGAAGCGCGCGAGCGCGAGCTGCACCGGATCCTTCATGGTCTCGACCAGCGTCAGCGCGCGCTCTCCTGCGACCACCCCGCGCTTCGGATCGCCGGTCTCCTCGAGGCAGTCCGCGATGCCGACCAGCGACAACCCGACATACGTGTGGCTCGGCGAGATCGCCTCGAAGATCGCGAGCGCGCGCTCGTAGTAAGGCAGCGCGCCCTTGAAGTCTTCCTTGCCGTTGCGGCTGACCGCGAGGCTGTACAGCAGCTGGCCGGTCTGCTCGTGCGCGGGGCCGCGCGTCTCCTCGATGAGCTTGAGCGCCTGCGTGTGGTGCGCGATCGCCTCGTCCCACGCACCCATCGCCTGCGCGAGCCCACCGAGGTTCGAGAGCGGGACCGCGACGTCGGGATGATCGGCGCCGAACGCCGACTTCGCCGTGGCCACCGCCTTCTGGAACGCTTCCTTCGCGCCGAAGATGTTGCCGGCGCGCAGGTACGCACCTCCCAGCGCGTTCTGCACCTGCGCCCTCCCTTGATCGTCGAGCGCACCGGCCGGCAGGGCGAGCGCGGCCTCGAAGCGGGAGATCGCGCGTTCGTAGTCGCCCTTGTTGAGCGCGACGCCGCCGATCGAGTACGCGAGCTCGGCGCGTAGCGCCCTGTCGTTGTCGGCGCGCTGGATCGCGATCTCCGCGTACTGCTCGAGCCCGAGCGCCTCGTCGTAGCGTTTCGGGTCCGAGCCGATCGTGGTGATCAGGGTGTTCCAGGTCGCCGCGACGAGCCGATCGTTCTTCGCCTTCGCCGCGTGCTCGAGGGCGATCCGCAGGGCGGCCTCGGCCTCGACCGGCTTGCTGCTGCCGACGAGCGTCACCGCACGCAGGTGCTGCACCTCGCCGGTGAAGGTCGGGTAGTCGAGATCCTTCGCGTGATCGAGCGTCTCCTGCGCGAGCGCGGCCGCGCGGTCGTACCGGCCGATGAAGCTCTGCGCCCGGGCCGCGGCGAGCTCGGGCCACAAGCGCTCGAGCCTCGCGGCCTGCGCCGGCGTCGGCGGAGCGACCGCGGAGGTCAGCGTCACGCACGACGAGCTGTCGCCGAGGTTGCGCGTCGCGGTCCTCGCCTTGTCGACGATCGAGGCGTCCGCCTTCGAGAACAGCTGGCCGAGCGCGCCGAGCCCGGCGAGCCGATCGCTGATGCATTGCATGCGCAGATCGAACGCCGCCTCGGACTGCTCGTGGCGGACCTTGGTCGCCTCGCAGATCGTGCGCCGCGCCGCGATCCAGTTGTCGGCGTAGCGATCGAGATCGTCGGTGACCTTCTTGAGCGTGGTCTCCCGATGCGAGCGGCCACTCGCGAGGAACGTCCGCTTGACCTCCGCCCGCACGCCGTCGTCCCACACACCGCGCACGCGATCGAGCCCGTCGAGGCACGGCACCTCCTCGGCCGCGGTGCCGCGCATCAGCAGGAGCACGACGACCGCGATCGCGATCGCGGCCACGCCACCGAGCGCGATCACCAGCTTGCTCGAGCGCTTCGGCGCCGGCGGTGACAGCACGTCGAGCAGGTCGTTCATCGACGGGAAGCGCCGATCGGGGAAGGGCTGCAGGCCGCGCAGGATCGCGTCGGCGACGCGCAGCGGGATGTCCGACCTCGTCGGCGGGAGCTTGACCCGGCCCTCGCTGACCGCGGTGGCGAGCTCGACGTACGAATCGGTCTTGAACGGCAGCGCGCCGTAGAGCGCCTCGTAGAGGGCGACGCAGAACGCGAACTGGTCGGCGCGGCCATCGAGCTCGAGCTTCTGGTGTTGCTCGGGCGCCATGTAGATCGGCGTGCCGAACAGCGTGCCGACGGTGGTCAGCCGCTCGTGCAGCAGCTGCGACGATAATCGGTTCGCGTCGACATCGGTGACCTCGGCGCTGTCGTCGGTGGGCGACGGTGTCTCGTGGAGCCGCGTCGGGCGCGCGAGGCCGAAGTCGATCACGCGGACGCGGCCATCGAACCCGACCAGCACGTTGTCGGGCTTGAAGTCGCGGTGGATCAGCCCGGCCTGATGGCCGGCGGCGAGGCCGCGACCCGCCTTGATGTAGACGTCGAGGATCTCGTCGACGGTCCGCGGTTGCTCGTCGAGCCAGGCGCGCAGCGTCTGCCCGGCGATGTACTCCATCGCGATGTAGACGCGATCGTCGATCACGCCGGCCTCGTAGACCGTGACCACGTGCGGATGCGACAGCTGCGCCATCGCGCGCGCCTCGCGCTGCAACCGCGCGGTCTCCTTCTCGTGCCGCTTGCCGGCCAGGCCCTTGGTGCGCAGCACCTTGATCGCGACCTTGCGATCGAGCTGCGGATCGTACGCGGCGATCACGACGCCCATGCCGCCCTGGCCGATCACGTCGAGGATGTCGAACCGGCCGAGCTTGCCGCGCTCGTGCATCCCGCTCGGCATCCCGTTGACCGGCTCGGTCGGGATCTGCGGCTCCGGCACCTCCGGAATCGGCATCGTGTCCGACACCGTGTAGCGAGCGTTGATGTCGACCTGGGTGGCGAGATCGGCGATCTCGTTCGGCGTGTGAACCGGGGGCACCGCGGGCAGCGTGTCCGCGAGGCCGTGTTTCTTGTCATCCGCCACGTTCGTGCGCCCGCGCGTGAGAATCACATACCGCGGGGACCTACGCCGGGCCGACTCCCGAGCTTCCCGCGGTGGAGATCCTGCGCGAGTCTGGGTACGATTTTGGACGATCGGGGTTAACCGCGCGATTCCGCTCAACGGTGCGACCAACTTTCTGGATGTAGGCAGCGACCTCGCGCAGAAATCGACCTGACGGTCGCATCGCGCGTCTCATATACTTGGAGCTCTCGCTGGCCCGCCATGGACGCCGCCGCACGCCGTAGCAAGACACGGGTACCGACTCGCGCGATTTGGCTCGCCGCGATCGGGACCGCGTTCGCGATCCACGGCTCGGTGCTCGGCGCCGCGAACGGCGTCGACTTCGGGCTGTCGCATTTCGTCGGCACCGACACCCCCAAGGTCGAGCCGGAGCTCGTCGATCTCGAGACCAAGTGCGAAGGCGACGCGATGCTCGCCGCCTCGGCGCGCGCGGCGATGTGCCTGACGCCGTGGAACCGAAACAGCCCCGAGTGTCAGAGCCTCGAGGACCTGCAGCTGCTGATGTGGATGGATCTGTCGGCGTGCAAGGCGCGCGACCACGAGTCCATCCCGGCGGTCGCGATGTCCACGGTGGCGCCGCGCGAGCTCGAGAAGGTCGCGCCGATCGACGCCGAGATGCTGCTCGACGAGCTCGACAAGCAGAAGCAACCGCCGCCTCCGCCGCCGCCGGTGCCGCAGCTCCAGCCACAGCAACCGCCACCGCCACCGCCACCCGCACCGCCGCCTCCGAAGCGGCCGGCGCAGGTCGTCGAGACGGCGAAGCCCAACACCGAGAAGGAGCCCGAGAACGCGCGGTTCCTCGCCGAGCACAACACGCAGGTCGAGAAGCAGAAGGTCGCGCGCGGCGCCGTCAAGGAGCCGATGGTCGCGAAGAGCAAGCCGGCCGAGCTGACTCCCAAGGAGAAGCCGCCCGAGGAGCCGCCGGCGATCGCGAAGAAGCCAGAGGCAGAGCCGGGCAAGGATCTCAAGGCACCGCAGGTGCCGGGCACGCTGTCGATGCGCCAGCCGGGTGCGCCGGCCGCGGCCGAGCTCCCGCAGGATGCGATGAAGAAGGGCGTCGCCACCGAGAAGTCGCCGATCGTCGCGAACGGCGGCATCCCGCGCCGTGGCGATGGTGCGATCGAGCAGCAGCGCCGCGACCCGGGTCAACTGACCAAGGGGCAGGGCGGTGCCGGCGGCGGCGCGCCTCCGGTGCCGAACCTCAAGCCGAGCAAGGAGCAGCTCGAGCGCATCGTCGGCGGCGGCTCGGTCGATCACCTCGAGGAGGTCGAGAACGGCGAGGAGACCGCGCTCAACGCGAAGCGCTGGGTGTTCGCGAGCTTCTTCAACCGGATGAAGCGCCAGGTCGCCCAGAACTGGGATCCGCAGACGGTGTGGCGCCGCGTCGACCCTCAGGGCACCCACCACGGCACCAAGACGCGCGTGACCGAGGTGCGTGTCGTGCTCGCGCCCAAGGGCGACCTCGTGAAGATCGTGGTGACCGCCCCGTCGGGCGTCCAGGAGCTCGACGACGAGGCCGTGAAGTCGTTCCACGCCGCCGCGCCGTTCCCGAACCCGCCCGACGGGCTGGTCAGCAAGGACGGCAACATCACGTTCGCGTTCTCGTTCTATTTCGAGATCGGCCAGTCGCACACCAGCTGGCGCGTCATCCGGCAGTAGTCTCCTGCCGTGCAGAAGGTGCTGGCTGCCGTCGCGAGCTGCGCGCTCGTGCTCGTCACGCTGTCACCCGTGACGCGATGCAATCCGTACGACGACGGCTTCCCGCTGTCGACGTACCCGATGTTCGCGAGCATCCGATCGATCGAGCACCGGATGAGCTACCCGCTCGGCGTCACGCGCACCGGCGAGCGGCGCTTGCTGAGCCCGCACCTGGTCGGTAGCGGCGAGGTGATGCAGGCCTATCGAATCGTCGAGCAGGCCGCGTCGTCAAAGGCCAAGGCGCAGGCGCTGTGCCGCGCGATCGCGGAGCGGGCGCGGGGCAGCGAGCTGGTCGCGATCCGGATCGTCACCGGCACCCACGACGCGCTCGCCGCGTTGCTCGACGACAAGCTCGGACCCGAGCGCGAGGTCACGCGCTGCGAGGTACGGCCGTGACCCGCTGGTTCTTCGCGCCCGCACCGGCGGAGCGGCTCGCCGGGCTCCGGATCCTCGTCGGGCTGTTCGCGTTCGGCTGGGTCACCGCGCGGCTCGTCGAGCTCCATCGCGTCGCCAGCCTGCCGACCGGGTTCCATCCCTACGGTCTCGCGCGGCTCGCCCCCGAGCCGTTGCCGCCGGAGGTCGTGCTCGCGATCGGCATCGCGACCAGCGTGCTGATGGCGCTGTTCGTGCTCGGCATCGCGTATCGCGTGCTCGCGCCGATCGCGGCGATCGCGCTGACCTTCACGCTCTGTTACCGCAACTCGTGGGGCATGCCGTTCCACACCGAGAACCTCCTCGTGCTCCACGTGATCGCGCTGGCGATCGCACCGGCGGCAGATGTCTGGGCGCTCGGCCGCAGGCGAACCAGCGCCACGGGCTACGGCTGGCCTCTCAAGCTGATGCTCGCGCTCACCGCGTCGACCTACGTGCTCGCGGGGATCGCGAAGCTCCGGCTGTCGGGCGTCGATTGGATCGACGGCGAGACGCTGCGCAACCACATCGCGATCGACAACCTGCGCAAGCAGCTGTTCGGCGACCCGATCGCGCCACTCGCGACGACCCTCCTCGAGCACCCAGGTGTCCTCGCGGTGTTCTCCGTGGCGTCGATCACCCTCGAGCTCGGCTCGCCGGTCGCGCTGATCTCCGCGCGGCTCGGGCGGTGGTGGGCCGCCGGGGTCTGGGGGTTCCACGTCGGCGTCGTGCTGCTGATGAACATCTGGTTTCCTTACCCGCTGTTCGGCTTCGCCTTCCTGCCGCTGCTCCCCGTCGAGCGACCGCTCGCCCGAATGGGTAGGGCGCTTCGGGAATGGCGCGCGCGACGCTCGAGTTGATGCCCCGTCACGAACTGCTTGCTTCTGAAACTACGATTGTAGTAATCATACGAAGGTCGTCGTAATGAGCACCCCAGACCTCAGCCCCGGAGAGCTTCGCGTCATGAAGGCGCTGTGGGCCGTCGAGCACGGCACCGTCGCGGATGTTCGCGCGGAGCTCGCCCGCCGCGGGCAGGAGCTGGCGTACACCACGGTGATGACGCTGCTCGGCCGTCTGGCCACCAAGGGCGCGGTCGTGGTCGACAAGGACCGCGAGCCGTTCGTCTACAAGGCCGCGCACCGCCGCGAGAACGTGCTGCGCGATCGCCTGCGCGACTTCGTGCGCGAGGTGTTCGACGGCAAGGCCGACTCGCTGGTGCTCAATCTGATCGAGAACGACAACCTGTCGGCCGACGAGCTCCGCGCGATCGAGAAGAAGATCGCCGAGGCCGAGAAGCGGAATCCGATCGAGCATCCGATCGGGAATCCGATCAAGCCCACCCGCAAGGAGCGCCCGTGAGCGCCGCGGCGAAGGAGCTGTTGTCGACGCTCGCGATGATGGCGGTGCAGGGCACCGTGCTCGCGGGCATCGCGCTCGTGCTGACGCGCGGTCGCCGCATCCCTCCCGCGTGGCAGGCCGCCGTCTGGCTCGTCGTGATCGCGAAGTTCGCACTGCCGTGGGCGCCCGCGCTGCCGTTCTCGCTCGCCGACGTCCTCGCGATCCTGCGCGGTGAGCCCACCGCCGGGCCGGTGTCGATCGCCACGTCGACGACCACCGCACCGGTCGCGGGGTCGCTGTGGATGGGCTGGTCGCTGCTCGGCGCGCTGTGGGCCGCCGGTGCGGCGGTCGTCCTCGTGCGCGCGAACCGCGTGGAGCGCGCGGCCCTCGCGATCGCTCGCCGCGCGCCGCTCGCACCCGATGGTCGCGCGATCCTCGCCGAGCTCGGTGCCTCGCCTCGCATCCAGCTCGTCGTCGGCGACGCGGCAACCGGGCCATACGTGATCGGCTTCGTCCGCCCCTTGATCGTCGTGCCGCCCGCACTCCTCGCCCAGCCCACGCTGCTCCGCGCCGCGCTGCTTCACGAGCTCGCGCACGTCCGCCGCTTCGATGTCCTCGGCCGGCTCGTCCAGCTGGTCGCCCGCGCGGCGTTCTGGTGGTACCCGGTCGTCACCCTCGCGAGCCGTCGCCTCGAGGCCGCGCGCGAGGCCGCCTGCGATGCGCGTGCGCTCGAGGTCGGTCGCATCGAACGCCCGGCCTATGCGCGGCTGTTGCTCGAGATGGCGCAGCTCCGCTCCACTGGCACCGCGCTCGCAGCTCCCTACGCGCTGGATCACCGGATCTCGAGCGTGCTCGGTCCGCCGCGCCGCTCTCGCCTCGGGCTCGTTCACCTGGTCGCGCTCGTCGCCTGGGCGTTCGTCGCCCTCGGTGGCGCGCGCAGCGCCGAGGCCCGCGGCGTCGAGACTTGCGTCTACAACACCGAGCTCGCGGAGCAGCTCCGCCAGGCGCACCCCGAAGCCGATGCCGACAACGACGGCATCCTGTCCCACGACGAGGCGTGCGAGCTCCAGGCCGAGCTTCGCAAGGACATGACCACGATCGATGAACCCACCGCAGCGTTCCTCGCGGAGCCGCTGTGCTGCAACTGTGCTGTCAACGGCGAAGGCCCGTCTGCTCCGACCCCGGATGCGACGTGCACCGCCGAGTAGTAACCGTCTCTCTACTAAGGACCTGACATGAACAAGCTCGCCCTCGTCGCCGCCGCACTCGGCATTGCTGGTTGCCAGCAGGACACCAAGAACCTCGAGCGCAAGCTCGACCTGATCATCGCCAAGCTCGACAAGGTCGGCACGGGCGGAGCCGCAGGAGCAGGAGCCGCGAACCCGCGCGCGCAGCGCCCGCAGCCGGATGTCGCGAAGACGTACGCGGTGCCCGTCGCCGGTGACGCGTTCGACGGCCCGGCCGACGCGAAGATCACGGTCGTCAAGGCGTACGACTACGCGTGTCCGTACTGCGAGAAGGTCCGTCCGACGATGGAGGAGCTCCACAAGAAGTACGGCAACGACCTCCGCGTCGTCTACAAGCAGCTCGTCGTCCACCCGCGCAACGCGATGGCGTCGGCGCTCGCGTTCTGCGCCGCCGGCAAGCAGGGCAAGCACAAGGAGATGAACAACCTGCTGTGGGACAAGGGCTTCAAGGCGCGCAACATGGATCTCTCGGACGTGGCCGCGGACCCGCAGGCCGAGAAGGGTGCCGCCGAGAAGGGCGGCGGCAAGTGCTGGGATAGCCCGGACGGCTGCAAGATCACCGTCGGCTTCGCGCAGGAGCTCCAGCTCGACATCAACAAGTTCAAGGCCGACATGAAGGGCGAGTGCAACCAGATCGTCCAGACCGACATCAAGCAGCTGCAGCAGTTCGGCGTGAACGGCACGCCGGGCTTCTTCATCAACGGTCGGTTCATCGGCGGCGCGGTGCCGATCGAGAACTTCACCACGCTGA
>Ga0075163_10004376_pt1 | contig 18962 bp, 13 predicted proteins | sample JI1023141ADNA_FD_71478 | JGI IMG/M metagenome (GOLD analysis project Ga0075163, IMG submission 71478) | Wastewater effluent complex algal communities from Wisconsin, to seasonally profile nutrient transformation and Carbon sequestration -... | ecosystem: Engineered > WWTP > Effluent > Algae...
AGCTCCACGCCACGGTCAAAGATCAGCGGATACGGGACCACGGCGAGCTTCAGATAGAGCAGGACGGCTTTGCACTCGGTGAGAGCATAGTCGAACCAGCGGATGCCGAGGCCGTAGCCGACGCCGCGTTCGCCGACGCCGACCAGAAAATAGGCGAGCGGCAACCAAGTGGCCGCGAGCGCCGCGTAAAATCTCCAACGGAGGCGTAAGGCCGCGGAGAATGAACTCGCGATAAACGTGCGATCATAGAGCAGAACCAGCAGGGGCGCGGTGGCGATCACCTCTTTGCACATGACCCCGAGAAGACAGGCCCCAACCGCGAGCAGGCGCCATCGGCGGACGTGCGATCCGAAGCTGCGAATAAAGCAGTAAAGCGTCAGCAGATAGAACAGCGCCATCAGCGACTCGGTGCGTTGGGAAAGGTAGGTGACGACTTGGGTGCCAAGCGGGTGCACGGCCCACAGCAGCGTGACGGCGGCGGCTAATGGGAGCGAGTGAGGGCTGCACTGCGCGCGGAGGGCGGGTTGGAGCAGGGTGCGACGCACCACGCCAAGCAGTGCCAGCGCCGTGAGGCCGTGGGTGAGGATGTTGAGGAGGTGATGTCCCCACGGTTGGAGTCCGCTGAGGGCGTAGCTGACCGCGAATGTGAAGTTGGCCAGCGGGCGTCCGCCCGTGCCGGATTCAGGCGGCGGCTGGAAGGTCGGGCCCGGGGGCCAGAGCTGACGGATGCTGGCGTTTTCCGTGATCGAGGCTCGATCGTCGTAAACCAGCGCTCCGGAGAAGCTGTTGGCATAGACGACCAAAACGACAAAAACGACGAGCGCGGCAGCGCCGGCCACGGAGCGGAAGTTACCGGTGTCGAAGGGAAGAGGCGGCGGTGCTTGAGAGGTGCGTGAACTCACGGAAGGTTGGGTGCGCGGGGCGCAGCGAAGGCCTCAAAAGAGCGCGTGCAGCGGCGGCTGTCAGGCGTGTTTTGCAATGGGCAGAGCGTCATTGCGGAGAGGAGGCCTTGCCGTGCATGGAGCGGAGAACGCCGAGATTGCGACGTGCGTCCGCGTAGTCGGGTTTGATGCGCACGGCGATTTCGGCGTGGGCAATGGCCTCGGCGAGGCGCCCGACGTGCGAAAGGGACACGGCGAGGTTATTGTGAGCGTCCGCGTAGTCGGGCAACTGCGCGACGGATTGCTCAAATTGCCGAACCGCATCGGCCGCGCGACCGGTTTGTAGCAAGGCGATGCCGAGGTTATTATGCGCGTGGGGCTGGCGGGGGTCCAACCGCAGGCTGGTTTCGTAGAGCGGAATCGATTCCGCGTAGCGCCGGGCGGTGTCGTGCGTGACCGCGAGGTTGTAGTAGGCGCGGGGATTTTCCGGACGTTTCGCGAGGGTGTCGCTCCAGACCGACGATTCCGTGCGGTAAATTTGGTTACGCTGATAAGTCAGAAAAAAGAGCAATACGACGAACGGCCCGCCGATGAAATAGAGCACGCGTAAGCCGACCAACCGGTGCAACCCGAGCACGAACAGCGAGAGGATCGCGGCCAGTGGGAGGTAGGCGCGATTTTCGGCGATCGGCTGGAAAATGATCGGCACCACACTGGAGGTTGGCGCCAGCACCAAAAAAAAAGCGGTCGCAGCAAAACCGAGCGCAGGGCGCCTAGACAACGCCCAGACGGTGACCGCCAGCAGCGTTGCAAGGATCGCGGCATACGGTGCCGCGGCGGAAAAACCGGCAATGCGCTCCGGGCCGTAGTCAAAAACGAGCGGATGCGGCCAAACCGACAGCTTCAGGTAGAGCAGCACGGCTTTGCATTGGGTAAGCGGATACTCGATCCACGTCGGGGCCGAGGTGAAGCCGACGCCGCGTTGGCGAACATCGAGCAAGAGCCAGCCCAAGAGAAGCCACGTGGCGGCCAAGGCGAGATAGTAACGCCACCGCGTCCGGAGAGCGGCGGAGAACGTGCCGGCTACGAAGGTTCGGTCATACAGAAGCACCAGCACGGGAGCGGTCGCGATCACCTCTTTGCTGAGCACACCGAGCAAACAGGCCGCCACGGAGATGAACAACCAGCCGCGGGAGCGGCGCTCACCACTGCGAATAAAGGCGTAGAGAGTGAGGAGGTAGAACAGCGCCATGAGCGACTCGGTGCGCTGCGAAACATAGGCGACGACTTGGGTTGCTAGCGGATGCACGGCCCAGAGCGCCGCGACCATCGCGGCAAGGCCGAACGCGTGCGGTCCGAACGCGCCGCGCAGAGCAGGCTGGCGCAAGGTGCGTCGCACGACCCCGAAGAGAGCGAGGGCGGCGAGTGCATGAAGGCCAACGTTTGCAACGTGATGGCCCCATGGGGCGAGCCCACTCAGGGCAAAGGTAAGGGCGAACGTCAGATTCGCGAATGGACGACCGCCGGTAGTCGCATCGGCCGGAGGCGATAGCACCGGGCCGAGCGGCCAGAGCCGCTGAATGCTCGGATTGCTGACGACGGAGGCGCGGTCGTCGTAGATGAACTCGCCCTGCAAACTGTTGAAGTAAGCTGCAAATGTCAGGAAGACGATGAACACCGCCGCACCGAGGATTGAGCGGCGCTCAGAGGCATCGTATTCGTTTACGGCTTCGTGCACGGTGGGTGGGCTGGCGATCATCCGGAAGCAACGCGTAACAATCGGGACGATGGGCGGATGGGCCGACTACGCGGCAATCGCTCGCATAAAAACGAGCCGAGCGGAGGTGGGCCGGGAGCAGTGCCGCCCGCCACCGGCGAGGCGAGCCGGGCCGCTCGCGAGGCGGCTGGCGCAACAAATTTCCGAAGGGAGTTGGAGGGCCGCAGTATTTCCCATGGCGGCGACGGTAGCGGACGCGGCAACTGCGGCAAGTTTGGCCGAGCGCAGAGTTTTGGTGGTCGAGAATACACGCTGCACTGCCGGTAAGCTACGGGCGGAAAAATTGCGGAGAGGTCGTGGTTTTGACTATTTATTGGTCATTTTTCAAAAGCGACCTAGCGTCTCCGCAACCATGAGCAGTCCTGCTCCCTCGCCTGTCGCTGCCGCCAAACCACACGCGTTTGCCACCGTGTTCGCGTTGCTCTCGCCCCACATGGCGGAGCTCGATCGGTTCTTGCGCGGTCAACTCGCTTCGTTCGAGCCGGAGATTCGGGCGATGGCGGACTATTGCATCGATACGTCGGGCAAACGAATCCGACCGGCGCTAGTATTCCTAAGCGGATGGCGCGGTCCGGCGGAAATCACGCCGGATTTGGTGCGCGTGGCGGCTGTCGTGGAACTCGTCCATCTCGCGACTTTGGTGCACGACGATATCATGGATGAGGCGGATGTGCGGCGCAGCCGCCGGACCGCTTCACGCGAATACGGCGCGACGGCTGCGGTGTTGCTCGGGGACGCGCTGTTTGCGCACGCCCTGCATCTGGCGACGCAATTCCCGACGACGGAAATTTGCGCGGCCGTGTCCGATTCCACGCGCAAAGTCTGCGCCGGCGAAATCGTGCAGACGCTGCGCCGCCGCTCGACGAATATCACGCGAGCCGACTACCAGCGCATCGTCGATTTGAAGACGGCCGAGCTGTTCCGGGTCTCGTGTTTCCTCGGTGCCCGGCTGGCCGGCTCCGAACCGGGATATGTCGAGGCGGCCAGCCACTTTGGACGCCACCTCGGGATCGCCTACCAGATTTACGACGATCTCGTCGATTTTTTCGGCGACGAATCGCGGATCGGCAAGACGCTCGGGACCGATCTCGCGAGCGGAAAGCTCACGCTCCCGTTGCTCGCCTTGCTGGAACGACTACCGGCGGATGACCGGACCTCGTTGATCGCAGAGTTGGGCGGCGCGCAGCCTCCGCAGCTCGCACTGCGCCTGCGGCAGATGAGGGAACTCGGGATTTTCGCCCTCGTCGCCGAAGCCGTCGATGCCGAGATTGCCGCAGCGACAGCGGCCCTCGAAGCGTGGCCCGGCTACGCGTCGACGCCGCTACTGTTGGGGTTGTGCGAGGTCTTGAAGACGCAGGTAGCTTCGTTGCGTCCGTCGGCCCAATAAATTCCGGGCTCGTCCGGAAATTCCGTTTGCACCAACAGGCGACTGAGGATTTTCTGTTCACGTTATGGACGCCACCAAAGCCATCGCCACGAAGACGCTCGTCGCGTCTCCGGAACGGCAATTGGAGGCGGATTCCGACATGGAAATTGTCCGGCGCGTGCAGGCCGGTGATGTCGCAGCGTTCGATCGGTTGATCCTGAAATACCGCGAGCGGCTTTACGGGATTATCTACCACATGACCTCGAATCGCGAGGATGCGGCCGATCTCTCCCAAGAGGCTTTTATCAAGACCTTTCAGTCGATCCACCGCTTCGGGGGCCAGTGTTCGTTCTTCACGTGGCTCTACCGGATCGCGGTAAATTCCACGCTCAGTCACCTGAGAAAAGCTCGGCTGCGGGCGTTTTTCAGCTTGGAGCGCATCGACGGGGAAGAGCCCGTGGCGAAAGAAATCATTGATGCACTGACGGATAAAACCGGCGCGGATCGAGATACCTACGTGCACGAGCTTCAGGAAAAATTGAACGATGCGATGCAAAAACTGTCTATCAAGCATCGCACCGTGGTAACTCTTTTTGAAATCGATGGCCTCAGCCATCAGGAAATCGCCGAAGTAATGGACTGCTCTGTGGGCACCGTTCGCTCGCGTCTGCACTACGCGAAGCAACTGCTCCAGTCCGAGCTCCAGCCGTATACGCGCAAATGACAAATCACGATCGCCAGCGCCCCGTAACTCTCGAACACCTCCTGCAACTGAAGCGCGCGGAGCGCCCCTCGGTGGAATTTTGGGCTCACTATGAGCGCGAGCTGCGCGCGAAACAACTCGCCGCCCTCGTGGAGAAACGCCCATGGTGGCGCACCGTTTCGCTCGCCGGATTTTTCGGCGGCTTCCGCCGGTATCACTTGCCACTCGGCGCAGCGGCGGTGCTCGCCGTCACCGTGCTCTCGGTGCGCGACTACCCGGCACCGGCAGCGGTCAGTGTCAACGAAACCTTGCCGTCTCAACCGGCGGGAATCGCACGCGAAGTCGCTCCGGAGCTACGTGTCATGCCAACTACTGTGACGGAGTCCCCGCGGGCGGTGAGCTCTTCCAGTGTCGCCTCGGTCGCTCTGCCGAGGATGCCCTCGGCGGAAGTGAGGGTTGAAACTTCGGAAGTGGTTTCGAGCGGCTCGGCACATGTGCAGACGACGGTGGCCGCTCTCGCACCGACGGTGGATGAACCGTTCTCGACGGCGCCGAGTGCACGGCTGGTTGTCGAAAATTTCGGCTCACTCCAGGGAGCCGATGCGGTGCTGTCGCGGCACCTGTTGACTCCCGCGCTGGGATTCGAGTCGCGGGCGTTACCCGCCAAGCCAAAGCCGGTCGAGCCCCTCTCACAGATCAAGATTCCGACCGGTTCACGACGCTCAAATCTGATCGCCTCCGCTACACTCGCTTCGACGACGACCCCGGTCTTGGCGAACGAGCGTTCGGCGCGCGGTCTATCGGACGAGCGCCTCTACGACACCGTGAGCCGCGTCAACGCCCGTGGGGCGGGCGTGCTGGTCAAATTCTGAGAAATGACCGGGCTTTGATGCTTGGGAGGCGGGTGAGAACCCGCCCTTTTTGTCCCCATGGCCGTCCATCAAGCCACCTTCCGCCGGCAGTTTCCCGCTGCGGGCACGCACGAAATCACCGACGCGGTGGCGCGCGAGCTTCAGCGCAGCGGAATGACCTGCGGTGCGGTGACAGTTTTCTGCCAACACACGAGTTGCAGTCTGGTGATCATGGAAAATGCAGATCCGTCTGCACGGCGCGATTTGGAGGCTTGGCTGGATCGTTTGGTGCCGGAAAACGATCCGTTGTTTGAGCACACGCTGGAGGGCCCGGACGATATGCCGAGCCATATCAAAATGGCGCTTACACGGACGAGCGAAACGATCCCCTTCGCCGCGGGCCGGCTCATGATGGGCACGTGGCAGGGAATTTTCGCATGGGAACACCGCCGGTTGCCACCCACGCGAACATTTGTCGTGACGGTCCTGGGTGAGTGACGCCGGAACCGGATCAACCTACGCGGCTGTTCGCACCTGGCGGCCGGCTGCCTCCCGTCGCTCAGGCAACACCCACTGGGTCGCAGGTGCCAACAGGGCGCCGGCCAGCGACAACCTTAACTCACAGGCGCAGTCCACCGGCGGCTTTCTCGGCGAGGAAGCTCGCGTAGGTTTTTTCGACGCCTTCGCGAAGCGCAATTTTCGCCGTCCAGCCGAGAGCGGCGAGACGCGAGACATCCATGAGTTTCCGCGGCGTGCCATCGGGCTTCGTGGTGTCCCAGACGATCTTGCCGCTGAACCCGGTCACTGCAGCGACGCACTCGGTGAGTTCGCGAATCGTCACATCCGTGCCGGTGCCGACGTTGATCCAGTCGGGCGGGTTCTCGAGCGTGAGGAGAAACGCGCACGCCTCGGCGAGGTCGTCCACGTGGAGAAACTCGCGCTTCGGCGCACCCGTGCCCCATGCGACCACTTCGGGGCGACCGGCTTCTTTCGCTTCGTGAAATTTCCGAATGAGCGCGGGCAACACGTGCGAATTTTGCAGGTGGTAGTTGTCGCCTGGACCGTAGAGATTCGTCGGCATCGCCGAGTGAAACGTCACGCCGTATTGCTTGCGGTAAGACTGCGCGAGCTTGAGGCCGGTGATCTTCGCAATCGCATAAGCCTCATTGGTCGGCTCCAGCGGGCCGGTGAGTAAACAGTCTTCCGGCATCGGCTGCGGAGCGTGTTTCGGATAGATGCAGGAACTTCCGAGAAACAGGAGCCGCTTCACACCGTGTTTGTAAGCGGCGTGGATCGTGTTCGCGGCGATGGCGAGATTGTCGAAGAGAAACTCCGCCGGGTAGGTGTTGTTGGCGTGGATACCGCCGACTTTCGCCGCGGCGATGATCGCGACATCGGGTTTCTCCGCGGCGTAGAACGCCTCGACGGCGCCCTGCGACGTGAGGTCGAGTTCGCGGCGCGTGCGGAGGAGCAGCGTCGTGCCCGGCTCACGCGAGAAACGGCGCACGAGCGCACCACCGACCATGCCGTTATGACCTGCGATGAAGAGTTTCACGCGAAGGGCGCACGCGACGGTGCGGGCAAACTCGCGATCTGCGCCTCGCGTTTGGCGAGTTCGAGGTCGGCCTCGGTCATGATCTTCACGAGCTCCTTGAACTTCACTTTCGGTTCCCAGCCCAGCTGACGTTTCGCCTTCGCAGGATTGCCGATGAGCAGTTCGACCTCGGCAGGGCGCTCATAGCGCGCGTCGTAGCTCACGTATTTTTCCCAGTCGAGATTCAACAGACCAAACGTCTCTTGGATGAACTCCTTCACGCTGTGCGTTTCGTTGGTCGCCACGACGTAATCGTCGGCCTGCTCCTGCTGCAGCATCACCCACATCATCTCGACGTATTCCTTGGCGTAACCCCAGTCGCGGCGGGCGTCGAGGTTACCCATGTAGAGCTTGTCCTGCAGACCGAGTTTGATGCGTGTGGCGGCGCGGGTGATCTTGCGCGTGACAAACGTCTCACCGCGGCGCGGGCTCTCGTGATTGAAGAGAATGCCGTTCGACGCGTGGAGATTGTAGCTCTCGCGGTAGTTTACCGTGAGCCAATAGGCATACATCTTGGCGCAGCCATAGGGCGAGCGCGGCCAAAACGGCGTGGTCTCGACCTGCGGGACTTCCTGCACCTTGCCGAACATCTCGGACGACGAGGCTTGGTAAAACCGGCACTTCTTCACGAGGCCCGCCTCGCGGATCGCTTCGAGGATGCGCACCGAGCCGAGGCCCACGACGTCGCCGGTGTATTCCGGAATGTCGAACGACACGCGCACGTGCGACTGCGCACCGAGATTGTAGATCTCATCGGGCTGGAGCTCGTAGAGCAGCTTCACCATCTGCACCGAGTCGGCGAGATCGCCGTAGTGCAGATGCAGCTTCACGCCGTTCACGTGCGGATCGCGATAGAGGTGGTCGATGCGGCTCGTGTTGAACGTCGACGCGCGACGGATCACGCCATGGACTTCGTAGCCTTTGGCGAGCAACAGCTCGGCGAGATACGATCCGTCCTGACCCGTGATACCGGTGATGAGGGCTTTTTTCATGAAATGGAGCGCGGACGGTAGGCGCACGACGGACCGCCGGGCAAGCCCGCGCAATGGAATATTTCGGCCGCGACTTGGATAAAATCGACCGAGGGCACTTAGCCCACCAGCGATTTCAACAACCGCTCGATCTCCGCACGTTTCGCCTTCTGGTCGGCGAGCTGTTTGCGCGCGCCTTCGAGGACGGCGGGCGGAGCTTTGCTCACGAAGGCTTCGTTCGAAAGACGCGCCTCCGTGCCCGCGATGTGTTTCGCAAGCTGGTCGAGTTCCTTGGTGAGACGCACTTTCTCCGCGCCCGCGTCCACGGTGCTGGCGAGGTCGAGATAGAGCGTGCCGAGCACCGTCACCGCCGCCGGGGCGCCGTCGACTTTGTCGCGGCGTTCCACGCTCGTGGCACCGCACATACGCGTGAGTTTGGCCAAGTTGGTCTCGACCGTCTCCCATTCGCGGTCGCCGGTCGTGAGGAAGAATTTCACATCGCGACGGCTCGCGAGGTTGTGGTCGGCCTTCAGAGCGCGCGCTTTCGAGACGAGTTCCTTGAGCGACTCAATCGTGGCCGCGGCGGCGGAATCCAGGACGAGACCGTGCAACGCGGCCGCGTTTGCGACCTGCGAGGCGTTGTTGATCTGCACGTCCTCGATGAAACTGCCCTCCGCGCCGTAGCCGAGCTGGTGCCACAATTCCTCGGTAATAAACGGAATGAACGGATGCAACAGCAGCAGCGTTTGCCGCAACACGAGATCCTGGATCGCGAGACACGTCGGCTTGGTGTCGGCCGACTGGAGTTTCGATTTCGAAACTTCCACATACCAGTCACAAAAATCGTTCCAGAAAAAGCCGTAGAGCGCCTGCACGGCCGCGCTGAATTCGAACTCCGTGAAGCAGCGGTCCACCTCGCGTGTCGTCGAAAGCAACCTTTGCAAAATCGCGTGGTCGTCCGCGTCGAACTTGTCCGGCGCCAGGCGCGCGAGAATCGCGGAGAGCGACGAGTTGTCGCCCGCCTCGCCACTCATCTGGCGGAAGCGGCACGCGTTCCAGAGCTTGTTGCAGAAATTTTTTCCGCTCTCGATGCGGTCCTCCTGGAAGCGGATGTCCTGTCCCTGCGGCGCGATCGACACGATTCCAAAGCGCAGACCGTCAGCGCCGTAGCTGTCGATTAGGTCGAGCGGGTCGGGCGAGTTGCCGAGGGACTTCGACATCTTGCGGCCCTGTTGGTCGCGGATAATGCCGGTGAAATAAACGTGTTTGAACGGAATGCGCCGCTCGAGCGATTCGCCGGGCCGCATAAATTCGAGGCCGGCCATGATCATGCGCGCGACCCAGAAGAAGATGATGTCCGGCCCCGTCACGAGCGTCGAGGTCGGGTAGAAGTAGTCGAGGCCCTGCGCCTTCATCTTGTCCTCATCGGGCCAGCCCATCGTCGCGAAGGGCCAGAGCCACGAGGACGCCCACGTGTCGAGCACGTCGTCTTCCTGCACCCAGTTCTCCGGATCGGCGGGACCGGCGAGGGAAACGTGCACCTTGGTCGGATCGTTGATGTCCGCTTCGGTTAGCTTCTCTTTGTCGACGCCCTTGCGATACCAGACGGGAATGCGGTGGCCCCACCAGAGCTGACGGCTGATGCACCAGTCCTGAATGTTCTCGAGCCAGTGGAGGTAAACTTTGCTCCAACGCTCAGGGTAAAACTTAATGTGTCCGTCGCGCACTGCCGTCTTGGCTTCTTCGATACGCGGGTAACGCAACCACCACTGCCACGTGAGCCGCGGCTCGATCGGCACATCGGCGCGCTCGGAGTAGCCGACATTGTTTGCGTAGGGTTCTTCGGCGACGAGCGCGCCGCTTTCCTTGAGCAACTCGGCGGCCTTTTTGCGGCCGGCGAAACGATCCATGCCCGCGAGCTCCGGGCCGGCGAGAGCGTTCAATTTCCCGTCGGCTTCGAGCACATCGATCACCGGCAGCTTGTGGCGCACGCCGATCTCGAAATCGACCTTGTCGTGCGCAGGCGTGATTTTCAGCGCGCCGGTGCCAAACTCTTTGTCAACGGAGGCGTCGGCGATGATCGGAATCTCCGCGGCGGGCCCGAGCGCGCGGCGCACAAATTTCCCGATCCACCCGGCGTAACGCGGATCGTCTGGATGCACGGCGATCGCGACGTCGCCCGGAATCGTCTCGGGGCGCGTAGTTTTCACTTCGACGAAGAGGCCCGGCGCGTCCGTGCGCTCATAGCGCACGCGGTAGATCGAGCCGTTGACCGGCTTCATAATCACCTCTTCGTCGGACAGAGCGGTCTGCGAAACCGGGCACCAGTTCACCATGCGTTTGCCGCGGTAGATGTGTCCGCGGTCGAAGAGTTTTACGAAGACATCGAGCACCGCCTTCGAGTAGTGCGGGTCCATCGTGAACTGCGTGCGATCCCAGTCGCACGAGGCACCTAGGCGGCGGAGCTGTTCGAGGATGATGCCGCCTTTTTCGTGGCGCCACTCCCAAACCTTTTCCAAAAATTTTTCGCGGCCGAAATCGTGGCGCGTCTTCTTTTCTTTGCGCAACTGGCGCTCGACCACCGTCTGCGTAGCGATCCCCGCGTGATCCGTGCCAGGGAGCCACATGGCCGACTTTCCTTCGAGACGCGCGCGGCGGATCAGGATGTCCTGGATCGTGTTGTTGAGCACGTGGCCCATCGTGAGCACGCCGGTGACATTCGGCGGCGGGATGACGATCGTGTAGGGGTCCTTGCCCGGCGTGACCTTCCCGGCAAACGCCTGCGCGGCCTGCCATGCGGCATACCACTTCTTTTCAACATCGCGGGATTCGTAGCTCTTGGTGATCTCGGCCATGGGTCGGTGCAGGTTTGGAATCGGGGAGAAAACCGGCCGCCCCGGAACGATGCAAGCATGGCGTGCGACCTGCATCATTGGGGGATTGCCTATTCGTCGCCGGTTATTGCTTACTCCGCGCTCCACCGATGCCCGCCACCCTCCTTACGCCCGCGACCGATCGCCTCCGCTTCACCGGAGAAGTGGCCGTGCCTGCGCGCTTGGCGGTGTGCAAAGAATTTTTGAAAACGGAAATGGCTGCCCTCCGTGCACGCCATGGTGACGGCGCCACCGGCCTCGCGATCGCCCACGGCCGCTCCGGCCTGATCGATGCGTTGCTCAGCCACCTGTTCGACTACGCCTGCGAATCCTACGCCCGGGCCAACGGTCCCCTGCCCGCTCCGGTTTCGCTCGTCGCCCTCGGCGGTTACGGCCGCGGCGAACTCAGCCCGCTCAGCGACATCGACGTGATGTTTCTGTTTCCTACGAAGACCAAGCCCGCCGCCGCGAAGCCGCTCCAAGAACACCTCACCAACGAGATTCTCTACATCCTCTGGGACTGCGGCCTGAAGGTCGGCCACTCCACCCGCACCATCGACGAGGCGTTCGATGAGGCTCGTCGCGAGGTTCAGTCCAAGACCGCGCTCCTCGAAGCGCGCCTCATCGCCGGCTCGACCAAACTCTACGACACGTTTTCGCAGGCTTACCGCAGCTACTACATCAGCGAAGATCCCAAGGGCTACATCGCCATCCGCCTCGACGACCAGACGAGCCGCCGCGCGAAATACGCCAACACCGTTTTCAACCAGGAGCCCGATCTGAAGAACGGCGTCGGCGGTCTGCGCGACTACCAAAACGCCGTCTGGATGGCCCGCGTGAAGCTCGGCATTACCACCATCGACGAGCTCGCCGCCCAGAGTTACCTGCGCGCCGACGACCTCGCCGCCTTCCGCCGCGGCTACGATTTCCTCCTGCGCGTCCGCAACGATCTCCACTTCATGAGCACCCGCGCGACGGATGTCATGAACCTCGATCTGCAGCCGCGCATCGCCCAAAACCTCGGCTACACCGAGGCCGAAATGCTCCCCCGCGTGGAGCATTTCATGCAGGATTATTACCGCGCCGCGCAGACGATTTTCCGCGTTTCCAAACTCGTCGAAGACCGCCTCGCCCTCAGCATCGGCCGCACCACCAACGGCGAACCCGCCGGCTCTTTTCGCGAACGCCTCCGGGCCACCCGCTTCACCCGCGCCAAGCGTCTCGACGGCTTCGTCCTCCGCGGTCGCGAACTCGCCGCCGACAATCCCGATGTGTTCATCGAGGACCCCGTCCGCCTCCTCCGCGTCTTCCGTCACTGCCAGCAGCTCGACGCCTCGCTCGATTTCCATCTCGCGCAACTGATCCGCTCATCACTGTCGCGTCTCACCCCCGAGGTAGCCGCTTCCAACGACGCCAGCGTCTCCTTCCGCGCCATCCTCTCCGAAGTCGGCGCCGTGCATCCCGCTCTCGAAAAAATGCACGAGCTCGGCGTGCTCGGCCGCTTTATCCCCGATTTCGACGGCCTCACGTGCCTCGTGCAGCACGAATACTATCACCGCTACACGGCCGATGTGCACACGCTGAACGCTATCCGCGAGCTCGACCGCATCTTCACCGAAGCCGAACCCATCACACTCAAGTATCGCGCCGCCCTCCACGAATCCGCCGACCCCGCCCTCCTCTACCTCACGCTGCTCCTCCACGACATCGGCAAAGCCGAGGCCATCCAGGGTCATTCCGAGAGCGGCGTGCGCCTCGCCGCCCCCCTGCTCGAACGCTTCGGCGTCTCCCTCGAAGGCCGCGAACTCATCTCCTTCACGATCAAAAATCATCTGGCCATGGCACGCTTCTGGCAGAAGCGAGACGTAGATGATCCCCAGACCTCCGCTGCCTTCGCCGAACTGGTGGGCGACACCGAGCGCCTGCGTTACCTCTATGTCCACACGTTCTGCGACGCCCGGGGCACCGCCGCCGACCTCTGGAATAGTTACAAGGACACGTTGCACACCAACCTTTACCGCTCCACGCTCGAGCGTCTCAAACTTGGCGCGGCTCTCGAAGCCAGCCATCAGGAGAAGAAAAAAATGACCCAACAGGAACTCATCGCGAAAACCATCCCCGGCATCAGCGCCGACGAGATCAACGCGCACTTCGGTCTCCTCCCCGACCGCTACTTTGTCCACACGGACTCCGCCGAGATCGCCCTGCACATTCAGATGGTCAACCGTCTCTTCAAGTCGATCACCGCCGCCGATTCCGTCGGTTCGCTCAAACCCGTGATCGAGTGGAAAGACGACCTCAACCGCTCCCTCACCGTCGTCAACGTCGTCACCTGGGATCGCGCCGGCCTTTTCTACAAACTCGCCGGAGCCTTCAGCGTCGCCGGCCTCAGCATCCTCGGCTCTAAGGTCATCTCGCGCACCGACCACATCGCCATCGACACCTTCTACGTCGTCGAGCCCGGCCGGGGCGTCGTGCAGAGCGCCGCCGCGCAGGAGAAATTCGCCCGCACGATCGAGGAAGCCCTCGTCGCCAACCGCGACCTCCTCCCCGACATCGTCGCCCAGGCCAAAAAAATCGCCTCCACCCGTTACCTCGCCACGTCGAGCGGCGAGATGCTCCACAGCTCGTTCCCTCCCACCGTCGAGGTTTACCACGAGCTCTCGATGCAGCGCACCATCGTCGAGATTCAGGCCCGCGACCAAATCGGTCTGCTCTACCGCCTCGCGAAAATTATTTCCGACCACGCGTTCGACATCACGTTCGCGCGCATCGGCACCGAGCGCGGCGTCGCTATCGACACCTTCTATATTGAGAGCGCGAACCACGAGCCCGTCGACAGCCCTGAGCGCCTCATCGCCCTCCGCGATGCGATGAACGAGGTGATCTCCCCCGCCCCCGTCGCCCCGCCGCCCGCGACCCCGCCCACGAAGTAGCACGGTCAGTCTGACCGTGCTCCCGCGTCCCCGTCGGTTGCTCCCACGCCGCGCCCGCCGCGTCGCCCACGCCTCCACCAGCGCGGTCAGTTGACCGTTCGATCGCGCGGGTTCATCCCTGTCCACCGTGGCCACTCCCGTGTTTCCCGCTCCGTTGCTCCCGCCGGTATCCGACGATCCCGCGATCCTCCCCGCGCTTTACCGCATCGCGTCGTTCGCCTCGCGCGCCGAAGACCCGCAGGCCGTCCTCCGCGAAATGCTCGATCTGTTTGTCGCCACCTTTCGCGCCGAGGCCGGCTCCATCGCCCTGCTCACCCCCGACACCGGCCGCCTCCAAACCGAAGTTCAAACCGGCCTCCCGCCCGGTGTCGCCTACGCCGATCTGAAACTCGGCCACGGCATCACGGGCTGGTGCGTCCTCAACCACCGCTCGCTCCTCGCTCCCGACGTCTCGCACGAGCCCCGCTACATTGCGGTGCGCCCGAAGTGTCGTTGCGAGATGGCCGCTCCTCTGATGGACGGCGACCAGGTCATCGGCGTCGTCGATCTCGAGAGCGATTTTCTCTCCGGCTTTTCCTCGGCCGATCTCGCCCGCCTCGAAATCCTCGCCGCCGAAGCCGCCCGCGTCCTCCAACGCCTCTGGGTTCTCCATCACCTCCGCGGCAAAGCCCGCCAACTCGAGTCGCTCATCACCGCCGGCCAATCGCTCGTCACCAAATTTGAACAACAGGAACTGATCGACTCCCTCACCCGCGAAGCCCGCCACATGATGCAAGCCCGCGCCGCCGCGCTCTACCTGCACGACGCTTCCGCGCGCACCTTGCGATGCGTCTCCCTCACGAGCGCCGCCGTCACTCCGATCCCCCCCGGCGAACAGTCCATCAGTGCCTGCCTCAACGGCGTCGCGATCCACACCCGCCGCCAAGTCTCCTTCGCCGACGTGCAGTCCCCGGAATTTCTCGATCTCGGCGATATTCCCCACGACCCGGCGCTCCGCTCCGTCTTGATCAGCCCGCTCTTAATTGAAGGCGAAGTGCTCGCCGTCCTCTCGGTGTTCACCGACCGCCCGCACCGGTTCGACAACGACGAGAAACGCCTCTGCGCCGCCCTCGCCGGCCTCGGCGCCGTCGCCCTCCAAAACGCCCGGCTCTACGCACGCGTTTTCCAAAGCGAAGACGTCCTCCGCAAAAACGAACGCCTCACCACGCTCGGCCTCCTCGCCGCCGAGATCGCCCACGAGATCCGCAATCCCCTCACCGTCCTCAAGCTCCTCCACGGCGGCCTCGACGTCGATTTCCCCGAGGGCGATCCACGCCGCACCGACATGCGCGTGATCAGCGAAAAGCTCGATCAACTCGAATCCATCGTCACCCGCGTCCTCGGTTTCGCCAAAGCCCCGTCCAGCCTCCACTCGCGCTGGTCGCTTGCCGACATCGTCGAAGACACGCTCATCCTCGTCCGCCTGAAACTCGCCCAAAGCAAAGTCTCGCTCCACTTCGAACGCCCGCCCGCCCCGCTCTTTGTCGACGCCCACAAAGGCCAGATTCAACAGGTCCTCCTCAACCTCCTCATCAACGCCACGCAGGCCATGCCCGAGGGCGGCACCATCACTCTGCGCGCCGCCACCGAAGACCGCCCGGGCCTCCACATCGCCACGCTCGATATCGCCGACACCGGCACCGGCATTCCGGAAGCCATCCGCGATCGCATCTTCGACTCGTTCCTCTCCGGCCGCCCCGACGGCACCGGCCTCGGTCTCGCCATCGCGAAGCGCATCCTCCTTTCCCACCACGGCGACATCACGCTGCTCACCACCAGCGCCGCCGGCACCACGATGCGCCTCACCCTCCCCCGCGCTTAGTAGGGCGCGGCCGCCGAACCGCCCTTTCCGCGTCAGCGCAAAAAAGAATATCCGATGCCCCCGCTCCCGCCCGACCAACGCGCCCGCCTCCGTCGTCAAATGCTCATCCTCGCCACCGCGCTCGCGCTCGGCGGCTTCGTCGTCCTCGCGTTTCTCTCGCGTATTCCGCTGCCCCTCCGCCTCGCGATCGGCCTCGGCGACCTCATCGCCGCCGCCGTCCTCTTCCTCGTCGTCCGTCAGAAATTCAGCACCCCGCCGCCCGCCTGAGCGCACCGCCCGCGCTCAGCGCACGCGCGTGAACAACCACAGCGCCAGCGCCCCCATCCCGATATTGGGCAACCACGCCGCCCACTCCGGATCGACGAACTGTTTCGTCGCCAGCGACGACGCGAGATTGGCAAAAACGTAATAGAGAAAAAACAACCCGATCGATTTCGACACGCCCACCGCCGGATTCACGCGCACGCCCGTCACCGCAAACGGGATCGCCATCGCGATCACCAGCAGCGGCCCGAGCGTGTCCGCGATCAGTCCGAAATACCGCACAGCATACGGCACCGCCTTCGGATTCCGCTCACCCTCCAAATAGTCGATCAACTCGCGCAGCTCGTGGAGCGATAAATCCACCGGTCGCCGGTCGATCAGCAGCATCAGCTCCGGATCTTCGCGATACGTTGCCCGCAGCTTTTCCGCAAACGGCGCCGAGCCCAGTAGCTCGCCCGTCTCCGGCGCAAACGTCAGCTCGCGCCCGTCTTTGAACACCCATCCCTTGCGGCCCGCGTCATACCACGCCTCCGCCGCGACCACCCGCGTCGTCTCGCGCCGTTTCGCGTCGAGCTCCGACACCGCCACGCCGTAGCCGTGTTTCGTGAACCGGCTGTAACGATTGAAAAACCACATGCGCCGCTCCCGCGTATTGTCGAAAGCCACGCTGTAAGCCGCCCCCACGCGGTCCGGCGTCAGCGATTTCGCGTCGCGCTGAAACACCAGTTCATCCCGCAACGACCGCGATTCCTCGACCGACCACGGCACCACCGTCGTGTTCAGCCACCACGAAAGCCCGCAACACAACACCCCCACGAACCACACCGGCGCCGTCAGCCGCATGAAACCCACCCCCGCCGCCCGCATCGCCGTGAGTTCGTTCGCACGGTGCAATTTTCCCAGCGTAAAAATCAGCGAGATCAACAGCGCCACCGGCAGCACCACCGCCAGGAAGCTCGGTATCGTCACCGCCAGATACCGCCACAACACCCACCCGCGCGCCCCGAGATCCCGCAGAGAGCGAAAGTCGTCGTAAAGCACCTGCACCAACAACAGCCCGCAGGTCGCCACGAGCACCAGCCCCAGAATTTGCAACCACTCGCGCAGCAGATGTCGGTCAAACGTGTTCAACACCCGCGATGAAACGCCCCGCCCCCCGCCACGGAAAGCCCTTTTCCAAAAAATCTCCTCCCCGCGGAACCAATCCCCACCGCCTCGCGCACTCCATACGCCTCCCTGGTCTGCGATCAGCAGGCCCCACCTCTCCCCGCGCAGGCGATCAGCCGAAGCCGCACCCCAAAAGTTCCGCCCCATTGGCGAAACCCATTAGCGGTTCCCTCCTACTGCGTAGTCCCAGCTTCAGTCGCTCCCGCCATCCTCCACCCTCGCTCCCGCGTCCCTCCGCTCGCGTCCCGTCCTCACCTTCACCGCCCCGCGCATCCGCCAACAGATTGGTTGAAAACCTGCTTACCCTTGCCTTGGCTCCGCGCCCCCTCTCCCTCTCCCGACACCCTATGATTTCCGCCTTCCGGTCGCGTGCCGCCCGTCTTGTCGCCCTTCTCGCCAGCGCACTCCTGTCGACCTCCGCCCTCGCCCAAGGCCCGATCAAACTCGGCGAGTTCGCCTCCATGACCGGCAAAGAGGCCGTCTTCGGCCAAAATGCCAACAAAGGCACGCGCCTCGCCGTCGAGGAGGTCAACGCCGCGGGCGGCGTCCTCGGCCGCAAACTCGAACTCGTCACCGAGGACAACCAATCCAAGCCCGGCGAGTCCGCCACCGTCGTCAAGAAACTCATCTCCCGCGACAAAGTCGTCGTCGTCCTCGGCGACATCACCTCCGGCCGCACGCTCGAAGCCGCGCCCATCGCCCAAGCCGCCAAGATCCCGCTCATCTCTCCCGGCGCCACCAACACCGAGGTCACCGCCAAGGGTAACTATATCTTCCGCGTCTGCTTCATCGACGATTTCCAGGGCACCGTGATGGCCAAGTTCGCCCGCGAGACGCTCAAACTCAAACGCGTCGCCGTCCTCTCCTCCGTCTCCTCCGCGCAGAGCGTAGGCCTCGCCAAATATTTTCGCGAGCGCTTCACGTCACCCACCACCGTCATCGCCGCCGAGCAAAAATACGGCGAGGGCGACAAAGATTTCCGCGCCCAGCTCACCGCCATCAAGGCCGCCGGCGCCGACGGTATTTTCGTTCCCGGCTACTACGCCGAAGCCGCCCTCATCTGCAAACAGGCCCGCGACCTCGGCCTGAAAATCCCTCTCCTCGGTGTCGACGGCTGGGAATCCCCCGACCTCGTCGCCATCGCCGGCGTCGCCGCCGAGGGTTGCTACATCAGCACGCACTACTCCCCCGAGAGCAAATCCCCCGCCGTCGTCGCCTTCAATGAGCGCTTCCAAAAACGATGGGGCGTCGCCTCCAACGCCCTCTCCGTCCTCGGCTACGACGCCGCCATGCTCGCCATCGACGCCATCCGCCGCGCCGGCTCCACCGACGGCGCGAAAATCCGCGACGCCCTCGCCGTGACGACCAACTACGCCGCCGTCACCGGCTCGATCACCTTCGACACGAACCGCAACCCCACCAAAAACGCCGTCGTCCTCACCGTGAAGAACGGCAAGTTCACCTTCGTCCAAGACGTAAGCCCGTAACCCTCCCCCTCGTTCTCGTTCCTCGTAATCGTTCTCGTTCTCTCCCTCCGCATCTTTCTCTTTCTCCCCGCCTCCCCCGCTCCCCCCTCTCCATCCTCCGTCCGCCTCCCCCTCTTTCATGAAATCACCCGCCCTCCTCCGCCACCTCCTCACCCTCGCGACCCTCACCCTCGCGTCCGCCTTCACCGCCCACGCCGCCGACACCATCAAAGTCGGCGAGTTCGCCTGCCT
>Ga0075163_10004378_pt1 | contig 18960 bp, 9 predicted proteins | sample JI1023141ADNA_FD_71478 | JGI IMG/M metagenome (GOLD analysis project Ga0075163, IMG submission 71478) | Wastewater effluent complex algal communities from Wisconsin, to seasonally profile nutrient transformation and Carbon sequestration -... | ecosystem: Engineered > WWTP > Effluent > Algae...
ATGCGCGCGCCGCCCGAGTCGTTGAGCCCGACCACCGGCGCACCGACGCGCATCGCCAGGTCCATCACCTTGCAGATCTTCTGGGCATAGGCGCCCGAGAGCGAACCGCCAAAGACGGTGAAGTCCTGCGCGAACATGAACACCTGGCGGCCGCCGACCTGGCCGTAGCCGGTGATGACGCCGTCGCCCAGGATCTTCTGCTCGCCCATGCCGAAGTCGGTGCAGCGATGGGTGACAAACTGGTCGAGCTCGACGAATGTGCCGCGGTCGCAGAGGAGCTCAAGCCGCTCGCGCGCGGTGAGCTTGCCAGCGTCGTGCTGCCGCTTGCGGCGCTGCGCTCCACCGCCCTCGCGCGCCTGGCCCTCCTTGGCCTCCAGGGTCTCAAGCGGCGTGAGCCGCTTCTTTTCAGTCTCGTTTGTTGCCATGGCCGCGCAAGATAGCCGCAAACCGCTCGCCTGTCACCGGCCCCAGTTCTCGCTAGTCGAAACGGTGGCGATTGCGTAATAATGCGAAATGATGACCTCATTCCACCACTGCCCAGCGGGAGAGCGATCACGGCTCAAACTCGCGGCATTGTGTAGATTTTGTCGTCTGAGGCGAGCGGTGTTCTCGTCGGGAAGACCGCTCCCTCGGAGCAGCTCATGACCGCACCGGCGCCAACTCCGTCGGGCAGCGACGCAGGGGCCGAGGGACCCAAGAGCAGTCCGGGGCTGGTCGGCTCGCTGCGGCAGGCCCTGCGCGACATCATTCAGCCGCTGCGCGACTTTGGCAGCGTGCCCAAGGCGCTCAACCGCGGCGTCAACATCCCGTCGTTCATGGAGGGGCTGGTCTACTTCGGCACCATCACGGTGATGACCAAGTTCCTGAGCGAGAACGTGGCGCTCGGCGACGTGACCGCGGGTCAGATGACCGGCGTGTTCACCGGCGGCATCACCGGGGCGATGTTTCTCCTCGGCGGGCTCTCGGATCGGTGGGGGGTGCGGCGGGCGCTCTTGTTCGCGATCCTGTTTCTGCTGATGGGGCGCATGGTGCTGGCGATGGGCGAGACGCTGCATCTGGCGCCGGGGCTGTGGGGGCCGCTGCACCTCATGACCATCGCCGGGATGCTGTTCATCATCGTCGGGTACGGCGCGTTTCAGCCGGCGCTCTACTGTGCGGTGAAGCAGTACACCACCGAAAAGACGTCGGCGATGGGCTACGCGCTGCTCTACGGGCTGCAAAACTTTGGCTGCTTTGCGTCGGGGCTGCTCTCGCCGCAGGTGCGCCACCTGAGCGAGCGGGCGCTGCCGCCAAACGGCATCACCGGCGTGCTGTGGGTCTACTCGCTGCTCACGGCCCTGTGCGGGGTGGTGGTGGCGGTGGGGCTGTCGCGCCGCGGCAGCACGGACAAAGAGGCCGAGGCGACGGCGGTGGCGCGCACCCTGGGCGCGGCCCGCAAGGTGGTCTCTTCCGAGGACCTGAAGCCCCTGTCGGCGCGCATCCGCCAGTGGGTCATCGAGCATCCGCTGTGGGATGCCCGCTTCAGCTTCTTCATCTTCATGGTGGTGCCGGTGCAGACGCTGTTCGCGCACGGCCTGCTGACCATGCCGCTATATATTGAGCGCGCCTACCGCGCCACGCCGTGGGTCAGCCGCAACTTCGAGCTGTTTTCCAACCTGAACCCGCTGCTCATCTTCCTTCTGACGCCCATCGTGGCCGCGCTGACCGCCCGCACCAGCGTCTATAAGATGATGATCATCGGCACCACCGTGATGGCGGCGCCGACGTTCCTCTTGGCGACTGGGCCGAGCCCGCAGGCGCTGCTGCTCTTTTCGCTGTTCGCCTCGATCGGCGAGGCGCTGTGGCAGCCGCGCTTCCTTCAGTACATCGCCGAGATGGCGCCTCCGGGAAAGACCGGGCTCTACATGGGCGTCGGGCAGTTCCCCTGGTTTTTGACCAAGGTCATCACCGGCATGTACTCGGGCTGGTTTCTCAAGCACTACTGTCCGGCAGAGGGGCCGCAGAACACCCAGACCATGTGGCTGATCTATGCGCTCATCGCCTGCATCTCGCCGGTCGGACTGCTGATTGCGCGCCGCTGGGCCATCCGGGTGCCGGCGGACAAAGCCCCCGCAGGCTCATCCGTCAGCTCCTAGAAGATTTCCCAGCAAAATCGGACTGTCCCCGGCCCGCGCTGTCTGTACAATCTGCCCGCTCGGCTGGAATGCTTGACCGGCCGCTCGCGAGGCTGCACCCATGTCCGATACGACCACCAACGGAATCCGCGTCCAGGCCCGCGCTCGCTATGCCCCCGAGCGCTCGCAGGCCGCGGCGAAGCTCTACTACTTTGTCTATAACATCACCATCACCAACATCGGCACCGACACCGCCCAGCTGGTCAGCCGCCACTGGGTCATCACCGACGGCAATCAGCACGTCGAAGAGGTGCGCGGACCGGGGGTTGTTGGCGAGACGCCGGTGCTTGGACCCGGGCAGAGCTTTTCGTACTCCAGCCAGTGCGTGCTGCGCACCGAGTTCGGCACCATGCGCGGCAGCTACCAGATGGTTCGCCCCGACGGGACTACCTTCGATGCGGCCATCTCGCCGTTCATCCTGGCGCTGCCCACAGCGATCAATTAACCCCATCGGCCTGGCGCTGGCGCTGGCGCTGCTGCTAGGTGGGGCGGCCTCCGGGGCGCGGGCAGAGGCCGACGGCGGCACCGTCCTCAGCGGCAGCTTCGACGACGATGACGCCCAGGATGGCGGCGCCGGCGAGGTCGCTGCCGATGGGGCCAGGCCGCCGGCTCCGGTGCCGGCCGGCGCGGCGCGGTTCGACGCTGCGCTGCGGCTGGTGGCGGCGGGGCGCGAGCGCGATGCCGCGGCCGAGCTGGCCAAGCTGGCGCACGAGCGTCCGGGCGACGACATCGCCGCCGAGGCGCTGTTCGAGGCCGCCCTGCTCTACGACGATCAGCTGGCCGAGCCCGAGACGGCGCAGCGCCTGTTTCGCGAGCTGGTTGCGCGCTACCCGAGCAGCCGCCTGCTCAAGCGGGCGCAGCAGCGGCTCGTGCACCTCGACACGGCTCTGCGCAGCGGCGCCGCGCCGCTGGTCGAGTTTCAGGCCATCATCCGCGGCTCGCGCGAGGGCAGCCCCGAGCGGCAGGCGCGTCTGACCGCGCTCCTTGCCCGCAATCCCAACTTTGCGCTGGCCGACCACGCCTATTTCCTGCTGGCCGACACCGCCTTGCGCCAGGGCGATCGCCGCGGCGCCGAGCGCCAGCTCCAGACGCTCTACCGCCTCTACCCGCGCAGCATCTGGACCGCCCAGGGCCACCGCCTGATGGCCGAGTGGCTCCTGCAGTCGCGCCAGATCGCAGCCGCCCGGGCCGAGTATCAGGCCCTGGAAAAGTTCGATGCCGCGGGGCCGCTGTGGCCGCTCATCGCCCGCGAGGGGCTGGTCGCGTGCCGGCGGGCGCAGCGGCAGCGCTATTTCGTCGCTGCGGCGTTGGTGTACCTGGGTCTGTGCGGGCTCTTGGCGCTGTGGCGCGGTCGCCGCCACCTGTGGCCGCCGCCACTGGAGTTCTGGTACTACGCCCCCGTCGCTGGCTTCCTGGCGCTGGCGGGGACCCTGGTGCAGGGGGGCCCGATTCTGGTGCCGCTGAGCCAGTTTGCGGGCATCGGGGCGGCCCTGACCTGGCTGGCGTCGGCGGCCGCGCAGGCCTCGGCCGGGGCCGAGGTGCGCCAGCCTCGCAAGCTCTGGCTGGGACTCTTGGTTCGGGCGCTTGCGGCCCTGGCCCTGTGCTACGTCATCATCTATCAGCACTCGCTGATCGATCCCATCGTCGAGACCTTGCGCAACGGCCCCGACGCCGACTGAGCGCCGCCGCTGGCCCAGAACTGCCGTCGCCATTGCAATGGGATGGGCTCGCCCGTAACATGGGAAACCTAATGTCGCCCCCGGGCGTAGCATCTGGCCACTCTGAATTTCCCGTCGCGTTCGGGCGCTACCTCCTGCTCAAGCGTCTGTCGCGCGGCGGCATGGGCGAGATCTTTCTGGCGAAGATCGGCGAGCTCAAGGGCTTTGAAAAGTTCGTCATCATCAAGAAGATCCTGCCGCAGCTGGCCGAAAACGAAGACTTCATCGGCCGCTTCGTCGACGAAGTTCAGATCGCGATCAAGCTGAACCACGTCAACATCGCCCAGGTCTTTGAGGCCGGCACCGTCGACAAAGAGTACTTCCTGGCCATCGAGTACATCGAGGGCCGCGACCTGCGCCGCTTCATCCGCCGCATCCGCGAGCTCGGCCGCCGCCTGTCGGTGGACCAGTGCCTGTACATTGCACGCGATCTGGCCGCCGGCCTCGCCTACGCCCATCGCCGCACCGGGCCCAAGGGGCAGGCGCTGTCGCTGGTGCACTGCGACATCTCGCCGCCCAACATCATGTGCTCGTATGAGGGCGAGGTGAAGATCATCGACTTCGGCATCGCCCGCAGCGCCCTGCGCACCGCCGACTCGAACCCCAATGTCGGGTTCGGCAAGTTCGGCTACATGGCGCCCGAGCAGCTCATCCGCGGCGGCGTCATCGATCGCCGCACCGACATCTATGCCGCCGGCGTGGTGCTCTACGAGCTCTTGACCGGCGAGCGGCTCTACCAGTTTCCCGAGGGCACCGACTACCGCCAGATGGCGCGCATGGTCTGCCAGGGCAAGTTCACGCCGCCGGCCCAGCGCGACAGCCGCATCGACTCGGTGCTGGACGCCATCGTCTGCAAGGCGATCGCCACCCGCCCCGAGGATCGCTACCAGTTTGCCGAGGAGTTCCGCGACGCTCTGCAGCAGAAGCTCTACCAGATGAACCCGACCATCTCCGCCGACACGCTGGCGCGCACGATGGACGAGCTGTTCGTCGGCGAGCGCCAGCACGAGAGCGAGGAGCTCCAGCAGATGCGCGCCGTCGACGCCGCCGCCTACAAAGAGGAGCTCATCGAGGCGGTCGGCCACACGGTCACGTTTGCCCGCGCCCCCGAGGACGGCCAGCTCACCGTGCGCTCCGACCCCGAGGAGGCGGTGACCACGGCGATGCCGCACCCGCCGACCCACGACGGCGGCCCCTCGAACCTGGTGGTGGTCTCGTCGCAGGGGCCCAGCTCGGGCCATGCCCCGGCCCTGCTCGCGGGGCTCCAGTCGCCCACCCTGGCGCAGAGCGGCGCCGTCACGCCTCTTTCGGGCCGTCCGGGGGCGACGCAGACCGCCGCGGTGCCGGTGCGCGACCGCGAGGATACCCGCCGCAGCGTCATCTACGGCCTTTTGGCCTTCCTGATGGTGTTTGGCGCCGGCGGCGTCGCGTTCTGGGCGCGCTCGCGCCAGCAGACGGCCCTCATGGGCGTGGGCACCAAGCCGCCGTCCAACCCGAGCCCCAACCCGGACCCGGTGCCGGTGCCGGTGGTCGAAGCGCTGCCGCAGCCCGCACCGCCCACTCCAGCGCCGCCGCCGTCTGCGCCGCCGACCCAGCCGCCGCCGATAAAACGCCTGCCGCCGCGGCCCGTGCCCCTCAAGCCCCGCCCCCTGGTCAAGACCGAGATCAAGCCCGAGACGCCGGCCAACGACCCGGTGGTCGCGGAAAAGAAGCGCATCGAGTTTGATCGCAAGTTCCAGCAGGTCAAGGGCGAGTACCTGGAGTTCAAGAAGAACTTCGGCGCCCGCCTCGAAGGCCGCTGGCAGCAGATCCTGAGCGACATCGCCCTGGGCCGTCGCGATCAGGGCCTCAGCGACTCGATCGACGCGCTGCGCCGCGACATGAAGCAGCTCAAGAGCGAAAAGCCCTAGCTGGGCCTTCGCGACCTCTCTCGCCACGATGACGACCATGCCCTCTTCCGCCTTGGATCCCTCTTCGCCAGCTTCAAACATCAACAGTGGGCGCGAGCCCGCCGAGACCGCCCTGCTCCCGCGCCACCTGCCCATCGCCGCCCTGCTGGCGGCGACGCTGGTAGCGGCCGGGGATGTGCTCCTGGCGGCGACAAACAGCTCCACGCCCGTGCCCCGGTCGGCGCTGATCGAGTCGCTGCTGGCCGCAGTGGGGCTGTATGCGATTCCGGCGCTGGCCCTGGGGCTGGGGCTGGCCTGGGTGGTGGACTCAGTGCTGGTTCTGTTCGGCCGCACGCTCTTTTCCAAGCTGGGTGCGGCGCTGCGCGATCCGGGCCGCAGCTCGGCAATCGCCGCCGGGCTGCTGGCCGCGATCGGCGTGCTGCTGCTGGATGCCGGCGTGATCTATTTTTACGTGCGCACCATCGGCTTCGAGATGGCCAACCGCCGCAACGGAGCGCTCACGACCGCGATGGTGGCGGTGGTGGCGCTGCCGCTCCTGACCGTGCTCGCGCCGCCCTTTTATCGCATCGCGCGGCGGGTGGTGGGGCTCATGCCGCAGCCGCGGCTGCTGTTTACGCTGGGGCTCCTGGCCGCGGCCGGGCTCATGGCGACGGCGCTGGCGGTGCTGTCGGTGGACTGGCGCATCATCCACTTTGGACCGTTCAAGGCGCTGGCGCTGTTTCTGCTGCTGGCGGCGCTGTTCGTGTGGCGGTTCGCGGTCGGTCAGCTGGGCGCGCGGGCCCGGGACTGGCGCGACGGCATCCTGCTGCTCCTTCTGGTGGGGCTCGGGCTCGGCTCCGCGGCGCACCTGGCCGGCAGCTTTGGCGACGAGCCGCGAGCGCGAGCGCTCATCGCCGAAGAGAGCGCCGGCGCGAGCTTCCTGCTCAAGCGCGCCCGCGGGCTGCTCGATCGCGACCACGACGGCTATGCCGGCAGGCTGGGCGGCGGCGACTGCAACGATCGCAACGCCGACATCCACCCCGGCGCCGAGGAGATCCCCGGCAACAAGATCGACGAGGACTGCGACGGGCAGGACGCCGAGCCGCCGCCGCCCGAGCCGGTGCAGCCGCCGCCCCAGGTTGCCGCTGCCCCGCCGGCGCCAGTGCCTCCCGCTGCGCCCGCCGCCGCTGCTGAAAAGCCGGCGACCGCACCCGGTGCGGGACATGCCGCCCGCTGGGATGGCAACTGGCTGATCATCACCGTCGATACGCTGCGCGCCGATCGCATCAAGCCCGAGACCGCGCCGAACCTGGCCCAGCTGGCCGCGCGCGGCACGCACTTTACCAACGTCTACGCGCAGGCGCCCAACACGCCGCGCAGCTTCCCGTCGTTTGTGACCTCGCGGCTGCCGTCCGAGGTCCACTTCGTCAAGCAGTCGCTCAACTTCTCGCCGCTCACCGGCAAGGATCCGACGCTGTTTACCGCCCTGGCCGGCGCTGGCGTGCGAAATGTCGGCGTCTTTTCGCACTTCTATCTGGAGCAGAAGACCGGCCTGAGCCCTGGCTTTGCCGAGTGGCAGAACACGGGCGCCAAGAACCTGCACGACTCGAACAGCGACATCGCCGCGCCGCGCATCACGCAGGCGGTGATCGACCATCTGAAGCAGCTGGCGCATCCGGCCGGCGACGCGGCCAAGGCCGGGCGCTTCGCCTTGTGGACGCATCTTTTCGATCCGCACAGCACCTACATGGACCACCCCGAGTACCCGGTGCAGAAGGGCTGGAAGTTTCAGGCGCAGCGCTACGACGCCGAGGTGCAGTTTGCCGACAAGCACATCGGGCTCATCCTCGCGGCGCTGCGCGATGCCGGCCTTTCCGAGCGCACGGCGGTGGTGGTGTTCTCGGATCACGGCGAGGCGTTCGGCGAGCACAAGCTCGGCGGCGAGCCGCTCTACTTCCACGGCGAGGCGCTCTACAACGAAGTGCTGCGCGTGCCGCTCATCATCTACGTGCCGGGGCAGCCGGCGCGGGTGATCGGCGAGCGGGCGATGCTCCTCGACGTTGCGCCGACGGTGCTCGACCTGGCCGGCGTCGCCATTCCCGAGAGCTTCCACGGCCGCTCGCTGGCGCCGCTGATGACCGACCAGGCGCACGTCACGCTGACCACGCCGCCGGCCATCGCCGAGATGATCCCGTGCACCGCCTGGCAGAAAAACGAGCGCGTCATCATCGATACCATCGACGGCACCGAGTACGCGCTGTACTCCAAGTTCACCGACAACCTGACCGAGCTCTACAACCTCAAGGACGATCCGACGCAGCAGCGCAACCTGGCGCAGTCCGACGCGGCCAAGGCGCGCGAGCTGCAGAAGCGGCTGTCGCCCTACCTGCGCCCGCGCAAATAGCGCCTGCTAGTTTTCATATTCGAGCATCCAGATGTTGCCGATGATGTCGCCGGCGTAGAGCCGGCCGCTGCCCGCGGCGCCAGCCACCACCGAGAAGAAGCCCGCCTCGTCGCTGCCATAGAGCGTTGCCAGGCACGCGCCGCTCGCCGCATCCCACAGCTTCAGCATGCCGTCGCCCGACACCGAGACCACGTGCCGGCCATCGGGCAGCGCCGCGCAGTTGTAGATCGCAGCGCGGTGGCCGGTCAGGTTCGCGACCAGCCGTCCGCTCGCCAGCTCCCAGACCTTGAGCGTCTCGTCGCCGCTCGCCGACAGCACCCGCTCACCGCCGGGCAGCACCGCGCAGCCGCTCAGCCAGGCGCTGTGCCCTTCAAAGGTGCGCAGGAGCTTGCCGGTGCCGAGCTGCCACAGCTTGAGCGTGCCGTCCGCAGAGGCCGAGAGCAGGCACTCCCCGTCGGGCAGCACCGCGCAGCGATCCACCGAGGCGGTGTGTCCGTGCAGCGTCGCCAGCTGCTCGCCGCTCTGCAGGTTCCACAGCCGCAGCGTGCCATCCGCGGACGCCGAGACCACGCGCTGACCGTCGGGCAGCACCGCGCAGGCGGTGATGCTGTCGGTGTGACCGCTGAGCGAGCGGATCGCCTGTCCGTTGCGCGCGTTCCACACCCGCAGCGTGCCATCGAGCGCCGCCGAGACGATGCGCTCACCGTCGGGAAGCGGCACGCAGCTGCTGACCCAGCTGGAATGTCCGTGCAGCGTCGTCAGCGCCTGTCCGCTCTGCAAATCCCACAGCTTGAGCGTCGCGTCGTGCGAGGCCGAAGCCACGCGCTGACCGTCGGGCAGCACCGCGCACTCATCGACCGCAGCGGCATGGCCACTCAGCGTGTGCAGGTGGAGGCCGCTCTGGGTGTCCCAGACCTTGAGCGTGCGATCGCGCGAGGCCGACACCAGCTGCCGCCCGGTGGGCGAGAGCGACAGCGCGGTGACGAAGCTCTTGTGGCCGTGGCGGGCGTAGAGCCGCTCGGCCTGCGCCAGCGACCACAGCCGCAACGTGCCGTCGAGCGATACGGAAAAGATCCGCCGCGTCGCCCCCTCGCCATCGCCTCCGCCAATCGCACAGGCCGTCACCCAGCCCGCGTGCCCCTCCAGGACCGCCAGCGTCGCCCCATCGCTGAGCGACCACACCCGCACGGTGCCGTCGAGCGAGGCCGAGACGATGCGCCCTTCGCGCTCCAGCACTGCGCACGCGCTGACCCCCTCTTCGTGCCCGCGCAGCGTGGCCAGCGCCGCCTCGCCATCTGGCTGCCCGAGCTTGTCGAGCTGCCACAGCCGCAGCGTGCCGTCGAGCGAGGCCGACAGCAGCCGCTTGCCGTTTTGGGAAATCAGCCGGAGGTCGCTCACCGCCCGGGAGTGCCCGCGCAGCGTTGCGACCAGCTCTGCCGACGAGCCTTGCAGGCTCCAGATGCGGATGGCGCCGTCTTCGCCGCCGGTGGCCAGCCGGCCGTCGTCGAGCGCCAGGCACGACAGCACCGGGCCGCCGGTCGCCGGCAGCGTCCCCACGGACCTTCCCGTCGCGAGCTCATGGATGCGCACCGTGCCGTCGGCCTCGCCAGCGGCCAGCCGCCCCGCGGGCAGCAGCGCCAGGCTGTGCACGGCGGCGCCGGAGCCGCCCTGGCCCAGGGTTGCCAGCACCTCGCCGCGCTCCAGACTCCAGCGCTTGATGAGGCCGTCCGAGCCCGCGGTCAGCGCCTCGGTCGGCGACAGCAGCAGCACCGCATGGACCGTGCCGCGATGGCCGACCTTGGACCACAGCGCCTGCTCGGCTCCGGGCACCAGCTGCCACAGCTCGACCAGCCCATCGCTGCCGCCGCCGTGCCCGATGAGCACGTGGCCACCGTTGGGCAACGCCGCGCAGGCGTGGAGGCCGGGATCGCCGCCGTCGCTGCCCGGGGCGAAGCTGGTCTGGCACGCCACCACCCGCTCGCAGGCGCTGCCGTCCTGCTGGAGCGGATGGCGCAGCCGCAGCCTCGGCAGTCCCCCGGGCCAGGCGAGCTCGCTGCGCAGCCGCTCGCCCGTCCAGCCCAGGCAGATCAGGCGGTTGTAGAGCAGGCCGGGCAAGGCGTCGGGCTGCCCGCTCAGCTTGAGCAGCCAGCTGCGCTCGCGGCCCACTGCCCGATACAGATCGGCCAGCAGCTGCCGCAGCGTCGCTTCCCCGGGCGGCGTCGCCTGCAGCGCCTCGCGCAGCTCGCAGCAGAGCGCCACCGGGCCGAGGAGCTGCGCCTTGGCGGCGAGGTAGCCGGTGTCGCGCGCCAGCGCCAGCGCCGACGCAAAGTCCTCGCCCAGCACGCGGTGCAGCAGGCCAAAGCGCAGCGCGTAGCGACTGGCCTCGCCGTCCTGTGCCAGCGCTGCGGGCAGCGGCCAGGGGCAGAGCTCCGCGGCGAGGCGGCGGTGCTGCGCGACCAGCGGCCGGTCGGCTGCCCCAGCGCCTTCAATCTGGCTGGCGAGGTGGCGGCGCACGGCGTCGTGCAGCCCGACCCGCTCAGGGGCCCCCGGCGGCCACAGCAGCGGTCGCAGCGCGTCGAGGCTGGGCGCCGCGCTCCCGAGCAGGCGCTGGAGCCAGGCCAGCGGCAGCGGCCTCTGTGCGGCGCAGAGCAGCGGCAGCGCCTCGCCCACGCGCCTCTGCAAGAGCTCAAAGAGGCGCTGGCACAGCGCCGGCAGCCCCACGGGCACCTGCCCGGGAGCTCGCTGCGCCGGCTCCAGCGTCGCCAGCAGCGCCTGCGCCAGGGTCGCGTGCAGCAGGTTGCCCTCCGAGCGCTGCGCCAGCTCGGTCAGCAGCTGCGGGGGCAGCGCCAGCGACGCGCCGATGTGGCGCCAGCTGGCCTCGACCGCGGCGGCGTTCTGCGCGGCGAAGTCCGGGGCATCCAGATCCAGGTGCTGCGACTGCCGCTGGAGCAGCCACGGCAGGTGGGGCTCTGTGGGACGGGTCGTACACAGCACCGAGACCCCGGCCGGCAGGCTCTCGGGCAGGATGCGCGGCAGCGGATTTTCCAGCTCTGCGCCCTCGGCCTCGTCGAGCCCATCCAGGACCAGGATCAGCCGCTGCCCCTGCGGGACGAGCACGCTCTGCGACACCTGCGACAGCAGCTCGCTCAGCCGCTCCACGGGCGCGGCGTCGGGCGCGGTGGTGTCGGGCAGCACGTACATGGCGGCGAGCTGCTCGCACAGCGAGCGGGCCACTGCCTCGGGCTGCGTCGCTCCGGGCAGGCGCGTCGACAGGAAGTGGTAGGCGAAGCGGCGGACCTGCGCCGGCGCTTTCTTGCCGCCGAACAGGCGCGACAGCAGGCCGGGACGCGCCTCGCTGCTTGCGGCCTCCAGGTGGCCCAGGTAGGCGCTGATGAGCGCGCTCTTGCCGCGGCCGGGTGCGCCCGACAGCACGACCCAGGTGCGGGTCTCTTCAAAGAGCAGCCGGTCGAGCTCTTTTACGAGCGGCTCGCGACCCAGGCAGAGCGGGTAGGCGGCCCGCTCCAAAGTGAAGTCGAAGCGGCGATCTTTTGGTGCGGCGGCGACGGGCGGGTTCGGCATGGGCGCGACTTTAACGCAGCCGGCCGGCCAGACAATGAGTGGAAAGCGAAATGATGGAGCGGCGAACCCAGGCGCTACATGGGCGAGAGCACGAGATCGAGCTGGCTCAGCTGGTTGGCGCGCACGGTCAGCGAGCGCGAGATCGTCCGCCTGCCGGGGGCCGAGATCTGCACCTCGACGGGGCGGCTGCTGTCGTCGCCCTGGAGCGGCAGCGCCACCACCTGACCGCTGCGTCCGACCAGCCGTCCGTCGACCAGCACGTCGGCGGTGAGCGGCTCGCGGGTCTCGTCGCTGCCCCCGGCGGCATACGTCCGCACCATCAGCAGCGCCGGCTTCCAGCGCAGCCGCACCCGGACCTCTTCGGGCGTCACGCCCGGCGGCAGCAGCACGCGCTCGGTGTAGCAGGCGGGATTTTCAAACAGGAACTCGTTCTGGCCGGCGGCCAGCTGCACGGTGCGCACATCGGTGCCGTACGCGCCGAGGGCATGGCCGTTGTGGGTGACGCGCACCGCCTTGGGCCACGGCTCCAGCCGCACGGTGTGGGCGGCCAGCAGCGGCGACGGCGGCAGGTTGGGATGCGGGCGGTTGCCGGCCGGGCGCAGGTGCAGCTGGGCAATGGGCACCGGGCCGGTGCGCAGCGGCAGATCGTTGGGGGACACCGGGGTCGGTCCGGTCGCAGGGGCCGAGCTGGAGCTGGTGGACGAGTTGACCAGCGGCAGCGTCAGGTGCGGCCAATCGGGATGGCTGGCGTTGTGCGGCTGGCTCGCCGGCTGGCTGCCCGGCGGCGTCGCGGGCGAGGCAACGCGGGAGCGGCTGTTGTGCCAGCGGTAGCCGCCCGACAGGAGCAGCCCGACGCAGGCCACGCCCGAGGCCGCCACCAGCACCCGCCGCCTGCGATTGCCGCGCGCCATCTTGGACAGCAGCGCCTGGATCTCGCGATCCTGCGGATCCAGCTGCTGCGCCCGCCCCCACGCCTCCAGCGCCCCGGCCAGCCGCCCCTCCCGGCGCAGCTGGCGGCCCTGCTCCACCAGCCGGCTCTTGAGCCGGGGGGCGAACGCCGCTTCCCAGGCAGTGGGATCCCTGAAATAGGCGCTGAGCTCCGCGCGCACGTCGTCGATGCCCGACTCGCGCAGCGACTCGATGAGATCGTCGCGCAGCACGTCGGCCTCCTGGTAGCGGGCGTCGGGCTCGGGGGCCAGCGCGCGCTCGACCACGCGGCACAGGTGCGGGCCCGCGAGCGGCGCTGCCTCGCCCAGCGGGACGTGGGTGCCGGCGGCGATGCGGGTGAGGGTGTCGTGCGGATTCTTGCCGCGAAACGGCAGCTCGCCGGTCATGAGCTCGTACATCATGGTGCCGAGCGAGAAGAGGTCGCTGCGCGAGTCGACGTGCTGGCCCTTGATGTGCTCGGGCGCCATGTAGGCCGGCGAGCCGAGCAGCTGGCCGGTGGTGGTCATGGTGTCCTTGTCGAGGAGGCGGGCGATCCCGAAGTCGCAGAGGACCAGCGTCTCGTCCCGGCGGATCATCACGTTTTCGGGCTTGAGATCGCGATGCACGACGCCTTCGCGGTGGGCGATGGCCAGCGCCCGGGCCAGCTCGACGCCGACCATGGCGCCGACCTCGGCGAAGCGCGGCTGATGCTGCAACAGGTGGGCGCGCAGCGTCGGTCCGTGGATGAACTCGGCAACCAGGAAGCTGTCGGCGGCCTCGTCGCCGGTGTCGCCGGCGGTGCCGTACTCGTAGACCTCCAGGATGTTTTCGTGCTTGAGGCGGGCGACGGCCTGCGCCTCGCGCTGAAAGCGCTGCTGCGACTCCTTGTCACCCTGGAGGTGGCGGTGCAGCACCTTGACGGCGCACTCGCGATCCAGCGACAGATCGCGGGCGCGGAACACTGCGGCCATACCCCCCTGTCCGACCTGTTCGAGAAGCCGATAGTGCCCAAGGGTACGGCCGACCATCCGAGGCGAGTCTACTTCTGTTGGGCCTTCGTGACAACCCAAAGGGCGGCCGCGTCGCCGACGAGGGGATCCGGGTCTATTTAACTGGGAGGGGAGGGGGCCCGCCGTCTCAGATTGGACGGCGGACCGAGTGAGGATGCGACCAGAGCGGGCCTAGCCGAGGACGCCGCACTTGTTGGCGGCGCCGGCGCCACCACAGGTGTTCGGCGAGGTGCAGGTGCCGCAGTTCAGCGTGCCACCGCAGCCGTCACCGATGAGCCCGCAGTTGGCCGGGCCGCCGGGAACGGTGGTGCAGGTGTACGGCGTGCAGCCGGTGTTGCCGCACTGACCGTTGACGCCGCCGCCGCCGCAGGTCTGGCCGCTCGGGCAGCTGCCGCAGTCGATGACATGGCCGCAGCCGTCGCCCACGCTGCCGCACGAAAGTCCCAGCTGGGCGCAGGTGAGCGGCGTGCACATTACGCCGTTGCCACAGACGCCCGGGGTGCCGCCGCCGCCGCAGGTCTGCGGAGCGTTGCAGGTGCCGCAGGTCAAGGTGCCGCCACAGCCGTCACCGGAGTTGCCGCACATCAGACCCAGCTTGGCGCAGGTGAGCGGCACGCAGCCGCCGCACTGTCCAGGGACGCCGGCGCCGCCGCAGGTCTGCGGAGCAGGACAGGCGTTGCAGGCCGCGACGCCGCCACAGCCATCGCTCCACGAGCCGCAGCTGTAGCCCAGCTGCGTGCAGGTGAGCGCCTTGCAGGAAGCGATGCACTGGCCGCTCACACAGGTGTCTCCACTACCGGCCGCGCAGGTGCAGTTGAGGGTGCCGCTGCAGCCATCGCTGAAGGTGCCGCAGACGTTGCCGAGCATTGCGCAGGTCTTGGGCACGCACTTCGGAGCGCCGCAGCTGCCAACGACGCCAGCGCCACCGCAGGTCTCGCCCGCCACCGCGCAGGTGCCGCAGCTCAGGGTGCCGCCGCAGCCGTCGCCCCACTGACCGCAGGTGTATTTCGCCGCGCCCACGTTGTTGCAGGTCTTGGGCGTGCAGGTCGGGACATCGGGCGCCACGCACGAGGTGAGATCGAACAGCATGAACTCAAGCAGCTTCTCCTGCGGAGTCATGGCCGAGTTGCTGCACTCCAGCGGGAAGACGACGTTCTTGGCGCCGGAGGAGTCCTCGACGTGGAAGTCGCTGAATACGACGCGGCCGCACTGGTTGGCCGCGGGCAGCCCGACGGGGGTGTTGAAGGTGTAGTGGATGGGGATGTTGGCTGGGCCGTTGCCGGGTGTCGCGTTCTGCGTATACATCCAGCGCTGCCCGCCCGTGCCCACAGCGTCGAAGTCCCAGCGGACGGAGCCCACCGGGATCTGGGCCCAGAGCGACACCTTCGCGCCGATCGCGTGCGCGGCCGCCGTCGTACCGTTCACGCCGCGGGTAATCGTTCGGAACTGCGTGTTGCCTGCGTTAAAGGACGAGTAGGTGATCAGCTCCTGATCGATCATCAGGGTGCCCCTGGCGGGGTAACCAGCCGTCGAACCGACCGGCACGTTCGTGCTGGCGGCGGTCATGGCCGTGCCGAACACCGCCACCGGCGCCGGCGGCACGTTGTTCTGCAGCCACTGCGAGAGATTGATTCCCTTCGGGAATCCGAGATCGACAAGCCCGTTGTAGGTGGTCGTGCCGTAGTTGGCGTTGTCGGCGTGCCAGGTTGCGGTCGACTGCCAGGACTTGGTCGCCATCGGCGTAACCGAGCCGAGCTGGGTGTTGTTGTAGAGCCAGACATAGCTGTAGTGGGTCGTGAACACGCGACCGCCCTTGTTCGTGTAGTCGACGAGAGCGGTCTGCGCGGCCGCCGACTTGTTGTCTGCCTTGCCGGTGCACGGGAACAAGACCGCGTCGTAGGCGTTGAGCGTCGTCTGGTTGCCCCAGAGCTTGTCATCGGACGGCGTTTCGCCCGCGCTGCTGTACACTGCGCCGCTGGAGCCATTGACACCGGAGCTATTCTTGTAGAGCTGCACGCGACCGGTGGTCGGAACGCCCATTCCGATATCGCCGGCTTTGAACTCCGTGTCGTCGATGCCCATCTTGCGCAGCACGCACTCCATCACGTCGACGTTGCCGGTGGCGACGGCGAAGCGGGGGATGTTGTCGTAGATGCTGCCCTCAGCTTGCTTGCGCGGCAGACGGGTCTGACCAGTATTGAGCGCGTTGTTCATGCACGGCGTGACGTTGACGGTCAGGACGCGCCGCCACTTGCCAAGCTGGATCACGACGGTCACACCCGCGCCGGTCGGGGGATTGGTGAGCGTGAAGGTTCCGTCGACTCCGGTCGTGGTGCTGACGATCGCCGGCTGCGTGGTCGCGCACTGATCGCAGGTTGCGCCAGTGGTGATGGCCTGGAGCTTCGTCGCGTCGGTCGGGACAAAGACAGTGGCATTGAAGATCGGATCGGGGTTGGTGATGGTGGGCGCCACAACCTTGCCGGTGATGGTCGTGGGGCTGCCCGGCGGGCAGATATCACCGCCGCCACCGCTGACGTTGTTGCCGCACTGGTTGGGCTGGAGCGAGCCGCAGAGCTGTCCGGCCGGGCAGGTGGTGCTGCAAACGCCGCCGCTCAAGGTGCCGCAGCAGATGAGATTGCCGCAGCCGTCGCCGGCCCAGCCGCAGTTGGCTCCGAGCATGGCGCAGGTCTTGGGCACGCACGCGGGGGAGCTACAGACGTTGGGCATGCCGCCGCCGCCACAGGTCTGGCCGGCCGGGCAGGTGTTGACGGTGCTACAGTCCACGCTGCCGCCGCAGCCGTCATTGATGAAGCCGCACGAGGTGCCGCAGTTGGCCTTGGTCTTGGGCACGCACGCCGGGGGGCCGCAGACGTTCGGCGTGCCGCCGCCGCCGCAGGTCTGTGCGCCCGGACACGCGCCGCCGCAGTTGAGGGTGCCGCCGCAGCCGTCGCCGATCATGCCGCAGTTGCGCGCGCCGCACGAGGTGATGGGCGTGCAGGTCGTCACCTTGCCGCACTGGAACTGGACGCCGCCGCCGCCGCAGGTCTCGCCGGCGTTGGGACAGGCGGAGCCGCCGTTATCGTAGCAGTTGACGGTGCCGCCGCAGCCATCGCTGATCGTGCCGCAGTTGGCCGCCAGATCGTTGCAGGTCTTGGGGACGCAGGTGGTGCCGCCCGTGGGAGCAGTGCCGCACTGGCCGTTTACGCCCGCGCCGCCGCAGGTCTCGCCCGGGATCGGACAAGAGGTTGCGCCGTTCGGATAGCAGTTGAGGGTGCCGCCGCAGCCGTCGCCGGTGGTGCCGCAAGAGAGGGCCAGCTGGGCGCAGGTCAGCGGAGCGCAGGCGCCGTTGCCACCGCACTGGGACGGCGCGCCGCCGCCGCCGCAGGTCTGCGGGAACGGGCACTTGCCGCAGTCGAGCTGATTGCCACAGCCGTCGCCGATCGGGCCGCAGGTGGCGCCGAGCGACTGGCAGGTGGCGAGGCCGCAGCCCTCACCCGAGTAGGCCATGTCCGGAGCGGGCGCCGCCAAGTCCTCGTTGCCGCCCACCTGCTGGCTATTGCAGCTGTTTCCTGAGGCCGCTACGACCAACAAGAATAAGCTCGATAAAAGCGATAGACCCAACCGTTTTCGTCTCATAGCTGACCTCCTATTAGAGTTCCTGTAATCCTTATTACTCTATCATTCAAATCGGATTCGCAGATCACGATCGCAATGAGATTTTTTGCATGCTCACCGTCGGACCAGTGTGCGCGCAGCACTACATTCGAACGAGCTAGGGACGCTCCCGGGTTGGGCAAGGTTCTGCACACACAAATGTGCTGGGGATTACCCGTTGTGGGATATCCATGGATTCAATGGTTTGGCGCTTTGACGCTGCGCGTAATGCAGAAATTGCACGCACCCCGGCACTGCGCAGAGCCACCACATGCGCTGCGATATCTTGGAAGCGCATCGCTCATCGCAGGGCGGATGGCGTTACCCCCAGTGCACCTGCTGCGTCGCTGAGGTCTGAAGACCCTAGCAGCCTCGTTGCAAGAGTCGGCCGAGTTCCCCTTCCCGCTTGCGGGAGAGGGCCGGGGTGAGGGGCTTCTCGACGGCGCATGGCCCTCACCCCGCCTCTCCCGCTTGCGGGAGAGGGGTCGAGTTGAAATTTTGCAGCAGATGGCTCGGGATGGGGTGGCTGCTCGGGCTCAGCTGCGCAACCGGTGACTTGCAGCTGTGTAAGTCGCCTGGGAGCGCGGGGGCGCGGACTTACACCTGTGTAAGTGCGCCTGAGAGCGCGGAAGGACGAGCTTGCGGCTGTGCAGGTCTGGTCGCGGGTGCAGAAAAGCGGACCTGCGGCTGTAAAAAGTGGGCCGCGAGCGCGGGCGCGGGCACTTACACCCGTGAAAGCTCCCTCCGCAGCGCGGGCAGGCAGGCTTGCGGCCGCGTAAAAAGGCCGGGGGAGCACGGGCAAGCAGACTTGCGCCTGTGAAAGCCCGCCTGGGAGCGCTCCCTCGTGCGCTTGCACAAGTACAAGCCGCCGAACTCGCGCAGAACGGGCACCTGCACCGCCAACAAGACCGTCGGCCGCCGCAAAGCGGACTGCGCGGGCGTCGTCAGTTCGCCTCCCGCCGCCGCTTGTCCTCAACCCAGTGCCGCTCAGCCTCCAGCCAGTCCAGGATCAGCTGCTTGACCTCCTGGACCGTCAGCTCGATGCGCTGCGGCGGTCCCATCTCCTCTTCTTCCTCGGGCGTGTAGCGCAGCTCCTCGATGATCGCGCGGCCATCGGGGTACAGCTGCACATCGACGAAGTTGTTGTAAAGGTCAAGGATGGTCTGCCCGGCCTCGGCCTTGGCGATCTCGCCCAGGTATAGATCCTCTTGGCCGTTAGCGTCTCTCAGCATTGCGAACAGAAGAGACCGCCGCGGCTGGGGCTCGTCTGGAAGAGACGGAATTGGATGGCCATTGACTTCACGGACCTCTACTCTCATAGCTTCCCTTTTGTATTTGTAATAGAGGATATGCGGTGTGGATCCGCCCGTCTGCCTTGAGCTGCATTTCGATCTCGACACCGCCCCCAATACCCGAGAAATAGCCAGGGTTTGTGGGATAGGGCTTCCTGTTCTCGTAGGCTTCTAGAATTGCCTGCTCGACCTGCTCTTGGCTCCAGTGCTTCGGAAAGAACGTCGAGCGAGCATTCTTCTTGATCCCTTCGATCATCACGTTGGCGGCGTAGACGCCGTGCTCGTCCGGGGCGGTCCGCGTTCCTTCTATCAC
>Ga0075163_10004380_pt1 | contig 18959 bp, 12 predicted proteins | sample JI1023141ADNA_FD_71478 | JGI IMG/M metagenome (GOLD analysis project Ga0075163, IMG submission 71478) | Wastewater effluent complex algal communities from Wisconsin, to seasonally profile nutrient transformation and Carbon sequestration -... | ecosystem: Engineered > WWTP > Effluent > Algae...
AGGGTTACACGAACTTCGCCTGGGTCCTGGAACTCGCGGCCGTGTGGAAGGTGACGGGCGTGCCTCCCGAGGTCGCTTGTCACGTCCTCTCGGCCATCGCCACCGTGGCGACGCTCGCGGGCGTCGCCGCACTCGCGCGTGGCGGTCCATGGGAATCGCGACGGAACGCCGTTCTCCTGGGGGCCTTCCTGCTGCTCGCCGTGAGCCGGTCCTTCGCGCAATGGACGACGAGCGGACTCGAGACTCGTCAGTTCACGGCGCTCGTCGTCGCGGGCGTCGCCGTCGCGTCACGGATCGCGAGCGCGAGCGACCATCGACGCCGCGTTCGCCTCGCGCTGGCGGCCTCCGCGTGCTTCGCGTGGGCGGAGGCGACACGCCCGGAGGGACTCCTGCTCGGTTCGTGTACGTTCGCATGGATCGCCGTGGTGGCGCGCGAACGCGGATGGAAGTGGAGTGTCGTGGGGTCGTTCGCCGTGCCTTTCGCGGCGTTCGTCGTGGCGCACTACCTGTGGAGGCACGCGTACTACGGCGAGTGGTTGCCCAACACGTTCCACGCCAAGTTCGTCCGCCCGTGGCCCGAGATGGGCCTCGCGTACGTCGCGACCTGCTGGATCCAGAACGGAGGTTGGTTGTGGATCCCTCTCGCTCTCGTGGCCGCGGAAGCGCGTCGACGACGCGGCGACTCCACTCACGCACTGACGTTCGCGCTGCTCGTCCCCCACACGCTCTACGTGATCCAGCTCGGTGGCGACAACTTCGAGATGCGGCCCTTCGACTTCCACGGTCCGCTGTTGGCGGTCGCGGCGATCGAGGGTGCCTTCGTCGTCGGTGAACGGGTCGTCCGCGCGCCGCCACGGTCCGACGGGATCGCGGGAGCCCGTCGCCGGGCATCGGCCGTCGTCACGATCGTCGTCGTCGCCGCGTGCGCCGTGTTCGGCGGCGCGATCCAGCACGCGAAGGCCGAGAGTTCTCTCGTCTTCGACACGCGGGAGCGAGCACGTCGCCTGGCGGGACGCATCGATCCCGATCGAAGCCAGGTCCTGAGTTGGATCCCGGGGATGGCTCTGTTGCTGGAGAACTACGACTCGCTGCAGGAGTTCACGACGCCCCATTGCGTGGGCGTGCTGTGGCGAGTCGACGAACGACTGTGGCGCGAGGAACTCGCTCAGTACGGACCCTACGAGCGGCTGCGCGGTCGAGGATGGATCCCCCGCGACGCGGTGGCGAGCCGCATCTCGACCGGAGTCATGGGGTACTACCTGAGCGAATTGACCCTCGTCGACCAAGTGGGCTTGACCGATCGCGCGGTAGCCAGGACGCCCGTGTCGAAGCCCAATTCGGAGCGCATCTTCGCCCACGATCGCGCCGCGACCCACGAGTACCTCATGTCTCGCGGAGTCAATATCCTCGTGCATCCGGCGGCGCGTGGGCGCGAGGAGGCGCTGGCGGTCGGGCAGTACGCGTTGCGGATCGAGGACGACCTGTGGATGCCGTTCGACACGCGCGATCCCGAGTGGGCCGAGCGCAGCTTCGACCGCGAGCGACTGTGGTCGTGGCGGAGTTCACCCGAGCTGGCGTGCGTCGCGAGCGGCGACACGTCGTGGACGCTCGAGGGTCGAGCCTTCTCGAGTGGACCGCGCGCGACACGGCTGCCCGTCCCGGTGGCGCGAGTGCGCGCACGCTGCACGGGCGGGATCGTCTTCGACAGCCGCGACGAGCACGGTCGGGGCACGGGCACGGGCGTCGCGTCGTCGCCCTCGTTCGTGGTACCGGAGGGTGCTCGCTTCGAGGTTCGACTCGCGGCGCGTCCGTCCTCGGAATGCGAGGTGCGGTTGGTCGCCGAATCGGGCGAGGTCGTGGCTCGGTTCGAAGGTCTCGACGACAGCGCCCTCGCGCCCGTGGGCCGCGACATCGGCGCGCTGGCCGGCAAGCGCTTGCGAGTCGAGATCCACGACGGATCCGAGACGAACTGGATCGCCGCCGGCGACGCCACGGTGTTGGTGCCGACGCGGCTCTGATCGAGGTGGCGTGCCGTCGTGCGCAGAGTCAGCTGCGCACGCGGCGGCGTTCGAGCAGCTGACTCAGCATCGCGAAGAGCACCTCGCGCGCGTACGGCTTGCGCAGCACGCCGCTGGCGCGCGGGACGCGGCGCAGGTCGATCGACGAGGCCGTCGCGAGCAACACGGGCAGGTCCTTGAGCCGAGGATTCGCGCGCACGCGCGCGAGCACCTGCTCTCCGTCGAACTCGGGCATCGAGAAGTCGAGCAGGAGCAAGTCGGGGATCGGATCGCGTTCCAACCGATCGAGCACCTGCTTGCCGTCGTACGCGAGCTCGACCTCGTAGCCGCGCGCGCGCAACAGCGCGCCCAGCCCGCGACACACGTCCGCTTCGTCGTCGACCAACAGGAGACGCGCCTTTTTCTCCGTCTCCTTCTCGACCTCGGCCAGCCCCTCGGCCAACAACCGCAGGTCGGCGTTCGTGGGCAAGCCCTCGCGCGCCCACGCGGCCTCGATCGAGCGCTTCAACGCCTGGTTGTGCTGCTTCAGTTCGCACCACGCGACGTAGTCGGGATTGTCGGGCTGCACGTCGAGGTCGTCGTGCGTGTCGACCGAGAAGAAGTACTCCGCGTCGACCAGGTACTCCTGCACGACGAACTTCATGAACGGATAGCGCGAGTTGCCCAGGCGCAGCATGTAGCGCTTCAAGCTGCCGCACTCGCCCTCGCGCGGCGAATCGAACTTGCCCAGGATCCCCTCGAGCGTCTCGATGTTCTCGAAGTCGCGCTCCGTCACGCGCGGTCGCGGGAATCCGGTGCCCGGCCAGGCGATCGACACGTAGATCGCGATCGCGCGCCGCACCTGCGCCGTGGTCATGTTCTCGAGACGCATGCCGAACTCCCCCTCGCGTGCGGCGCGTGCTCGACGCGCCCGGGCGCGTCAGGTGGGAGCGCCTCCTTTGGCGATCGCGGCGTCGACCTGCGCCATGCTGGGGCGCGCGGGCCGCGCCGCGGAGGCGTCGGAGGCGTGTCGGTCACCGGTTCGAGTGGCAGCATCCTCGTTCGACGCACCGGCGCTCGCCCGGGTTCCGAGCGAACTCTTCGGGGCGGGCGCGCAACGCGGCGACGTGTCGGGCAGGCGCAGCGTGCCGATCAGGTCGCGCACGTCCTCGATGCCCTCGGCGTCGAGCAGCGCGTTCACCTCGTCGGCCAGCCGTCCCACGATCCCCGGGTCGCCGAAGCTGGCCGTGCCGATCTGCACCGCGGTACAGCCCACGACCAGGAACTCGAGCACGTCGGAGGCGGTCGTGATGCCGCCGCAGCCGATGATCGGAATGCGCACGGAGCGCGCGCACTCCCACGCGCAGCGCAGGGCGATGGGCTTGATCGCGGTGCCGGAGTAGCCGCCTTGCACGGTGTAGAGACCCGGCTTGCCCGTGCGCCAGTTCACCTGCATGCCCAGCACGGTGTTGACGGCGGTGATCGCGTCCGCGCCCGCCGACTCGACCGCCACGGCCATCTCGCCGATGCGCGAGACGTTGGGCGAGAGCTTGGCGAAGATCGGCTTCTTCGTGACGGCCTTCACACGTTCGATGACGCGCGCCGCCACGACCGGGTCCGTCGCGAACGGCAGCTTGCCGTCTTGGACGTTGGGACAGGACAGGTTGACTTCCAACGCGTCGATGGCCGGCTCGTCCGCCAGCGCCGCCGCGAGTTCGACGAAGTCCTCGACGCGCTCGGCGCCGATGTTCGTGACGACGCACGTGTCGATCGAGGACATCGTCGGCAGCATCTCGCGCCGGTAGTAGTCGAGGCCCTTGTTCTCGAGTCCGATCGAGTTCAGGAAGCCCGCCTCGGTCTCGCAGATGCGCGGCGCCGGATTGCCGTGGCGCGGCTTGAGCGTGACCGTCTTGCTGACGAGCCCGCCGATCCGGGAGACCGAGATCATGTTCTGCATCTCGGCCGCGTGCCCATACGTGCCCGACGCGGAGAGGATCGGGTTCCTCAAGGAGAGCGGCGGCAGGTGGACGGCGAGGCTGGCCATGACCGCAATCTACGCCCGCCCCGCGGTCGGGGCAACCGGTGCACGCTCGTCGCGCTCACCCGCCTCGCTCGACGCCGAGCGCGCGGAAGGCCTCGCTTCCGAGCTCGAAACCGAACGGTTGGGCGCGCGGCGCACGCCTCAACCTCCGCTCGGCGCGTGCGACTCGCGCTTCAAGCTCGTCAACAGGAGCAGGATCGCGCCGACCGTGATGCACGAATCGGCCACGTTGAACGTCGGGAAGTGGTACTTCCACACGTCGAAGTACACGTCGACGAAGTCGCGCACGGGACCGAACGGCCGGTCGACGTACAAGCGGTCGAGCGCCAGGTCGCGCGTGCGCAGCAAGTTGTCGTACAGGTTGCCCAACGCCCCCGCGAGGACCAGGACGAAGGCCGTGACGAGCCACGGACGGTTGCGGCCCGTGCGCACGATCAACCAGATCAGGAACAGGGACGCGAAGATGCGGCCGCCCACGAGGAGCCAGGGCCAGCCGTCGAGCTTGCCGAAGGCCGCGCCCGGGTTCAGCGACAGCATGAAGGTGAACCAACCGTCCACGACGGGCCGGCGCATGTGCGCGAAGCCGCACTCGTCGGGCACGAGCTCGCCCGCGCGGTCGAGGCCCTCCATCCAGGCGAACACGGCGCTCTTGGACCACAGGTCCAGAACGATGAGAGCGATCACGAACGCGAAGCGGCGCGCCAGGATCCGCGCGTCCGGTCGCGTGGCGGCGAGAGCGGCGGCCTGCGCGCCGGCCGCGGGGTCCGCGGACGCGCCGGCGGAAGGGGTCTCGAGTTCGAGGCTCATCGGTGTCTCAGCGGAGGCGACGGGGATCGACGACACTCGGCACTCGAGGGTCGCGAGGCGCTAGTCGATCAGCCCTTCTTCTTCCTTGCGCTGGCACTCGATGCAGTTGCGTGCGTGCGGGACGAGCTTGAGACGCTCCTTGAGGATCATGTTGCCGCAAGCTTCGCAGGCTCCGAAGCTGCCGCTCTTGATGCGGTCGAGGGCCGAGAGCACTTCACGCACGGTCGATTCGTCGCGTTCGAGGAGTTCGAGGCTGAACTCCTGGCTGTAGCTGTCGGTGCCGCCCTCGGCACTGACCTCTTGCGGCACGCCGCGCTCGCCCAGCGCTTCCTGCTCGAGGCGGTCGATGTCCCCCGTCAAGGCGGAGAGCATCGCCCGCAGGCGCGCTTCGTAGTCTTCGAGTTCCTTCGGCGTGAGTCGCTTCATGAGGCTGGATCTCGGAGTTCGGGTGGCTCGAGGGAGGGTTCCTGGGTCTCGTCGTGGATCGCTCGGGAAGCCTGATGTGTCGGCCGGAGCCCCACCCCGCCCGGAGCGCGAGGGCGAAAAGTATAGGTAGGCCTCCCTCGACCCTCAAGCGGGTGCCCGGGAGACGGGCCGGCGCGCGAGCGGACCGCGCTTGCAAGGCGGGTGCGGAAGGGCGAAGGTTCCCCCCATCGTGACGCCGCGCCCGACACCGCCCGGTCCTGGTCCTCGGGACGAGAGGCCTGATCCGCCCGGAGCCGCGCGCCCGTCCCGACCCAGGAGCACGTCCCTTTCCGCACGCCGGGCCGAGCCGGCCGCGACCGCCGCGCGAGCGTCGACGCCCGCCGAGGCGGACCGACTCGCGCCGGCGCTGCGCGACGGATTGACGGACTTCCTCGTCGCGTTGCGGGCCGAGGCGGGGCTGGCGCGCACGACGTTGCGCGCCTACCGCTCGGACCTCGAGGCGTTCCTGGGCCATCTGACCGAACGCGGCTCGCGCACGTTCGAGGCCATCGACGCCGACGCGATCGTCGACTACCTGGGACATCGCCGCGCGTCGGGCGCCAGCGAGGCGACCGTGGCGCGCAACCTGGCCGCGATCCGCATGTGCGTGCGCCATCGCGTCACGACCGGTCAGCTGGCCAAGGATCCCACGGCGCTGATCCGCACGCCCAAGCTGGCGCGGCTCCTGCCGCACACGTTGTCGCCCGAGGACGTCGAACGACTGCTGCTCGCGCCGCGCGGCGACGCGTGGCGAGTGGAGCGCGACCGCGCGTTGCTCGAGGTCTTGTACGCGTCGGGCGCGCGCGTGTCCGAGGCCGTGGGGCTGCGCACGGACGCCGTCGATCCCTCCTTGCGCGTCGTGCGCCTGTTCGGCAAGGGATCCAAGGCGCGCCTCGTTCCGTTGGGAGCGCGCGCGAGAGAGGCGCTGGAGCACTGGATCACGCGCGGTCGACGTGCGTTGGCCGCGTCCTCGCGTTCGGACTTCGTGTTCCTCTCGCGGACGGGACGGCCGCTGTCGCGCAACGACGCGTGGCGCATCGTCAAGGACTGCGCGCGCGAGGCCGGGCTCTCGGTCGAGATCTCGCCGCACACGTTGCGGCACAGCTTCGCGACGCACCTGGTCGAGGGCGGCGCGGACTTGCGCAGCGTGCAGGAGATGTTGGGTCACGCCTCGATCCGCACGACCGAGGTGTACACGCACTTGGACGCGGACTCGTTGGCGGCGTTGCATCGCCTGTACCATCCGCGGGCGTGACGCGAGTCACCGAGCGACTCCGCGCGCCATGCATTCCCTCTTCGATCCTCGCTCCACCACGAATCCTCGCACCGGACGCTCGTCCGTCGACGCGGGGCGTGTCGATACCAGCACCGGCGACGCGAGCCGTGTCGAGGCCAGCCGAGGCAAGCGATGAGCCACGCTCCCGCGTCGGCAGCCCCGAGCTCGCGCACGCGCCTCGTGCTGGCGTTCCTCGCGGTCTACGTGTTGTGGGGCTCGACCTACGTCGCGATCCGGCACGCGGTCGAGACGTTGCCGCCGTTCTTGATGGCGGGCACGCGCTTCGTCACCGCCGGTGTCCTCGTGCTCGCCTGGTGTCGTCTGCGCGGTGAAGGCGGCGCCAGCGCGCGGCAGTGGCGCAACGCGGCGATCGCGGGCGCCTTCCTGATGATGGTCTCGAATGGACTCGTGTGCTGGGCCGAGCAGCGCGTCGATTCGAGCCTGGCGGCACTGCTCGTCGCGACCGTGCCGCTGTGGATGATGCTCCTCGACTGGATCCGCTCCGGTGGCGCGCGGCCGTCCGCTTGGACCGCGATCGGCGTCACGGTCGGCATCGGCGGCGTCGTGCTGCTCGTGTGGCCGGGCGAAGGCGGCGTGAACGTCGACGTGTTCGGAGCGCTGGCGCTCGTGTGCGCGACGTTGTCGTGGTCGGTCGGATCCTTGTTCACGCGCACGGCCGACTTGCCGCGCTCGATGATGCTCGCAACCGGCATGCAGATGCTGTGCGGAGGCGTGCTGCAGCTCGCGGTGGCGGCGGTGCGCGGCGAGTTCTCGACGTTCGACGCATCGCGCGTGACGTTCGACTCGGTCGCGAGCCTCGTGTACCTCCTGGTGGCGGGATCGCTGATCGGGTTCACGGCCTACGTGTACCTGTTGCGGCACACGACGCCCGCGCGTGCCGCCACGTACGCCTTCGTGAACCCGATCGTGGCGATGATCCTGGGGGCGTGGCTCGACGGGGATCCGCTGACGCCGCGCCGCGTGGGCGGTGCCGCGGTGATCGTGCTCGGCGTGCTGCTCGTGATCGCGTTCCGGGCCCGCGCGTCGCGCGCGAGCGCGCCACTCGCGCGGACGTGACCGACCGCGCGGCGCGAGCGAGACCGCAGCCGCCCGCCGGCTCAGGGCGGCAACTCGTCGAGCCAACGCTGCCACTCGGCCAGCATCTCGGGCGTGACGCCCGCTTCGGGCGGCAAGCGGCGCGCGGTCTCGATGCCCCGCGCGAAGCAGCGGCGCGCGTCGGCGTTCTGGCCGAGCGCCTTGTGCGCGTTGCCGGCCTCCATCCACGGCACCGGCGTGCGCGGATCGAGGCGTTGCGCGCGCTCGAGCGGGGCGAGCGCCTCGCGCGGCCGCCCCACCAACGCCAACGTCTGCCCCAGCATGAGCGCGTACTCGGCGCTCGCGGGATCGCGCTCGTACAACCACGCGAGCGAGGGCAGGGCTTCGGGCGCGCGTCCCATCTCGATCGAGAGCAACGCGTGGTTCACGTAGGCGTCGGGGATGGGCTCGTTCATCGCCTCGCCGATGTGGATCGCGTCGAGCGCGCGCGCGTGCGCGGCGGCCACGTGTTCCGCGCGCTTCTCCGGCTCCAGGTCCGCCAGCGCCTTGAGGATCACCGCCTCGTTCGAGAACAGTCCCGAATCGGCGCGGCGCGCGGCGCCCTCGCGGCACTCCTTCAAGCCACGGCGATAGAACTCGATCTTGCGCGCCGGATCCTCGGTCGCCTCCGCCGCGCGCATCAAGGCCACGGACAGGTTGCGGCGCATGTCGGGGTGATCGGGCGTCACGCGACACGCCTGTTCCCAGATCGACACCGTGTCGTGCCACACGTGGCACTGACGATGCGTGGCCACCGCGAGCGCCGACGCGGGAGCGAGGGCCGACAGCGCCGGCACGGCCCACGCCGCGGCGGACGCACCGCGCGGTCCAAAGCGCGCGCCCGCCGTCACGAACGCCGCGCCCGCGAGCAACGCCAACGCCGTGCACGGCAAGTACGAGTACCGATCGGCCACGATCTGCGGTCCCGCTTGCGTGAGGCCCAGGACCGGCGACGCGAACACGGCGTAGGCGAGGCCCGCGGCGAGCAGCGCCGGAGCGCGGCGGCGGAACGCGAACGCCGCCGCGAAGGCCGCGATCATGCCGATCGCCGCGCCCAGGTACGGCATCGCCAGCGGATCGATCGAGAGCGGCAGCGGCGAGAGCGGCGACAGGTCGGTGGGCCACACGGTCTTCGTCGCGTAGTAGGCCAAGCCGTAGAACGACTGCCCCACGCGCTCGGAGAGCGTGTGCGAGTCCCAATCCACCACGGACGCGTGATGTCGCTGGCCGTACCACGCCGCCGCGGCCGCGGCGACCGCCAACACGAGGTAGGCCCATTTCTCCTTCGTCAGCCCCACGAGCGAGCGCGGGCCCCGGCGATCGCGTTCACGCGTGCTCCCCGCGCCGACGAACGTGCCGTTCCAACGCGCGAGCACGAACACGTCGAGCACGAGCAACACGACGGGCAACGTCATGCCCAGGCCCTTCGCGAGCAAGCTCGCCGCGTAGAGCGCGACGCTGACGACGCCGTCGCGGCCGCGCGCGCCCTCGTCCGTCCGCGAGCGCACGTACAGGTTCACGCAGCCGACGAGGAGCAGCCCCGAGAGCACGTCGCGGCGCTCCGTGATCCAGGCCACGGATTCGCAGCGCAACGGATGCCACGCGAAGACCGCGGCCGCGACGAAGGCCCCCCAGTCGAGCCACGCGTCCGCGCCGGCGCGCGGAGAGGCGAGCGGAGAGGCGAGCGACGGCGCGCTCGAGGTCGCCTCGAGCGCGCGTCGACGTGCGCAGTCGAGGAGCCGTCGCGCCAACAGGAAGAACACGACCGCCGTCGCCGCGTGGAGGATCACGTTCGTGAGGTGGAAGCCGAACGGGTCCATCCCCCACAGTGCGTGATCGATCGCCAACGTGACCCACGACAGCGGCTGATACGGCCCTTGGTGGAACGTCGTGAACATCCAACCGAGGTGCGACGGCGACAGGCCGCGCCACGCGTCGTGGTCGAGGAAGTTGCGGTCGTCGTCCCACCGCAGCCACTGGCCCGAGAGCGCCGGCGCGAACACGACGAACGTGCCCACGGCGAGGAGCAGCAGGAAGAGCCACGTCCGCCGCGCGGGAGGGCTCGCCGTCCGCGCGTTCGACGATCGATCCGGGGCGTCCGCGACGGAACCACCGTCCAAGGTCGTGGCCGCGGACTCGGCCGTGTGAGTGGCGCCGCGCCGGGGCGCGTTCCGAGCCGCGGCGCCATCGTGTCCATCGACGTCGCGACGGGCGGATCCGGCGACGTCGCGACGGGCCGCGTGCGCCCCCGAGGCGGCGTTCGTGGGCGGATGGATCGTGCTGCGAGCCGTCATGACGCGCGGATCCTAGCGAGGGAACACGCGCGACAGGAGAGCGCGCGGGGTATCCTCGACGACTTCACCGTCCTTCGTCCCTGGCCACGAACCATGATCGCCCTCTCCAGCGTCCACAAGCACTACGGTCGTCGTCTCCTGCTCGTCGACGCCTCGTTCCAGCTCGATCCCGGCGAAAAGGTCGGCCTCGTGGGCCCCAACGGAGCGGGCAAGTCGACGCTGTTCCGCTTGATCGCGGGCGAAGAGGACCCCGACGAAGGCGCCGTCAACGTGCCCAAGTCGCTGACGCTCGGCTGGTTCAAGCAGGAAGCGGGCGAGATGTCGGGTCGCACCGTGTTGGAGGAGGCGATCGCGGGCAGCGGACGACTGGGCGACCTGCACCACGAGCTGCACGACCTCGAGCTGGCGTTGGCCGATCCGGACAAGGCCGATCAGATGGACACGATCCTGGCGCGCTTCGGCGAAGTGCAGGGCGAGTACCAACAACGCGGCGGCTACGAGCTCGAGGCGCGCGCCAAGGAAGTGCTGCACGGACTCGGCTTCGACGACGAGCGCATCGACGGCGACGTGGGCGCCTTGTCGGGCGGTTGGAAGATGCGCGTGGCGATGGCCAAGGTGCTGATCGGCGATCCCGACGTGCTCCTGCTCGACGAACCGACCAACCACTTGGACCTCGAATCGATCCTGTGGCTCGAGGAGTTCATCCGCGGCACGCGCGCCGCGGTGCTGATGACCTGCCACGACCGCGACTTCATGAACCGGGTCGTCTCGCGCATCGTGGCGATCGACGCGGGCGAGTTGGTCGTGTACGGCGGCGACTACGACTTCTACGACCGCGAGAAGGAAGTGCGCGCCGCGCAGCAAGCCGCCGCGTTCACGCGCCAGCAAGCGATGCTCAAGAAGGAAGAGCGCTTCATCGAGCGTTTCGAGCGTCACGCCGCCAAGGCCGCGCAGGTGCAGTCGCGCGTCAAGAAGCTCGACAAGATCGAGAAGCTCGAACCGCCGCGCGTGCGCGAGGTCGTGCCGTTCGAATTCCGCGAACCGCCGCGCTCGGGCAACGACGTCGTGACGATCGCGAGCGTCTCGAAGCGCTTCGGTTCGCGCACGATCTACGACAAGTTCGAGTTCGAGGTGAAGCGCGGCGAGCGCTGGTGCGTCCTGGGCCAGAACGGCGCGGGCAAGTCGACGCTGCTCAAGATGGTCGCCGGCCACCTCGCGCCCGACTCGGGCGAGGTGAAGCTGGGCGCGTCGCTCAAGCTCGGGTACTTCTCGCAGAACGCGCTCGACCTGCTCGATCCCAAGCTGACGGTGTGGGAGCAGATCGACCGCGCGTTCCCGCTCGCGTCGACCCCCAGCAAGCGCAGCTTGCTCGGCAGCTTCGACTTCCCCGGCGACGACATCGACAAGCCGATCTCCGTCTTGTCGGGCGGCGAGAAGTCACGCCTGATCCTGGCGCAGATGCTGTTCGATCCGCCGAATTTCCTGGTGCTCGACGAGCCGACCAACCACCTCGACCTCGTCACCAAGGAGATGCTGGTGAAGACGCTCGAGAGCTTCGAGGGCACGATGCTGTTCGTGAGCCACGACCGCACGTTCCTCCGCGGCCTCGCGACGCGCGTGCTGGTCCTCCCGGGCGACTCCGGCGGCAAACCCGAGCTGCACCACCGCAGCTACCCGCAGTGGGTCGAGCACACGGGGCTCGAGGCGCCGGGCGTGCACCGGTAGCGACACGTCGTTGGCGCCGGCATCGTCGGGATGGAGCCCAATTACGTTGCCCGTCGTCGTTCACCGGTACGGTGAGCGACGACGGGCAACGTAACGACGGTCACGGCCTCCGGAAGTGCACGTTGGCGTTGATGATGTTGCCCACGCACTCGCCCGAGTCGGAGCCGTCGACGTTGTCGAACGCGAAGTGGATGCCGCCGTAGAGGCGCGACACGGCGGCCTCGGCACCGGCTTCGGCGAAGCTGGCGTACGAACGATCGGTGAACGAGAGCTCCGGATTCAGGCGCGAGTGGCACGTGTCCGTGAACGCGACCGGACCGAGCATGTCCATCAGCACCGTCGCGGCCGCACCCGACTGCGTCGAGTGGCCCGAGATGTACGTCGGGAAGTTCGGCGTGCCGAGCAACGGGTCCCACGCGGCGTCGATGTTCGCGCGGATGTAGGTGGCCGGGCGCATCAGGTAGTCGACGTACTTGGCCTTCCAGCACGTCGTGAACGCGTCGGCGACGGCGATGCCGACGCGCGCGAACGCCTCGGCCGAACGGTCGAGGGCCAGCGGCAACTCGCTCGACATCTGGCACGCAATGGCGACCCAGTGCCCCGGCGGCGTGCCCGTCTGCGTCGCGCCGTCCGCCCAGTAGTTGGCGATCGCCGCCTGATCCGTGCTCAGCGCGGCGCCCGCGTCGCCGGTCGTGTTGTAGACGAGCAGCGCCTGCGCGTACCACGCCGAGCTCGTCGACGTCGAGAACGCGGGCGCACCCACGGGCGCGCACTCCGAGGTGTCGTCGACCGCGAACGTGCGCAGGTTGCCCCAGCACGGCAAGAGACCGACGCCGGTCGCCGGCGAGATCGGCGTCCAACCGCCCACGCCCGGCAGGACCGGCGGCGTGAACGTGGAACCGCACGTGCCTTGCGTGCCGATGCCGTCGGTCGCGGCCCAAGCCAACACCGCGTTCGCGACGACCTCACCGTACGCGACGGAGCGCGAGATGACGTCCGCCGATTGCGTGGCCTCGAACTGCGTCAGGAACTGTTGCTCCTTGGCGTTGATCTGCGTGGTCGACGACGCGAGGAAGCTCGTGCCCACGACGGCCAACGCGCGGTTCGCGACGGTCGGCCAGTGATAGGGCGCGTTCTCGGGCGCCGGGATCGTGCCGGTCGGGAACGCGTTCAGCTGTCCCTGCAACGTCTGGTAGTCGCTCATCCCCGGCAGGATCGACTCGTACAACGCCACGCCCGCGTACCCGAAGATGCGCGAAGCGGTCGGCGGGTTGACGCCGGTGGCTTTGATGCGCGTGTAGAAGAGCTCGTGCCACTCGACCGGCACGGCGCTGTCGTACGTGGACGCGGCGGGCGAGCTCGACAAACCCGGCGGCGTCGGATCGTCGTCACCGTTTCCCGAGCAGGCCACGACGACCAGGGCCAGGACGGGGGCCGCGGCCCAGGGAAGAACGCGTTGAAGGAGGGTGTTCGAGTTCATGGTGTCTGCGATTGCGAGAGGGTTCGTCGGCCGACTCGTTCGATCGGCGTTCGACGGGGCGAAAGCCCGCGCCGTTCGCTAGGCTCGTCGGGATGGACGGAGGATCCGAGTTCGATCGCGCACGCGCCGCCGACCGGCGGAGTGGACGCTCCCGTGGACCCGTGAGATCTGCCATCGCCCCGAATCCGGGGAAACTGTACCGACGTTCACGTCGGGTGCGAGATCACGGGGCGACCCGCCGCGATCCGTCCCAAGAAGGAAACGCGTTGCTGGCCCTGGTCGTGATCCTCGCGATCGTGCTCTGCGTGCTGGGGTGGACGCTATCACACACCGGACGAGGCGCCGTCGAGACGCCGTTGGCCCCGCTCGCGGAGCCCTTGGAATCCACGACGTCCGAGACCGGTCACGCCGACTTGACGCCCGTCCCGGAGACGGCCGAGCGCGCGAAGCCCGCGCGGGTCGCGACGATTCCGAACGAGACGAGCGCCGACGCCGGCATCCCGCCGGTCTCCGACCGCTCGAAGGCCGGAGTCGTGGTGCGCGCGAGCTTCGCGGACGGTCGCAAGCCCGATTCGTGGACGCTCGACGTCGAGGACGTCGCGTTCGTCGCACGCGACGACACGTCGTCGCGCGTCACCGTGCCGGTCACGGGGCCCGAAGCCACCGTCTCGGTGCGCACGGCGGCCGTGCACCGCTTTCGCGCGCGCACGCGCGGCCACGTCAGCGCGACGCGCAACGTCTCGATCGAGGCGAACGCACGCCACGTCGTCGTCGAGCTCGTGCTCGAACCGGCCACCTTCGTGACGGGACGCGTCGTCGACGACGCCGGCCACCCGGCCGACGGGCGCGCCGTGTGGCTGCGCCCGGTCTTGTCTCCGAACCAACAAGCGGCACCGCCCATGGACCTCGAGGCCCGCACGACGCCGCTCGGCGATTACCGATTCGACGACGTGACGCCCGGGCGCTGGACCGTGCTCGTGGGCGACCGCGGAGCTCCGCTCGCGCGACGCACGGACGTCGACGTGCCCGGCGGAGGCGCCACCGTCGACGTCGTCACGCTCCCCGCGCTGTACTCGTTGACGTTGCGCGTGGTCGACGAGAGCGGCGCGGCGGCACCCGAGTCGCACGTGTGGAGCCGCGGCACGAACGGCGGATCGTTCGACGCCCGCGCCGACGCCAACGGCGAGTTGATCGTGCCCGACTTGCCCGCGGGCCGCTTCCGCGTCTTCGCGCAGAGCGGCGACCGACGATCGAACCTCAACGTGGTCGTGCCCACCGACCGTCGCGACCCGGTCGTGACCCTGACGCTGCGCGGGAGGAAGTGACGATGGCGGCGCTCCTGACGCTCGAGGGCATCGAGAAGAGCTTCCACGACCGACGTCTCCTGCGCGGCGTGTCGTTGGTCGTCGACGAGAACGAACGCATCGCGCTCGTGGGGCCCAACGGCTGCGGCAAGTCCACGCTCCTGCGGATCATCGCGGGCGTCGAGGAGCCCGAGGCGGGACAGCGCGTGCTGCGCCGAGACTTGAAGCTCGGCTGGTTCGAACAGGAACCGGTGATCGCGAAGGGCTTGAGCGCGCGCGCGGCCGTGCGCGCCGGCGCGGTCGAGCGCGAGAGCGTCCTGGCCGCGATCGACAAGGTGCACGCGGCGCTGGAGCAGCCGAGCGAGCGCGTCGACGCGCTGTTGGCCCAACAGGCGCGACTCGAGGCCAAGCTCGAGCGCCTGGGCGGACACGACGTCGAACACCGCATCGAGCACATGTTGCACGACCTCGGGATCGACGATCCCGAGCTGTCGTGCGACCGGTTGTCGGGCGGCGAGCGCCGGCGCGTGGCGTTGGCACGCCTCTTCTTCTCGGGCCCCGATCTGCTGCTGCTCGACGAACCCACGAACCACCTGGACGCGTTCGTGACGGAGTGGCTCGAGGACCGCTTGCTCGAGAGCGAAGTCCCCTTCTTGATGGTCACGCACGACCGCTACTTCCTCGACCGCGTGGTGACGCGCATCGTCGAAATCGACCGCGGCGAGCTCGTGTCCTACGACGGCAGCTACGGCGACTACCTGGAGCAGCGTGCCGAGCGCATCGACACCGAGAACAAGAACGAGTCGTCGCGACGCAACCTCTTGCGGCGCGAGACGGCGTGGATGCGGCGCGGCGCCCCGGCGCGCTCGACGAAGCAGAAGGCGCGCATCCAGCGCTTCCACGAGATCGTGGGTGGCAAGCTCGAGTCGCGCGGCGACGACCTCGAGTTCCAGCTGCCCCCGGGTCCGCGACTGGGATCCAAGGTGATCGAGTTGAAGGGCGCGTCGGCCCGGCGCGGAGACCGCGTCGTGATCGCGCCGCTCGACCTCTCGATCGTGCCCGGCGAGCGCATCGGCATCGTGGGACGCAACGGAGCGGGCAAGAGCACGTTTCTCGAACTGTGCCGCGGCGCGCTGGCCCCGAGCACGGGCGAGGTGATCCACGGCGAGACGGTCAAGTTCGCGTGGATCGACCAGGCTCGCAGCGCGCTCGACCCCGACAAGACGGTGCTCGAGGAGGTCGCGGGCAAGAGCGACGTCGTGGCCGTCGGCGACCGCACGATGCGCGTGCAGGCGTTCCTGGAGCAGTTCCTGTTCCCCGGCGCGATGAAGCACGCGATCGTGGGCAAGCTGTCGGGCGGCGAGCGCAATCGCGTGCTGCTCGCGAAACTCCTGTGTCAGGGCGGGAACGTCCTCGTGCTCGACGAGCCGACGAACGACTTGGACTTGGCCAGCTTGCGCATGTTGGAGGAAGCGCTCGTCGGCTTCCCCGGCACCGTGTTGGTCGTGAGCCACGATCGGTGGTTCCTCGACCGGGTGGCGACGCGCATCGTGTGGATCGACGGCGACGGCGGCGTGGTCGCGCATCCCGGCGACGTGTCGAGCCTGCTCGAGTCGATCTCCGCCAAGGAGCGCGCCGCCGAGGAAGCGGCGCAGGTCGCCGCGAAAGCCGCGGCCGCGAAGAACGCGCGCACGGCCGCGAGCGCGAATCCCGGTGCCTCGGGCGTCGCCTCCGCCGACGCGAACGCAGCCGGTGACACGGCGCCCAAGAAGAAGAAGGCGCTCTCGTCGTGGGACCAACGCGAGTACGACGCGCTCCCCGACAAGATCGGCGCGGCCGAATCCGAGCTCGAGACGCTCGACACGCGCCTCTCCGATCCCGCGATCTACTCGGGCCCGCGCGCCGAGCTCGACCGCGTGAACGCGCGCCGCGCGGAGTTGCAAGGGACGATCGCGAAGCTCTACGCGCGCTGGGAAGAGCTCGAGTCCAAGTGATCCTCGTCGAAACGGACACGCTCGTGGCGCACGTGCGCGACGAGCGTGTCCTTTCGAATCACTGGTGGCTCGTCAGAGGCCCCAGACCATGCGCAGCGCGCGCGAGAACGCGTAGCCGCCCGGGACGGACGGATCCGCGACCATGGTCTGCAGGATGAAGTTGTGGCCGACGAACTGCGAACCGACCGGCACGTGGTAGCCGCGAGTTCCCCCGCCCGCCGGCAACGGCAGCACGCGGGCGCCCGCGTCGGCGATCAGTCGCGTCCCGCCGAACGGAGTCGGCTGATACCCCGGACGACTGCCGACGAGCACGATCATGTACGTGTCGATGCCCGACGAGTTGCCGAAGTGGATCGGGACGACGCTGCCGAGGTGCGGGATCGCGCCCAGGGACAGGTCCGGCACGCCCAACGCGCCCGGCGAGCCCTCGCCGTAGTTGTCCCAGTTCGCCGTGACGGTCAAGCTCACCGTGGCGAGCGCCGACTGCAGTTGACCGTCGGACGCCGAGAACGTGAACGAGTCCGTGCCCGCGAACCCGGCGTACGGGAAGTACGTGGCTTGGGTGCCCGACAGGCTCACCGTGCCGTTCGTGGGTTGCGACACGATCCGCAACGTCACCGCGGTGCCGTTCGGGTCGGACGCCGTGAGCGCGATCGGGACCGCGACGCCGGCCGGCGTGCTGGCGCTGGTCGCTTGGACGACCGGGCGCAGGTTCGGGTTCGCGTTCTCGCTGTTCGGACCGTTGTGGCAGTCGTAGCAACCGATCGGGTAGCCGTCGAAGAACTGCTTCGTGCCCCAGTCCGTGCCGAACGAGCGTGCGCCTTGCGCGCGCGAGAGCACCGTGCCCTTGTAGTCCGAGCCGTGGCACGAGCGGCATTGCGTCGCACCCACCTGCTCGACCGCGTCACCGTGGTCGTGCACCCACGACGAACCGATCGGGTGCATCCCGTGCGGCCCGCCGTTGACGGTGTCCGGCATCGACGCGTGGCAGGCGGTGCACTCGACGAGCACGCCCGCGTGCCCTTGCAACGCGATCGACTGCAAGTTGTCGTTCGCGTGCGACGAGGGGTACTCGGCGTGCGTGGATCCGTGACAGGCTTCGCATTGCAGCCCGCCGTGTCCCGACGAGAAGCGGTAGAGGTTCAATCCGGCCGCCGGAGTGTTCGGGTTCGTGGCGAACGTCGCGTTGACGGGCACGCGCTCGTGGCCCGGCGCGTCGAACGCCGTCTCGTAGCGGATCTGTCCGTTGTTCGAGGTCGCCGTTCCCGTGTGGCAGTTCTGGCAAGAGGGTTCTTGGAACCAACCTTGCCGCGTCGGACTTCCCACCGTGGCCATGTCGCCGTGACAACCCTGGCATTGCATGGACATGGAACCGTCGGGCGCCACCGCGTTGCCCATCGTCCCGCGCAAGCAGCGCGTTTCGGATCCCGGGTGGCAGCGGTAGCACGCCGAACGATCGTCGGACGAGCCGAGCGTCGTGTGCGTGACCGGATCGTGGACGTCCGCGTGGCCCGCGTGCATGACGCGCGTGAGCGGCGCGATCGTGCCGAACCCGGTGGTTCCGAGCGCGTTCGTGCCGTGACACGAACCGCACAGGATCGACTTGTGATCGACCGTGACCGTGGCGAAGAGTCCCGCGGAGTCGAATCCGAAGTGCGCCAGCGCCGCGGCGTACTGCGGGTTGGCCGCTTGCTTCTCGTCGTGCAGTCGCAGGATGTTCAGGCGGTAGTCGCGCTCGAAGTTGGGATCGCTCACCCATCCGGCCACGGGACGCGCTTCGGCGGGCGCGCCCGATGCGTGGCACGCGCGGCAGTCCATCTCGGCCGAGACCGGCAACACGATGTCGGTCACGGCGTGCACGACGCCCTGTGCGTCGCGCGCGACGAGGCGCATCATCGGGTAGTTCTGAGTGCGACCCGCGTCGTCGGTCGGCGTGATCGGGATCCCCGTGGCGTGGAACCACTTCGCCGACGCGTCCCAAGCCATCGGTCGCGGCGTGTTGACCGCGCCCGGCATCGTGTTGCCCGCGAGACCGGTGTCGACGGGCAAGGTCACGCCGAAGAAGTCGGCCACGTGATTCCAGAACGACGTCTTGCCGGCCGAGGTCGTGTTGATCGATCCGGTCGGATCCGCGATGGCCTCGTACGTCACGGTCGCCGCGCCGGGGACGTCGATGAACTGACCTTGCGCGTCGATCACCTGGGCGTTGATGGTGTTGAAGGGCGGCAAGATGCTGAACACCGAGTAGTCGGAGTCCATGCAGTGCATGCCCAGGTCGTTCCACCCGACGATCGTCCAATCGGAGAGCACGGGCGGCCGTGCGAAGAGAGTCGTGGCGAGGAGGGCCGTCGACGTGACGGCCAACGAGACGATGGCGATTCGTGTCCGGTGCATGTGTGACCTCCGCATGTGCGAGCCCGTGTGACCGAGCACCACTGCACTCCACCGATGGCCGGACCGGTGATGAAACCACCGTCACGA
>Ga0075163_10004381_pt1 | contig 18958 bp, 15 predicted proteins | sample JI1023141ADNA_FD_71478 | JGI IMG/M metagenome (GOLD analysis project Ga0075163, IMG submission 71478) | Wastewater effluent complex algal communities from Wisconsin, to seasonally profile nutrient transformation and Carbon sequestration -... | ecosystem: Engineered > WWTP > Effluent > Algae...
ATGGACAAACCGGACGACAAACTGCTCCGCGTCGGAGAGCTCGCCAAGGTGGTCGGCAAGACCGTCCGGGCGATGCACCTCTACGAGGAGCTGGGCTTGCTCGAGCCGGCCGGTCGCTCCGAGGGTGGGTTCCGCCTCTACGGCGCGGCCGCGGTCGACCGCATCCACTGGATCGTGAAGCTCCAGGCCATCGGCTTCACGCTCGCCGAGATCCAGGGCTTCGTCCAGGACTTCCGCGACGCCGGCACCGGCAAGGCCGCCACCGACCGCGTGCGCGCGGTTTTCGGCGACAAGCTCGCGCAGATCCGCGAGCAGATGACCCAGCTCCAGGTGATCGAGAACGACCTCCACGAGGCCCTCGCGTATCTCGACTCGTGCCAGAGCTGCTCGACCGACTTCACCCCCCACGAGTGCGGCGAGTGTGGCCATAACGGCCACGAGCGGGCCAAGGCGCCGCGGTTGTTCGCGGGCCTGTCGCGCCGACCGCTGCCGCTCCACGGGCCGACGCCCGGGCGCGACCGCGAGTTCGACGTCGCCGCCGAGAAGCTGATCAAGGACCCCGGGCCTGGCCCGCGCAACTAGGACGCCCATGACGACGCTGGTCACCCCTCCACCCGCCACCTCCCTCGGCCGCCTGGTCGCGCCTCCGGCGTCGGTGAAGCTGCCCATCTTCCTCGACAACCACTCGACCACGCCGGTCGATCCGCGGGTGCTCGAGGCCATGATCCCGTACTTCACCGAGCACTTCGGCAACGCCGCCAGCCGCAACCACGTCTTCGGCTGGACCGCCGAGGCCGCGGTCGAGGCGGCCCGCGGCCAGATCGCGGCGCTGATCGGCGGCGACGGCAAGGAGATCGTCCTCACCTCGGGCGCCACCGAGGCCATCAACCTGGCGATCAAGGGCGTGGCCTCGTACTACGGCAAGCAGGGCAAGCACCTGATCACCGTCGAGACCGAGCACAAGGCCACCCTCGACACCTGCAAGCGCCTCGAGCGCGAGGGCTTCACGGTCACCTACCTGAAGCCCGACACCGATGGCCTGGTCAGCGCCGCCCAGGTCGCCGATGCCGTCACCGACCAGACCATCTTGGTGAGCGTCATGCTCGCCAACAATGAGGTCGGCGTGGTGCAGCCGATGGCGGAGATCGTGCGCGCGATCAAGGCCAAGAACCCGAAGACCCTCGTCCACTCGGACATCGTCCAGGCGGCCGGCAAGGTCGCGGTCGACGTCGAGGCGATGAAGCTCGACCTGGCGTCTCTGTCGGCGCACAAGATGTACGGGCCCAAGGGCGTCGGCGCGCTGTGGGTGCGGCGCAAGCCGCGGGTGCGCATCGATGCCCAGATCGACGGCGGCGGCCATGAGCGCGGCATGCGCTCGGGCACCCTGGCGGTCCCGCTGATCGTCGGTTTCGGCAAGGCCGCCGAGCTGGCCCGCCTGGAGTGGCAGGACGAAGCGGTGCGCCTGACGCGCCTGCGCGATCGCCTCCACCACGGCATCACCAGCCGACTGCCCGAGGTCTATCTGAACGGGTCGGCGACCCACCGGCTGCCGGGCAACCTCAACCTCTCGTTCGCCTTCGTCGAGGGCGAGAGCCTGCTCATGGCGCTCAAGGACATCGCGGTGTCGTCGGGCTCGGCCTGTACCTCGGCGTCCCTCGAGCCGAGCTACGTGCTCCGGGCCCTCGGCGTCGGCGAGGAGCTGGCCCACACCTCGATCCGGTTCGGCGTCGGCCGCTTCAACACCGAGGCCGAGATCGACTACACGATCGACGTCGTCGTGAGCGCGGTCGAGCGCCTGCGGGAGCTGTCGCCGCTGTGGGAGATGCACCAGGACGGGATCGACCTGAAGTCGATCCAGTGGACGGGGCATTAGTTGTGAGGGTTTTTCGAAAAAACCCTCCCCTTTTCGGCTACGCCGAAAAGGGCACCCCTCCCAAAACGTCCGGATCGCGAGAGGGCGGTGGACGATCTGGGCGGCGGTGGTCGCTCGCGGCCACCGGCGTTCAGCCGCTGTGTGCTGTGTCGAAGTTGAGGGTTTTTCGAAAAAACCCTCCCCCAGCATTCGCTGGGGCCCCCTCCCATAACGGCCCAGAGGTCGAGCGGGAGGGCGGTGGACGATCTGGGCGGCGGTCGTTCCTCGCGGCCACCGGCGTTCAGCCGCTGTGTGCTGCTGCGCGGTATTGCGACGACCTCACACAAGACCCTCCCCTTTTCGGCGGAGCCGATAAGGGGGCCCCCGCCCAAAACGGCCCAGCTACCTGAGCACGGTTGCCCCGGCGAGGCCGGGTTGATGAGGAATGAACCATGGCGTACTCCGATAAGGTCATCGACCACTACGAGAATCCCCGCAACGTCGGCTCCCTGGCCAAGGACGACGAGGACGTCGGCACCGGCCTGGTGGGCGCGCCGGCCTGCGGCGACGTGATGAAGCTCCAGATCAAGGTCAAGGACGGAGTCATCGCCGATGCTCGGTTCAAGACCTTCGGCTGCGGCTCGGCGATCGCGTCGTCGTCGCTGGCGACCGAGATGATCAAGGGCATGACCCTCGAGCAGGCCGCGGCGATCAAGAACACGCAGATCGTCAGCGAGCTGAACCTGCCGCCGGTCAAGATCCACTGCTCGGTCCTGGCCGAGGACGCGATCAAGGCCGCGATCGAGGACTACAAGCAGAAGCAAGCCGGCAAGTCCTGAGCTCGCACGACCACGCCAAGCCCGAGGCTCGTCATGATGTCGACCGTCCCGTCCACCACCGCCCCCGTCGCTGCGCCACCGCCGGCCACCGGCATCGCCATCTCCGAGTCGGCGGCCGGTGAGATCGCACGCCAGCGCGACAAGCGCGGAACCCCCGAGGCCGCGATCCGGGTCGGCATCCGCGGCGGTGGCTGCACCGGCTTCACCTACGTCTTCGAGTGGGCCGACGAGCTGCGCCCGACCGACAAGCTGTTCGAGGCCCACGGGGTCAAGGTCGTGACCGACCCGAAGAGCCTGGTCTACCTGCGCGGCATGACGCTCGACTTCGTGCGCGGGATGATGGGCCACGGCTTCAAGTTCCAGAACCCCAACGCCAAGGGCGCCTGCGGCTGCGGGGAGTCGGTCCAGTTCTGATGCGCTCGTCGGGTCCCGATCCGTTCGCCGCCCTCGACCTCCCGGTCCGCTACGACGTCGACACCGCGGCGCTCGAGGAGCGCTTCCGCGAGCGGTCGCGCGAGGTCCACCCCGACCGCTTCGTCGGCGCGTCGGCGGCCGAGCGGGCCAAGGCGCTGGTCGCGACCCGGGCCCTCAACGACGCCTTCCAGGTCCTGCGCCGACCGGCCCGCCGCGCCGAGGCGGTCCTCGCCGGCTACGGCGTCGTGATCTCCGATCGCGAGCCGCTCGAGCCGGCCTTCCTCATGGAGATCCTCGACCTGCGCGAGGAGCTGGCCGCCGCCCGGGCGGCCGGCGCGACCGCTGACGTCACCCGCCTGGCCGGCACGATGCGGGCCCGCCAGCGCGCGCTCCTCGACGGTCTGGCTCCTCAGTTCGCGCGCCTGACCGGAGGCGACGACGCCGCCGTGCTGGCGACCATCAAGCGCGACCTCATCACGTTGCGCTACGTCGACCGCTACCTCGACGAGTGCGACGCCGCGTTGGACGACTGATCATGCTCCTCCAGATCTCCGAGCCGGGCGCCAGCGCGCCCAAGGCCGCCTGCAAGCAACGCGTGGTCGGCATCGACCTCGGCACCACCAACTCGCTGGTCGCGGTGGTGGCCGACGCCACCCCGATCGTCCTCGGCGACGATCCGATCGTGCCGTCGGTGGTGAGCTACGACGGCGGCGACGTGGTCGTCGGGCGGGCCGCGATCGCCCGCGGCGCCGCTCACCCGGCCGACACCGTGGCCAGCGTCAAGCGCCTGATGGGGCGGTCCCTGGCCGACCTCGGGGCCCTGGCCGGGCAGTCCTCGAACCACCTGGTCGACGACGCCGGCCGGATGGTCAAGCTGCGCTTCGCCGACGGCCGCGAGCGTTCGCCGGTCCAGGTCTCGGCCGCGATCCTGGCCGAGCTGAAGGCCCGGGCCGAGGCCGCCCTCGACGGCCCCCTCGACGGCGCGGTGATCACCGTGCCGGCCTACTTCGACGACGCCCAGCGCCAGGCCACCCGCGACGCCGGGCGCCTGGCCGGGCTCGAGGTCTTGCGGCTCCTGGCCGAGCCGACCGCGGCCGCGGTGGCCTACGGCCTCGACCGCGGCACCCGCGGCACCTACGCGATCTACGATCTCGGCGGCGGTACGTTCGACATCTCGATCCTGACCCTGGTCGACGGGGTGTTCGAGGTCCGGGCCACCGGCGGCGACTCGGCCCTGGGCGGCGACGATCTCGACCGCGCGATCGCGGTGGCGTTGTGCGGTCCGCTCGATCAGCTCGACGGCGCTGGTCGGCGCGCCGCGGTGATCGCCGCGCGCGCGGCCAAGGAGCGCCTGACCACGGCCGAGGCCACCGACCTCGCGATCGATCTGGGCGAGCGCCGGGTGGCGCGGACCCTGACCCGCGCCGAGCTGGCCACGATCGCCGCGCCGCTCCTCGAGCGCACCGGCAAGGCCTGTCGCCGGGCGCTCAAGGACGCCGGCTTCACCGCCGCGGAGCTCGACGGCGTCGTGCTGGTCGGCGGCTCGACCCGGTCGCCGGTGGTCGTCGACTACGTCCGCGCGCTGTTCGGCCGCGAGCCGCTGTGCGAGCTCGATCCCGAGCAGGTGGTGGCGCTCGGCGCCGCGATCCAGGCCGACGTCCTGGCCGGTGGCAGCTCCGACGTCGTGCTGCTCGACGTCGTGCCGCTGTCGCTCGGCCTCGAGACCATGGGCGGCGTGGTCGAGAAGCTGATCGTGCGCAACTCGACGATCCCGTGCGGCGCGACCCAGACGTTCACGACCTACGCCGACCACCAGACCGGCTTCGATCTGCACGTGGTCCAGGGCGAGCGGGAGACCGCCGAGGCCTGTCGCTCCCTGGCGCGGTTCCAGCTCCGCGGCGTGCCGCCGATGGTGGCCGGCGCAGCCCGGGTCGAGATCACCTTCCAGGTCGACGCCGACGGCATCCTCCACGTCGCCGCCCACGAGCTGACCAGCGGCGTGGCGGCGGCGATCGACGTCACGCCGTCCTACGGGCTGACCGACGAGGAGGTCGAGCGGATGTTGCTCGAGTCCTTCGAGTTCGCCGAGGCCGACCTGGTGACGCGCAACCTGCGGACCGAGCGGGTCGAGGCCGAGCGCATCCTGGCCGCGACCGCGGCCGCGATGGCCGCCGATCCGCACCTGCTCGACGACGATGTCCGGCGCGCGACCGAGGCCGCGATGGCCCACCTGACGGCGGTCGCGGCCGGCGACGACTACCTGGCGATCCGCGCCGGGGTCGAGGCCCTCGACCGCGCGTCCAAGCCGTTCGCCGAGCGCCGCATGAACCTGGCGATCGCGACCGCCATGGCCGGGAAGTCGTTGGCCACGGTCGAAGAGGAGCTGGCCCGATGACCCGGGTGACCTTCCGCAACCCCGGCGGTCGCGGAACGGCCGCCGTCACCGTCGACGCCAGCCCGGGGCAGAGCCTGCTCGAGGTCGCCGAGAGCTGCGACGCGCGGGTCGGCCACGCCTGCGGCGGCAACCTGGCGTGCTCGACCTGCCACGTCTACGTCCACGCCGGCGCCGACTCCCTCGGCGAGATCAGCGACAAGGAGAACGACATCATGGACAAGGCCTGGGGGGTGCGACCAGAATCGCGCCTCGCATGCCAGGCCCTGGTCGCCGACGACGAGCTGGTGGTCGAGATCACCGACGAGAGCCTGAAGGCCTGGCTCGACGAGCACCCCGAGCTGCGGCGCGCGTCCGCGGGCTAGCCGCGAGCGCGCTCGCGGCGCTGGCGCTCACCGCCTGTCAGCCCGACGATCGGCCGGGGCCGGTGATCGCGATCGGGGTCGTGCACCCCGGCGTCGGCGCGGCGGTCGTCGAGTCCGAGGTGGTGGCGCCGATCGAAGCCGCGCTCGCCGGCGTCCGTGGGGTCCGCCAGGTGACCTCCAGCATCGTCGACGACCACGCGGTGATCGAGGTCGCGTTCGCGCCCGGCGGCGACCCGGCCGCGCTGCGCGCCCGCGTGGTCGGCGTCCTCGGCGAGGTGGCGCCGCGCCTGCCCGAGGGCGTGGTCCGGCCGACGGTCGCGCTGGTGCCGGCCGGTCCACGTCGGCTGGTGGTCTACGATCGACCCGACGAGGCCCATGCGCTCGATCGGGCCGAGAGCGCCGGCCACCTGCAGGTGTCGGCGCGCTGCGCCGCCGCGGAGCGCTGGCAGGTGATGCTCGACCCGGTGCGGCTGCACGGCAACGGGCTGTCGGTGGCCGCGGTGGCCGACGCGCTCCGCGCCAGCCTCGGGAGCGGGTTCGATGACGCCCGCGTCCTGGCCGCCGACGACCTGGCCGCGCAGGTGGTGGCGCCCGGGCTCCGCCTCGACGAGGTCGCTGCGATCGAGCGCACGTCGGGCACCGGCTGTCGCGCCTACGTCGATGGCCGCGCGGTCGCCCTCCTGGGCGTCGTGGTCCCCGGAACGCGGCGAGCCGGCGCCGCGGCGGTCCGCGCCGCGCTGGGTGACGGACGGCTGGTGCCGCCGACCACGCTCCACGGTGAGTTCGCCCTGGCGGCGCCGCCGCCGGAGCTGTTGATGGGGAGCTTTGGCGCCCAGGCCGTCGTGGTCCAGGTCGACCCGGCGAGCCAGCGCGTCACCGTCGACGTCGCCCTGGCCCCGGGCCAGGACGCCGGGGAGCTCGCGCGCACGCTCTACGCCGCGCTCGGGCGGCCGCCGGGGCGCTGGACCGGGCCCGGCCTGACCACCCGCCACGCCGTGGTCGTCGACGGCCCTGCGGCTCAGCCTCAGATCGCCGCGGTCCGCGTCCGCGCTCGTCAGGACGGCTTCGAGGTCTGGTGTCCGACGTGCGACGACCGCGCCGAGATGACCTGGACGATCGATCGGGCCCGGGCCGCCGAGCGCGGGGTCGAGGTCCGCGCCATCGCCGACACCTTGGCGGCGCAGGCCGGGGGACTCGCGATCGGCGGGCTGGACCCGCCGGTCGTGTTGACGATCGCCGCCGATCCGCCGGACCTGGTCGCCGTGCCGAGCCGACTCGGCCTCATCCCGATCACCGAGGTCGCGTCGGTCCACACCGCGACGCGGCCCGACCGCATCGAGCGGCGCGCGGGCAAGCGGGTCTACCAGCTCTGGTCGTGGCGCTGACCGGCGACCTCGACGGCGGGCGCCTCGACGGCGCCGCTCGTCGCGGGTAGGGTCGGGCGTGGCCTTCGTCTGCTCGATCCCGGTCCGCTTCGCCGACGTCGATCACGCCGGCATCGTGTACTACCCGCGGTTCTTCCATTACTTCCACGTCGCCTTCGAGGAGCTGTTCCGGGTCCGCATGGGGCCGCGGGCCTACGTCGAGCTGCTCGATCGCGATCGGGTCGGGTTCCCGGCGGTCCACGCCGAGGCCGACTACAAGGCGCCGCTCCGCTTCGGCGACACCGCCGAGGTCGCGGTGAGCGTGGCTCGCCTCGGCGCGACGTCGATCACCTTCCGCTACCGCGTCCGTCGCGACGAGGTCGAGTGCGCGGTCGGCACGGTGGTGTGCGCGGTGGTCGACCTCGACGCCTTCGCGGCCCGGCCGGTGCCTCCTGCGATCCGCGACCTGGTCGCCGATCTCGTCGAGTCCTGATAGAACCTCCCCATGTCGACTCCCGCCGATCCGCGCGTCGCGCGGCTCCACGAGCTCCTGGCCGCGATCACCGAACGGCGCTTCGCGGCGTCGCTGGGTGAGGTCGAGGCCGCGCTCGGTCGCTGGCGCGCCGGCACCGCGGACACCCTCGCCACCCACCAGGCGGTGGTGGCCCACGCCGAGCGCGCCGACGGCATCATGCGCCAGACCCTTGGCCTGGCCGAGACCCCGACCGAGCTGATCGCGACCGCCGCCGAGCTCGGGCTGGTCGACGCCGACGAGCGCGCCGCCCTCTACGCGGCGCCGTTGCCGCCCCTGGTCGAGGCCCCGACGGCGGCGGTGTCGCCGCTCCGCCCGAGCAAGCGCGCGGTCGCCGAGTCCCTCCTCGCCAAGGGGCCGATCCTCGTGCACCTCGACGCCCGCAAGCCCGGGGTCGCGGTGCCGCTGCGCTTCGCCAGCGACGCCAAGCTGGTCCTCCGCTTCGGCTATCACCTGAGCCCGCCGATCTCCGACCTGGTGATCGACGACGTCGGCATCGCCGGCACCCTGGTCTTCGCTGGCGTGCCGTTCGGCTGCGTCTTGCCGTGGACCGCGATCTTCGCGCTGATCCAGGACGGCGAGTCGCGCGGCATGGTGTGGCCCGAGGACGCCCCGGCCGACGTGGCGGTCGCCGACCGCGCCGATCACGACGACGGCGACACCGACCCCGAGCCCGAGCCGCCACCGCCGCGCAGCAAGCGCCCGAGCCACCTGCGCCTGGTCGACTGAAGCGCGATCAGCGCTCGATCCGCGGCGCGAGCTGGCGGAGCTGCCAGGCCGCGAGCTCGGCCCGCCGGGTCTGCGCGAACAGCCGGGTCCGGATCCGGCCGGCCGCGACCGTGACCATGATCAGAAACAGCGCCGCCGCGCCGGTGATCGTGATCGTCGCCGCCGGCTCGCGGAAGCTCACCACCGCCGAGGTCACGTGCAGGACGCCGCCGTCGACCCGGGAGGTCGCCGCGATCCACCCGGCGGCCTCGAGGGCGGGCGGGGCGATCAGGAACCCGAGAGAGATGGCGATGGTGGGCGCCAGCCAGCGCCGTCGCGCTGCGGCGGCGAACCACACGGTGTTCATGGTCACGAGCGTCGGCGTCAGGATGAGCGGCCCGAAGACCCGGCTGGCGATCGCGATCGCCAGGTTCGACAGCACGAGCCCGAGGAAGTAGGTCGCGGCGTCCTGCCGACCGCGAGCCTTGGCGGTCAACATCGCCATCGCGGTCGCGACGGTGAAGCCGACCCAGGCCAGGAGCGGCTCGACGTCGCGCAGCCCCATCCACGCCAGGATGAGCGCCAGCGGCAGCCACAGGACGTAGATCCACGCCCCGGCGCCGGCCAGGGTCGCGTAGGTGGCGTCCTCGGCGGCAGCGACCGCGCGCTCGACCTCGGGTGGGGTCACGGTCGGCGGCGCGACCAGGAGCGCCATGAGCTGGCGCTGGGCCCCGGCGTGGCCGGGGTCGAGGGCGAGGGCGACGCCCAGATCGGCGAGCGCGGCCGCCCGCGCGTTGGCGTCTCCGGCGGCGGCCCGCCCGGCGGCCGCGGTCGCCGCGGCGGTGGCTTGCTCGGCCAGGGCCCGGCGGCGCTCGAGATCGCGGTCGCCGTCGAGGTAGCGCTCGATCGCCTCGCGCAGCGCGGCCACCGACGGGAACCGATCGGCCGGCTCCAGCGCGGTGGCGCGGATGCAGATGTCCTCGAGCTCGGGGGCCACCGGGCCTCGGGCCCGCAGCGCCACCCGGGCGTCGACGCCGCCCAGGGTCGCGGCCAGGACCGCGGTCGCCGGCCCGCGCGGCACCAGTGGCTGATGGGCCAAGAGCTCGAACAAGGTCGCGCCCAGGGACCACACGTCGGCGCGGGCGTCGAGGCCGTCGCCCCGGGCCTGCTCGGGGGCCATGTAGCCCGGGGTCCCGAGGTAGTGCCCGGCCGCGGTCAAGGGCTCGCCGGCGCCGCCCGCGGGGGCCGGCCGCAGCGACGGCGGATCGGCGGCGCCGGCCGGCTTGGCCAGGCCCCAGTCGAGCAGATAGACCTCGCCGTGATCGCCGAGCATGATGTTGGCCGGCTTGAGGTCGCGGTGGAGCACGCCCTGGGCGTGGGCGACCTCGACCGCGTGGCACACCGCGACGAACGCCGTGAGCAGGCGGCGCGGCGTGGCGCGGCGCGCGGCCTCGACGTCGCCGGCGGCCAGCCGCGCGCACACCGCGGCCAGCGACTCGCCGCGGACCCGCTTCATCGCGAAGAACGCGGTGCCGCCATGTTGACCGAGCTCGTGGACCGGCACGACCGCGGGGTGATCGAGCTGGCCCTGGACCCGGGCCTCGCGGACGAAGCGGCGGACCTCGTCGGGCTGGTCGGCCGGGATCAGCTTGACCGCGACCTCGCGGCCGATCTGTCGGTCATCGGCCAGCCAGACCTCGCCCATGCCGCCGCGGCCGATCGGCTCGCGCAGCAGGTAGCGCTCGGCGCCGCCGACCCCGGCCAGCGAGGTCCCGGGATCGACCTGGCGGCGAGCGGTGATGACGTCGTCGCTCGACGTGCCCAGGGGCGCCGCCATCGTGTCGATCGTGGCGAGGGAGGCGGTCAGCGCGGCGCCGGTCAGGTGGGCCGTGGTCGAGCCCGAGCCGGTGGCGCCGGTCGCGGTCGGCGAGGCCTCCGTCAGCTCGGTGGTCGCGGTGATCGGCGACTCGGGAGTCGGGTCGACGCGGACGGTGGTCGGCTCGGTGGCCTCGGGATCACGCGCCATGGGGCGCATCGTGGCACAACCCCGGCGCGGGGCGGGCGCGGTGGCAGGCGGCGGGCCTCAGCCGCGCCGGGTCAGCCGCACGCCACACGCGGCCGGCACCCCAGGGCAGGGCGGCGCCAGCTTGTCGAGGGTGATCGTCACCGTGGCGCCGGGATACGCGGCGAGGATCGCATCGGCCATCGACCCGGCCAGGGCCTCGATGAGCTTCCACGTCGACTGGGTGCCGAGGCGGACGATCAGCTCACACACCCGCGCGTAGTCGATCGTGTCGGCCAGCTTGTCGGAGCGCGTCGCGGCCGACAGGTCGCGCTCGATCGCGACGTCGACGCGGAACCGCCGCGTGCCGCGCCGCTCGGCGGCGGTGTAGCCGTGGTTGCCCTCGAACTCGAGGCCGCGGACGAAGACGGCGTCGGCCATCACGCGTCCTTCACACGTCGGCGTCGCGCTCGGCGTGCTTCTGTAGCTTGCGCTTGATCATCTGCCGCTTGAGCGGCCCGACGAAGTCGACCAGGAGCTTGCCGGTCAAGTGATCGAGCTCGTGGAGCAGGCAGCGGGCCAAGAGGCCCTCGCCCTCGAAGTCGAACCACTGGCCGTCGAGATCCTGGGCCCGGAGCTTGGTCCGCATCGGCCGCTCGACCTGGACGTAGATGTTGGGGAACGACAAGCAGCCCTCGTCGGACTTCTGCTGATCGTCGCTGGCCGCCACCACCTCGGGGTTGACGAACGCCACCGGCGGCGCGTCCTTGGCCCGGCCGGCCAGCTCGGGCTCGACGATGAACATCCGGGTCGGATCGCCGAGCTGCAGCGCGGCGATGCCCAGGCCGCGTTCGGCGTACATGGTGTCGACCAGGTCCTGGTACAGGCCGCGCAAGGCTGGCCCGAACTCGGTGACGGCGACCGAGGGCTGGCGCAGGCGTGGATCTGGCCAGATGACGACTTCGCGTACCGCCATGGCCGCACCCTACGGGGCCGCCGGCGGGCTGTCAAACCGGTCGTCGTCGACGCGTTGACAAGGCCGGGCCCGGGTGCCAAGGATCCGCCGCGATGGACGTGGTCCGCTACGCCTCGAGCCGCCTGCCGACGCCCCACGGCGACTTCCGTCTGGTGGTGTATCGCACCGGCGCGGCGATCGGCGCTGGCGGGACCGCGGTCGGCGGCGCGGTCGGCGACGCCGCCGAGGAGCACGTCGCGATGGTCATGGGCGAGGTCGCCGGCGGCGCGGTCCTGGCGCGGGTCCACTCGTCGTGCTTCACCGGCGAGGTCCTGGGCAGCCTGCGCTGCGACTGCCGGGCCCAGCTCGACCTGGCCCTGGCCCGGATCGCGCGCGAGGGGCGGGGGGTGGTGGTCTACCTGGTGCAAGAGGGGCGCGGCATCGGCCTGGGCAACAAGGTCCGGGCCTACGCTCTCCAGGATGACGGCGCCGACACCGTCGAGGCCAACCTGCAGCTCGGGTTCGACGCCGATCATCGCAGCTACGATCTCGCGGCGGCGATCCTGGCCGATCTGGGCGCGACCTCGGTGCGGCTCATGACCAACAACCCCGACAAGATCGCCGGGCTGGTGGCGGCCGGGATGCCGGCGACCCACGAGCCGCACTGGGCTCCGGCCGCGGCCCAGAGCCAGGACTACCTGACCGTCAAGAAAGAGAAGATGGGGCACCTCGCATGACCACGCTCACCGACGCCACGGTCAAGGAACTCCTGTCGACCGTCATCGATCCCGCGATCAACGCCGACCTGGTCAGCCACCGGATCTACGCCGGGTGCGAGCTCGACGGCCCCGACGTCCTGGTCCGGGTCGAGCTGCCGACCCACGCGTATCCCCAGGCCGCGCGCCGCGAGCTGGCCGCCCGCATCGAGGCCGCGCTCAAGGCCGGCGGGGCGCGCCGGGTGACGGTCGTGCCCGAGGTGGTCACCGCCTCGGCGCCGCCGCCGTCGGACAAGGCCTTGCTCAAGGGACCCAAGAACGTCATCGCGGTCGCCGCCGGCAAGGGCGGCGTCGGCAAGTCGACGGTGGCGACCAACCTGGCGCTGGCCCTGGCCCGCCACGGCGCCAAGGTCGGGCTCCTGGACGCCGACGTCTTCGGCCCGTCGATCCCGACCATGCTCGGCCCACCCGAGCGGCCGCCGTCGACCGCCGGCGAGAACAAGATCGTCCCCGCGGTCCACCATGGCATCAAGGTGATCTCGGTCGGGTTCTTCGTCGACAAGGGCGAGGCGGTGGTGTGGCGCGGCCCGATGGTTCACCGCCTGCTGCAGCAGTTCCTGGGCGACGTCGAGTGGGGCGATCTCGACTACCTGGTGTGCGATCTGCCGCCGGGCACCGGCGACGTCCAGCTCTCGCTGTCGCAGCTCATCCCGATCAACGGCTCGGTCATGGTCACCACCCCGCAGGAGGTGTCGATCGTCGACGTGGTCAAGGGCATCGCGATGTTCGAGAAGGTCGAGATCCCGATCCTCGGCATCGTCGAGAACATGAGCCACTACACCTGCCCGGCCTGTGGCCACCGCGACGAGATCTTCAGCCACGGCGGCGGCAAGCGGCTGGCCCAGGAGGTCGGCACCACCTTCCTCGGCGAGATCCCGATCGACACCCGCATCCGCTTCGGTGGCGACGCCGGCGTTCCCATCGTCGCCGCCAACCCCGACTCCGCCGTCAGCCAGGGCTTCATGCAGCTCGCCTCCACCGTGGCGCTCAAGGTCGCCGCCACGATCCTCGCCAAGCCCAAGCGCTCGCCCCGCCTGGCCGTCATCCGTTAGGGCCTCGGGTTCTTCTGGGAGGGTTTGTCACCAAACCCTCCCCCGCCGGGGCCAGGTCCCCGGCGGGTCCCCCGCCCGAGACGCCTCCCTCTGTTTTTTTTGGAGAGGTTTGTCACCAAACCTCTCCCCGCCGGGGCCAGGTCCCCGGCGGGTCCTCTCTCCGAGACGCGTCCCTCCGGTCCGCTGGAGGTGCAGCGCAGGGGGGGGGACCTCGGGTGAGGCGGAGGTCGATCGCGACGACGACCCCCGAGGCCGATCCCGAGGCCCGCGCCTCAATACCGCAGGGCCACCGACAGGTGGAACCGGCCGCGCGGGTCGTCGCCGAGGCGGGGCAGGAGCGGGATGGCGTACTCGCCGGAGATGGCGCCGAGGGGGGTGAGGAGGCGCAGCGCCATGCCGGCGGCCGGGCGGATGTCGTCGGCGCGGACCGTCGACAGGGCGTTGGTCACCAGGCCGGCGTCGACGAACCCGGCGGTCGCGACCGGCACGCCCAGGTCGGCGACCGTGACCTGGAGGTCGGCGGTGGTCAGGGCGCGGACGTTGCCGCCGGCCGGCAACACCCGGATCTGGGTGGTCTCCCCGAGCGGTGGCACCGCGCTGGTGATGAGCTCGGTGGCCAGGCGATCCTCCTCGAAGCCGCGCACGGTGGTGTCGCCGCCGGCAAAGAACCGCTCTACCTCGGGCAAGAGCACCGCGCCGCCGAGCGGCACGCCGTGATCGTAGCGACCGTCGAGGCGGAGCTGCACCCGGCCGGCGGTGAAGAACCCCTGGGCCAGGGCCGAGACCTTGACGAAGTCGTCCTGGCTGAGCAGGTAGCGGTGGGCCAGGCTGGCGCCGACCTCGGCGCGGAAGCCGTGGTGGGGCGCCAGCGGGTTGAGGGCGCCGCCCTTGTCGCGCCGCTGATCCCACGACAGTGTGAACCCGACCGAGCCGGTCTGGGTCGCGATCGGGTTGGTCTCGAGCTCGGCGCCCGGCCCGGCCAGGCGCACCAGCTCTTCCTCGCGGGTGCGGAGGCGGAAGTCGTAGCGCAGGGCGAGGGCGATCAACCGGGCGTGGTGGCGATCGTTGGCCTCGCGTTGCCACGACCGCGAGGTCGACAGCGTCGTGCCGTAGGTCACGAGGTCGGCGAACCGCTCGGTGACCTGATTGCGGTAGTACGCGGTGACCTCGGTGTCGAACTCGATCCAGTCGCGCTGGATGAGCCAGTGCGGGAACCGCATGCTGGCCTCGGCCGCCTTGTAGAGCTGGCCGTAGGTGGCGTTGATCTCGGAGCGGATGCCGAGCCCCCACAGATTGGGGAACGACGGCTTGGCGCGGACGAAGAAGCCCGACTGCAACGAGCCGCCGAGCTCGAACTCGGCCTGGGCCCAGGCGTCGTTGCGCTCCTGGACCGTCACCAGCACGTCGACCGAGCGCTGGCGCGGGTCGTCGAAGCCGAGCAGCGTCGTCTGCACCGCCGAGAACAGCCCCGAGGCCCGCAGCCGGGCGACGCCGCCGCGGTACAGATCGCCGGTCAGGAGCGCGCCGCGGTCGAAGCCCAGCTCCTCGCGGATCACCCAGTCGCGCGTGCGGAAGTTGCCGCGGACCACGACCTCGCCCAGCCGCAGCTCCTGGCGCGCCTCGATGTTGAACGTCACGATCGCCGCCTGACCGTCGGCGGACACGATCGGGTCCGGCACCGTGACCTTGGCCCGCGGCCGGCCCAGGCTCCAGTACCAATCGCCGAGGGCCTGGGCGGCGGCGTCGAGGTCGTCGCGGACGTAGGGGGCGCCGACCTTGACCTTGCCCTTGATGCGCTCGCGCACCGCGCGCTCGTCGGCCGCGGTGTTGTCGCCGGTGGCCGCGCCCTCGAAGACCACGTTGACCTGGGAGATCAGCGTGCGCGGGCCCTCGTCGATCGAAAACCGCACCCGCAGGTCGTCGCGTCGGCGCTCGGTGGCCAGCTCGGCCGCCGCCAAGGCCGCCGCCGCCCAGCCGGCCTGGGTCGGCGCGACCGCGACCGTGACCTTGACCCGCGGGAAGCCGCGGTCGCGGTACAGCCGCTCGAGGGCGGCGACGTCGGCCGCGAGCTGGGCGGTGGTGGTCGGCGCCGTGGCGGTGCCGAAGATCGGCAGGGCCAGGCCGCCTTCGGGCCGGGTCCCGACCGCGTCGATCAGGTCGCCGTTGGGCAGGGTGCACGGCTGGGGCCCGCGCGGGCCGCGGCAGGCCATCTCGATCGACCGGACCGCGCGCGTGGCCCCGGGCTCGATCCGGAAGACCACGCGATCGAAGGCCCGGAACCGGACCCGCTCGTGGCTGACCATGGTGTCGAAGTAGCCGCGGCTCTGGTAGTAGCGCTCGAGCTCGCGGGCCGAGGCCGCGACCTCGTAGTCATCGACGGTGGCGGCGCTGGCGAAGGTCAGGACCTTGGTCAGCTCGGCGTCGGGCACGCGGTCGGGGTCGTTGCCCTCGAACACGACGTCGAGGAAGCGTCGCTGATCGATCTTGATCGTGAGGTCGACCTTCTTGGTCTTGCGGTCGAGCGAGGTCTTGGGATCGTAGTCGCTGGTGACCCGCACCGCCGGGTAGCCCCGGCGCTGGAACCGACGGGTGAGCTCGTCGAGGTCGGCCTGGAGTTGGGCCCGAGTGAACCGGCGCGGCCGAGTCAGCGGCACCAGCGGCAGGTATTGATCGCGGTGGAAGAACGCCGCGCGGATCGCCTCGGGCGCGACCGCGAGCGGCGCCGCGGTCTGGGACACGTTCTCGACCGTCACCTCGCCGACCTCGTAGGCCGGGCCGAGCTCGACCGCGACCCGGACGCTGGCGCTGGCGCGATCGAGCGGCGTGACCGTGACGCTGACCTTGGCCTCGAGGTACCCCTCGTCGCGCAGGTACGCCAGCGCGCGCTCGACCTCATCGTCGAGGAGGAGCTGGCGGTCGCGGTCGGCGAAGGGCAGGGGCTCGCCCGGCCGCAGGCGCAGCCGGCGGCGGAGGTCATCGCCGATGAAGACCCGGCGGGCCGACACGTCGACGTCGACCCACCGGACCAGCAGGATCGGCGCGACCCGGAAGGTGGCGTGGATGCCGTCGGGGCGCCGCGTGGTCGCGATCTCGAGGAGCTGGTAGCCGAGGCGGGCGAAGACCTCGGCCAGATCGGTTCGGGCCGCCTCGGTCAGGGCTCGGCGCTTGATCACCTCAGGCTCGACCAGGGCGGTGAGGATGGTCACCGGGTCGACCAGGTCGCCGGTGACCTCCCAGGTCGTCCACTGGAGCGGCGGGGCCACCGGCGCAGCGGTCGGCGAGGCCGGCGGCGGGGGCGTCGGCGGGTCGGGGGTCGGCTGGGCCGCGGCCCGCGCCGGGCTCATCGCGAGCACCGCGAGCGCCAGGGCGATCGTGCGGCTCACCAGGGGCCCCAGCGCAGGGTGGTGCGGAACACCGCCTTCAGCTCGTACTCGGTGACGTCGCGCTCGGCGGCGTCGTCGTAGTCCTTGGTGAGGAACGAGCCCTCGGCGTAGGCGAACGAGAACACCCGGTACTCGGCGCGGCCGTTGACCGTCGAGCCGGCGGTCGTGCGCTCGAGATCGCCGATCACCTGGAAGTTCTCGGTCACGCGCTTCTCGCCGTGGAAGCCGAGGGACCCGAGGTTGAACTCGATCCGCGCGACGTCGAGCTGCGACAGGTCGCGGAGCGGCTCGGAGATGGTCGAGCCCAAGAGCTCGCCGGCGCTCTGGCGGATCAGCTCGTCGAAGTAGCCCTGGGACTCATCGGTCGACGGGTTGATCCGCGTCGGATCGGCGCCGATGGTCGGCTGACCTAGGCCGCGGCGGAACTCGTCGGGGGTGCGGCCGGCCAGGAGCAACGTGAGGGTCTGGGTCTTGTTCAGGCCATCGGCGGTCGACAGATCCCACTGCACGTTGGCCCAGCGATCGAACAGGAGCAGCGTGATCGCGTGCTCGCGCCCGCTGGGGTCGCGGTAGTCGGCCTCCGAGGTCAGGTCGAGCGTCGGGGTCTGGCCGAGCGGCAGCGATTGCTCGAAGGTGATCGTCCCCGTGGTTCGGGTGAAGCGCGGCCGCAGGCCGGGGATGCGGAAGCTGCCGCGCTGGACCAGGATCGCCCCGCCGAACCGCGGGTCGCGGGGGCTGCCCGACAGCTTCAGGTCGCCCTCGAGGTCGATCGTCGCGACGTTGTTGGTCACCGAGAACCGGCGCACGTCGACGTCGACCTCGAGGCGCGCGTTGGCCAGGAGCGGTGACTCGGCCCAGAACGGCGGCGCCGACTGGCCGGGGGTGTCCGGCTTGACCAGATCGCCGAACTTGAGGTCGACCAGGTAGCGGCCGTTGACCACGGCGACCGCGCCCGAGAGCTCGAGCTCGTCGCCGTTGATCACCCCGCGCACCTCGGCGTCGACCACGAGGTCGAGCTGACGCGGCACGCGGTACGGGAAGGCCTCGAGGCTGGCGGAGATGTCGGCGGCGGCCAGGCGCCCGCCCCGGAGATCGATCGCGCCGCGCAGCTCGCGCAGCCGGCCTTCGCCGTCGAGGGTGCCGCCGACGCCGTCGAGCTCGATCGTGATGGCGTCGCGGACGTCGGGGTCGTTGACGATCGTGATCGTGCCCTCGCCGAGCGCGACCTCGCGCCGGGCGCGGCGCGCGAACAGGGTCAGCGGCCGACCGGCCTCGAAGGTGATCGCGCCATCGATGATCGGGCGTGGGCCGACGCCGGTGAGCCGAAGCCCGACGTCGGCCGCGCCGCTGGCCTGGGTCAGCTCGCCGGGCGCGACGAAGGCCGCGGCCAGGGCCAGCATCTCGCCGCCGAGGGCGCCCAAGACGATCACGTTCCACTCGGCCGGCTGGGCGCCGTCGAGGACGACGCCGCCCGAGATGCTCAGCTTGGCCGGATCGGAGGAGTAGCCGTCGTCGACCTCGAGGCCGAGGCCGGTGAACGACAGCGTGCGGCGCCCCGGTCCGGCGGCCGCGCCGGTGGCGTCGTCGATCTCGATCTTGCCCTCGGGCAAGCGCAGCCAGGCGTCCTGGCGCGCCGGGCGCAATCCGACGTCGGCGATCGCCAGGGTGCCGCGCAGGCGCGGCGCGGCCGCGGTGCCGGTGACGCGGACCGCCAGCTCGACCTTGCCGCGGGCGTCGTCGAGCCGATCGCCGGCTAGCGGCAGGGCGCGGGCGATGTCGAGGGTGCCGCGGGCGGTGAGATCGAGGGCGTGGGCGCCGGCGGCGCCGATCACCGCGATCGACCCGAGCGGCGTGGCGAGGACCGCCGGCTGGGTCAGCTGCAGCGTGGCGCCGTCGTAGGTCGCGGCGACCGGGGCGGCGAGCCGGAGGTCGACCGGCAGCGGCCCATCGCCCAGGCCGGGGATGGCGATCGTGGCGACCAGGTCGGACAGCTCGAGGTCGACGTCGAGCGGGGCGTTGGGCTGACCCAGGACGGTGCGGACCCGGACCCGGAACGAGCCGCTGGCGCGCGCGGAGGGGACGCCGAGGAGCTTCGCCAGATCGACGAAGCCGTCGAGGGGGACCCGGCTGGCGTCGACGGTCAGGTCGAGGCGATACGGGGGCGCGGTCGCGATCCGGCCGCGGATCGCCAGGCGGCCGTCGAGGAAGCTGCCTTCGACCTGGAGCCCGCCGCCATCGGGCGCGACCACCAGCTCGCCGTCGCCGAGATAGGCGTCGAGGGCCCACAGGCGGCTGACCCGGATCGTCCCGGCCACGGTCGGGGC
>Ga0075163_10004382_pt1 | contig 18958 bp, 31 predicted proteins | sample JI1023141ADNA_FD_71478 | JGI IMG/M metagenome (GOLD analysis project Ga0075163, IMG submission 71478) | Wastewater effluent complex algal communities from Wisconsin, to seasonally profile nutrient transformation and Carbon sequestration -... | ecosystem: Engineered > WWTP > Effluent > Algae...
GGCTTCGCCAAGTTCTTCAATCAGTACAATGACGATGCGGAGAACGCCAACAAGACGGCGCGGGAGTTCGCGCAAAGCGCGGTCGGCTCGCTCGAGGACTCGCTGACGGCATTCCTCTCCACCGGCAAGGGCGGCTTCCACGCGCTAGTCGATTCGATCATCGCCGAGATCAACCGGCTCTACATCGTCAAGCCGCTTCTCGCCAGCGTCTTCGGATCGACGGGCAGCAACGGTATCGGCGGCGGGTTGATCAGCGACATCGGCAACGTGCTCAAGTTCGGCGGCTCGTCGTCCAACTCGTCGGCGCTGAACTACACGAACGCGCTCGACCAGCAGTCGGACGCTGCCGCCGGCGTCTCGATCATCAGCAAATTCGCGTCGCTCTTCTCCGGGCGCTTCGCCGACGGCGGCTACGTGCCTCCTGGTCAGTGGGGCATCGCCGGCGAGAACGGGCCCGAGCCCATCTTCGGCGGCCGCACGGGCAAGACGGTAGTCCCGGCCGGTGCTGGCGGTCCGACGCAGCACCTGCACATCTACGTGACACCGCCGTCCGGCACGAATCGCGACACGGCCCTGCAGCAGGGCCAGGCGATCGGGCAAGGAATCCAGCGGGCGCTGGCGAGGAACTCATGAGCTTCTTCGAGCAGCGCCTCGACCCGAAGATCAGCTTCGGCGCGACGGGAGGGCCCGTCTTCTCGACCGAGGTCAATTCGAGCGTCGGCGGACAGCGCTTTGCCAACCGGAACTGGCTTTACCCGCTGCACCGCTATGACATCACGCAGGGCGTGAAGTCGAACGCCGACTTCGAGCAAGTGCGCGCGCTCTTCTACAACGTGGCCGGCCAGTTCGATGGCTTTCGCTACAAGGACTGGGCGGACTTTCAAGCTACCTTGCAGCCGCTGACGCTCGTCAGCGGGAATGTCTACCAAGCGACCCGCGTCTACGTGCTGGGCGTGCGGTCATACACGCGGCCCGTCTACAAGCTCGTCTCGGGAACGCCCGTCGTCTATCGCACCCGCAGCGGCAGCACCTCGTCGATCTCGCCCTCCATCGACCTGAACACGGGACTCATCACGGTGAGCGGGCACCTGTCGGGCGATACCTACACCTGGAGTGGCGAGTTCGATGTTCCGGTCGCCTTCACGAGCGACGTGATGCAACTGCAGATCGTGAACAAGAACGGCGGTGGATTCCTCGTCACCTGGCCGTCGATCCAGCTGCAGGAAATCCGGCCGTGAAGACGTTCTCCACCGAGCTCGCGGCAGCGTACGCGAGCGGATCGACCACGCTCTGCAATTGCCTGCGGGTGCTTCGGGCAGACGGGCTGGTCTGCACCTTCACCTCGGCCGACGTGCCCATCGTGGTCGGTGGAGAGAGCTATGAATCGGCGACGGGCCTGGATGTCTCGAACCTCGTCTCGCAAAGCGGCCTCGCGGTCGACAACATGGATCTGACGATCCTTCCCGACGAGACGAACTACCCGCAGGTCGACATCCTCGCCGGGCGCTGGGACTTCGCGAGTTTCTGGCTCTTCGAGTGCGACTACACGATGGACCTGAGCGCCGGCTCGGCCATCGGATCGGGCTCGCGCAACGACATCAACCTCTTGAAGCGCGGGACCACGGGAGAGGCGGACCCGCTTCGCTCCTCGCTCAAGTTCGAGTTCAGGGGGCTCAAGCAGGCCCTGCAGCAGACCGTCGGCGCAGTCACCAGCCCGACCTGCCGCTACAAGCTCGGCAGCACATCGATGCCCGACGGCCTGTGCTTCGTCGACCTCTCGGGCTTCACCAACACCTACGGCCTCACCGCCGTCAATTCCGGGGCGCCGGGCCGGATCGTCACCGCGTCGTCGGCCACCGAGGCCGACGACTACTACGGCGAGGGCATCCTGGCCGCGAACGACGGCGCCAACGCCGGCTATTCGCGCAAGGTCAAGACCTTCGCCTCGGGCGTCTTCACGCTGGCGCTCGAGATGCCCTACGCCTTCGGGGTAGGCGACAGCGTCACCGTCATTGCCGGCTGCCGCAAGCGCCACGAGCGCAGCGCGGCCAATCCCGGCGGCGCTTCCGACTGCGCCGACAAGTTCGACAACGTCGTCAATTTCGGCGGCGAGCCGCACGTGCCTGGCGCCGATGCGATCACCGCGGATCCGGACGTGACATGAGCAGCGTTCCTCCGGTCTACGCTCCTCTCGATTCCGTGCCGGGCGAGCTCGGCCGCGTCACGCGGGCCGATGTCGTCGCCGAGGCCAGGACCTGGCTCGAGACGCCCTACGTGCACCAGCACCGCGCCAAGAGCGTCGCCGTCGATTGCGCCGGGCTTGTCATCGGCGTCGCCCGCGAGCTGGCGCTCGTCAGCGCGGATTTCGACATCACCGGCTATGGCCGCAGCCCCGACGGCAAGTCGCTCGTCGAGACCTGCGATCGCTTCATGAGCCGGGTCCGGCTGGGCGATCTCAAGCCCGGCCATGTAGTCGTCATCCGCTGGGAGCGCGACCCGCAGCACATGGGCATCCTCGGCGACTACCTGATCGGGGGCCTCAGCCTCATCCACGCGCTGGGCACGGTCGACGGGAAGGGCAGGGTGGTCGAGCACCGCCTCAATGCGCAGACCTTGGCCAAGGTGATTCGCGGCTACGCACTGCCGGGGGTGCAGTCGTGAGGCTGGTCGGCGCGGTCGCCGGCGGCGTCATCGGGTGGCTTGCCACCGGCGGCACCCCGCTTGGCGCCTTGCAAGGCGCGTCGATCGGCTACAGCATCGGCGGCCTGCTTGGCCCGAAGCAGCACGTCCTCGGGCCCAAGCTCTCCGACCTGAAGGCCCCGGCCGCTGACTACGGCGCACCCATCGCTTACGTCATCGGCGCGCCGCGGCTGGCCGGGTGCGTCATCTGGTCGAGCGACAAGCGGGAGATCGCCACCACGCAAAGCGAAGGCAAGGGCGGCCCGGGCGTCGACTCCACGACCTACACGTACGAGATGGACGTCGGCATCGAGCTGTCGATCAATCCATGCGACGCAATCCGGCGCGTCTGGTCGAACGGCAAGCTGGTCTGGACGGTGGCGGACTCGAGCGATGCGGACTCGATCCGCGCCAGCGGCGGCGTCATCGTCGGAACCGGCACCGCCGAGGGCGGCCAGACGCCCGTCTGGCGGGCCATCCGCTTCTACGGCGGCGCGGCCGACCAGATGCCCGACCCGACGTACGAGACGCTCGTCGGCGCGGGGAACGCTCCGGCCTATCGCGGCCGCTCGACGGTGGTCATCGAGGGGCTCAATCTCGGCGGCAGCGGCCAGGTGCCGGTGTTGACGTTCGAGCTCATCCAGCACGCCGCGGTCACGCGCGGCAGCCCGGTCATCGATGCTTCGGTCGACGGGCCGGCGCCCTTCAATGTCGGCACGCCGGCCTTTTCGTCATCCGGCTACACGCTGCTCGTCGGCCAATGGGACAACGCCTATGCCAATTCCGCGGTCAAGCCATATCCGATGCCCGGCGGCGGCCTCGGCGCCGATGATCTCGGAGTTCCGACTTTCGACGTCGGCATCCAGTGCAATGCGGTTCGCGGGACGAGCGACATCGATTGCTTCGTCTGCAAGGCGTCGAGCGCGTCGACGAACTACCGCGCCTACAAGCCGAGCGGCTCCTACGTCGAGTTCGCGCTCGGCACCAACATCGGCGACGACGGCAATTCGACGTTCGCCCGCGGCGACGGGCTCATCGTCTTCGGCGCGTGCACCATCTTCTCCGCCGCCAAGGTGCTCAGGGTCTTCGATTGCGAAACCGGCGCGCACCAGGGCGACACGGCCACCATGTCCGACTACGTCTCGGGCATCGCCATCGGCGGCGGCAGCATCTACGCGATCTCTGCGGCCGGCACATCGCTCTTCATCTTCGACGCGTCTTCGCTCTCGCTGACGCAGACCGTCACCGCGCCGGTGTCGGCCTCGAACGCTCAGCTGGCCTACAGCGATCGCGGCGAGCTCTACCTCTTCTACCCGGCGGCGATCTACCTCTTCGACGGCAGCAGCTTCGCCTTGGTGACATCGTCGCCCGGCAAGCTCGGCATCGCGACCTACTCGCAGGTCGGTGCGGCGGACGGCGAACTGTTCGTCCTCGCCGGCAACGGCGCCGGCGATCACGAGGTCTGGACGATCTCGCAGCGGGTCGGCTCGGTCGACGCGGCGCTGAGCGACGCGATCACGGAGCTGTGCGAGCGCACCGGCCAGCTCGCGGCGGGCGACATCGACGTCTCCGCACTCACGAGCGATGCCGTGCACGCCTTCGCGATCAGCCAGGTCAGCACGACGCGAAGCGCGATCGAGACGCTGATGAGCGCCTACCTCTTCGAGTGCGCCGAGGGCGAGCAGCTGCGCTTCGTCAAGCGCGGCGGCGCGCCGGTGCTGACGATTCCGTACGCGGACCTCGGCGTGAGCGCCGACGGCACGGCCGAGCCATTCCCCGTCAAGAAGATCAACGACATGGAGGTGCCGGCCCGCGTCACCGTCACCTACGCGAACGTCGTCAACGATTTCCAGAACGGCACTGCCGCCGGCGAGCGGATCGTCACCGAAAGCACGGCCGAAACCTCCGTCGAGGTTCCCCTCGGCCTGCTGCCGAGCGAGGCCAAGAAGCTGGCCGACATCAACACGATGGACCTGGCCAGCTCCATGCTGCAGGCCGGCCCGCTTGCCGTGTCTCGCAAGTACGCGGCGCTCGAAGCGACCGATGTCGTCTTGGCGACCCGGGCCGACGGCAGCACGCTGCGGCTGAGGACGACCAAGACGACCTACGGTGGCGGCATCGTCTCGCTCGAGCTCGTGCAGGACGACGCCACGGTCATCAACAGCGATGGCACGGCCGACGACACCGACAACTCGAGCACGCTGGTCCGGTCGGTCGCTCCGTCGCAGCAGCTGGAGCTCGACATCCCGATCCTGCGCGACGCCGACAACGACGCGGGCTTCTATGACCAGATCAAGCCCCTCGGCGACAAGTGGAGCGGCGCGGCCGTCTACAGCAGCGCCGACGATGTCAGCTACGCCCGCGAATCGACCGTCACCGCCTCGGCGGTCTTCGGCACCTGCACGACGACGCTGGGAGACTGGACGGGCCCGCGAGTCATCGACTGGAAGAACAGCGTCACCGTCAATGTCGGCAGCGGCGTGACGCTGGCGAGCAGCAGCCGCGCGGCGATCCTCGGCGACCAGAGCATCAATGCGTGCGCCATCGGCGTCGACGGACGCTGGGAGCTGATGCAGTTCATTGCCGCGGCCTACATCAGCGACGGCGTCTACACGCTTTCCGGACTGCTCCGGGGCGGCCGCGGCACCGAGTGGGCAATGACCGGGCATGCGGCCAACGAGACGTTCTCGCTCCTGCAGATCGCGGGCATGGCTAGGGTTCCCGTCGCGACCACGCTCGTAGGCATCCCCCGCTACTACAAAGCGGTCTCGATCAACAAGTCGATCGCCAGCGCAACGGCGGATGAGTTCACTGACAACGGCGTCGGCCTCAAGCCATTCGCGCCCGTGCGTGCGACCGTGGTTCGCGATATCTCGACGGGCGACATCACTTTCGGTTGGCAGCGACGCTCGCGTCTTGCGACCCGGACCATCGGGCCCGCTGGCATCAGCATTCCTCTGGGAGAGGTGACTGAGGCCTACTCGATCGACGTCTTCACCGACAACACCTACGCCACGGTGAAGCGAACGATCAATGCGACGACGACGAGCGCCGTCTACACGAGCGCGCAGCAGACGGCCGACTTCGGATCGAACCAGGCCACCGTCTATTTCAAGGTCTACCAGCTCTCGGCCGCGGTCGGCCGGGGCTACGAGCTGAAAGCCGCAGCATGAGCAACGCACTTCCCGAAGCGATCAATGCCGCGGCCTCGCCGGAGGTCCAGTCCAACGACAACTTCGCCGCGCTCGCCGCGCTGATGACCTACGCGCACGCGCCGACCCTCGACACCTCGGCGTTGATCCGCGGCTACAGCGGGGGCCGCTGGGGCGGCTTCGCTTTCGCGGATACCGCGCACACCTTCGGCACGTCGACCACGACCTACGTGTCGGTCAAGATCGCCGACGGCACGATCGACTTCAGCACCTCGAACACGCACTACAACGACGCCTCGAACTACTGCAAGGTCGAGACGGTCGTCACCAGCGGGTCGGCGATCACCAGCGTGACCGACGATCGAGCCGGGCCCGGCGGCGTCCACGGCGGCGGCAGCGGCAGCGGCGGCAGCGTCACGTTCTCGACGACTCAGCGCGCGCTCGGCCGCAACAGCGCGGGCGCCGGCGCCGGCGAAGAAGTGACGCTCACCCAGCTGCTCGACTGGATCGGCAGCGCAGCCCAAGGCGACATCCTCATCCGAGGATCGAGCGCCTGGGCGAGGCTCGCGGCCGGAACCGCCGGCCAAGTGCTGAAGACGGGCGGCACGGGCGCGAATCCCGCCTGGGCAGACAACCTCGCGGTGTTCCAGCTCGCCTGCTCCGACCGGTCGACGGCACTCACGACGGGGACAGATGTCGCGTCGTTTCGAGCACCCTTCGCCTTCAAGATCAACAGCACCTACCTGCCGCGGGCGAGCGTCGACACGGTCAGCTCGTCGGGCGCGCCGACGTTCGACATCAAGCAGAACGGCACCTCGATCTTCACGACGAAGGTCTCGATCGACGCCAGCGAAAAGACCAGCACCACGGCCGCGACCGCCGCCGTCCTCACCGGGACGATCAGCGTCGCCGACGACGACGAGATCACCATCGACATCACGGCCGCCGGCACCGGCACGAAGGGCGCGATCATCACCATCGTCGGGGTGAAATCTTGATCGATCGCTCGGCAGACATCGGCCGAGCGCTGCGTGGACGGCAGCGCGGGTTCCTTCTCGATCCGTATCGCTTCGGGTCTTCGGTCAATGCCGATGCGCTGGCGATCTACAACGCCGTGCTCAACGGCGGCAAGGGTGCGTACTGGGACTTCGAGGAAAACGACGCGACGACGCAATTCCTCGACGGGAGCGGAAACGCCAATCACCTGACGACCCGAGATGCCGGCTCGACGGTGGCGACGTCGACGACGCACGGCGGCGCGGGGCACATCGGCAGAGGCTTCTACATCAACAACACCACGCAGCGGACGGCCTACATCCCGCGCGCAAACACGAATCTCGACCTGCCCAACGCCAATCACTTCTTCGGTGGCTGGTTCGTCACTGGCACTTCCGGCGGCAGCGCGCGCTTCGCGATCGGACGGATTGGGACCGGCGGGACGAACCAGTGCTTCCTCTACGTCGACAGCGATGACTACATCAAGGCCGGAGCCAGCACGGACGGCTCCACGACAACGATTGTTTCGAGCGCCGTCGCGGCCAGCGCGACAGGCGAATGGAGGCTTCTGGCCTTTTCGTTCGATCGAACGAACAACCTCATCCGCATCCGGCTCAAGAGCGCGACGCAGGATGCGAATGTCACCGCGGCTTTCGCGAGCGCTCTCTATACGACAAGCAACGCCGCGAACTTCGTCATCAGCAGCGCGCTCGCGTCGGATACGAGCTTCTTCTCCGGAAGCCGTCAGCTCGGCGGCGGCGCCACGGCCGACATGTGCTTTTTCGGCACAGGCGCGACGCTGAGCGAGAACCAGTTCCAGTACCTCTACAACTCGGGCGCCGGAAAGACCTGGGCGCAGCTGAAATCGGATGCCGGGCACTGAGCCATGAACGAGCTCCAGCACTGGGTCGATGGCGCCGCCGGCTGGCTCAAGGGCCTGGGCCTCGTCGTCACGGGCGTCCTCTTCACCGAGCTGCGCTACCGGCGGCAGAAGAGCAAGACGCGCCTTGGTGAGGCCGAAGACTCGGGCGCCCGCTGGCATCTGCGCCGGCAACAGCAGTACACCGAATCCATTGCGCACGAGCGGGACGCAATGGCCGCCGAGGTCAAGGCCGTGCGCGAGGAGCTGGCCGCGGCCCGCGTTCGCGGCGCCACGCGCGATGCCCAGATGCGTGCCGTCAAGGCCCATGTGCTGCTCGTCACCCGCCTGCTGAGCGAGCGCCACCCCGAGACCGCCAGGACGCTCGGCGGCTCCGAATTCATGGCGCTGCTCGACGAACCCCCGCACCCATGAACCTGCGCATCGAGCGGACGCTGATGAGCGAATCGGTCACGCTCGGCGTTCTGTCGGTCGATGGAGCGCACGAGGCGTTCACTCGAGAGCCGCCTGTGCGCTCCGATCGCGTCTTCATCGCCGGCGAGTCTGCACTACCGCCGGGCCTCTACACGGTCAGCCTCACGCCGAGCCGGCGCTTCCTGCGCACCGTGCCGCTCGCAGTCAGCGCACAGCTCTTGGCGCATGGCGGCCTTCGGCAGGCCTTCGGCATGCGATTCGTGCCGGGCCACTACACGCTCGACACCGACGTTGGGATCGTCGTCGGTCAGACGCGCGGCACGAAAGACGTGCACGTAACCCGCGCCGCGTTCGAGGCGCTCGCGGCCAAGCTTGTCGCTGCCCGCGATCGCTGCGAGGCGATCGAGCTCGAGATCACGCAACCCTAAGGAGGACCATCATGGACCCCGAACCGACCCGGCTGCAGCGCATCGTCCACGCCCTCACGACGCTGCGCTGGTGGTCTCTCATCCCGGTGCCCATCGGCATCATCGTCCTCAGCTCGTTCGGCCCGGACGGGCTGCGCGAGCCGCTCGAGCGGATGCTGTGGCTGTCCTGGGCGTGCGTCTTCGCCGCCATGGCGCACGCCGCGAGGCGCCTGCTCTTCCCGACGGTCGACTTTTCCGAGGCCTGGCAGAAGGCGACCGAAGGCTCGATCGGGGCGGCCATCGCCGCGCTCGGCGTTCTCCTCTTCACGGCGTTGATCTTCCTGGGTCTCGTCAGCCAGGCCAAGGCGGCGGAGGTCGACACGAGGATCCCGGTCAACGCCGGCGCGCTGCTGCCGCAGCTGGCCGACGTCGAGCGCGCCTACTGGCCGGAGCATCCCTTCCCGAGCTACTTCGGCGCGCTGATCGAGCAGGAATCGTGCGTCACGCTCACGAGCGCGCGCTGCTGGTCGCCGGCGGCGCGGCTGAAGACCGACCGGGAGGAGGGCGGTGGCCTCGGCCAGTTCACCCGGGCGATCAATGCCGACGACTCGATCCGCTTCGATGCCCTGGCCGAGGTGCGCCAGCTAGACCCGGTTGGTCTGCGCGACTTCAGCTGGTCGACGGTCTACGTCCGGGCCGATCTGTCGATGCGGGCGATCATGGTCAAGACGCGCGACTGCTGGCGACGGCTCGAGCGGCAGACCGCGGCCGCTCCGCCTGTGCTCATGGCCTTCTGCGACGCCGCCTACAACGGCGGCATGGGCGGCCTGTTGCAGGACCGGCGCCTGTGCGCGGCGCGGCCCGGCTGCGATCCGAACGAATGGTTCGGCCAGGTCGAACAGACCTCGGCCAAGAGCCGCACGAAGTGGCAGGGCTACGGCAAGAGCGCCTTCGAGATCAACCGTGAGCACGTGCGAATGGCGGTGGTCGTGCGGCGGCCGAAGTACATGGCGGCGCTCGGTGCCGACAGGCTGTGATCGCCGCCGTCCTCAAGCTCCTCGGCGGGGCATTCGGCAGCGTCGTGCTCTACGTCGTCGCTGGCCTAGTCATCGCCCTGGGCGCCGGTCTCGGCTGGGCGCACGTCTGGACGATCCCGCACCTCGAGCGCCAGGTCGCCGCCGAGAAGAAGCGAGCTGATGACGAGCACACCGGGCGCATGGCGGATCGCGCCGTCGCGGCCGAGGCCGCCGCGAGCCAGGCGCTCGCGTTCAAGCACCAGCAGGAGGCCTGGCAACAGCGCGCGGACACCGCGCAGGAGACCGCAGATGCAAAGACCCAACAGCTCGATCGTGCTATCGCTACTGGCGGCCCTGTGGCTGACCGGCTGCGCAACCGAATTGCCACCCTTGAGGCCGCCGTCCGTCGACCCGCCGCGGCTGCCTCAGCTGCCGCCGGCAGCCAAGCTGCCTCCGATCCCGCCGGAATGCTCGCCGACCTGTGTCGACGGGCTGACGCGCGATCGGACGTCCTGGCTCTCTACGCCGACAAGCTCCGCATCAGCGCAGAGGCCTGCGTCGGCGCCTGGCCGGTGAATCCGCCCCGCTGATCACCGCGCTCTGCCTGCGCCGGCTGCCTTCGGGCGGCCGGCGCTTTTCGTCGTTTCAGGACTACTGGATATTGGAGGCGCGCCAATATCTGTCCAATATCGAGCGCTGCCGTGCCGCAAGGAAGAAGGCCCTGCATTTCTGCAAGGCCTTGATCCGCTTGGAGTTTCTTTGGCTCCCCGACCTGGGCTCGACCCTAGGGGACGCCGAAATTCCTAGCTATCCGACCTCCACTGCGTTCGGCTGCGCCGTCTCGGTCCAGCGAGCCTTGATGTAGACCTCGGTCGTGCCCTTGTCGGCATGGCCGCATAGCAGTTGGATGCGCTCGATCGGCTCGCCGGCCAGCCACATGTCCGTCGCGCCCTTGCCCTTGAGGTCTCGGAAGCCGAATGCGGTGACGCCAGCTGCCTTCTGGGCGCGCTTGAGCATCGCCGAGATGCCGTCATAGGTATAGGCGCTTCCGGCGGGAACTCGCTTCGATGGCCTGGTCGTGTGGACGATGGGCTGATCGCGCTGCGGCACGGTGCCCACTGCTGCCGCCACCAGCTCGCCGAGCCGGCCAACGAGCGCGATGTCGATCCAGCGGCCCGTCTTGTGCTGCCGAAAGCCGAGCACCGGAGCACCAGCCTTCGGCTTGATGTCGGCCGGCGTCCAGCCGAGCACGTCGACCTCGGGGCGCTGCAGGGTGCGGTAGACCAGCTCCATCATCAGCCGCACCTGTGGGGGCGCCTTGTCGAAGGTGGCGCGATATTCGTCGTGCGTGACGTAGCGCTCGCGCTTCGACTCTGGGTTGCGGACCACTCCGCTGGCGCGCATGCACGGGTTCACCGTCAGCCCGGCACTGTGGACCGGGGAGCGCAGCATCCACGAGAAGCAGGACGACAGCGCCGCCTTCTCGCGGTTCGCGCTCACGCCGCGGCCGCCCTTGGCGCCGATGTCGAGGTACTCGATGACGTGGTGCGGCCTGACTTCTGCCGGCAGCATCTTGCCGAAGAACGCTTTGAGCGGCGTCAGGTAGCCGAGGTAGTCGTCGAGGGTGCGCTGGCTGAGAGTCTTCGCACGGACCCGCTGCTCGCAGTCGATCAGGAACTGGTCAAGGAACCAGTCCATCGTGCCGTACGTGCCGGTCGGGTCGTTGTAGTGCTCGGCCCGCTTCCTGGCGCTGGCCAGATCCTTGCCGAGCGGCTCCCAGGCTCCGGTGTCCCGATGGGCGTAGTAGAACGATCCGTGACGGACGTAGAGGCGCTCCGGCAGGTCGAGGCTATTGTCCTTGCGCTTTCGGCCCACGCTTGCCTCCTCGGATGACCTTGAGCAGCGCCGCGCGATCCGGCTGCGCGCCGCCATTTTGCGGCACGGCACCGAGGCGGCCGGCTCCGGACACGCGCTCAAGCTCCGACCTCATCAGCAGTGGGCGGCCGTTGGGGCGCCGCTCGACGTGGTAGCCCCTGCGCCGCAGCCAGCGGATCTGCGCCGCCGGTTGCTCGAGGGGCTGGCATAGCTCGGCGAGCTCGGCGTCGGACAGCCACGGGCGTGCGGCTTCGGTCATACCGTCAGTCCTTGTGCCTGCAATGGCCGCAACCGTGTCGCACCCGGCAGATAGAGCGGATGCGCCGGCGCGCCGCTTTTTGTGCGCTCCAGGCACTGCGGCTCGGCGCCAGCCTCCCGGATGATCCGCAGGACCGTCTGCGGCCGCGACAGTCCGTCGGCGCCGGCACCCCATGCACAGCACACCGCGCCGGCCGCCTCGACGGCCTGCTCGGCGGCGGCGGTGATCCATCCATCGTTTTCCGGCCCGACGGGCCAGCCAGCGCGGCGCAGGTCGGCCGGCTTCGTGGCGCGGAAGGCGAAGAGGTTGACGACATCGATGCCGCCGAAGCCGAGCGTCTCGGCGAAGCCGATGCAGCGGCGGATCGTCGGGTCGTCGGCGGTCTCGTCGGCCGTCGACGGGTTCAGCATGACGAAGACGAGCGGCGGCAGCGTCGGGTTCCACCGGCGATGCAGGTGGTAGCGATAGTGGCCGCGGATGATGGCGCCGGCGCTCGTGATCTCGGCCATGGGTCAGAACGGCTCGTCGTCGTCCATGTCGCTGTCCAGCCCCAGGCGCGCCTGGTGGGCCTCGGGCAGTTGCGCCAGCATCGTCTTTGCCGTGTAGGCCCGCAGCGGCTCGTGCACGATCGACTTGGCCGCGGCGAGCGCCGTTGCTTCGTCGCACCAGTTGATGCTGTAGATCGCGCCGGCGCCGAAGCTGCGCGTGTGCGCTTCGATCAAGCGCGTCACCTTGATCGGCTGGGCAGCCGACTCCGGCCACGTCTGCTCGGTGACGATGATCTCCGGCACGTCGACGCGGACCAGGTTGGCGCCGCCGAAGTTCTGCTCGGTGATCTCGCCGGCGATGCGCTGGTGGCCGAAGAGCTCGACGACGGCGTAGAGCTTCGTCGACGGCTTGGGCGAATCTGCTGTCTCGGTCATGAGATCTCCGTCAAGTGGCCGATGAGTCTCGGCGGTGTTCATGTGTCGAGCCGCCGGCGCAACAGCGCGTAGTCGGTCTGCTCTCGCGGCCGGCGGTGGTCTGCGGGAGGAGGCGTGCGCTCGACGAGCCACGGGCGGGCTCCAGCCGCGCTCGGTGCGAAACCACGCGACGACCCGGCCGGGCGGCAGCGGCACGGTTGCCACCTCCTCGGCGCGCAGGGGACGGATTCGTTTCATGGCGTCTGGCGCAGCTTTCCGCGTCCCAGAATCTCGCCCTTCAGCCGCGCGGTTTTCTTGAGTTCTTCGAGTCGTTCCATCGCGTGGGCTTCATCCACCGCGAAGAGCTCGACGGAAAACGTCCCCTCCTGGGTGTCGAAATGGACGTCGAATGGCACCCAGCGCACGCCGCGCACGATGACCGCGAGTGGGTTGGGCCTCATGGTCACGGCTTCGGCAACCTTCGGAACTGGACGACCCATACCCAGGGATTCGCGTCCCAGGAGCCGGCACCGTTGATGCGCTCCCAGAGATACCGATAGCCTTCCTGGGGCGTCGATCCGGCTTGCTGCGGCGCATCGTCGGTGAGGATGAACTCGCCGATGCCCTCGGCTACTGCGTCAGCCTCGCTGATGTCCTGCGGCCGCTCGACGTGCACGTCGGTAACTTCGAGCGTGATGCGCGAGGCCCGGCGGGGCATGAAGATCGACGGGCGCCACGGCGCGGCGATGACTTTGCCATCCGCATTCCGCCAACCGCCGCTCGGCTGCTGCGCGTCGGCGCGATAGATCACATCCCAGTTCTCCGGGTCGTCGCGCCAGTCAAGGCCTTCCGGGTCGACAGCGCTGAACGCATGAGTCTCCTTCACCCACAGCCGATCGCCTGGCACGCCGTAGGGGCAGCGGATCGGTCGCCATGCGTTTTCGCTGTCTCGCATCCGGCCCACAGCAAACCCGTATCCGAACTGGATGATGCGATCGGCGTCGACGGGCTGCGGCCTCACCGCTCGCCGCGTCTGCGTCTTCGTGCCCGCGAGCAGCGCGCGGACCATCGGCGCCGAGAAGAGGATGGGGCGCTCTTTCACGCTTTCGGCTCCGTCGTGAAATTCACGTAGATGTGCCAGACCGCGAGCGGTGGCATGTGATCCCGGATGAGCGCATAGACGAGCGCGGCCAGGATGCACCAGTCGATCCCGAGGCTGTAGTAGCTCATGCCTTCGGCTTCGTGGCCCTAGCGCGCTCGGCCTCACGGATCGCGGCTATTCGTTCCTCCGATTCGCGAGGCCAGCCGTGCTTGATGGCGTAGTCGATTTCGAGAAGCAGTGCGCTGCTCAGCGGCTGCGCATCCTGCTCGGCGAGTTTCGACTCAAGCGCGACGATGTGCACCTGCACGGCGATTGGCACGTCATAGAACTTGCCGTATATCTCGACGGGCAATGTCGGCTGCGCATCCTGCTCGCGGGGATGCGAGGGTTGGGCGGCGAGAGCGCGAAGCACATTCCGAACACCGAACGGATAGCAGCTTCGGCATCGCTCGTCCGCGCAACCATTGAGGCGCACTTTCCCGGTCGGCAATGCAGCCGGTTCGGGTGCTTGGGAGGCGAGGCCGCCGCAAACGTCGAGCAGCATCATTGCCATATTGGCAACATCGGCGCAGTGCTCCCGGATCGCCTCGGCGTCGCCGGCACTGCGGGCTCGGGTTGGGAGGGCGGCAGCGCGAGAGCGGTCAATGCTTCGAGGGCCTGGTCGCGTGCTTCGTTGCTGTCGAAAAACACCACGAGACGCCGGTCGCCATCATCTGCGGCCGTCGTGCTGTGCTGCAGCGCCTCGCGCAGCTTCTGTTCTGTCGTCATGGCGTCTCCAGCGGAATCAAGCGGACGGCGACCGCGGCGCCCTCGGCGCTCTGGAGGCTGCTGCCCTGGTAACCGAGGCTGAAGGTGCAGCACCAGGCGTAGGTGTCGTTGTCCTCGTAGATCTCCGACGACCAGTACCAGGTCGGCTCGATGTGGGCCTTGCAGTTCGCGAAGAGCAGAGCCTGCTCCTGGCGGGTCGGCAGTGCGCCGCCGACGTCTTCGGCCCAGGCGATCGCCTCCTTCCACTGCAGACGACCGACGGGGCGATCGGCCATGAGCACCAGGTGATGCTTCAGCTGGCCATCGTCGTCGAGCACCGTGCCGGCGTAGTGCTCGCCGGGCGCGAGATCGATCGACGCCGCGGCGATCTGCAGCGTCTGGGCCGGCGCCTTGGCAGCGAAGGCCTGGATCATCGCCGCCAGCTCGGCCTGCCTCTTCTGGATCGCGTCGAGGGTGACTGCGGACATGGGTGACTCTCCTCGAGAAAAGGATTGAAGGATCAAGCGGTGAGGGGAATCAAGCGGACGGCGACCGCGGCGCCCTCGGCGCTCTGGAACGTGTCGTCCTGGTTACCGTCGCTGAAGTCGCAGAACCAGGCGTAGCTCTTGCCGTTCGCTTCGCTGGTCCAGTGCCAATCGGGTTCGATCAGGTCCTTGGCCAGCGAGTAGAGAAGCGCGGAGACGGGCCGCGTCGGCAGCACGCCGTCGACGGATGCGGCCCACTCCTGGGCCTTCTTCCAGCTCAGGTGCTTGTCGGGGCGCGCCTCGAGCAGCACGACGGCGTTGTGCGTGCCATCTGGCAGGGTGATGAGGCCGCAGAAGGTGCCGCCGTCGAGCGGCATCAGGAGCGGCGGGAGGTCTGAGAATTTCATGGCGTCTCCTGCTTGGGAGGGTGCGTGTCGGCCTTGCCGGCGACGTGGCGCTTGCCGATCTTCTCGCGGCCAGGGACGACCTTGCCGATGCGGATGTCGAGCGGCTTCTCGATGGCGAACTGCTTCAAAGCGGAAACTCCTAGCGAGTGGGAATGAAGATGGGCAGGACGGTCGTCGAGCCAGCGCGCCATGCCGCAGTGCATTCGTATTCCTTGTGATCCTTCTTGCACGCCGCCATGAAGGCGTCGTGCGCGCGTTCGCTTGCCACAAGGGAAGCAACAGCGAGCGCGATCACTAGGCCAATCCCGATGGCAATGAACCAGCCAAAGTAGCGGTCGAAGAAGTCCATCTGCGTTTTAGTTCTCGAATCCGGCGAGTAGCGTCTCGACGCTCCTCCGGCGCACGTCGGCCGGCGTCGCCGGCCAGAGAAAAAGCTGAGCGTGGTCGGTGCGCAGGAAAGACCAGACGGCCGAGACGAGGTCGCGAAACTCGCCCTCGTCCATCCGCTCCCAACTGATCGACTTCGGCAGCGCGACCATCTTCCCGGTCGGACCGGGCACGAACTCGGCGAAGCCGGCGCCGACAGTCAGCCAAGAGCGCAGGCTGTTCTCGTCGGGGAAGTTCTCCTGCTGGTCGAACAGGTGCCCGAGCATCACGAAGAACAGCTTGTGGAAGCCCGGCGAGCGTGGTTCCTTCCAGCTCACACGCAGGGTCTCGCCGACCTCGAGGTTGCGGACGAGCTCGCGGAAGCGGCCGTATGCGCGCTTCGAGGCTTCGCCGAGCCCTTCAAGGCCGCTTTCGGTCTTGACGACGACGACGTCCATTCAGACGGCCAGCCGAAGAATGCTCGACGACATGAAGTCGGACGGCTTCGCGTCGCGCCAACGCGTTTCAGACGGGAGCCTGCGGAGCGCCTGCTCGACATCGAGCTTGATTTCGACCTGCATCACGATCCGGCCAAAGCGGCCGAGGCGAGGCCGGCAGCGGCCGGTGAGGCCTGCCTCGGTTCGATAGATGTTCGGCACCATCAGACCGCCAGCCTTCGCATCGCCCGATCGAGCGCCACGATCTCGGAAAAGATGCGACGCAGCTTCCACCGCTGTCTATCGCCGTGCCAGCCCCGCGGGCCCGTGTGGCAGGGCGCGCAGAGAGGCAGGCTCGCAAACCAGAGCCCTTGCTCTGGCTCGTGCACGTCGGAGGGCCCAGGCGCATCGCAGACGGCGCAGGGCTGTTCCTTGAGCATGGCGACGTGCCGGCGCTCGGCGGCCGTCATGGAGGGCTTGTTCTTCGACTGCACGTCAAGCCGCCAGAGGAAGACGGAGGGCCGCCTCGTATTGGTCGACGATCCGCATGAAGGCGACGAGGTCAGCCTCCATCGCTTCGATGAAGTCCTCGTCGCGCTCGAATCGCTGGCGCCACAGATCGCGTCCGCAGGCCGAGAGCGCCGGGCAGTAGCAGACGACGTCGATCCAGCGCCGGCCGGTCACCCAAAGGCCGCCTTGCGCTTGCTCGCGCACGTCACCGATTTCGCCGTCGATGTGGATCGCGCGCAGCTTCTCCGGGCTGACGAAGCACTTGTACTCGGCTGCACCGTCCTCGCCGATGATCCCGTCGAGGCTGGCACCGAAACGCTCGTCATCGGTCATCACGAAGCCGATGCGCTGGACCGTCTGACCGGTCTCGATCTCGTGGCGGCGCCTCGCTTCCGGCTCCAGCTCGTGCCCGCGGTTCATCGCCCACGTCTCGAAGCCCTCGTCGAGCGGCGAGCCGCCGATACGCTCGACCGCCAAGCGGAACGCATAGTTCAGCGCCGCCTCTGACGGGGCGCCGATGGGAAGGCCTTCGATGGCGCGCTCGACAGACTTCGACGTCGGCGCCTTGGAGTAGCCTGCCAGCGCTTGGGCCGTCTTCTCGGGCTTGCCAGAGCGGATCGCGTCGACGTAGACCTTCTGCTTGGCATCGAGATCGCCCGTCCGCGAACGGGCGACCGCGAACATGCTGGCGGTGATCAGGCCGGCGCGCGCCTTGTGCCAGGCATCGCTACCTTGCTCGCAGTGGACGTAGATCATTCGGCGCGGCCCTGCTCGGCCGCCTCCGCGCGCTCCATGTCGGCGACGAAGTCACTGCCGCTCTGGGGCGCTTGGTCTTGCGCCGGTTCGCCCTTGGGCGCGCCCCTCGTGGAGTCGGCCTCCTGCGCCCTGATCTTCCACGCGGCGTGCTCGTGCTGCGCGAGCTGACGGCCTTCCTTGCCGATGGAGGCCCACCACTCGCTATATGCCGCGAGGCCCTTGTCGGCGGCTTCCTTGCCGGCCTGCAGGAGCGCCGCCGGCACCTCGGGCACCGCGTCGATCACATCGACAGGATCCAGCGGCTTGCCCTCCATCTCCTCGGCCGTCATGGGCGACGCGAGTTCGGGGAAAGCGATGCGCAGGGCCTGCGCCTGCGCGCATTTGGCGAGTTGTCCACGCGGCCGCTTGGTCCACATCGCGTTCGGTGCGATCGACTTCTCCTTGCCGCCCTTGATCGCGTAGTTCTCGAGCCAGTACTCGACCGCCGTGAACTCCGCGATCTCGCCTGTCGCAAGGCGGCGCTTCACGGTCACCCGGCACCATTGAGGAAATGCGATCTCGGCGCCCCCGATCTTCTCGACGAGCTCGGGGCCGAACTCCGGCTCGGTCATTCCAGCGAAGGCGCCGCTGCGCGCGGCGTTCGTGCGATAGAGAGCGACCCCGGGCATGATCACGTCGCGCATCCGACCGGAATCCCGGTCGTACATCGGCACGATGTGTACGGGCTTCTGCATCGGGTCGAGCCCCGCGGCCTCGCAGTAGCCGAGCACGAGCTCGATCGACTGCATCGAGGCGCCCGGATAGAGCGAATTACCAAGGACGCGGACGAGATCGCCGCGAGCCATGGTGAGAGCGCCGGCTTGGCGCTCGATGACTGCATTCATGGAGAGACTCCGAAGAAGAAGCGCCAGATCGCCGGCGCCTTGAGGATGAAGGCCATCAGTGCCAGGCTCGCGATCCACCACCAGGCGTCAGCGAGAGCGTTGGCCGCGCGTTGAAGGAGCGGCGCCTTGTGCGGACCAGACCCGGCCCAGGGATAGAGCGGGTCGTTCATGGCTCGCAGGGCGTTTCCGCCAAGTCGCGGATGATGGAAGTCAGCTCGTCCGGCTCGCCTCTCATGGGAACGAGCATTTCGTCGGCAGCAGCGTTGATCCTGAAATCGACCCGGTCGCCCTCGATCACGAGCGGCGGCTCCAGACGCCAGATGCCTTCTCCGGTGAGGGCAGCGGCCGTCGTGACATGCCCGCGCACCGCGTCGACGATCGCCTGTAGCAGAGCGTTCGGCATCGGGCCGCCGACGAACATGACCGCATCCCCTGCCCGGCAGCGAAGCTCGGCGCTCATCGGTGCATCACCAAGTAGGCCAACAGCGACAGTTCGCCGACGATGACCAGCACGAGAAAGCCGACGAGCCCCCACTGCCCGGGCGGCGGGAAGAAAGGCGGCTCGTCGGGCACGTAGAGCTTGCCGCGCCGGTGCGAGCCGGGCATGCGCACGCCGGGGCGCGTGTTGCGCCAGGCGGCGGCGCCGTGGCGCTGGTCGGAGCGGGCGGTCATGACCGGCCCTCG
>Ga0075163_10004384_pt1 | contig 18948 bp, 20 predicted proteins | sample JI1023141ADNA_FD_71478 | JGI IMG/M metagenome (GOLD analysis project Ga0075163, IMG submission 71478) | Wastewater effluent complex algal communities from Wisconsin, to seasonally profile nutrient transformation and Carbon sequestration -... | ecosystem: Engineered > WWTP > Effluent > Algae...
GATATTGCCGAAGCTGTCACAGCGAACGGTATCGAGATTGGCCGCAGCCAGGTTGTTCTGAACGACGCGTTCAAATCCATCGGCCTGTTCAAAGTCACGATCACGCTTCACCCTGAAGTCAAAGTCGGCATCACGCTGAACGTAGCCCGTTCCGCCGCCGAAGCTGCAACCCAGGAAAAAACCGGTAAAGCCGCGATCGTTGATTACAACGCCAAAGAAGAAGCTCCTGTCGTTGACAAGAGCGCCCTTCTGGAAGATAGCGCCCTAGCTGATGAAGCAGCTCAAGCCGAAGCTGCTGCCGCTGAATCTGACAAGCCGAAAAAAGCTAAAAAAGCCAAAGCGTCTGACGCTGCCGGCGAAGAAGAAGCTGCATAAGCCTTCTCACCCAATCAAGAAAAAGCCGCCCCAAACAGGGCGGCTTTTTTATTGCTTAGTCTCTAGAAGGAACGAAACCGCACGGCAGATGTTGGTCGTTCATCACAAAGGATTTTATTATGAGAAAAATTTTCATTTTCACCATCGCCCTTCTCAGCCTGAGCATACTCTCGGCCTGCGTCTATGACCATCCAGGGCATCCGCATAACGGGGATTTCTGCCCACCGGGACAGGCTAAAAAAGGAAACTGCTAAAACTGGTTTCCCAGCTCACGTCACATGACGTTCGGAGCATTCTCCAATGCCTTGGCGACATCACGAAGTGAAATTGCTCGCGTGTTGTGGTCTGGATAAAATTTGTCCAGATACGCGATCATGCCTGCAAACCGGTGTTCGAGTTTTGGTAGGGCATCTTCGTCACCGTTCTGGGCGCCGAGATAAGCCTTCACAACGTCTTCGGTCGTGCGCCGGAGCATATCAAGATCGCCGAGCCTGTTGCTCAATGCCATCTGGATAAACATCGTCACGACAACCTCATCCTCAACTGACGGACACACCGTTTTCAGGTTCTGGCGCAGGGACTTTTCAAGACGCGTGAGATGATCATATGTAACCGTGTCGCCATGATGACGCTCGTGATAATCCCAGTCGAAGATGTTTTCCATGACCATACGAACGGCATTGACGTCACGAAGGGCCGGATCGTCATTGCGCTCAGGATCAAGAACCGCTTCATCAAAGGCCACTCCCATTTTAGGAAGCCCTTCATTCTGCGAGTGACCATAGGTCACGGACGTTGTTGACGTTGATAAAACTTTATTGGCCCTGACGATGCTCTCGCTGCTGCCCTGCGCCCCGCTGAATTTGCGGGCGAGATCGAGAATCCTGTCACGCTCGTTTTCAACTACCGGCGGCTGAAACACCGGCTCGGCTTTCCCCTCAGCCAGCGCATCGATCACCGCATGGTCATGGTCGATCTGGGGGAGGTAGATGGAAAACTGTCCGGACGCCTCGGGCGTGACATCAGGTTCGATGCCGTGATCTTGCAAGGTTTCAACTTTGAGGCCGTCCGCTCGGTCTACGGAACCTTGAAGGGCTTGCCTGAACATCAGGTGACGGGCTTGTTGTCTGATTTCTTCTGTAAGTATAAAGCGAGGTTTGGTGCTCATAGGAGACCTCTTATGTTTTTACAAAGCTAGACTTATGAATCGGCATACTCCCATGGTGCAGCGCACACAAGGAAAAAAGAACGCTCCGGCCCGAAAATATGAAAAATTTAATCCCCATCATTCACATGGCCAGCAAACAGCTTTCTGGCTCCGAGGCCCCTGCTTTGCTATGGTCTGGCCATGGCCGCACTCGCAGATCTTAAAAAAGCAGTTTCCGCTGCATCAATTCCCGATTCTTCTAATGAGAATGGGGGCGGCTTCCGTACCGTTCCCCAGAACCTGGAGGCCGAACAGGGCCTGTTGGGCGCTCTACTGATCGACAACCGCAGCCTTGAGAAGGTCGGTGACTTCCTCAAGCCGCTCCATTTTTATGCGCCAGCCCACCAGCGCATCTATCAGGCTATCCAGACCCTGATCGACCGTGGGCAGACAGCCTCACCCGTCACTCTGAAATCCTATTTCGACAAGGATCAGGATCTTGAACAAGTTGGCGGTGCCGCTTATCTGGCCGATCTTGCAGGCAGCGTGATCTCGATCATCAACGCCGAAGATTATGGTCGCACGATTTATGAACTCTATCTGCGCCGCGAGCTGATCAGCTTCGGGACAGATGTCATCAATGACAGCTTTACCCACGATATCGATCGTACCGCGCATGACACGATTGAAGATGCTGAAGCCAAGCTCTTCAAACTCGGAGAAACCGGAGAAACAAAAGCGAGCTTCGTGACGCTGCGCGATTCTATTCTTGTGTCGATTGATAACGTCGAACAGGCCTATAACAACAAAGGTGAAGTCACCGGGGTCACCACGGGTCTGAAAGACCTTGATGAAAAACTCGGCGGCCTCCATGGTTCCGATCTTCTGATCCTCGCTGGACGTCCGTCGATGGGTAAAACCGCCCTTGCTACCAACATGGCGTTCAACGCTGCCAAGGCTTATGCGAAAAGCGGCGGCAAAGAAGGCGCGATCACTGCGTTCTTCTCGCTCGAGATGTCGCATGATCAGCTGACCACGCGTATCCTTGCCGACCAGTCGAGCATTTCGTCTGACAGTCTGCGTAAAGGGAATATTTCCGAACAGCAATTCCGCGACTTCGCTCAAGCAGCCCACACGCTGTCGCAAATTCCACTTTATATCGATGACACACCGGCGCTTACCATCGGTGCTGTTCGCACCCGCGCCCGCCGCCTGAAGCGTCAGCATGGCCTTGGCATGATCGTCATTGATTACCTGCAACTGCTGCGCGGTTCCGGCTCCCGTCAGTCCGAACAAAACCGCGTTCTCGAAGTCTCAGAAATTACACGGGGTCTGAAAGCCCTCGCCAAAGAACTCCATGTTCCGGTTCTGGCTCTCTCACAGCTCTCGCGCGCTGTTGAGCAACGTGAAGACAAACGTCCGATGTTGTCCGACCTTCGGGAATCGGGCTCGATCGAGCAGGACGCGGACGTCGTCATGTTCGTCTACCGGGAAGAATATTACCTCTCGCGCGAAGAACCAGCCCAGCGCGCCGCCGAAGGCCCGGATAAATTCAACCAACGTTATGCCGACTGGCAACAGCGCCTTCAGGATACGGCGAATACCGCAGAAGCCGTTATCGCCAAACAGCGTCACGGCCCGATCGGCATCGTGAAGATGTTCTTCGACCCGAACTACACACGCTTCGGCGATCTCGACAAACGTCACTCTTAATCTGGCCCTTATGACCCACCCCGCGACACGCCTGACCATCGACCTGAATGCTGTTGCCGCGAATTATCTTTTGTTCCGGACGATGGCCCCGGGATCAGCTGTTGCGGGTGTCGTCAAAGCCAATGCCTATGGGCTTGGGGTTGAAGCGATTATCCCCCTTCTCGACAATCTGGGATGCACATTTTATTTCGTGGCGACGTTTGACGAAGCATTGGCTGTTCGGAAACTTACCCCTCATCCTGTCGCAGTCCTTGGCGGATTGTTTCATGGTGCCGAAGAGGATTATCTTGCCCACGGCATTATTCCGGTGATGAACAGTCCGGAAGAGATCAGGCGGGGCACTTATAAAGGCCCGTCGATCTGGCACATTGATACCGGGATGAACCGCCTCGGGATCAGGCCTGAGGAAGTCGATGAGCTTCTCGACTATCCTCATCCCGAGATCGTCATGTCACATTTTGCCTGCGCCGATGATGCGGATCATCCGCTCACTCTGCTCCAAGCCGACAGCTTTGCGGATGTTGCGATGAAATTCCCCGGAAGCAAACGGAGCCTTTGTAATTCCTCCGGATTATTCCGCCACCCGGAGCATCATTACGACATGGTGCGTCCCGGCATGGCGCTTTATGGCCTGAACCCGACCCCGGAACTTGAGAACCCGATGGCCCAGCCGGTGCGCCTTGAAAGCCGCCTGATCCAGATCCATACGGGCAAGGCCGGAGAGACTGTCGGCTATAGCGCCACTCATACCCTGACCCGGGACACACGGATCGGCATTCTGGCCCTTGGCTATGCCGACGGCTTCCTCAGATCCGGCAGCGGCAAGGCCACTGTCTACTGGCAGGGCCGCCCCTGCCCTGTCCTTGGCCGAATTTCAATGGACTTGACGGCGATTGACCTTGGCGCTTGCCCGGCCAAACCCGGAGACTGGGTTGAAATCCTCGGCCCCTCCCAAAGCGCCGACCAGCTGGCCGAGGACGCAGGGACCATCGGCTATGAAATCCTGACCGATCTCGGGCGACGTCATGACCGGGTCTATTTACCTCTTGGTTCAGACCCCCAATCTGTGTAAAACCATTGGGTTATGAGCGACCGTTCCTCCCCATCCAAAGTGTCTCCGGCAGGGTATGTGCTGGATTGCTGTGCCGCTATCGGCAACGGCATCTTGAATATTTTGCAGATGTTCGGATCCATCGTCGCCTTCGCCGGACAAACCCTCCTGCATATGCTGACGCCGCCATTATTTGTGCGTCACCTGTTCCGCCAGTTTATTGATATCGGCTACTACTCTCTGCCAGTCGTCGGCATGACCGCTCTCTTCACCGGGATGGTGCTGGCCCTGCAAAGTTTCACAGGCTTCAGCCGCTTTAACGCCGAAAGCGCCATATCATCAGTGGTCGCTCTCTCTATCACCCGTGAGCTGGCCCCCGTCCTTGCAGGATTGATGGTTGCAGGCCGCGTTGGGGCATCCATTGCCGCAGAAATTGGCACAATGCGCGTCACCGAACAGATCGACGCCCTGACCACACTCTCCGTCAATCCGATGAAATACCTTGTCGTGCCGCGCGTCATAGCAGGAACACTGATGCTGCCGGCCCTCGTTCTGGTTGCTGATATTATTGGCATTTATGGCGGCTATATCGTCAGCACCCACGTCCTTGGTTTCAGTGCCGGAAACTACCTGACCCAGACATGGGACGTTTTGGAACCGATTGACGTTATCTCGGGTCTCGTCAAAGCCGCAGTCTTCGGGTTCATCGTCACCTTGATGGGCTGCTATCACGGCTATAATTCTGACCGTGGCGCACAAGGCGTCGGAGCCGCGACCACCAATGCCGTTGTCTCGGCCTCAATCTTTATCCTCATCTTCAACTTCCTTCTGACGCAGGTCTTCTTTTCATGAGTGACAAGATCAAGCTGCAACTGAAGGGCGTGACGAAATCATTCGGCCCCAAAAAAGTTCTTCAAGGCATTGACCTGTCGATCCCCGAAGGCAAATCAATGGTCATCATTGGTGGCTCGGGAACCGGGAAATCAGTGACCCTTAAATGCGTTCTGGGCCTGATCCAGCCCGATAGCGGCTCGATCCTGATCGATGGTCAGGAAACGGTTGGCGTCACAGGCCGCGCCCGTGACGAGCTGATGCGCAAATTCGGGATGTTGTTCCAAGGCGGCGCCTTATTCGACTCCCTGCCCGTCTGGCAAAACGTGGCCTTTGGCCTGATCCACGGCAAGCGCATGGGCAAAGACGAAGCCCGCGACGTGGCGATTGAAAAACTCCGGGCTGTTGGCCTCGGCTCGGCTGTTGCCGACCTGTTCCCGGCAGAGCTATCAGGCGGGATGCAAAAGCGCGTGAGCCTCGCCCGTGCGATTGCGACCTCCCCGGAAATCATCTTCTTTGACGAACCGACAACCGGACTTGATCCGATCATGGCCGACGTTATCAACGACCTGATCGTTGAATGCGTCAAAAACCTCGGGGCCACAGGCCTCTCGATCACCCATGACATGGCATCGGCCCGCAAAATCGCGGACTATGTCGCCATGATCCACGAAGGCAAAATCATCTGGACCGGCCCGGTCAAAGATCTCGATAATTCCGGCAACCCGTATGTCGATCAGTTCATCCATGGACGCGCCAAAGGCCCGATCACAGACCGCGCAGATCTATCGGTTAAAGCAGCCTAAATCCCTTTATAAAACCCCCGTCCTGTGTAATAACAAAACCCATGAAATGGATTTTGCGCAGCTTTGTGTTTCTCATGTCGATGGGCTTCCTTGGAGCCATGGCCGCAGTCATTATCCTCATCGGTGTCGTGTATAAATACGGCCAGAACCTTCCCGATTTTTCCCAGCTTCAAGATTACCGTCCGCCCGTCGTGACCCGCGTTCACGCAGGCGACGGACGCTTTCTTGCCGAGTTCGCTCAAGAGAAACGCATCTTCGTTCCGGTCACGGAAATTCCTGATCTGGTCAAACACGCGTTTATCTCGGCGGAGGACCAGAATTTTTACCAGCACAAGGGCATCGATGTCCGTGCCATTGGCCGTGCCATCGTCACAAACATAAAAAACCGTGCCGCAGGCCGACGCCCGATTGGAGCCTCGACCATCACGCAGCAGGTCGCAAAAAACTTCCTCCTCAGCAATGAGTTCTCGTATGAACGCAAAATCCGCGAAGCGATCCTCGCCTTCAAGATGGAACAGGTTCTCTCGAAAGACCGCCTGCTTGAGCTGTATCTGAACGAAATTTTCCTGGGCTCCCGCTCTTATGGCGTGGCGGCAGCAAGCCTTAACTATTTCAACAAACCGCTCGATGACCTGACGATCCCGGAAGCCGCCTATCTCGCAGCCCTGCCGAAAGCCCCGAATAATTACAACCCGGTCACCAAGCGGGAAGCAGCCACCACGCGTCGCAACTGGGTCATAGACCGTATGGCGCTTGATGGATACATCACAACCTCACAAGCGGAGATTGCCAAAGCCACGCCGCTGATGACCGTTGAGCGCAAATCAACTGACTCCGATATCGTCCGTGCGCCGTATTTCGCTGAAGAAGTCCGTCGTGAGCTGGAAGCTAAATTCGGATCCCAAGGCTTATATCAAGGGGGCCTGTCTGTCCGTACCAGTGTCGATCCACACTTGCAGGGCATTGCCGAAACATCGCTTCAGCAAGGCCTGATCGGCTATGACCGCAAGCACGGTTGGCGCGGCGTGGTCGATCATAAAGACGACACAACGGCATGGGCCAGCGTCATCGCCAACCTCGAGCGCCCGGAAGGGATGCTTGACGACTGGTCTCTGGCGATGGTCCTTGATGCCAAGCCTGAGCGCGTCGAGATCGGATTTGGCGACAGCAAGCGCGGTCGCCTGCGCAGTGAAGACATCAAATGGACGGCATCTAAGCCTCTTAAAACCGGCGATATCATCATGGTCAATGCGACCGTCGCCGATGCCAAGACTGACAGCAAAGATGACGCCAAAGTCGACAAAACATCTTACAGCCTGATGCAGGTGCCGCAGGTTCAGGGCGCATTGATTGCTCTTGATCCAAACACAGGCCGTGTTCTTGCGATGCAAGGCGGCTGGAAATTCGACAAAAGCGAGTTCAACCGCGCGACGCAAGCCCAGCGCCAGCCGGGTTCCGCCTTCAAGCCTTTCATCTATCTCGCGGCCCTTGATAAAGGCTACACGCCCTCCTCGATCATCGTTGATGGCCCGATTGAGTTCCGCGATTCAGCAGGCAATGTCTGGCGTCCTGAAAACTATTCCGGCGAATTCTACGGCCCGACCCCTTTACGCGTCGGTGTCGAAAAATCACGCAACCTGATGACCATTCGCCTGACCGAGCAGATCGGAATGAAGACCGTGGTCGAATATGCCCATGATTTCGGAATCGTCGACAAGATGGCCCCGCACCTTGCCAACGCGCTTGGGGCAACTGAAACAACCCCACTGAAACTAACGACCGCCTACGGCATGATCGTCAATGGCGGCAAGAAGATCACCCCGACCTTCATTGACCGGGTACAGGACCGTTACGGCAAGACCATCGAACAAACGGACTCGCGTACCTGTACAGGCTGCGGCCCTCTGGTGCGCTGGGAAAGCCAGAGCACACCGGATATCCCTGACAACCGCGCACAAATCGGTGATCCGCGCACGGCTTATCAGATGGTGTCGATCCTTGAGGGCGTCGTTCAGCGTGGAACCGCCAAGGCCCTGATGTCTCTGGATCGTCCTATTGCCGGAAAAACCGGAACTACCAACGACTCCAAAGACGCGTGGTTTGTCGGCTTCACGCCTGATCTCGTCGTCGGCGTCTATGTCGGCTATGACGAACCGAAATCACTTGGCGCAAAAGAGACCGGGGCTTCGCTCGCAGTTCCGATCTTTAAAAATTTCATGCAAGAGGCCCTGAAAGATACTCCGCCTGTTCCGTTCCGGATTCCGCCGGGCGTTCGCATGGTACAGGTCAATTCCAAAACAGGCCAGACGACATATCCGGGCGACCCGAATGCAATCTGGGAACCGTTCCTTGCGGGCACAGAGCCTGATAATGACAGTGATGATGGCGCCGCCAGCGACAACTCGTCGATTGATACCTATATGGTCAACGAGCCGCCTTCGCCTGAAATGCTGCAGCCAAACCCGGATAGCGGGGGCAACAGCCTCTCAGGCACCGGCGGAATTTACTGATTTAAGCAGCTTTGCCGAGACGGATCATGCAGTCTTCAGCCCCTGAAAGCTCAACCGTGCTTGGTGTTTCTTCGACCTGAAGATCAGTGATGACGCCGTTTTCGACCACCATCGAAAACCGTTTGGACCGCGTTCCAAGACCTGCGCCGCTCGCATCAAATGTCAGACCCATCGCTGTGACTAGTTCAGCCGCGCTGTCTGGAAGCATCGTCACTTTTCCGTCTGCCCCAGAAACTTCGCCCCAGTGCTTCATAACGAAGGGATCGTTGACCGAGAGGCAAATGATTTCATCAACGCCTTGGGATTTGATCTGACCGGCGTTGCTGATATAGCCCGGAAGATGTTTCTGAGCGCAAGCCGGAGTAAAGGCGCCGGGCGTCCCGAAAAGAACGATCTTCCTGCCTTTGAAATACTCGGCAGTTGAAAGGTCTTCCATCCCGCCTGTGCCAAGGCGTTTGAGTTTGATATTCGGAAGTGTATCGCCTGTCTGAATGGTCATATCGTATCTCTTTTTCTCTGTAACTGTCTCTGGTGATGTCTTGAGTAATGTCTCTGGTTTTATCAGGAACCTGACCTAAATATAAGCTGTTGGCATACCATGGCAAATTAAATATGCCCCAATTAGACAAGTGGCCCGGCGAGGCTTATACTCACCCTATAGTGGAATTATAATGAGCAATATTATCCAAAACCTGACCGGTAAACTTCTTCTGGCCATGCCCGGCATGGGCGATCCGCGCTTCAGCAAGGCGGTGATCTTTATTTGTTCCCATGACAGCGAAGGCTCGATGGGACTGATCATCAATTACCCTCTTCCCCACCTCTCTCTGGGCCAGATGTTTGATCAGCTGAATATGACAGCTGATGCGACCGCCCCTGTGAGCCTCCCGGTCTTAAGCGGCGGGCCAGTCGAACCGTCTCGCGGATTCATGCTCCACACCTCTGACTTCATGCAACCAGACACGATCAGCGTGCTTGGGAAATTCGGGGTCAGCGGAACCCTTGATGCGCTCAAAGCCGTTGCCTCCGGCATTGGCCCGAAGGAGATGATCTTTATGCTCGGCTATTCAGGCTGGGGCACCGGGCAACTGGATCAGGAATTACAGGAAAATGCGTGGATGGTTACAGAAGCAGACCACGAGCTTCTGTTTAATACCCCTCTCGAAGACAAATGGACGAGAGCGATGGGAAGAATTGGCGTCAACCCAAGCATGTTATCAAGCGCCTCTGGCAGAGCCTGATCCTCCATGCTAGTCTTTTGCCCATGAGCAAACCCACAGGCCTTCGCCGCCTCATCAATGCCTGCAAATATTCAGCCCAAGGGCTTCAGGCCTGTTTCAAAACAGAAGAAGCCTTTCGTCAGGAAGTGATGCTTGCCTGCGTCATGGTTCCGGCAGGCCTCTATCTTGGGGAAACCGCTGCTGAAAAAATTCTTCTCGCCGGATCAATCCTGATGCTGATGGCGGTTGAGATCATCAATACAGCGATTGAGCGCGTCGTGGACCGTATTTCTTTTGATCGCCATGAATTATCCAAAGAAGCCAAGGATATGGGAAGCGCCGCGGTGACCATCGCCATCGTTCTCGTCGTTATGACATGGGCTTTGATTCTTTGCCTTTAGGCAGCCAGACGCGTTTTGATGTCATCATAGCTCATCAGCCCGCCTGCATCGCCAATCATAGCGAGCGTTGGCGTCGTGCGGAAAATTTCCTGTGCCAGAGCCGTAATATCTGCGCCCGTCACAGCATCCATGCCAGCCACGAGCTTTTCAACATCAAACGGACGACCGAAATTCAGGATATAGCGTGCCTGCTGGTCAGCTCGTGTCAGCGTGCTTTCGCGTGACATCAAGACGCCTGCTTTGATCTGGGCCTTGGAGCGCGCAAGCTCTTCCGGAGTAATCCGATCCATGACGCCTTTGATCTCGTCAAGAACCACAGGCATCAGTTCATCCAGATGCTCGGGACTGGTTCCGGCGTAAATACCGAACAGGCCATCATCATGGAAGGCGTCATAAAAACTGTAAATCGAGTACACAAGCCCACGCTTTTCACGCACCTGCTGGAACAGGCGGGACGACATGCCGCCTCCGAGAATTGAAGAAAGAAGCCGGAAGGACGGATAGCGCGGATCTGTCCGGCAAATGCCCTGAAACCCTAAGACCAGATGCGATTGCTCGGTGTCCTTTTTGACCATCGAAATCTGAGGCAGGTATTGCGCAGGCGCATAGAGGCCCTTTTTGTTCGTAGGAATTCCTGCAAACAGGGCCTCGACCTTGCGCACGACATCATCATGATCAAGATTTCCTGAGGCAGAAATTACTAAGTTATCAGCCACATAATTTTTGGTCACATACTGCATCAACGCATCGCGCGAGATGCTGGAAATAATCTCGGCGGTGCCGAGAGCCGGGGCGCCGAGCGCCTGTTTCGGATAGGCTGCTTCCTGGAAATTATCAAAGACCTGGCGATCCGGCGTATCGGCATACATCTTGATTTCTTGTAAGATGACTCCGCGTTCCCGTTCGACTTCATATTCAGGCATTGTGGAATTTTGAAGAATGTCGGCAAGGACTTCGAGGCCAAGATCAAAATGTTCGCGCAGCAGATGAACGTAATAGGCCGTCATCTCGCGCCCGGTATAGGCGTTCATATTGCCGCCAACATCTTCGATGACTTCGGCAATCATCAAAGCATCACGGCTGGGCGTCCCTTTGAACAGCATATGTTCGACCATATGCGCGATCCCGTTTTGCGCCATGTCTTCATGCCGCGTGCCAACGGCGGCCCACACGCCAAGGGCGACGCTGTCGACGCCTGTGACGCTGTCAGTGATGATACGCAAACCAGATGGGAGGGTCGTCAGTTGAATAGCCATTAAATTGACATAGACGAAGAAGTGGACAGGATCAAGGGCAGGAACCCTCCCGCTTCGATCTACCCCCACCGCTCCGGTCTTTTAAGTGGTTTTCAGGATATGCTGCTTCACTGCGGCAAAATCATTGGGGATGACATCAAATCGTTCGGGACGGGTCATGAGGTCTGCCAGCTCGGGCGGCAGAGGGGGACGCACCCCCGTGGCCCGTTCAACCGCATCCGGGAATTTGGCAGGATGGGCGCACGCCAGAGCCACCGTCACTTCGTCATTAAAGCCTGCACTTTTCGCGGCATGAACCCCGACAGCCGTATGAGGATCCAGAAGAACGCCAGTCCGCTGATACACATCACCGATCAGCGCAAGCGTCTCGTCATCCCCGCAGCGGAAGGAATGGAACTGGGCCAGTGCGGTCTGATGTTCGGCATCTGTCACGCTGTAGCGGCCAGTGGCCTTGAACCCGTCCATGACCGCGCGGAGACGATCCGGCTGATGATCAAGTAAATCCCAGAGATAACGTTCAAAATTGCTGGAAATCTGGATGTCCATGCTCGGGCTTAAAGACGGCACGACCGCTTCGAGGGACATGGTGCCGCTTTCAAAAAACCGCGTCAGGATGTCATTCCGGTTTGACCCAATGATAAGTTTTCCAATCGGCGCCCCCATCTGCTTCGCGACATAGGCCGCATAGACATTGCCGAAATTCCCTGTCGGCACGGCAAAATTCGGACGTCCGCCGAGTTCGAGACACGCAGTCACATAATAAACGGATTGCGCGATAATGCGCGCCCAGTTGATCGAATTGATGGCAGATAAATTTAAAGCCCGCAGATCAGGATCGGCAAAGGCCTGTTTGACGAAGGCCTGACAGTCATCGAAATTTCCTTCGAGGGCGATGTTGTGAATATTGTCATCTAGAACGGTGGTCATCTGGCGGCGCTGGACATCTGAGGTGCGCTGATGCGGATGGAGGATATGGACGGTGATGTTCTTCCGGCCCCGGCAGGCCTCAATCGCCGCCGAGCCTGTATCCCCCGAGGTAGCCCCGATAATCGTCAGGTGGCGGCCCGATTTCTCAAGTACATGGTCAAAGAGCCGCCCGAGAAACTGAAGCGCCACATCCTTGAAGGCCAGAGTCGGCCCGTGGAACAGCTCCATCAGCATGATCTTATCTTCGAGGGGACGCAGCGGAGTGATTTTATCGCTGCCAAACAGGGCCGGAGTATAGGTTTCAGACAGAATTTTCCGAAGGTCTTCGGCAGCCACCTGAGCGTCCATAAACGGCAGGAGGACGGCTTCGGCGACCTCCACATAGGATTTGCCCTCAAGGGCTTTCATATCAAGGCGTGGCCAGCTTTCGGGCACGAACAGGCCGCCGTCCGGGGCCAGCCCTGACATCAGGACATCAATGAAACTTTGAGGGGGTGTGACGCCGCCGCGTGTGGAGAGATATGCCATGAAAACCTCGTTAACCCCTCTTAACACGGGGGTTTGGGCAATGCCAGAGCAAACAAAAACCCCACAAACGGATGGGTTTGCGGGGTCTTTCGGAATGATCCGGTCAAAGAATGATCTCCTGATGAGGAAGAAACGCGGATCTTTTTTTCTAATCTCGCGCGTTCAAAACATTTGACGCTCCATACCAATAGCATAAATTCGAAATCGCACGAAACGAATCTGAAGTTTCGCACAATTTTTCTCTGATTTTTTTAGATGAGTGTGTCGTCGATACAACACTCGCACCCCGAGACCGAACAAGGAACCACCGTCAAGATGACTGCACCCCGCTCTGAAATTTTCGTGTCATGGGATGAAATCCAGACCCTGTGTACTCAGCTGGCCCATGACATCATCGCCCGTGGTTACCGGCGCGAGAAAATGGTCGCGATCACGCGCGGAGGCTTGTTTCCTGCGGGCTTGCTGGCGCGAGAACTCAACATCAAACGCATCGAAACCATCGGCATCGTGACCTATGACGGCATGACCGCAGGCACCGCCCAGCAGATCAAAGAGGCCCATGCCGAGTTCCTGAAAGACGCCCTCGTTATCGACGATCTGGTCGATACCGGAACCACGCTCGACTTTCTTCGCCCCCTTACATCCGACTGCATTTTCGCAACGATTTTTGCGAAACCTCAGGGCAAACCAAAGGTCGATCTGTTCGCCCGCGAAGTACCGCAGGAGAGCTGGATTCGCTTCCCGTGGGACACGCGCCGCCAGTTCGTCGAACCCCTCGTAAAAAGCTGAAAATCATGGAAAAAGACCCTGTTTCCGAGCCGTTGACGCTCACCGAAGAAATCCTGAAAATCCTTCTGGCAGGATATGTTGACGATCAGGGCATCCATATTGAAACGGCTCTCTCGACCCTCGGGGCGCTTGCCGGATTTGCAACCCAGATGGGGCTGCGTCAGGCGTTGATCGATACCGGAAAGGCCCGCGAGGACGAAGTCTTTGTCATTGTCGAAGCCCTCAATGGTGACCTCTATTATTTCGGAGAGTTCGCGAACCAGCCGCTTCTCTCGACCGAAGATAATCGCCTCTCGGTCTGGGCATTGGTTGCCGGGGGCGCGCAGACTGCGGGAGCCACGGTCTTACCAGATTTGCACCAAATCGTGACCGCCGCTGCCGACCAATGCGGAACCGACCAGTTCTTTATTCCTGACCTGCCCACGGCCCATATGCCAAAGGTCATGCCCCTCACGGGCCTTCGTGATACATGGCCGGGGTTCCGTACTCTATTAGATGAACGCCACGCCGACCCGCTACATTGGGGGTTGTTGTTTGCGCAGGCCGCCCAGAACCTGATCATTCAGGGGAAGGATGTGTTGGAGCCTCAAATATCCGCGAAGATCGTCATGGAATCAGCCATCCGCATGGCAAAAATCTCACCGCGCAAGGTACAAGGCTAGGAAGCCTCTGTGAGCTTCGCCCGGCGGGCTTTGAGCATCACATACATAATAATGTTCATGGCCAGTAACGCCGCCGGATACAGCGCCGTGACCAGCGTAACCTGCGACAGAGCCGACAGCGCAATCATATGGCGCGGGATATTAAACCCGTACATAAACGAGTTTTCTTCAAGCGGTTTATGCCATGACTTCCGGAAAGTCGGCCAGAACGCCGAACAATCAATCCCCACCACGATCAGAACCGACCATGTCGGATCATCGGTGATCATCCATAAAGGAATAGCGGCCAACCCCGTCAGGAACATGGCCCAATCAGACCGCGTGATGGTCGTCTCGCCCCGGCGCATAAAAGCCGCCGCCGTGATAATGAGGCAAATAACCCCGGTAACACCCGTGACCCACGCCCCGGCCCCGGCATTCCCCGTAACCTGGGCGGCAAAGGCAATAAAGGTCAAAAGCGACCAGATGACCCATGTAAAAATATGAGGTTTGTTGGTGCCCTTAAGCGTCTGCACCAGATACGGCACATGCGCCGCAATCGTCATCGCAACAGCCGCAAGGCCCAGAAGTGTTTTAAGGTCGAAATCCATAGCTTACTTTAGCGAAAACGTAGCAAGGGCGCCAGACGCGGCCACAGAAGATTAAGAGCGAGGCCGCCCATGACCATGGCGGCTGCGATGAGTTTCCAGTCGGGCATGGGTTCAGACAAGAGCCACGCCGAGGCGCCCATGCCAAAGACAGGAACCAGAAGCGCCATCGGGGCAACGGTGCTGGCTGGATGCCGAGACAGCAACCACGCCCACGCGGCATAGCCAAACAAGGAATTCCCGACCGATTGCCACAAAACGGCGGCCCACGTCACCATGTCTGCGTTTTGCAACCCGGCAACAGACGCGTCCCAGCCTTCAAAGACCAGCACCAGAACGCTCATGACGAGAACAGCAAAAGGCGCGCTCCAGACGACATAGGCGACCATCGGGATGCGCCCGGCGCGGCGGCTGAAGACATTGGCCCCGGCCCAGCAGGCGGCAGCACATAAAACAAGCAAGATGCCATGCAGCGTGGTTGACCCATCCGTATGCACCCCGATCCAGACGATCCCGGCAATCGCCAGAGCCAGCGCCGGAAGCTGGTAAGGCTTCATCCTCTCCCCGGTCAACATCATGGATAGGCCAATCGTCATAAAGACCTGCGCCTGCACCACGAGGGATGCGAGGCCCGGAGAAATATCTCCCCGCATCGCCAGAAATAAAAACCCGAACTGCAACCCAACACAACTGCCATAGGCCGCAAGATTGCCCCACGCCACAGGAGGCCGTTTGAAAAACAGCAAGGCCGGAACAAACGCAAACAGGAAGCGCAGATCAGCAAACAGAAGCGGCGGCAAATGCTCAAGCCCGCGATGGATCACAACAAAATTCGTGCCCCAGACAAAGACCACGGCGAGGGCCAAGAGGAAGTGGCGCCACGGGAGATGGGGGGACGCGGAAGGAGAGAGCGGAGCAGTCACAACGGAGCCTGTCAGTGAAAGAAAGAGGGTTTGACTATACGTCCCTCCTCCAGGAATTCAAAATACTTGTGATTCCACCATGCCCTCCAATCACAACCTGTCATTCCCGCGCAGGCGGGAATCCAAAGAAAGATCGGTTGGGAGATAGTCTCTTTTAAAGGCCAGATCCCCGCCTGCGCGGGGATGACAAAAGAGGAAGAGGGAGAGGGAGAGGAAGATAGAGAGGCGTGGCAACCCTACTGCTTCGCCATCTCGTCCAGTATGGCCTGCTGCGGTTTGAAAACCGTGACTTCGACCAAGCGCCCTTTTTTGACCGTGTAAAAAGTCACTTTGCGGTCATAGAAATCTGCCGCGTCGTCAACATGGTTGATCTCTCCCTCATCAAGCGGATCAGCGATCAGGAGGCTGCTGTCCTTGCGATACATCACGCCGTGGCTTGTGTAAAACTGTTCAAGAACACGGCCCGTCACGACATCAATCACCCAGTTCCCTTGGCATTGCGAGCCGCAACCATGCGAGACGATCTTGTAATGCCCGTTGAAATCCGCGCCCTCACCCAAGCCTTCCCGCAGCCGCGTCTTGTAGGTTTTAGCCAGTTTGTGGCTCGACCAGTCGATATCGGCAGCTTTTTGAGACGAGGCTTTTGCAGGAGGATAATCAGAGAATCTCGGAAGGCCTGTGAAGGAATATGCCTTGCCCGCGATAGACAGGCTGATATGCCCATCAAACTCTGCGTCCGCAACGTCTTGCGCCCCCACAGGACAGGGCAAAAAAAGCAGACCCAAGAGCATCACGGTGAGAAGTCGAACTTTGAAAGAAACCATTCTGATCACCCCTTATCCTCAGTCGCAATCGCTTCGCCGATGGCATAAAAATGCCCGCCCGCGACATGGTGGAGGCTGCGCCACTCCGGCCCTGCGGTTTCAAACATCCAGTGGCCGTTTTGAAAGACGCGATCATCCGCCCATGCGGCGACAATTTCACCGATAAAGAGATCATAGGTCTTTTGATTATGCGGCTCCGGGATCAATTTGCACGCCAGCCACGCCGAGCAGCCTTCGACGAAGGGCAGATCAAAGCCGTCCATCTCAAAGAGCTTCACCCCGGCTTTGGCGAGTTTATCAGGGGTATCCTTGAGGCTCCATGTCCCGACATCATTGGTCAACTGCGCCTGAGCGACGGTGGGCACCTGAATAACAAACTCCCCCGCCTGCTCGACCAGTTCGCGCGTCGCAGTCGCCTTATCAATCACCACCGTGAGCTTCGGCACCGGAGCATAATCCAGCACACACGCCCACGCCGCCGCCATGACATTCTGAACGCCCCCATGCCGCGCCGACACAAGCACCGTCGGACCGTGATTCAACAGGCGATAGGATTTAGGGAGGTCAACAGGGAGGATAGATTCAGAGGGTTTAATCATGATTTTCTTTTTAGGGTGCCTATTAGGACATCATACTTTATTCAAAAAAGATTTTTAGCAAGAAGCCAAGAAAGGTGGGCAATAGTATCATCCCAGAAAATAGTACATATCGTAGCGGGCAATATATACCTTTTGAGGAAATTTTTGTTTGCACCATTATTCTCGACACAAGTCGAATACAGAAAAATATGATGGAAAGGAAAACAGAAAAGAATAACAATGATTCTATAGAGAAAATAACTCCCTTCATTTCTCCTGAAGTAAAGGCAATCAGCCCCATGCCAAATAGAAGGCTAACCCCTCCCATAATTGGGGAAAAGAAATTAAAAATTATCCAAAGACAATCATTTAAGAAACCTTCATTGCATTTAACATTACGAATTAAATCTCCGTCAAATCTGCAGGCAGGAACCATCTCAACAAAGATTCGCAAGAAAAAACAATTTGCCAGAAATATGCCTGCATAAATTGCAGCAATCCATTCTGAGAAAGCATCAAAACCTGGCGATGTATAAATTTTATTTAGCATTCATAGCCCCAGCTTAATTTTGAAAGCATAGTCAGACCTTGGTTTAGGAGACGGTAGGATTTAGGGAGGTCAACGGGGAGGATGCGAGAGGTCAAGCGGACGCCTTTGGATCAAATTCTATCATCCATTCAATGCCAAATTTGTCTCTGAACATACCAAAATATGATCCCCACGGGCTGTCCCCCATCGGCATTTCAATACTTCCGTCTGCGGATAGACCGGAAAATAAGCGGTCAGCTTCTTCAAGGCTTTCGGCACTGACTGAGATTTTGGATCTGTTTTCATTTTCGCTGACACGGCCCATATGCTCTGGAATATCATTCGCGATAAGACTATTTTTCCCGATCGGCAAAGCGATCTGCATGATCTTATTCATCTCATGATCGGGCACTTGAAAATCAGCGCTTTTTAAATCTTTAAACCGCAGAATTTTTGCGAACTCCCCGCCAAACACGGAGCGATAAAACTCAAACGCTTCTTCAGCGTTTCCGTTAAAGTTAATGTGAGGATTGATGATCGGCATTATTTTTTCTTCTTCTGAAGATTGTTTCAACCTAGTCCCACTACGAGATTATAAGTCTTTCACTTCATGAGCTATTTGCTGATCAACCTCAGACTGAATCCCTTTGATAAAAGTTTCTCGGAGATTTGTGGTGCTGAGTTTTTCAGAAATTGTGTTTTCTATACTCTCAAGAGCACGAATTCTCACATCCGACTCCAAGAAACCTTCACTTTTTGGGAAATTATTCGATGATTCAATCGCACTGACTATTGCTGAGGAACCGTAATCATAAGCAATACATTGTAAGGTTAGGGTCTTCTCTTTAATAGCGCTTGCCGCCTGATAACATTTATCACGCTCACCAATGACCCCAACGACTCCATTAGCTTTCATGGTTTTTTGAAAATCCGCCAGCGCTTTAGCAATAATTCCTTTTTCTTGTCCGCTTAGTTCATATCCCGGTTCTTTTTCTGTGGCAGCAGGGCCAGATACAGTTTCCGAAATTTTAGACTTACCATCTTCAGCGGATAACGCTGCGGCAGCATAGAGCGCAATCAAATTGGCTGGCGATACAGCGACGGAAGCAAAGTCTTCATCTCCAACTTTCTGGGAGGTAAATTCCGTCTGGAATATATACCCCATAGCATCCGAGCTTTTCAGGAAATCATTAAGGATATACGGATTATCAGAGAGGAGGCTTAAAGCATTATATCTTAATGGTGATTTTACAGATGCTTTACGCTCATTTTTTAACGCGACAAAACGAGA
>Ga0075163_10004387_pt1 | contig 18940 bp, 18 predicted proteins | sample JI1023141ADNA_FD_71478 | JGI IMG/M metagenome (GOLD analysis project Ga0075163, IMG submission 71478) | Wastewater effluent complex algal communities from Wisconsin, to seasonally profile nutrient transformation and Carbon sequestration -... | ecosystem: Engineered > WWTP > Effluent > Algae...
GAGCAATTAAAGAAGCAAAGTATTGAGGCTCGTTTTGATGCCTTGCGCAGCCAGATCAATCCACATTTTCTCTTCAATTCATTAAACGTTCTTTCCTCGCTGGTCTATCGCGATCCGGATACCTCCGCGCGATTTATTGAACAACTCTCAAGCGTCTATCGGTATTTGCTCTATAATCAAGATCAAAAATTAATTCCCTTACGGGAAGAGCTGGAGTTTATAAACTCTTACTACTACCTTTTGAAAATGCGGTTTCAGGAAAACATCAACATCGCACATGAAATTCCGGAGACAAAAAAAGATTATTACATCGCACCAGCTACACTTCAGCTTTTAATTGAAAATGCGATTAAGCACAATGTGGTTTCGAAAAAAAACCCATTAGAGATAAAAATCTACATAGAGAACGGCAAGCCAGAGATCAATAAGATAGTGGTGGAGAACAACCTGCAGCCGAAGCCCGTTCAGGAAACATCATCAAAGCTAGGGCTAAAGAATATTAAGTCGCGCTATACTTTTCTGGCTGGTCGCGAAGGCGTAGAAGTGATTACCCAACCAAACTTTGTGGTAAAGGTTCCATTAATAAAATTATCGTACGAAAGTGAGAACGGATGAAGGTTTTAATAGTTGAAGACGAGAAGCTGGCTGCCGAACGGCTGGAAGAGATGATTAGAAAGTACGACACAGGCATTACGATTGCCGGCCCGTTAGATACCGTACAGGAAACATCGCAGTACCTCGCCCATCATAACGATATTGATGTGCTCTTTCTGGATATTCAGTTAGCGGATGGAAAAAGTTTCGAGTTGTTTGATCAGACTCCGTATTTCAAGCCGGTAATTTTTACAACAGCATACGATCATTATTCTATTAAAGCGTTTAAATATAATAGCATCGATTATCTGCTAAAGCCGGTTCGCTTTGAAGAGTTAACATTTGCATTAAACAAATTCAAGCGACTAAATCCTGCTGATAAGAACGGAGGATTAACCAAAGAATTTGTTCGCGAGCTGTTACAGGCAAATGCTTACAAAAAACGCTTTCTGGTAAAGCAGGGCACGCGCATTCAATATATTCCAGTAGAGGAGATTGCCTATTTGTTTGCCGATGGTAAAATTTCGTACCTGGTTTCGAAAGAGCAAAAACAATATGTAATTGATCATACGCTGGAAGAACTGGAATCAGAACTCCTCGATCCGGGTTTCTTTTTCAGAATCAGCCGCAAGGCAATTGTTCGGATTGATGCGATTCAGGAAGTGCGTACACAAAACAATCGGTTAGAGATTAATCTTTCTAAGGCTACAGATTTTCCGCTTGTTGTTAGTCGCGATCGGTTAAAGGCTTTTAAAGATTGGTTGAATCATTAAACACTTTTGAGTTAATGTGGTTTTTAATCTAAAATCTGTTTTACTAATGATTAAGTTTCTCAGCATCGTTTGGTTGGTGATTCTGGCAGGTACCTCGCAAGCCCAAACACTTATACCTGAAGATACCCTGCGTCAGCAGGTATTGCGTTTGCAACAAGATATGGATCGGGTTAAAGTAAATCTTGGCCAGGCGCAGGCAAAATTCCAAAGAGGAATTGCCCTCGCAACTATTGGCTATTCCGTTACCATTGCTGGCGGTTTAATGTTGGGCCGCGATAATGATAAACTCGGTCAGGGCCTTTTAATTGCTGGCGGTGCCACTGGTATAACCGGTACATTTCTACTGGTTGATTCCTTTAAATATTTAGGCCGTGCGTCAGGCTTGCCCAAAAAGCGAAGGCGGTAGCATCATTCACTCCGCAAACTCTTCACCGGATCACTACTGGCCGCACGAAAAGATTGGAAACTCATAGTTGCCCACGCTACTACAAATGCACCAAGTCCGGCAAATAGAAATAATCCAACTCCAATTTCGGTTTTGTAGGTGTAGTCTTTCAGCCACCAGCTAACGCCATACCAGGCTACAGGCGCTGCTAACACAAAAGCTACTGCTATCAACTTGCCGAATTCTTTTGAGAGCAATAACACAATGCTGCTTACACTTGCGCCCAATACTTTGCGTATGCCAATTTCTTTGGTGCGTTGTTCAGCTGTAAAAGCCGTAAGCGCAAACAAACCCAGACACGCTACCACAATGGCAAGTGTTGAAAAGATTCCAATAATTTTTCCAAGGCGGGTTTCGTTCGCATACATGCTACTGAAGCGGTCGTCCAGAAAATAATAATTGAAGGGCTGGCCCGGAGCAAGCGCTTTCCATTTTGCCTCCACGGTTTCAATAACCTCTTTTACATTTTTAGACTGAAACCGGAATGAGATGGGGCCGCGTGGCTGATCACTCAAATAAATAATTACCGGTGTTACATTTTGCTTCAGCGATTCGAAGTGAAAATTTTCGATTACCCCAACTACATTTAAGGTTTCTAATTTCTCCCGATCAATCTCACCATTTTCAAAATTGCCAAAAGTTGCAATTTTACTTCCCAGAACTTCGTCTGTAAAGTTGAAGGACTTCAAGGCTGCTTCGTTTAAAATAACTGCCGAAGAATCGGAAGGAAAATCCAATGAAAAATCTCGACCCGACACAACCTGCATGCCCAACGTTTTGATATAATCATAATCCACTTGCCAACATTGAACACTTACCATGTTTTCCTGCACACCTGGGTCGCGACCTTCTACCCACCACGGATTATCGTTACGCCATGTTCCGCTTACGGGCAAATAACCCGTCATGGTAGATAACTCCATTTTTCCGCTGCGCATAACTTCATCGCGAAAAGCCATACGATTATTACCCAACGCGTAGGCATCTTCAATAACCAAAACCTGATCTTTATTAAATCCAAGTTTTTTGTTTTGGATATAATTAAGCTGGCGATAGACGGCCAACGTTCCAATCACCAACAAAATAGAAACGGCAAACTGAAACACCACCAACGCACTTCTTATAAATCCACTCTTCATGCCCAACGCTACGCTGCCTTTTAATACACTTGCCGGTTTAAATGCCGATAGGAAAAATGAAGGATAAACTCCCGCTAAAATACCCACTACTAAAACTGCACTTAGCACCACCAGGTAAAAAACCGGTTCACTAAAAGGAAGAAACAGTTGGCGCGAGGATAGTTCGTTGAAAACCGGAAGCAAGAGATATGCAATTGCCAGCGCGAGTAGCATCGAGATGAAACTTAGCAAAACTGATTCGGTAAGAAACTGCCGCACTAAATGCGAGCGGAACGAACCCATTACTTTACGAATGCCCACTTCCTTGGCGCGGTTAGCCGAGCGGGCAGTAGATAAATTCATGAAGTTGATACACGCGATGATGAGAATGAAAAGTGCAATTGCCGAAAACAAATACACGTACGCAATATCAAAGTTAGGCTCAAACTCACCCTGCAACGAACTTTTAGTGTGTATGTCTAAGAGCGGTTGTAAGGTGTATTCCATTTTGTTGCCTGCTGCAGCAAATTTTTCTGGCGAAAAGTCACCGCCTAATATTTCTCCCAATTGCGGCATAGCTCTTTCCATAATTAATTGTGGAAGTTTGCTTTCCAATTGTGCGGCATCGGCTCCATCGCGTAGCAGAAAATATGTTTGAAAGTTGTTGCTATACCATACGTTTCGCTTTGCCTCTTCCAGACCCTCCATGGCAATAAGAATATCAAAATGAAAATGTGTATTGGTGGGGATGTTTTCATACACGGCCGTAATTTTCATATTCTGATTATTGTCCAGAATTAATGTTTGGCCAAGCGCCTCTTCATTGGGGAAAAACTTATCGGCTATACGTTTACTTACCGCAATGGAATTAGGTTCGGCCAGCGCAGTTTGTGCATTGCCCGCAAGCACTGGTATTGAAAACACTTTAAAAAAATCTTTATCGGCCCAGATTACATGATCTTCTTTTATGTTTTCCACATCGCGTTTTACCAAATAGGAACCCCGCTCGCGAAAGCGAACCGCGGCTTCTACCTCTGGAAACTCTTCGGCCAACGTAGGGCCCATTAGCGGAGGTGCATACAACATGTTGTAATGATTTCCGCCAAATTTTAAATCGCTTTTAATACGGTAGATGCGATCCGCATTAGCAAAATGTTTGTCGTAACTCATCTCGTTTCGTACAAACAAAACAATGATGAAACAAATGGCCAGCCCAATGGAAAGCCCGGCTACATTTATCAATGAATAAAAACTATGCTTACGCAGATTGCGCATGGCAACAGTAAAGTAATTCTTCAGCATATCTTTTGGCTTATTGTTGTCTGATTGTATGGTTTGTTTTTGTGTTTCGCGCAACCCCGCAGTGTGCCCAAATCTTTTAAGTATAGTGTGGTATGCATCTATAAATCGTTTCTCTTTTTCCATTTCTGCCTCCACCGCTGAACAGATATGATCTATCAACTCATCCTGAATTCCATCGGCCACAATGCCACGGTAGTTCAGGTCCTTGATGATGTAAGCAATATGGTCTTGGCTTAATTGCATTCGTTGGCTGCTGGCTGCAAGCTGCTGGCTGTTTGGAGTAATTTTAAGTTTTTCTCATCTCACTAAAATTTACATAGTTCAAGCTTGAAGCCTATAGCTGGCAGCCCGAAAACGTTTATCCAAGCTGCAGCACATTCCCCATTGTTTTAATAAACTCAACAAATTCATTTACCCGTTCTTTTACCAAACTGCGACCTTGTGGTGTAAGCGAATAGTATTTGCGCACGCGCTTACCAATGTTTTCGGTTTCTGTTTTCAACATACCTTCAGCTTCCAGTTTATGAAGTGCGGGATACAAGGCGCCTTCGGTAATAAGAATCCGGTCGTCCGAAAGTTCTTTTACCCGTTGGGTAATCTCATAGCCATACATACGACCATTATCTTTCAAAACTTTTAATACAATGGTTTGAAGGGTACCCTTCAGCAGCTCAGGCGAATGCATAAATCATTAATACATAAGTGAATTATGTATCTAAGACGCTTTATCGGTAAATCAGGTTGCATGTCGAGCCTTTTTTTATTTTTGCATCTCTATTCTTTACTGAAAAGCCAATGCGTTCTGTCTATTTACTTGTGGGGTCTTTTGCCGTTTGGTGCCTGTTGGCAGCTTTCTGGTATTTGTTCTGGATAAAGGGTCTTGATCCTAAACCAGAAAATATTAACCCACACGAGTCGGCTTTGGCTATTGCCGAGATCTTAATAATTGTAGTTGTTTCGCTGTTTATCGGATTTGGAATTGCCTGGTTTCTGCGCCAGCAAAACATAGAAAAGGCCGAAGCAGATAATACCGAACTCAAAATTTTACTTGCCACAAAAAATCAGGAGGTACTGCTTGCCAGCGAACAATCAGAAAAAGCAGAGCAAACCTTAAACCGGGCCCGCGAAACTTTTCGGGCCGACTTTCTTACTATTTCGCGAGAGAATGAGCGCCTGAAAACAGTAGAAGAAACTTTTAAAGGCGAACAGGAATTGCTGCAACAACAAATTGTTGTACTTCAAAACACCGTTAGCGATTTACAACAAGGCTTTAACGAAGCCAATCAGGAAGCCGCACATAGCAAACAAGAAAAACAAAAGTTAGAAGTTGAACTGAATGAACTAAAGCAGGTAAAGCGCTCTGCCAAAAGTAGCGTCTCCCAAACTCAGCAAACTTCAACCTCTACGCGCGAAGTAGATGATCTGAAAGTGATTAATGGTATTGGGCCGGGTATTGAAGTTAAACTCAACAAAGCTGGCATTTTCAGCTTCCGCCAAATCAGTGAGCTTACTGAAGAGAGTATTGAACGGGTATCGTCTGTAATTGAATTTTTTCCGGGCCGCATTGCCCGCGACCGTTGGGTAGAGCAGGCTTCAAAATTGTATCTCGATAAACTGAGAGGATAACAGGGTTAGTCGTCTGACGGCTGTATGTTTTAGCCTTCAAGCCGTCTTGACGACTATGAGAGAACTACTATAGATTCGGATCAATCTTTAGCGCCAGATTAAACTTTACTTCAAGTTTATCCTCCACCTTAACCATGCCCATCATCCGCGATGGGGCCGTGAGATTAAAATCGGCAAACTCAAATGCCCGGTTGCCTCGCAAATAAATTATTCCGGTGCTCCTGGCTTCAATTGCGCAATCCACATCAAACGTTTTGGTTATTCCCGCAAGGCTTATTTTCATGCGCCCCTTAAAACGTTCTTCGGTACAACCATAAACAGGTGTTCTCTCAAACGAAATAAAATCAATAGCAATGGCAGGATGTTCTTTTGCTTTGATCGTCTTATTAAAATCGTTGGTCATCAATTGCATGCCACAACTAAATGCAGAGGCATCAAGTTGTACATTACCTTTTAAAAAAACAGGGGGCGTGCCCACGCTTTCGCGAAGCACCAACGTATCGCGACCGCAATACAAAGTGGTACATTGAAAAGAGTTTACATTGGTTTTGCCTGTAACAACCAGCGTGCTTTCTGGCTGCACAATAAACCGATGCAACAATACCGGAGAAGTGCTGAACGAACTCCAGATTATTACTACCATGAATAAAATCAGTGCGCGTTTCATTCTTGTTTTCGCTTTTCAAAGTTATAAAATACAAAGAGTTCCGGCCACCCCTGACCGGAACTCACCCATAAACCATCCCACCTTATCAGAAGGAGATTGCACCCTGAATTACGAAACCATCAAACTTACCGTTGTAGAACCGGTTGTTTGCACCGGTATCGCGGAAGCCGTCATAGTTCTGAGTTACATATTCTCCTTTCAACAAGATGTTGCGGGTAATAAACCAACCTGCTCCAAAAGAACTGCGGTCTATTGTTATATCGTATCTGGTTCCGGCTGCTGCAGCGGTAAAGCCTTCGGCCACGGTTGCATCTACTTTAATGTAGCGTGCGCCAACATAAAACTGTTCTTCTTTACCAAATCTGTAAAGTGCTTCAACAGCCGTTTGGCTTGCTTTGCGATCGTCTTGTGCGGCATAGGTTGTGCCTTCGCCATTTTCAAATGCACTGTTGCCTTTAGCCCACTCTAACGTTCCAAACACTTCCAGTCCGCTGAATTTTACAAAGGGATTGATAACAAAAGCTGTGATGTTATCGCGGAAGCCAGGATTAAACCTACCAGAGAAAGCATTTCCGGTTAACGTTACTGGGGCGTTTTCCATTACGTATTGATAGTTGGAACCAGTACGATCACCACCAAACAACGTGTTGCTGGCAGAAGATTTGGTTGTCATGGCTGAACCCGTAAGCCTTACGCGCAGGTTATCTTTTAATTGTTTATCGAAACCAATTTTAGCATACAGAGATGGTTTGCGTTTGGCACCATCAGGTTGTGATGGGTTTGAAATGTTACCCTGAATTTCGCCATCGGTAAAGCCACCCATTAACAGGAAGCCATCTTTTTTAAAGTATAACTCCGCGCCTATTTCTGTGGTGAAGGCATCCATAATATTGTTTTCAATCCACGGGTTCCATAATGTGTGGCCACCATCGCTTCTGCGGAAGTGTGCATCGCCATAGTTTACTTCCATGTGTCCCACTTTCAGCGTAAGATTTTTCCACAGGTTATCGAAGAATTCGCTTTTCAAAAAACCTACTTTATCAATTTGCAGATACCCACCTTTTACCCAAAACTCGTTGTGGTGGTGAGATGACATGTAAGACACCAGGTTAAGGCTAACACCATCATAAAGCTGCACATCTATATTAAAGTTAGCTTGTGCCAGTGGAAATCCACCTCCCATTTCATAGAGTTTAGTCGGGCTTGTGTCGGGCAAACCATTGCTGTGACTAAATTTTTGATAGCCTTGTGTAAAGCCTGCACCGAGGCGCATCTTCAAGCCATCATAAATAACAGTATCTTCTTTCGAGGTTTCGAATACATTGATACCGCGCTTATCGTAAGGTCTCCAATATTGTATGGTAGGTTGCTGTGCCCAGGCTGTCCAGCCTAACATGAGGCCAAACACCAGCAGCAGACTTCTTAGGGTTGCGGATTTTGTTTTCATAACATTTAACTTTTAAAGGTGATTTTACAGATTGATTTATGTTTACTTATTTGATAGGGTGATGTCGAAGGTTATAGTAATCTCATCGCCTGTTTTAACTGAGCCGAACATGAATGAAGGCGGCTCTACATTAAACTCAGTCATTTTAATTTTCTTGGTACCCTGAAAGCGAATTCCGTTTGCTTCTGGTTTAGCGGTAACGGTAAGCTCAGTAGGTTTTGAACTTCCGGCTATGGTTAAGGTGCCTTCCGCCACTATGTTGCCACCATTTACAGTAGCCGATGTAAGTTGAAATCTGATATCTTTATTCTTGTCGGTTTTAAGTGCGTTGTAGGCATTCTTGTCCATTGCACCTTTACCACTCTTTAAACTTTCGGCAGGAATAGTTACTACTATTGAATTTACTTTGCTTAGCTGGCCGGCAGCATCCATTTCAAATTGTGCCTGGCTGGTTGCTTGTTTGGAGGTCATTGTCCAATCATGCATGGTAGAGGTTCCGGCTATGGTAATGTTAGGTGTGCCGCTTAGTTTATAACTCTGTTGCGCCCATAGGGCTGTATGGAAAAATACCAGTACAAACAGAATCGCAAATCGGGTTTTTTTTATGATCGTTTTCATGGCTTCTGGGTTTTCTTCTTGTTTCACAGTACAAGATTAGGTAGGCCCAACAAGCTGCCACATGATTGTTAACCATGCACAAACATGATCTTCGTCATAAAAAAATGAATCCGATAAACGGGTATAGAGTCGCTGATTTAAACAACCGTAACCGGCTGAAATGCGATGGGAGAGTGATTACGATTTATTAATTAGATCAATCAACAGCAAGAATGCATGTTGCTTGCCTGATGATGTTGTTGGTTGATCGCTTTAACGGTCGCCTTGTAAAATCAAAGTCGAAGGGTAATTCGGTAAATGAAAAGCGGATGGCTAACAGCGGACTTTTTGAGAGCGTTTCGAAAACCTGCTTCGATACTTCAAAGACCGGAGAATAGGATGTTACGGTTCTGCGAATAGCAGGGCCAATATTATCGGGGTCGGTATCATTGCCAATAGTTGCTGGTGCGGGTAATACTTCGCGAGCCGGAAATAATGTGAGCACTTCGCCATTCTCCAGTTTAATCAACATAGAATCCTTTTTTGTCATGCTGATTTTCAATTCGCCTGCGTGCAGAAAAGTCATTTCAATAAAATACTTATCACCTTTCTTAACCGAACTCCATGTCCATCCACTATTGGTATGCGTGATTGAATTGATCTTCTCGCCCGAAAATGAATCCATGCCCTGCCGGGTGAACATACATTTCTGACTCATTGCAACATGTGAACACACGATTAATACAATGAAGAGACTGGTTTTCATATCGATCAATTTTTAAGTTCTGTTTTTGATTTTACTTAACCTTCACAAACAATCCGCCCGCTTTCAACCCACCATAATCTATTACGCTTACAAAACCCTCTTGCGAAGCACGCCTTACCTGCATGCTTATTTTTTGTCCCTTCTTCAACATGTCCGAAGAAGCACTCTCTACCGTAAGTGTTGCTGCGCAACCATTCCATTCCAATGGAAAATCTTCGGCTACGTTACCATCAGCACTATATTCTGTATAGCGATTGGCGGTTATCTTAATCGTGTTCTTTCCCAAAATCGTTTCGGTTTCATACGTTCCGATAATGATGTCTTTACAATTACCAGTGGCTTTGGGGTAAGCCTGAAGCTTCGCAATTGCTTTATCGGAAGCTCCAGCTTCGCATCTATCAGCCAATTCAAAAAGCACATCGCTAAACAAGCCCATCATAGCTTTAAACATGTTATCACCAAATTGCTTCTCCATCCGCGCTTCATTGGCGCCTATTGTTTCTTTGGCACAATCGTCCATACTTTTCTTTGTGCCCATGCAACGGCAGACGGCATCGGTAAAGCCAGTGGTAAAATCTTCCTGATCTCCAATCTTCAGCAAAGCAGGGTCGGTTTTAACTTCTTCTTTTTTCAGGCGTTCAAATTGCTCAGGGCATTGCTTGCGCACCTCGGCACCCACTATATCCAGCACTTGCAACCGTTCATCTTTTTTAACCTTTTTTGCTTTGATCAAAGCTTTTTCTGCCGCGTCAATATCAGCCCCCAGACAGCCAAAGATTTTTAGTGTTACATCATCTTTATCGCTGTAGTCATCGGGGTTTATTTCCTTCATACAGGCGCACGTGCTGGCCGCGGCTTGCTTCACGGCATCTTGTGCGTAAGCCGAAATTGAACCAAGACTTAAAATCAAAAGCCAGAAAAGAGTTTTCATGCGCGTGGGTTTAGTAAACTAAAGATAAGCCCGGTCTGGGCGGGTAGCCTAAAAACCCTTACCCCATAAAGATGTGGCAAACAGGAAATTTTTTTAAATCAAGATAGTATGCATGCCGAATATTTTTCTTTACCTTCGGCATCGTTTGAAATACATGAAAAGAGAGGAAACGATAGACTATAATATTAAGGCAGCCTGGCACAGCATTGCGCGCATGTATAATCAACAGGCATCGCGCTATAACGGTACCATGTCAATTGGCTTTGCTCTGCTTACTATACATAGCGATGACGGTACACCAGCAACCAAGATTGGGCCGCTGATGGGCTTGGAGCCACGCAGCCTAACCCGTCTATTAAAATCGATGGAAGAAAAAGGACTTATATATAAGCAGACCGATAAACAAGACAAGCGCTCAGTTAGGGTGTTTCTTACCAAAGAAGGAAAAAAGAAAAGAGAGTTTGCCCGCGAAACCGTACTTCGTTTTAACGATGCTGTGCGCGAAGAATTTTCGACAACCAAACTAAATGCCTTCTTTGAAGTAGTGCAGGGAATTAATCAGATGATTGAGAAGAATAGTATTTACAAAGATTTAGTAGTGAATAACAGGCCGTAACTCACCAATTGACAAAACAAGAAGTAAAATGAATAGACCCATCCGCAAAGTTGCCATTTTAGGTTCCGGTATTATGGGCTCGCGTATTGCGTGCCACTTCGCCAACATTGGTGTGCAGGTGTTGCTGCTCGACATTGCACCGCGCGAACTTACCGAAGATGAAAAGAAAAAGGGCCTCGCGCTCGATCATCCCGCTGTAAAAAACAGAATTGTGAATGCTGCCTTCGAGGCAACGCTTAAAGCAAACCCGGCTGCGCTCTTCAGTAAAAAGTTTGCTTCGCGTGTTACACTCGGAAACTTTACCGATGATATGCCTAAGATCAAACACTACGACTGGACAATTGAAGTAGTGGTTGAAAACCTCGACATTAAAAAGAAAGTGTATGATGAAGTAGAGAAGCATCGCACTCCGGGCACACTCATCACCTCTAATACCTCGGGCATTCCTATTCACTTAATGGCCGAAGGAAGAAGTGAAGATTTTCAAAAACACTTTGCCGGCACCCATTTCTTTAATCCGCCACGGTACCTAAAGCTGTTGGAGATTATTCCTACTGCCAAGACCGATCCGGAAATAACAAAGTTTCTTTTACACTATGGCGATTTGTTCCTGGGCAAAACCACCGTACTGTGTAAAGACACTCCGGCATTCATTGGCAATCGTGTAGGTGTTTGGGGTTTATTGAAAGTGATTGACTCGATGCAGAAATTTGATCTTAACGTAGATGAGATCGATAAACTTACCGGCCCGGTAATAGGCAGACCCAAGTCTGCTACGTTCAGAACTTCGGATGTTGTGGGTTTGGATACATTAGTAAAAGTTGCCAACAACCTGTACGCTGGGTTGCCTAATGATGAAGGCCGCGAAATGTTTAAGTTACCCGAAGCGGTGAGTAAACTGGAGCAGAATAAATGGTTGGGCGATAAAACCGGTCAGGGGTTTTATAAGAAATCTAAAAACGCCAAAGGCGAAACAGAAATTCTTACGCTCGATCTGAAAACATTCGAGTATCAGCCAAAAGCAAAAGCAAAGTTTGCTACGCTCGAAACCACCAAAACAATCGACAACCTGCGCGATCGCTTTAAAGTGTTGCTGGCGGGCAAAGACAAAGCCGGTGATTTTTATCGCGATATGTTTTTCGATTTGTTCAAGTATGTGAGCAATCGCATTCCTGAAATCAGCGATGAACTTTTCCGGATTGATGATGCCGTAAGCGGTGGGTTTGGTTGGGATTTCGGCCCGTTCGAAACGTGGGATGCTGTGGGTGTTGAAAAAAGCATTGCCCAAATGGAGGCCGCAGGTTACAAACCCAATCAATGGGTGTACGATATGCTTGCCGCTGGCAATAAATCGTTTTATAAAACCGAAGGTGGCACCAAAAAGTATTACGACATTCCTTCTAAATCTTATAAATCCATTCCCGGTCGCGAAAGCTTTATTATACTGGAAAGCAAGAGCGACAGTGTGGTTTGGAAAAATGCCGACTCAAAAGTTACTGACATTGGCGATGGTGTTCTCAACTTCTCGTGGAGCTCGAAGAGTTATACTCTCGGCAGCAGTGTAATTGAAGGCATGAATAAAGCCATTGATCTGGCCGAAAAAGATTACAAAGGCCTGGTAGTTGGCCATCAAGGTCCCGACTTCTCGCTTGGCGCGAACCTGGGTCTGGTATTTATGTATGCCATCGAACAGGATTATGACGAGATCGATTTTATGATCCGCGCATTTCAAAATTCAGTAATGCGTTTGCGATACTCTGCTATTCCGGTAGTGGTGGCTCCGCAAGGAAGAACACTGGGTGGTGGTTGCGAAATGACGATGCATGCAGACATCGCGCAAGCTGCTGCCGAAACTTATATCGGTTTGGTGGAAGTAGGTGTAGGTCTGATTCCCGGTGGTGGTGGCACAAAAGAATTTGCCAAGCGCGTAAGCGATTCACTACAAGAAGGCGATGTAGAACTAAATGCATTACAAAATGCATTCATGACTATCGCGACAGCAAAAGTGGCAACCTCAGCCGAAGAAGCTCGCGAGTTGGGCATTCTTAAAAAACTCGATCGCGTAAGCATGAATAAAGACCGCCAGATTGCAGATGCCAAACAAGCGGTGCTTGACTTAGTGGAGGCGGGCTACTCCATGCCGCAACAAGCAAAGAATATTAAAGTGCAGGGTCGCACCGGTCAGGCGTTATTCCTTGCGGGATTACAAGGCATGAAGATGGGCCGCTATATTAGTGAGCACGATGCAAAAATTGCAAAGTGGATTGCCAACGTAATGTGTGGCGGAGATTTAACATCACCACAAGAAGTAACAGAACAATACTTATTGGATTTAGAGCGAGAAGCATTTTTATCGTTAACAGGCGAGAAGAAAACTTTGGAACGAATTCAATCTATTTTGACGGGGGGGAAACCTCTTAGAAATTAGTCTTGAGTAGTTAGTGTTTAGTCCTGAGTATATAGTATTTAGTCCTTAGTCTTGAGTTGAACGAATTCAAATCACAATAACAACTTCGATATGAATAATTATAAAGAGTTGAAAGTCTGGCAGAAATCTGTTGATCTAGCAGTCAGGATTTATGAAATCACAAAAGATTTTCCACGCGAGGAATTGTATGGACTAACATCTCAAATACGAAGAAGTGCTGTTTCTATTCCATCAAACATTGCCGAAGGAGCCGGAAGAAATACAAAGAAGGATTTTAATAATTTTTTAGGAATCTCAAACGGATCTTCATGTGAGTTAGAAACACAACTGATTATTTCTCAGCGTGTCAATTTCATGGAGCAAGCTATTCTTGAATCCATTCAACATGACATTAATGAAATTCAAAAAATGAACTGGTCTTTAAAACGATCACTAAATCTTACTAAAGACTAAATACTAAGGACTAACTACTCAAGACTAAGGACTATTTACTAACGACTAACTACTAAAGACTATGGACGCATACATTGTAGCAGGATTCAGAACAGGAGTAGGCAAAGCTAAAAAAGGAGGCTTTCGCTTTACCCGGCCAGATGATTTGGCCGCTGACGTGATCAAACACTTAGTGAAGTCGGTGCCCGGTTTGGAAAACAACATGGTTGATGATCTTATTGTGGGTAACGCTGTGCCCGAAGCGGATCAAGGAATGCAGATGGGGCGCATGATCGCGCTGCTGGCCTTGGGTCTTGATACACCCGGCATGGTAGTAAACCGCTATTGCGGATCGGGTGTGGAAACCATCGCGATAGCAAGTCATCGCATACAAGCCGGTCAAGCCGATATCATTATTGCCGGTGGCACCGAGTCTATGTCGCTGGTGCCGGTAATGGGTTTTAAAACTGCGCTTAATTATACCATCGCCAAAGACAACCCAACTTACTACACCAGTATGGGCCTTACGGCCGAAGAAGTTTCGAAGCAATTCAAAATCACGCGCGAAGAACAAGATCAGTTTTCGTACGAGAGCCACATGAAAGCAGCCGCTGCCTGGAAAGAAGGTAAGTTTAAAGATGAAGTTGTGCCCATCACCGTAAAGGAAGTTTACGTGGATGAAAATATGAAAAAGAAAACCCGCGAGTTTGTAGTAGCTACCGATGAAGGCATTCGTGCAGATACAACCGTGGAAGGTTTGGCAAAACTAAAACCCGTATTTGCGATGGGTGGAAGTGTTACGGCTGGTAACTCTTCACAAACATCGGATGGCGCTGCGTTTGTTCTCGTGATGAGCGAGCGCATGGTTAAGCAACTGAATGTAAAACCTATTGCACGCATGGTAAGTTATGCTACTGCCGGTGTTGATCCGCGCATTATGGGTATTGGTCCGGTAGCAGCAATTCCTAAAGCATTAAAAATTGCAGGACTGAAATTAGATGACATTGATCTGTTCGAACTTAATGAAGCATTTGCCGCTCAATCATTGGCTGTTGTGAAAGAGTTGGGCATCGACAGAACAAAACTGAATGTGAACGGTGGTGCCATAGCAGTCGGTCATCCGCTGGGTTCATCCGGTGCACGTTTATCGGTACAATTATTTAACGAACTGCGCAGGCGCAACAAAAAGTATGGAATGGTTACGGCTTGTGTAGGTGGCGGACAAGGAGTGGCGGGGATTTATGAGATGTTGAATTAGAAACTAGTAGCGAGTCCTTAGTCTTGAGTCCTGAGACTTTGTGATTCCACAAACTATTACTCAGGACTATTTTACTCAATACTTAAAGACTATGAATGCAGTAGAACAAAAGCGAGCGATCAAGGGTGGAGAGTTCCTGATCAAAGAAACTCAGGCGCAGGAAGTTTTTATTCCTGAAGATTTTAATGAAGAGCAAAAGATGATTGCACAAACGTGCAAGGATTTTTTAAAGCAGGAGATTCATCCGCGATTGGATGAAATTGATTCAATGAAAAATCCAGAGTTGATGCCGCAGTTATTGGATAAGGCTGGCGAGTTGGGTTTACTGGGCACTTCCGTTCCGCAAGAGCTTGGTGGCTTTGGTATGGACTTCAACACCACTATGTTGGTAGCCGAAGTGTTGGGTGCGGGTCATTCATTTGCTGTGGCTATTTCGGCACACACCGGTATTGGCACGTTGCCGATTCTCTATTATGGTAATGATGCCCAGAAGAAAAAATACATTCCCAAACTTGCTTCGGGCGAGTGGAAAGCTGCATACTGTTTAACCGAACCTGATTCGGGTAGCGATGCCAACTCGGGTAAAACAAAAGCCGTGCTTTCGGCAGATAAGAAACACTACATCATCAACGGCCAAAAAATGTGGATCACCAATGGTGGCTTTGCGGATGTTTATGTTGTGTTTGCAAAAATTGATAATGATAAAAATCTAAGTGCATTTATTGTTGAAAAAACATTTGGTGGTGTTACCATGAATGAAGAAGAAAAGAAGATGGGTATTAAGGGCTCATCTACGCGCCAGATTTTCTTTAACGATTGTAAAGTACCGGTTGAAAATCTATTGAGCGATCGTGAAAATGGTTTTAAGATTGCCGTTAACATTCTGAATGTTGGGCGCATTAAACTTGGCGTTGCTGCCGTTGGCGGAAGCAAGATGGCTATCTCAAAAGCTATTAAGTATGCTACTGAGCGCAAACAATTTGGAGTGTCGATAGCATCGTTTGGTGCTATTCAACATAAAATTGCCGATGTGGTTGCGCACATCTTTGCTTCGGAGTCGGCCCATTATCGCGCCAGCCAGAATATTGACGATGCGTATAATGCATTCATCGCTGCGGGTATGGACTCCGCGCAAGCGAGATTAAAAGCTTTGGAAGAATTTGCCATTGAATGTGCCATTCTGAAAGTACACGGTTCGGAAGTGTTGGATTACAGTGTAGATGAAGGTGTGCAGATTTATGGCGGTATGGGCTTCTCAGCCGAAGGGCCAATGGATCGTGCGTATCGCGATGCGCGCATTAACAGAATCTTTGAAGGCACCAACGAAATCAATCGCTTGCTTACTATCGACATGTTGTTGAAGCGCGCCATGAAAGGACACCTGGATTTGATGAACCCCGCCATGGCTGTGCAAAAAGAATTGATGTCGATACCCGACTTTGGCAGCGATGACGACACAACGTTGTTCGCCAAAGAAAAGAAAGCATTACGCAATCTGAAGAAAGCTGGGCTGATGGTAAGTGGTGCAGCTGTGCAAAAGTTTATGATGAAACTTTCGGAAGAACAGGAGATTTTAATGAACCTGGCCGATATGTTGATTGAAGGGTATGTGGCTGAATCGGTGTTGTTGCGGGTAGAAAAGTTAATCAGCACGCGTGGCGAACAGGCTTGTGAGATGGAGAAAGAACTGGCATTGATTTATTTACATCATGCTATTGAAAAAGCTGCATCTGCCGGTAAAAGTGCTATAACTTCCTTTGCTGAAGGCGATGAACAGCGCCTGATGCTGATGGGCTTGAAACGTTTCACGAAAGTAGAGCCGTACAATTTAAAAAACGCCAGACGCAAAGTAGCGAAGCATGCAATTGAGAAGGGCGAGTATTCATTCTGAGCGTGGCGAAGAATCCCGTTGAGTGTGGTGAAAACAGTTCTGACATAGACTCAAGACATAAGTAGGAAGACGTTAGAAAAACCCGGAGTGAGTGCCGGGTTTTTTTCTAAAACGATAATGTTTGCGGTTGATAAAATTCCACAAGGGATTGTTGACTAACCCTAATTCAAAACCACATCAATTTATTTTTTCCTTGTATCTTGTACTCATGAAAGTGGTTAGAACTACACCCGAGAAAATCACAGAGCAACGGCAAAAACATTTTGAGTCGTTGAAACCAGAAGAGCGTCTTGCTATTTTAAGAATGTGGATGCAGCGCCTTGAAAAACCTGGATTCAACTATTCGTATAAAGGGCTAAAGGTGCGAGTGAAAAAATGAGTTTATTTAGCCCCTTTCATGAAAACCTTATTCGTACTCTTCTTAAGAATGACGTAAACTTTGTCATCATTGGTGGTTTTGCTGCCATTTATTACGGTGTGAGTCGAGGTACTGGTGATCTTGATTTGTTAATTGAGCCCTCAAGAGAAAACGGGCAGCGATTGTTGAACTCGTTTCAAGAACTCGGATTAGACAATGGTGATTTGCAACCGGAAGAATTTGAAAAGCCTTTATTTCTTGCTTTTGGCTTTGAACCTAATGCCGTAGATGTCCTGACTTTTACACCTGCCGTTAACTATCGTCAAGCCAGCGAGGGTTCTCAGTTCTTTGCCCTTGGAAATGATCGGATTCCAATAATTGGAATTGACCTGTTAATCGAGAATAAAAAAAATCTTAATCGCGCAGGACCAAAGGGTTTGTTAGATGAATATGATGTGCAAGAGTTGACTCGCATCAAAAACAAATCACGCTAAGCAATTCCAGATTTTGGTTTTATCAACCGAACTGAACTTTCTGTACTTTTGGTTTCGATTATTTATTGATAATTCCACGCTTTATGAAAAACCTCACTGCGATTATACTGATACTCCTTTTCATCAGTTGTTCCAAACCAGTTGAGACTAATGCTCCTAAAGCTAAGTCGTTACATTTTTGTGTTCGTTTGATAGAAGATTAAGCACTTGGTCTGAGTGCTGAACGAGTGTTTTACTGTAAGACATTAATGTTCACGCCAATTTTCTTCTGATATATTCTTAGGAAATACCTTCATTTTTTTTCTTGGCTTCTAGAATTCCGATTACTAAATCTAATCCTGATACTGTCTCCGCCAACGCTTGTATATAAAACGTGCCGGCACACCAAAATAACAAATTAAAATCACCTGTTCCGGCACGTTTTATATACATTGTTGTGGGCTGGTTTCTGACCTGCTCAATCAATTAACGTGGGCAGATTTTAAGCGCCTATCGACTATTTCATTCACCGAAGCGAATAACTTAGTTCCAGCTAGATTGATTTTCCTTAGTCCTAGTGGCAAATCATTTTTGTCAATGGATGATAATTTTGTATCGCTAAGTCCCAAGTTCTTTAATTTTCTCAAGTCTCTTAATTCTGAAGGGAGCTTTGTCACCTCACAATTCTCTACTCTTAGTGTCTTTAATTCTGTCAACCTGGAAATATTACAAGGAATGGAATCTATCTCTGTCCCGCGGATCATTAGATATTCAAGGTGTTTAAGTTTGAATACCCAAGTAGGCCAATTCTTAAAGGGAACGTTTAAAAGAGACAACTTCTTAAGTTCAGTCAACTCACCTATTTCTGGGGGCACTTCGAATTCATAGTTATCATAAATGCTCGGATCAGCCTGAATAAAAAGTTCACGAAAATTCTTAAGCATCGCCAAGTTTGGTCCAGAATCTCCCAAATCCTTTTTGATAAATAAGAGTTTCAGTGCCTTACATCTGCCAGGATTCTTTATCGCATCATTTAAAGAATCAAATTGTGACTTTATCATCCACATTGGACTGCAAACTATTTGCCAGAAACTTGACCACAACGTTTGGCCATAACCAGTGGCGGGATTTCGAAGCGCGTCATTGTCCCCCGACACCAAACGTATTTTGAAAACTAAACTACAAATTTACTCTGAACCCCGCCATTGGTTATAGCTT